>ERZ780195.1133-NODE-1133-length-23290-cov-24.776157_pt1 | contig 23290 bp, 29 predicted proteins | sample MGYA00511017_ERZ780195 | MGnify/ENA primary metagenome ERZ780195 (study PRJEB29588, sample SAMEA2159974) | human gut metagenome | biome: human gut; feature: human-associated habitat; material: faeces | place: Denmark | collected 2008/2010 ...
TGGTGTTCATCCGGCGGGACATTCGCAAGCAGAAGCTCCGCCAGCAGACCAGCGAACACCCCTTCGGCACCATCAAGCACTACGATGACGGTCGTCATTTCCTTTGCAGAGGCAAGGAAAAGGTCACCGCCGAATTCGCCCTATCGGCGCTGAGCTACAACATCCGAAGAGCCATCGCCCTCTGCGGCGGCGTTCAGAAGCTCATCGATCGCTACTGCAGAATCGCTATGCCAAAAATCAGAGAAATCGCGGAAATCTGAGGGGGAAACCCCTCCTTTTTTCGCGATTTCGGGCTTTGAATGGGTGAATTTTGTATGAATGGTATAAAATATCCGTCCGAAAACTGTGTTTTCGGACGGACTGTGGTGGAGCATAGCGGATTCGAACCGCTGACCTCTACAATGCGAATGTAGCGCGCTACCAAGACATACGTTATTTATCCCCGATACAGCCTGTTTTCCGATGAGTTAGATCGCGACAGTGACCGTGTCCTCAGAAACCATTGCGTGCTCAAGCCGTTCAACATCACGACGGAAGCTATCCAGTGTGATGAGGAAATGTAGTTCGATGTGATACTCCTTGTCAACTGTGATTTTCTCAATGATTCGAGACAGAATCATTTTCTTCTCATCGTTGTTCGCGGCATCGAAAACTTCCGCCCAGTCGCTGATGCTGCGATACTGAAGAATGAGTTGCTGAAGCTTTTGCTCCGTATCTTCTGCGGATGCCCGTATTTCATCCAGATATACTGCAGCCTTCGTGATGGCCTCCTTCTTTTCATCCAGCATGCTCTTGATGGTCGCTTCATCGAAAACGCTCTCACCCATCAGAACCTTGACCATCTCTTCGCGCAGTTTCTTATATTGAGCATTGAGCTTTGCCAGCCCCATCTCTGCCTGTTTGAGCCGTGCGCCTGAGCCTTGCTTAATTTGCAAGCGCTGTTGTTCTTTCCAAATTGCATCGACGGACTTTCCAAAATGGGAAAAATACTGGCGAACAATTTCGAGTACGGCTTCTTCGATCTTCAATGCCGAGTAAGTTCGTTGACCGTCGCAGCCCTTGGCCTTTGTCGCGCCGTTATAGCAGCGATATACCGGCCGGTAATAGCACTCGCCATTTGCTCGCTTCTTCGTATGATATGTTCCAACAAGCTTGTGTCCGCAATGTGCACAATAAAGCAAACCAGAGAGTAACGACGCACCGAAGATTGAGGTTTTCGTCCGCTTTGTTTCATCTGGATTATCCTCATCTATATCACCGCGCGTTTGCGTCTTTCGCGTTACGCGCATGCTCATAACGCGTTTTGCAAACTCAAAATCCTCATCTGAAATGATACGCAGCGCTTCATTGACAGGGGAACGAACGTCGCCGCAACGAGAGATGCCTATGTAGATCGGATTCGTCAGAATCGTTTTGACACTCTGCGGCGCCCATATCTTATCTGGCGACGGATAACGGCTATTGAGATAATTCGCCAGGCGGTGGATGCCCATGCCGCGTCGAATATATCCATCGAAGATATCGCGGACAATAACGCTCTCGTTTTCATCAATCGCAAGATCGAAGAGCTGTCGATTTTTCTTGCCTATCCGTCCATTGTGAATGAGCTTGTAGCCAAACGGGCGAGTTCCTCCGCGCCACAAGCCTTCTTCTACCATTTGACGATGCTTTGTGCGAACGCGCTCTGAAGTTTTTTCACTTTCGCCGCCCGCCTGCCAATAACGGATATAGTTGATAAGCTTATCGGCGCGGGATTCCATCTTTTGCTGCCCTTCGCGTGTGCTCCAAACCTCAATGCCTTTGGAGATGAACCACTCCACAAGAAACGGCGTCTCATCATCGCGCCTGCCGAGGCGATCGAACATAAAAACAAGCAGAACGTCAAACGCACTCCGCTCAGCTTCTTTTCGTATGCTCATGATGGCGTCGCGTTTTTCAGCAGAGACCTTGAAACCGGAGATGCCTTTTTCAGCATATTCGCCCACGAGCGTCCAACCCTGTGCCTCGATAAACTTACGGCATTCAATGCGCTGCATCGGGATATCATCCTTATCGACCTGTCCTTTGGTCGATACTCTGTACAAACAAATTACTCTTTTCATGACGACTTTTCCTCCTTGTCATGAAGCCTCTGAAAGACTGCGAGCTACATACTTGCCACGCTACAGTCGATATCCTAATCCTGCTTTTCGCGGAAGTGCAAGGTTGCCTGACAGCCATTAGAGGTTCGTCTCATGAGAGTTGTCTGCACAGTTGATAACGCTAAGCTATTCGCATTTTCAAGGTTCGGACCAGAAAAGCCGCTGCTGTTTTTGCGGTTTCCTGATACGTTGATTATATCATTCGCTGCATTCATGTGTCAAACTTCCTCCTTATATTATGTTCCCTTATTGGGTTATTCTTAGAAATTTTGCAAAAGGGCATCAGATAATCGTTCTTATCCGATGCCCTTTGCTCAGAACTGACATCTTCGCATCAGCCATGCAATCCCAACGGCCACTGCATCGCTCTCGTCGTCCGTTTGGTAAGCCTGCTCACCGACAAAACGGTTCTACGCTGCTGCGACCTCTGCCTTGGTTGCTTTGCCGCTTCCGGTCAGCAGCTTTTTGATGGACGCAGGGGCGATTTCCTCGTAGACGGCGCGGCATTTCTGCCACGCCGCCAGATCGGCAATACCTGCTGCCTTGAACAGCGCCTGCGTTTCGTGCGGGAAGCGAGAGAACCCCTTTTCCCGCACGAATACGTCAATCCCGGCAGACTATTCGCAGAGCAGCTCGTAAATGGCGGCGAGAATTTCGCCGTGGTCGGCCTTGCTGCTTCGCGTGTTCAGGTGGCACAGGTGCTCGATTCGGATGACGCCGTTCTCATATCGCTAAATGGCAAAGCCCGGACAGCGCAGCGACAGATCTGCCGCCAGAATCCGCAGAGGCTCAGGCGAAGCCGTCGGTTCGGTTCTGCTCATGGTCGACCTCAAAGGCGAACATCGCACGCAGAATGGCGTGCGCCAAATGGTCGTCGCCGGTATCGCCGGCGAGATAGGCGTAGAGGTGCTGGACGGCGTGATTCACGTGCTCCTCGGCGGGAATCTTCTTGTAATTGCGATCCAGCTGCGTTTCGCCGTATTTCCCCGCGCCGTATTTTGCGACCTCTGCGGCGGCGAAAATGGCGTTGGGCGGCAGAAGGTGAAAGGCGTACGGCGTGGCGGATTGCCTGCCGCCGCGCTCGTTGGTTTCGATCGGCATATCGGGCTGGACGCCCAGAATCATGGGCATGGGGGTTCCTCCTTTTCGATCATGGCTTCAACATCCCGGATGAATTCTTCCTCTGTTTTTCCCCAGAGGGGGAGCATCCTGCGCACATCGTCGACATACTCCCTGCGGATGTCCTGCGGAAAATGCCCGGTGCAGGCGATGGAATCGACGACCGCTCCGTAAGGCTCCAGACCCTTGGACAGGCACTCCGGGCAGTAGGCGTAAGATGTCGCGCCGTATGCGCTGCAGGCGACCTGCACAGCCTCATGCTCTCCGCACACGTCACATAGCTTCGTCATGGCGATTTCCCGGCAGCAGCTGATCGGCTGCGATCTCGCTCCAGCTTTCCAGCCTGCCTGTGGCGCGAAGCCGCTGCTACTCGGCGGCGCTGCACCAGCAGCCAGACAGCTTGTCGCGCTCCTGGCAGGTCACGTCCGAGCGGCTGATTGTCAGCAGATAGATCACGCCCACGTGGACGCTGTCCACCTCCGTTTTGCCGCTGTAGACGTAGCCGCACAGCTTCGCGGATTCAATGTCCGCTTCGGTCAGCCCGACCTCCTCCTTCAGCTCTCGATACAGCGCGGTGGGAATGTCCTCGCCGCCGTCCATGTGCCCGCCCAAGCCAATACTGTGCTGTCCCCTGAGCCGTTCGTCGCCGCCCAGGCGCAGCGTGGTAAAAATGCGTCCGTCCGCATTTGCCAGAATGATGTAGGGGATGATCTGCTTGAACGCGGGATTCAGCTCGGCTTCGCAGCGCGGCATGGGCTTCAGATTGCATTGGATCGCGTCGTCAATGGCCTCGTCGGGCGGGGTGAACCCCTTCGAAAGCATCGCCGCGAGAACGTTCGCGTCCACACCCAGGACGACGGCGTCGCCGTATTTCCGCTTGAGTGCCTCTCTGGTCATGTTTCACTCCTCCTATTGAAAAATCTTGTCTCGTCGATCAGAAAACCGTTTTCTACACGATAGAATCGCTGATTGGTGCCGGGCGAAGCCTACCCGCCCCTGTCCGGCCGGTATTCGCCCTATTTGAGATAGTCCAGCAGCGAAAGCAGATTGCGGAAGGGCTCCACGGTATCACACCCACTGTAAAGACAGGTTTTGAGGCCATGGCACCGAACAATTTGCAATGCCTCCCGGAGCTGCGCGGGATTCTGTCCCTCGCCCATGAAGCAGACGCAGGTGATCTACCCTTCGTAGCGGCGAAGCAGTGTCATCAGGTCTGGCAATAGTGACTTTCCAACGTCCTGCTGAAGATACGCAGAATGGCAGCCGTGACAGCGGAAGCGGCAGTTGGAGATAGAGATCGTCAGACTAATTTCTGTGGGCACCTCCTCCAATGTCACGGCGTATTCCACATATTTGAGCGGCGCGTCAGTCATCTTCCACCTCGCAGCGGGAATAGCAATCACCGCAGATGCGCTCGCCGTCTGCCGTTTTGATGTAGCTGTCCGTGATCCATTCGCCGCATACGTCGCAGCGGTGCGCGGGATGAATCTCGGTGCTCTCGCAGCGCGGACAGACCAGCAACTCTTCATAGGGCGGCGTGTCCAGTCCGTGACGTTCGAATACGATTCGCGCCTGCTCAAAGATCGCGCCGCAGTCCAGGCAGATCAGCATGGAACTTCATCTGCCTTTTCATCGAGGTACTACCCACAATCACAGCCGCGCCCTTCCCTGAAATCCCTGCAGGGGCATTTGGTGTCCGGCATTTTCAGCAGCTTGCAGGGGCAGTAGCCGTTGTTCTGTTTGATGCGCTTCTTCAGATTCCGCACGAATACGCCGTCAGGATTCAGCTTCGCTTTCATGATGTTCCTCCAATCCACGAGAATAGTGGCGCTTGTTTGCCTCGATCTGCCGGTCGTGGGCGAAGCGGGAGATCAGCTTGAGATAGCCGATGATCCGCGTGGCATAGTCCAGATCGCGGCTGCCGCATTTGGGACAGGAATCCAGCCGGTGCTTGCTGATGTATCCGCAGGCATTGCAGAGCGTGTTGGGCACGTTAAAGGTCAGGTAATTGCAGCCAGTACGAATCGCCGCGTCCAGCAGAAGCAAATACTGCTCTTTGGTCAGATGCTCGTCGAGATTGATGTGACAGGCGCTGCCGCCGTCAAGATACCGGGTGAAGGTTTTACCGTGGAACCGCAGCTTGTCCAGCACGTTCACCGTCGGATCCTCAACGACGAAGAAATAGCTGTTGTAGCAGTCGCGCGGCACATAGAGCTTGCTTTCTTTGTCCCACGCGGCATTCTTCACACCCAGCCCTTCGGCGGGCACCATCTCGGTGTTGAACATCAGCTCGCTGGTGCGCGCGGCGCGGTTGGCAGCGTAGATCGGCGAAAGCACCGCGTCCACATAGGCGATGTATTCGGGATTATCCGCCTCGACAGGGATGTTCAGCGCTTCCGCACCCTCCACCAGACCGTTGACGCCGATGGTCAGATACTGCTTGTCCAACGCAATATAGCCTGCATCATATACCGGCAGCAGACCGGCCGCCAGCCGTTCCTTCAGGATCTCGTTGAAGGCGATCAGGTATTTGTGGGTTTTCTCGATCTGTATTTCCATTTTGTCCATGATATCGCGTAGCGGCGTATCCCACACCGCGTCCTGCACCAGTCGGTTGATGTTGATGGAGATGACGCACTTACTGCCGGTAGAAACGCCGCCCGCGCCGAGCGTGTAGGAGAAGGTGTTGTCCTGCAATTCATTCCGAAGCCGGCAGCAGGATGCGAGACTGTCTACAGAATTGGAACGATAAACGAAGAAGCTGTGTCCCTTCGACCACATCTCCGCGACGAAATCCTTCCATTCGAGATCGACGTAATCGTGCCCGTCGTCCAGCAGATTCACCGTCTCAACGGGGAACGTGAGCAGTTTGCGGCGGCGCTCCTCATTGAACCAGCGCATGAAGCGCTTCTGCAGCCAGTTGACAGGTGCCCACTGCATCACAGTTCCGTCCGGGAAAACGAAGTTCTCGAACATCCCCTCGAAATACGGGCGGTCTAAACAGGCGATGTTCCAGAACACGCTCTGATTCCCTCTGGCCGACGCGGGCTGATTGAGCGAATACACCACCTGCTCGAATGCGTCGGTAATCACCTTGTCTATGCTGCGTTTGCGGACGGAAAGATCGACAATTCTGTCGGCGTGCAGATAATAGTCGTCGCCGTACTCTTTGCGGATGAAGTAATCCATATAGCCGAGCCATTCCGGCGTGGACACCGCGCCGCAGAACTGGCTGGCGAGCGCGAACACCAGATTGACGAACGCGCCGGTGAAGGACGCGAGGTTCTTCGGCGCGTCGCTGGTGCCGCCGATGGAGGTGTTGCCGTGCAGCAGAAACGGATACAGCGTCACGGATGCGCAGTAAGGCTTGCCGACGAGGGCTGTTTCATCGTGGCGGTAAATCTCGTGCTCCTCCAGCTGACGCAGATATTCTTCCGCTAGATCAACGCCATACAGCTCGCTGAGCTTTCGATACATCGCCAGCCGGTTCAGCGCAATCGCGTCCTCCTTGAACAGCTCCGTCTCCAGCGTAGCGATGTTTTTTCGCTCCACGTTCGCATTGGGATCGACGCTGGATGCGGTGGCGGGGTTCTCCGCCTGCGCGTAGCAGTCGATGAACTGCTAATAGCGCGCGTAGTTCCGGTATTTGTCAATTCTCATGGGGTGCTTTCCTTTCATTCAGCCAGCGAATGGCGGCTGGATAGTTCATTTGCCGCCCGTCGATTTCCAGTACGGGAACGTGCGCAATCCCCAGCGCAAGCATCCGTTCCGTATCGGAAACCACGGTATACTCGATCTCAGCCTGGCGAAGCCGCTCCTCGAGCGCCTCGCAGCAGGGGCAATGGGTGGAATACAGGATCGCTTTCACTTGCTCGCCTCCTCGGACAATTCCTGCGCAATGCCGCGCAGCACATAGATCGCGCACGGAAGCGCGATGCCGTTCCCGTACAGCTTGTACTCCGCGGAATCGGTGTGCAGGCAGTTGTACCAGCGCACCAGCTGTTCGCGTTTGGAAAAAGGCTTGTAGCGCGTGCCGTTGATAGCGGCGTGCGTTTCACGTACTTTTTCCCAGAAGACGGCTTCTTCGTCGGTCATATCTTCCTTGTGGACGGGAATTGCCCAGCAGTCGGGCAGCCCCTGAAGCCTGGCACACTCGGTCGTAGACAGGCGGCGCACGATGTACTTGTGTCCTGCCTTGCGTTCTGCAACAAACTCTCGTTCCTTGCCATTGCGCGCTCCGGCACCTTTATAGTAGGAGGCATCCAGCGTCCCGGCTTTGTCGCCGCCGTAGGTAATGATGTTGGTATAGTCGGTGACACGGTTTTCGTGATCACCGGTGACATTGGCACAGACTTGACCGTTGCCATTTCCGCGGGCATCGGTACAGATCAGCTTATCTGCGCCGACGTACTGACTGTTGGGGCCACGCCAGTCCGCCGCGCACAGCGCGCCCACGGTATCCTGATAGCAGACGGCATGTCGGTCGATGGTATTAAGCGTGTAGGACACATTGGCTTTCCAGCCGCAGCCGTTACAGCCTGCCGTATCGGCACGATCAATCCCGTTGCCCTGCAGGGCGTATGCCAGATAAGACTGCTGTTTCATCCCGGCATTGGCGGCAAGCGCGCCGGAGCACTCACCCAGATCACGTACTTCATCTCGCTGATTCTGTGCGAAGCAAACCAGATGACCGGGACGCGACGGCCGGTTTTCACCTTCAGCGCGTAGACACCCGAAACCCGGCATCCAGTAGCCCTGCCCGCTCTCGTTGCAGACGCAGGGAGAACTCAGCCTTCCAGCACCTCCAGCAGCGCCTCCTTCTACATCGGCGGCAGTTCCTTGCCTCTGCGTGCCGCACGCCGAAGAATCCCCTCGCAGGCCCGCTTGCTCAAAAAGCACTTTTCCGGCGCATCGGCCTGCAAAATCGACGACAAGGTAGATGCGATTTCTTCTCTGGGGCACGCCCCAGTGTTCCGCTCCCTAAACGCGCCATGCGAGGGAGTAATGATCTCCCACGATCTCTCCGGCGTGGAGCCATTTTCCCTTTGGAGGTTCAGGAACTGAAACGGAACCATCGCAGACGGAGAGGAACGCTTGCTATACGGCGCGGAAGTCTGCGCCCTTGGCGCTGGAGAACAGGCCGGGCACATTTTCGAACACGGCAAATTTGGGATATTGCTCATGGGTGGCACACCTCATTTCTCGAATGATGCGAACGGCCTCGAAGAACAGGCTGCTTCGTTTGCCGTCGTGAAGCCCGGCCTGCTTGCCGGCGACGCTGACGTCCTGGCAGTTATGAACCGCGATCCCTTCGGCGATGTAGCTGTGGTCGTCTTCCACCTCGATGTTGTAGACCGTAGCCCAGCCGGCGGGTTCAACGCTCCGCACCCTGTACCAGTGCTTTCCTTCCGCAACGGGAACCGTTCTCTGATGAGAACCGTAGAACTGACAGGTATATATGGGATGCTGCCGGCAGACCCTTTCCTCAATGACGCAGGTGGGCGCGCGCTCCTGCCTGAAGATTGTCCCGGTCACGTTGGCCAGCGTGCATTCGCCCAGCAGGCGGATCCCGTGGGCCAGCTGCCTGCTTACGCTGGTTGCGCGGAGCTATTTCCAGTCGCCGTCTCCATCGAAATATCCGCGCAGCAAGGCTTCGCGCAACGCATAATCTGCCCCATAGATCCACGCAGGCAGGCGCTTGTGCATTGCGTCCCTGCCGAAGTTGGCCAGCAACCATTCGACCAGAGGCGCGTTCTGAGCGCGCAGCTTATTGCAGGTTCTCTCGCGAAGGACTGCGACGCTCGGAAAAACTCTGTGCATTCGCTCCAGCAGCAGGGGCGTTTTCTCCTCATTGGCGCAGATGATGATTTGGTGGTTCCTCTGCCCCTCCGGCCTCTGGGAGCGCTGCTCGTTTCTGACCCAGCCGTCCGCCAGCCAGCGGCCGCAGAGATACATCAAATCCGCATCGATACGGGGAGGCGGATTAAACCTTGCGCCCATATTTCGCATCTCGGGAATGGGAAGCGGTGCGACCACACACGGAACCGCCCACTTCAAACCCTGCATATTCCGGGCCTGCTCCCATTGCTCTCTTCCGAGGTAGAACGGATGCTCGGGCGTGCATCTCAGCCCATAGTGATTTCCCTTCATGAGGACTGTCGGCGCGTCTCTGTGGCCGATTGCAGCGACCTTTTTCCAGTGGTTGCGATGCGTCAGACAGCTGTCGCCAATTCTGACATCTTCGATGGGCTTGTAGCCGGAGTCTGTAAGAATCAACGTACCCGCAGGGAAGCAGGGAGAGCCGAAGGTCAGTACGTCCACGGGCGGAATCTGATCGCCGTGAATCGCTGTGACGCTCCCCAGATGCCGCATCTGCGGGAATCGGCTGGCGGTCACGGCGATGGCGTAGGGCTCGACCTCGCTGGCGAACACGGGCGCAATGCTGTTCTACGCCCCAGCCAGCTCAAAGGAACCGCTGCCGGAAAACAGCGAGCCCAGCGTCATCATACGGGCGCCTCCGGATCGTCGAACACCTCGGGAAGCCTTGCCGGATGATCTTCATTTTCTTCCCCGCCTTCGGGAACGGCACCGTTTCCTGCCTGAATGCGTTCGGCGATGGTGCGGGGCGTTAGCGCGCAGCCGACGACCTTTCCGTCGTCCATCATGATCAGCGCCTTGGTGGCTCGGCCGGAGGTCAGGTCGAGGTATGCTTTCTTCTCCTTGGCCGCTTTCATAAGCCGCCGCGCATTGGCGGACGCGGGCACAAGGACCGCCTCGATTCGGTTGGCCGTGAGCACGTTGCCGAATCCGACGTGGACGAAACGCTAAGGGGTGAGTGCCATATACAGTCTTCTCCTTTACGGTGGATTGAGGGAAAGCCCTCTACTATATAAGAGTCTGCTTTTCGGGAAAAACTTGCAGGAAAACCGAAAAAAACAGGATGAAAATTTGCAGGCATACTGGAGGAAGTCGATTTCTCCCTGGCGCTTACGATCGCAGTCGCCCGCGCCGAATGAAAAAGCCCTCTGTGGCAGCCATGACCGGCTTGCCGCGGAGGGCGTTGAAGGTTCGATTGCCTGTTGTCAGGAGGGGTCGGGGTCAATCGCTGGACGGCACCGCATAGAAGGTCGAGAGTTCGGGTTATTCGCCATTTTCGTCGGGCGAAATGTCATTGTAAAGAATCGTGCAGGCGGTGTCGGCGTAGAGCGCGTAGCCGCCGGGCAGCTGGAAGGCGACGCCCATATCGATGGGCACGTCGATCACCTCGTCGAATTCATCCTCCGTGCCGGGGTCCAGAATCACGTGAATCTCCCGAAATTCCGTGGCGGCGCGCGCTTGGGCCTTCAGATCCGGGGCCTCCGGGCGAACGCCCGCAACCATCTCCATGTGGACGAACAGCATCTCGCCGCCGCCGTCGACGAGAACGTACACGTCGCCGGTCTTCAGCATCAGCGTCTCCGGATTCGCCGTGTAATGGAACCGATGCCGTTGCGGTTGCTCCAGTCGTGACCGTAGGCTTCGCACGCCGTCAGAACGGTGAACGTTTTTGTGTCGGACGTGGTTTCAAAGTTCTTATCCCCTTCATAGCTAACGGTTACGGAGTGTGATCTGGCCGCAAGATTAAGGAACTTTACATCCTCAAACCAGCCTTCACGGGAAAACGCTACGGAACGTGCTACTCCGCCGTCCAGCGAAATCTTTACGCTTCCGGTTGGATAAAAGGAGCTTCCGTTTATATCGCGTACATAGCCGGCAATCGTTACGTCATCTCCGGCTACCATAAGACCGCCGGTTTTACAAGGCGGAGGGGCAGATTTTACGAAGAGGCCTTGCGGGGAAACGCAAAAGGCTCCGCAGCGACCGTTTCCGGAACGCCGCAGAGCCTGCCGCCGTTACATGGAGTTAAAGAGATGATAAGTAAGAATCTTATAATTATGACCTGCTGTTCTCCGATAGCTTGTCAAAGAGCGACATCCAGAAGATCAAGCATCTTTCCGTAGATCTGCTGAAAAAGATCAAAGAGCGCATTGCGCAGATGAATCACTGGACGGACAAGGATGAAACAAGAGCCACGGTTCAGAACCTGATCCGCGACGAACTCTACATGAACATTCCCGACAGCATGTTCGATCAGTTGGATCATTACCGTGAAGTAATCTTCGAGCATGTGTATACGTACTACAAGGAAGCGGCTTAACCGTCATCAGGAGGCAGGGATGCTGCTGTACGCCAAGACGGATGAGATGATCCAGCCGGACAACATCTACCAGATGAGCGGGAACCAGATCAGTGTGAAAACGCTGGATCTGAACCAGGAGTTTTCGGAGATAGCAAAGCAGCTGAATGCTATTGCAGCGGAGCACTTTAGATAGCGAAGGTATTTCCCAGACTCCGCATCATTCACCACCTGTAGTCTTTCCTGCTCATCCCGCAGGGAAACAACAGTTTCTCCGCTCTTTGGATAAACGCCAGCATCTCCTTTGTCGCGGTTACGGCTTTGAAGACGCAGGCTGCGATCGGCGCATATCCGTTCCCGCATATGGATGAGGTTGGAGGCTTTTACCATCTTCCGGTATACGCCTTGGTGTGGGGAAAATCACTGGTCAGGCAAATCCTCCCGGGTGATGCGCTGATAGGGGATCCAGACAAAGCGCTCGTCGGTGATCGGATAGCTGTAGGTATCGGCGGAAATTTCTTCGCCGCGAGCCAGAAGAATCGCCAGATCGACGGCGGCCATGGCCTGACGCTCGCCATCGTTGAATACCGTGCCCAGCAGGGAGCCCTGCCGCAGCGCCTCGATTGCCGGGCCGATGGCGTCCACGCCTACCACGGGCATAAATCGTCCGCCTGAAAAGTACCCGGCAGCCTTCAGGGCGTTGATGGCGCCCAGTGCCATTTCATCGTTGTTGGAGATAACGCACTCGATTTGATCGCCCCAGGCCAGCAGAAACCCGGCCATCTTTTCCTGCGCCAGCTGTCGCCGCCACATGCCGGTGTCCTCCTGAAGCTTCTCTACGTGAAACCCCGCCTCCTGAAGGGGCTTCAGGGCGTTTTGAGTGCGCAGCTCCGCGTCCTGATGGCCGGGCTCCCCCTTAATGAGTACATATTGCACCGTGCCGTCGCCGTTCTTGTCCGCTTCCGGGTGGGCCAGAAAGTATTCCGCAAGAATCTCTCCACTCAATCGTCCGCTTTCCGCGCCGTCCGCGCCCACATAAAAAGCGTACTCATACAAGAGCAGATCCTCCAACAGAGGCTCCTTGTTGATAAACAGCACCGGAGTCTGCCGCTGCCGGGCCTTTTCGATCAGGTATCCTGCAGCCAACCGATCGACAGGATTGATAATCAGCACGTCCACACCGGCCTCCAGCATGCTCTCCACCTGATCGTTCTGCAAATTCTGATCATTCCGGCTGTCATAGACGGTCAGCCTGGCCTTTCCCTGGGCGTAGGTTTCCAGATGCAGGCGCAGGCTTGCCATGAATGTATCCGTTCCGTCATATACGCACACACCGAATGCGGGCAGTTCCTCCGCGAATGCAGGCGTCCCCAGCAACATCATGGCAAGCACTGTGCAAAGCAGTTTTTTCATCCTGTTCATGCTATTCATGCGTATTCCTCCTGCGCCGTCAATACAGCAGCGGAAAGACCAGCTTGACGTTCTGCGCATCGTACATGTTTTCAGGCGTAACGACAAATGCTGGTGCGCGATATCCTTGCCCGTTTTTGTTCCACAGGGCCTGCGACGCCGCGATATACCCGGTTGCATAGGGCGAGGGAAGAACCACTGCATGCACATGTCCGGTTTCCAGCCAGGATGCAGCTCCTTCGCCTGGATTGACCAGGATCAGCGGCTGCGTCCACTGCCCCTCCGCCTTTTCCTGAAGGAGGCGCGCCGCCGTTTCCTCGTCCAGCGCCATCACGGCACAGGATGCAGCGCCAGGATCGACCGACTGCGCATCCAGCCATCGGCTGCGCAAGACTGACTTTGCGGCTTTACGCAGCGGCTCACTACCGCCCAGGCAGATTACGCGCTCAGCCTTCGCCGCCGCGCCGGACGCCAGTGCAGCGTATTGGGCGCCGTCCTGTTCCACCGAGGGAACGCCTTCCTCGTGCGCATCGATGAGCGCGATGGGCATCCCATGCTCGCGCGCGCTGCGCAGCGTCTGCCGTCGCAACGTTTCATCCTGGATATAGATCAGCACGCCGCTGTATTCTATCCCGCCCCACAGCACATCCGTCATCGCGGCGGGATCGACGATTTGCGTGCTCAGTGTGCAATTCTGTTCCTCCAACGCCTTGAGGATGCCCTGACGCAGCTGCATGAAATAGGCTCCCGTATCCCTTTGGGTCAGCAGCAGTACCGGGCGCTGAATACCGGCTGCGGACTCCTCCTGCGACCGCAGGCCCAGCAGCATCACGCAAAGCGCCGTCAGGATTAAGAGAAGGGATACGCCCATGACTTTCTTCATACCGCGTCTCCTTTCTTCCGTCGGGGAAGGCGGATGGTCACGCAGGTGCCCTCATCCTCCACGCTTCGCGCTTGAATCCCGTAAGGCTCGCCGTAGGTCAGCCGAATCCGCTCGTGGACGTTTTTTACGCCGATGCCACTTTTGCCTGCGGGAGCGGTCAGCAGTCTGTCTACGACCTCAGGCGGCATCCCCACGCCGTCGTCCTCGATGGTGAAAATCACCTCTTCCTCCGTTACGCCCGCGTGAATGGCGATGTGCAGCGCTTCGTCCTGCGTCTCGTCAATGGCGTGATTGATGGCGTTTTCCGCCATGGGCTGTACGATCAGCTTGACAGTGGTTTCTTCCAATGCCGCTTCATCCCATGTGATGGTGTATTCGAATTTGTTTTTGAAGCGCATTTTCTGAATGATGAGATAGTGGCGCACCTGCTCCAGCTCCTCCCGGACGGTGATCTCGCTGCGTCCCCGGCTGATGGACAGCCGGAACAGCCGAGCCAGCGAGGAAACCATCAGGATTGCCTCCCGCCCCCGGCCCCGCTCTTCCATCCAGATGATGGAATCCAGCGTATTGTAAAGGAAATGGGGATTGATCTGAGCCTGAAGGGCGTTGAGCTCGTAGAGCCGCTTGATCTCCTGCTCCTGCACGATCTGATCCATCAGGGCGCGGATGCGGCGCAGCATCCGGTTAAAGGACTCTGAAATGGCGCGTACTTCCCGAAATCCCGTTTCCGGGATCCCCTCGGAAAGATTGCCGGATTCCACCCGCCCGATAGCGTCGGCCACGTGGCGGATGGGCCGCATGAGCCGGTAGGACATCATGGTGGCCACGGCAAGGGACAGCAGCAGCGCGCAGATCAGGACCACAGTCAGGATGTGGACGAAGGCGGTATGAAGAACCAGCAGCTCGTCCAGATACGCCACACCCACCAGACGCCATCGGGTCTGGTTCAGCGTGGCGGCGATCAGCACCCGCTCACGGCCGTCCACCTTGTCCCGGCCCTGCCCGATCAGTAACCGGTTGATCTCATCCAAATTCTCCTCATGCAGGCCGTTGTAGATCAACTGCAGCTTCGGATGGGCGATGATCTCGCCTCCCCGATCCAGCAGATACACATAGCCGCTTTTTCCCAGCGCGACCCCCTCTATCAGACGGCTGAAGCTGGCGTAGGAAACGTCCATGAGCACCACGCCCTGTTCCAGCCTGCCTTCCTTCTGATAAAAGGCGGAGCGAGCCAGACGGATGACGAATGTGCGCTGGCCGGAGAAAATGTGCTGCACAAAGGGACTGGAAAAATAGGTAGAGGTGCCGCCCCAGGCCAGCGCCTTCTGAAACCACTCGCTGGAGGCAACCTCGTCCGTATCCAGCGATACGTCGCCTGCGCCCACCGCGCCCAGCAGCGTCCCGTCCCGGTGAAACAGCGCGATGGAAATAATATCGGAATCGCTTTTTTTGATCATCTGCATCTGCTCCACCCATCCCGCCGCCCCGCTGTCCATGCTGTCCGGCAGCACGGTAGTGGCGAAATACAGGGTGGAGAGCAGTCGGTCAATGAACACGTTGGCGGTGCTGACCGATTGGAGTACCGTCTCCTTCGTCCGCTCGAAGGCGTTTTTTTCCAGAAGCGACGACAGAGGGGTCATCAAGCTGATGGAAATAAACGCCAGCAGCGCGCCCATGCACGCCATAAAGGATGCCGTTAGCTGCAGGCTGAAGCTGCGCCCGTTGCCGCTGTTTCGCTTCAAGCACCTCCCTCCCTTCGCCTGCGAACCTGAGAGGGAGAAAGCCCGTAGACCCGCTTGAACACATAGGAAAAATAGCTGGGATCAGGAACGCCCACTGCCTCCGCTATGGAGGCCGTTTTCATATCCGTCCCGGCGAGAAGGGTCATAGCCTGCCGCATACGGGTTTCCGTCAGATAATTCGGGAAATTTCGCCCGGTTTCCCGCTTGAACAGGGCGCTGAAGTAGCTGGAGGAAACGTGGAGATGACGGCACAGCTTTTCAGCGGTCAGCTCCGGGTCGGCGTAGTGACCCTTGATGTACGTTTGCGCGGCCTGGATAATCTGCTGTCCGGCGGTTAAACGGTTGCTGGCCGCCTTTTCGGTAAAGTCGTCGCACAGGCGGCAGAACAGCCGGCAGGCCTCCTCTGCCGGCGGCAAGGCCAGCAGCCGATCCAGCGGCTCCTCGCCGCTCTCGGCAAGAGTCACGGACATATCCCGGCCTGTGCGCAGCAGCGCAACGTAGATCTCCAGCAGATACGAGCGGTAAGCCGACGTGCCCGGACGGGCCGTCCGGCAGACCGACAGCAATTGCTCGATCCATCGCCGCGCCTCTCCGGCGGAGCCCTTTTTCAGCGCTGTGTCCAGTTCCCGAAGCAGCGCCGCGTCTGCCGACAGCTCGCCGGCGCCTCCCGGCGCAAGGTCGGAAAAGAGCAACAGCCGGTTTTCGTAAAAGGAGCGCTGGGCAAGAGCACTTTTAGCCTGCCGGGCGCACTCGGACAGTCCGCCCGCACCCCGGCAGGGGTTTCCGATGCCAGCGCGCACCGTACCCCCCAGATAATGGTCGATGTGCCGGCAAACGCCGTCCAGCCTCTCGTAAGTCTGCGCCGCCGCCTCTTCCCCGGGCAGCCACAGCAGTACGGCAATATAGGACTGGTAGTAAAAGGCGTATCCGCTCTCTTTGGGCAGCTGCTCACGCACGATGTCCATAGCGGCCACCCGAAGCAGCTCCGGCTCGCCGCTGGGGAAGCCCTCGCCCTTGGGCTGGCTCAGCCGGAGCAGCGCCACCGCATAGAGATCGTTCTCATTCAGGGGCAGACCGTACCGCTCCGCCATCTCCAGCGCCCGGGAGACAGGGAGTCCGCCGTCCAGCAGCGCCGTCAGCAGCGTTGCCCGGAAGACGGGCAGACCCTCCTCAAAATGCCGCTGCAGCTGCAGCATATCCCGGCGGCGGGCAAAATCCTCGTCCAGTTTTTTCCGTGCGTCCGTCAGTGTCTCGGTAAACTCGGCGGCAGAAATTGGCTTGAGCAGATAGCCCAGGCAATGGAGCGATACGGCCTGACGAGCGAATTCAAATTCGTCGTAGCCGCTGAGGATGATGGAGCGGACGGTGGGCAGCGCCTTCTCCGCCTCCGCCAGCATGGTCAGACCGTCCATCAGGGGCATACGGATATCCGAAACGATCAAATCCGGCTCCTGCTCCTCGCAAAGGCGCAGAGCTTCCAGCCCGTTTTCGGCCTGTCCTACCACGGTAAAGCCGTATTTCTCAAAATGGATGACCTCCATCAGCCCATCCCGGATATCGCTTTCATCGTCCGCCAGCAGCAGCTTATACACAATTCATCTCCCCTTGCCTTCCGGTATCGTTAGGTCTGTTCTGCTATTCCGACATAGAAACGCCAAGCGCCGCCTTTTCCTTTGATTTTATTGTACATGGTTTTTCCGGAAAAGCAACCTGCGGCGGTTGAATTCGATGTTTTTTTCATAGTTATGAGTAAAAATTTCAATTCTCTTTTATCCTTCCCGTCCGTTACAATACCAATAGACGGAAGGCGGCGGCGCCGTCTCCGAAAATTAAAGAGAAGGAGCGTTCCCTGTATGAAGAAGATTCTCGCTGTGCTGCTGGCTCTGATTCTGGTGCTTGGCGTAACCTCCGCGTTCGCCGACGAAATGAAGAAGCCCATTAAGGTAGGCGTCACCATCTACCAGTTCAACGACAACTTCATGACCCTGTACCGCACCGAACTTCAGAAGTATCTGGAGGAAACCTACGGCGCGAGCGTCACTGTGGTGGACGGTAAAAACGACCAGACCGAACAAACCAACCAGATCAACAGCTTCATCGCCGAGGGCGTGGACGTGCTGATCGTGAACCTGGTGCAGTCCACTGCGGCTGCTGCTGTCACTGAGCTGGCCAAGGAGGCTGGCATCCCCGTGATCTACATCAACCGTGAGCCCAGCGAGGACGACATGGGCATGTGGGAAGGCAAAATCTGCTACGTGGGCGCCGACGCCCGTCAGTCCGGCTCCTTCCAGGGCCGCATCGTGCATGAGTTCAACGACGCTCACGGCGACCTGAACGGCAACGGTAAGGTGGACTACGTGATGATCATGGGCGACCCGGAGAACGTGGACGCTCAGTACCGCACCGAGTTTTCCATCAAGTACCTGACCGACAACGGCGTAGAGGTCAACAAGCTCTTTGAGCAGCGCGGCGACTGGATGCAGGAAAACGGCCAGCAGCTGGCCGCCACCGCCCTGGCGCAGTTTGGCAAGGAAATCGACGTGATCTTCTGCAACAACGACGCTATGGCGCTGGGCGCCTACCAGGCCATCAAGGAAGCCGGCCGCAAGGTCAACGAGGACATCCTGCTGCTGGGCGTGGACGCGCTGGACGAGTGCGTTGAGATGGTTCAGAACGGCATGATGACCGGCACCGTGCTCAACGACCACATCGGTCAGAGCCACACCGCCGCTGACGTAGCCATCAAGGCCGCCATGGGCGAGATGCTGGACGCTTACTACTGGGTAGACTACCAGATGGTAAAGTAAGTCCCTTTCAAGATGGGGGCGCGAAAGTGCCCCCTCTTTTTTCACATGATGAAACTTTTGGGAAAGGAAGGACAGCGCATGGCGGAGTACCGTCTGGAAATGAAGGGCGTCGTGAAGACGTTCCCCGGCGTCAAAGCGCTGGATCACGTGGATTTCAAGCTCCGGCCGGGCAGCGTTCACGCCCTGATGGGCGAAAACGGCGCGGGCAAATCCACGCTGATGAAGTGCCTGTTCGGCATCTACAGGATGGACGAGGGCGAAATCTTTTACGAGGGGCAGAAGGTTCAAATCAAGGATCCGCTGATGGCGCTTAACCTGGGCATCGCCATGGTGCATCAGGAGCTGCAGCCCATCACCGAGCGCAGCGTGGCGGAAAACATCTTTGTGGGGCGCTATCCCATGAAGAAGCTGCTGGGGTTCATCCCCGTGGTCGATCATGAAAAAATGTATATCCAGACGGAGGAGCTGCTCAAGCGCGTGCGCATGAGCTTTGACCCCCGTCAGAAGCTGGGCACCCTGAGCGTATCCCAGATGCAGTCGGTGGAAATTGCCAAGGCGGTATCCAATGAATGCCGCGTGCTGATTCTGGACGAGCCTACCTCTTCCCTGACAGAACATGAAGTGGAGGCGCTGTTTCGCATCATCGCCGACCTGAAGGCCGACGGCGTAAGCGTCATTTACATCAGTCACAAGATGGAAGAAATCCTGCGCATCTCCGACGAGGTCACCATCATGCGCGACGGCAAATACATCGGCACCTGGCCGTCCAGGGAACTGACCACCGACGCGATCATCACCCATATGGTGGGCCGCAAGCTGGACAATCTGTATCCTCCCCGGGAGCGCTGCGCCACCGACGAGGTGGTCTTTGAGCTGCAGGACTTTACGTCCATCAACCCGCGCAGCTTCCGCGGCGCGTCCTTCCAGCTGCACAAGGGAGAAATCCTTGGGGTAGGCGGTCTGGTGGGGGCGCAGCGCACGGAGCTGATGGAGGGCATTTTCGGCATTCGCGCGCATGAGCGCGGACGCGCGCTCTACAAGGGCAGCGAGGTGGCGATCAACCGGCCGAGGGACGCCATCACCAGGGGCATCGCGCTGCTGACGGAGGACCGCCGCGCCAGCGGCATACTGGGCGTGCTCAGCGTCAGCGACAACGTATCCGTGGCAAGTCTCGATCAATATCTGAAATACCGCGTCATGCTGGACGACGGAAAGATCGAAAAGCTGGTGCAGTCCAACGTGAGCAGGCTGTCCATCAAGACGCCATCCTCCAAAACGCAGATCCAATCCCTTTCCGGCGGCAATCAGCAGAAGGTGCTGATCGCCCGGTGGCTGGCCAACGATCCGGACGTGCTGATCCTGGATGAGCCTACCCGCGGCATCGACGTGGGTGCGAAGTACGAAATCTACTGTATCATTGCGGAACTGGCTAAGCAGGGCAAGGGCATCATCATGATTTCCTCCGAAATGGGCGAGCTGATCGGCATGTCGGATCGCATCATGGTGATGTGCGATGGGCGTGTTACCGGCTTTGTGGAAAAGCAGGACGCCACACAGGAGAGAATCATGGCGCTGGCCACGCAATTTTCTGCATTGGAGGAAGCAATATGAAAAAATACGGCAAACTGCTGAAACGGATCGGCCTCGTCGTGCTGATGGTTTCTCTGTTTCTGAACCTGAGCCTGAGCGACGTGCTTCGCATTAATCCGCAGTTGAAAGGCGTGCCCGCGCTTGAGCTTGTTTCCACTGCTAAGGAAACCACCGTGGACGAAAGGGTCTCCGTACTGGTATCAGAGGATGAGCTGCCTGAGGAGCCTTCTGTCGCGGAGGCCACGGAGGAATGGAGCGTCGACGGACATGCCGAGTTGGACGTAAACGGCGACGGCGAGCCGGACGGATTTCTGCTGACTTATGAAAAATTCGCCGCACTGGGCGGACGGTTCCTCAAGGACAAATACGGCGAGATCAAGTTTGTGGAGGTCGAGGACGTTCGTTACGCGCAGGGCTTCGTCAACAACAAGGGTATCCTGTGGCAGCAGCTGAGCCTTCCCTCCCGGACGCTGTGCGTGCTGGCCGTTACCTACCTGCCGCTGGTCATTCTGGGTGCGGCGATGCTCCTGCTGGGGCTTCTGCTGACCGCGATGCAGCTGAGCGAGGACGAGGAGCTGAGCCTGGGAAAGTATCTGTGGAAGCGCTTCTCCCCCCGGAAGGTTCTGCACTTCCTCGGCGACCGGGCAATCATTGTGGGCATCCTGCTCATGGCCGCGCTGGTGAGCATTTTCCGCCCCAATTTCCTCTCTGAGGCCAACTTCCGCAACCTTCTGTCTAACACTGCCGTGCGCTTCATCATCGCGCTGGGCGTGTCCGGCTGTCTGATCACCAAGGGTACCGACCTGAGTGCAGGCCGCGTAGCCGGGTTTGCCGCCTGCCTGTCTGCCATTTTCCTGCAGCGCGCCGGCGACTATTCCAACAAGTTCTATCCCTCGCTGGGCAATCTGCCCATTCCGCTGGTGCTACTGGGCGTGCTGGCGATCTGCGCCCTGATCGGCGCGGTCAACGGCACGGTCATCGCCAGGCTGAAGGTGCCGCCCTTCATCGCCACGCTGGGTATGCAGACGCTGGTGTACGGCATCTGTCTGGTGTATACCGGAGCCCAGCCCATCGGTACGCTCCAGTCCGCCTATACCGGTATTGCGCTGGGCTATGTAGGCAATCGGATGTTCTCCTATATCGCCATCATCGCCCTGGTCGTCGGCGCGTACATGTGGTTCCTGTACAACAAGACCCGGCACGGTAAATACATGTACGCCATCGGCGGCAATGAAACCGCCGCCGAGGTGGCGGGCATCAATACCTCCCGCATGAAGGTCAAGATCTACATGCTGGCCGCCATTCTCTACGGCCTGACAGGCTTCCTCATGGCGGCCAAGTCGGGCGGAGCATCGGTCAATACGGCTCAGGGCTACGAGCTGGAAGCCATCGCCGGTTGTACCATCGGCGGCGTGTCCGTCAACGGCGGCGTGGGTAAGATCAGCGGGATTCTGGTGGGCGTGCTGGTATTCGAGCTTCTGAAAATCGCGCTTCAGTTCATGGGCGTGGAATCCAGCTACACATACATCGCGCAGGGCCTGGTCATCATCGTGGCTGTGGCGCTGGATCTGCGCAAATATCTGGCCAGAAAGTGATCCGTAGGATCGCATGAAAAGGAGGGGAACCGATGCCGGAGGAACGCGAACCCATGACCATTGCCAAGGATGACGATGGAAAAACGCCTTCGGGCCCGCAGAACTGGAAGGAACGCATCTATGAACGGTTGCGTATGCCTCTGTGGGTACTGGATCTGATCATCTGCCTGCTGGTGACCCTCTTTATCGCAGTGGTTCTGATTGGCGTCCTGCAGGGAAATGCGCGTTAATCATGGCTGCCGTGCGGAAACCCAAGAACCCGAGAGCGGCTTCGTATGCATGTGCAGACACCCCATACCGCTCTGGATTTTGCTTCCTTAACATCTGATTGGTCATATAGCCAACGCAAACATCCGACTCTCCTGACCCAATCACAGGGAGAATCGGATGTTTTGTTTTGCGCAGAGGATATTTCAAAAGCATCAACAGAAGAGCCTTTTTTTCGATTAGCCGTCGAAAGGGGGTGCTCCTTTAGCATACAGTTAGATATCTGCGCAGATCTCTGCGCTCGTTCAGCAGGTATATCATACGAACCAATGGAAGCTGGCCGATGTATACCTCGATTTCGCCAGTGGAAAAAGCGCGGAGAATCACGCAGAGTTCCAACGTATGCTCGGCGATTGCCGGCAAAAGAAAATCGATCTTGTGCTGGTAAAAAGCGTTAGCCGCTTTGCTCGTGAAGTTGTGGACGGGCTTGAAACGATTCGCGAGCTGAAAAGCATTGGGATTCCTGTCTATTTTGATATGGAAGAAATGAACTCTTTTCAGCCGGACTTTGAATTGTATTATTCGATCTATGCAGCCGTTGCCCAGAGCGAACAGGAAAACGCGCGAGACAACGTCGCCGTAGCGATTCGGCAAAAGGTTAAAGACGGAACGCCAAGCCTGTATTCACGCACTTGCTACGGCTATAAAAAAACGAAAATGGCGATTTCGTAATTGTCCCGGAAGAGGCAAAGACGATCAAGTTGATCTATGATCTGTACCTTGAGGGCAATAGCATCGTTGCCATCCGCCGCGAATTGGAAAAGAGAAGCATCCCATCGCCCACAGGAAAAAAGGGTTGGTGCGCCCGCGCGATTAACACGCTGCTCAGCAATGAAAAATACCGGGGAAACTCCACCGCAACCGCACCTCTGACAAGCTACGAAACACAAAGCACGCAGCGAAGCAGGTATTTGTACTCCAAACATCACATCACGATAATAGATGACGCGCAATTCGAAGCAGTTGCCGAAGAAAAGAAGCGCCGCAGTAATACCGAGTACGATGAGACTGGCGTACATCGGAAAAGTACAAGGTACACTGTGAAAATCAAAATTAATCACGAGGACGGAGGTGAGTGAAACATTTCTAGGCGTTATCGGCATGAATTTATCTACTCATAATTCGCTTTCATCTGAGTAGTCTATTTTTTGCAAAACGCTCCAATAAACACTTTACGCCTCGTTTTTTGTACTCTCTTACAATTTATCCGCCACGGAGTAACGATATAATCTGAACACAGTGTTCGCTATTGCTTAGGGGTGTGCAAATTTGGGCTGAAAACGGCATTTCGAGTAGGCTAATGGCGTTTTTGAGTGCTTACTCGAATAGCCTCATTTTTCGCACTTGCGCCTGCTGTATACGAACTTGCAGATTATCACCACGTCAAGGGCTAAAACAGGCGTATTTGGATCTAAATTGCATCAACACAATCGAATAAATGCAAAAACAGGAACCCAGACATTGTATCAATATCTGAGTCCCTTGGTGGCTAATCTGGTGAACTGTGATACAAGGGACGATGCACCCTGCTGGGTGCAATAACGGGTGCAAATTATCGGA
>ERZ780195.1134-NODE-1134-length-23290-cov-9.907338_pt1 | contig 23290 bp, 20 predicted proteins | sample MGYA00511017_ERZ780195 | MGnify/ENA primary metagenome ERZ780195 (study PRJEB29588, sample SAMEA2159974) | human gut metagenome | biome: human gut; feature: human-associated habitat; material: faeces | place: Denmark | collected 2008/2010 ...
CGATCTGGAATCCGTGATGCCGGAGCTCGACATTCTCTACATGACCCGCGTGCAGCGCGAGCGCTTCTTCAACGAGGAAGACTATCTGCGTCTGAAAGACAGCTATATCCTGACGCCGGAAAAGCTCAAAAACGCGAAGCAGGATCTGTGCATCTTGCACCCGCTGCCCCGTGTCAATGAGATTTCCGTCGCGGTCGACGACGACCCGAGAGCCTGCTATTTCAAGCAGGTTCGCAACGGCCGGTATATCCGCATGGCTCTGATTATGAAGATGCTTGGTATCGAATAAGGGAGGTTCTGAAAGATGATTATTGATGCAATTTCCAATGGCATTGTCATTGACCACATTACTGCCGGTAAGGCCATGTATTTATATAAGGTACTGGAGCTCGACAAGCTCGATTGCTCGGTGGCGCTGCTCAAAAATGTTGTCAGCAATAAGCTTGGCCGCAAGGACATCATCAAAATTGACCGCATTCTGGATCTGGACTGGGACGTGATCGGCTATGTTGACCCGGGCATTACGGTGAACTTCATCAAAGACGGCAAGCAGGTGGAAAAGCGCCAGCTCAAGCTCCCGACGCGGATCAAAAATGTCATCCACTGCAAAAACCCGCGCTGCATAACCTCCGTGGAACAGGAGCTTCCGCAGATATTCACGCTGACCGACCCGGCGACACGCACATACCGCTGCCTGTACTGCGAGACAAAGGCAGAAAACGTCTGATTGAAAGAATAGTAAAACACAACCACCGGCGAAGCCGGTGGCTGTTCTTATGCGGGCATCGCCCTATGTTCCTCGCGTGACGCGTCAAACGCGTAATTCTTTCTGCCAGCCGCGAGCGGACTGCATCCATCTGTTTTTGTACCGTCTAATTGTTGAGGTAGCTAAAGCAGAACCAGAAGCCGTCGCGCACGAGTAGTTTTTGCCGCAGAGCATCGGCTTTTTCCGTCTCGCTGTGCGCTTCCAACAGTACGCACAAACCATAAGCCATCATGGCAAACTGCAGATCGTCCTCTTCCGCGTCCAGCTCCGCCAGCATATCCTCCATCGGCGCAAAGCCAGCCGCCGCCACGCGCATGGCTTTCTCATACGCCGTGTGGTGCCCGACGTACATATCCGGGCGGTAATGCTGCTGAAAGGTCTTTTGCGCCTCGTCCGCTTGCCCCGCACGAAGCTGCGAAAGTACCAGCCAGTAAACATCCGCAATATACATATCGTCGTCCTGCGGCACGATGGCGAGCGAACCAGCAAAGGCGGCGGTCGCCGCATCATAGTTTTGCAGCATATACTGCGCCATACCAACGCGGTAGCGCGACTCGACGCTCACGCCGTCCGCCTGTTCGCAGCGGGTATAATCCGCGAGCGCCTACTTAAATTGCAGCGTAAACGTCCAGTGAGAATTCTGCCGAGGCATGACCAAGAATTTCTGCAACTGTCTTCGGATCGATACCGCTTTGAATTGCCAGCGTCGAGAATGTGTGTCTGAGGTCATGGAATCTGACGTGTTCCTCAATACCAGCCTTTTCTAACAGCTTCTTGTGAATCCGCCCGACGCAGTCCGGGCCATACATCCCGCCGGTCTTTGGTGACGGGAACATATACGGACTGAACGGGTGATTCTTGCGGTCTTCGACCAGCAGTCGAATTGCTTCGTCGCTGAGATAAATCTCTCGGACGGAGTTTTCTGTTTTCGGCTCCGTCACGACCAATTCTCCCTTGCCGCGCGACACGGATTTGGACACGGTCAGCGTTTTCGTCTGCAAGTTCAGATTGCTCCACAGCAGCGCCACCAGTTCCCCGCGCCGCAGTCCTGTGCTGAGTTCCAGATAGAACATCGGCAGGACGCCCCATTCCTCCGCCGCTTTCAGGTAATCCCGAATCTTCTCCGGCGGAATAATCTGCATTTTCTTCTTTTCCTTCTTCGGCAGGCGGCAGCCGTTTGCGGGGTTGTAGGGAATCAGCCGCTCCGTCACCGCCTGCTCCAAGCACTGCCGCAGCATCGTGTGCAGCCCGCGAATCGTCTTGTTGCTGAGACTCAGATCGTCCATGTTTTCGTACCGCTGCACTCTGCCGTGCGCCTTCGTCTCATTGTAGAATTTCTGGATTTGCAGCGTCGTGAGCGCCGCCAGTTTGATGTTCCCAATACGCGGCACAATATGCCGGTCAATGTAGTTCTTGTAGTACGCCGCCGTGGATGCGTGGACAGATGGCTTTGCGTAGTTCTCGTACCAGAGCTGCACCCATTCGCCCACCGTGTAGTCGCGCCGCTTCGTTACATCGAACTTTTCAAGTTCTTCCATCGCCTTTTGCAGCTTCTCTTTGCATTCGCGCTGCGTCCGCGCGAGGACGCTCTTTGCGATTGGTTTCCCCGTCTCCGGATCGATGCCCGCCGTGTAGCGCCCCTCCCAGCGTCCGTCTTTCCGCTTGCGGATGTTGCCTTCCCCATTTGCCCATTTCTTCGCCATGTGCATTCCTCCTTTCTTTTGCTGAATCAACAACTACCACGCAGGAGACAGAATAGCTATCTCCCGCGCGGAGAGTTATCAGAAAATTATCATTTTGGTTTTCTTTGTCTATGGCGGTGCATCCGTTGAGCCGCCGCCTATGCTCTACTCCTCGTCATCATCAGACCACGAGGAGATCATGTGAATATCCCCGGTGTCCATGTCCATCGCCATGTGATCTCCCATGCGCATCATGAGATTCCCATCGGAGTCCATCGCCATGCTGTCAGAAATGCTCATGGCGAAGTCTCCGTCATCGTAATCGAAAATGTACTTTGACATACCGTGCACCTCCAATTTTAATCATCGTATTCCGGATAGTCAGGTGCCCACTCGGGCATCCAATGCGCTTTGTTTCTGCGGTTTGCATTGTGAGTTCTCTGGTGCGATCTGTGGTTCGGATTCATCTGATTGGCCCGATTGTCAGCGTCAGCTTGATATGCCTTGTTATTGGGATTATGCAGATTTGCCCAGTGATCCAGTTGTGCGTTGGTATGTGTTTTTCCTGATACCTTTCCCATAATCAACCTCCTTTCTGAACCGAAAAAAGCCCACGCACTTTGCTTCGTGCGTGGACTGCGATCATCCGGAAGACCGCTTTGCACGCAACAAAACAAACCCGACGAAAGAACACTTTCTTCGGTTCGATTTTGTGGTGCAAAGCATCGAAACAACAGGGGGACAACGACAGTCAACCAGCAAACTGCTTTCTCAATTCCACAATGAGAATTTGATTGGAATCAATAGTTTCGAGGATTTACATATTTTTTGCTCGCTTCATTGTCTATGTCACTGCCGTTCGATATGATTCGTACTCTCATGATACGAACGATCAAAGTTCAGGACAGTCCAACAATTCAGCATTAGCATGGTAACATAAATCGAAATCGAATGCAATAGGCAACTGCAAATTGAGAAGCGATACTGCCGATTTCCGCGGTTTCTATTACAAATCCCCACACTATCGCCCCGCAAGCAGGTGCGCACATGAGTTCTTTCATCGTGCGCCGGATGGCGCTTTTCAATTCCACATCGGCAAAAAAGTGGTTGGTATCAAAATATGATACCAACCACTTTTCGGTGCAGCAGCTTTCGTAATCAAGTAGTATGCCCGCTCCCAGCAGATCCTGTTTCAGCCCATGCTCCCGATTTTATTGCCATTTTCGTACATATCCGCGGCATACTCGCGGTGATTCGGCCCCTCGTATGGTACCCAACCAAAGCCCGGAATATAGACCTCATCGCCGGGCTGCAGCTCTATGGTCGGCTGCGGTGTGGGAGGCGCAGGCTCCGGCTGCGGCGTTTCGACCGCAGGCATCGGCTCTGCCAGTGCGGGGACTGGAACGGCACCAAGTTCCTCGTCCGGCTCTGCCCGCGGCGTTTCCGTATTTTTCTTTTCTGCCGTTGTCACAGCATCCGCTTTCGGGGCAGTTACGGCGTGCGTTGGTATTGGGGCGGGTCGTTCCTCCCTTGTGTCTGGCTGCGGCCACACAGCGGCACACAGGGCCAAGCAAGCGGTGATCACAGCTGTCACGATGCGCTTCTTCATTGTTCATCATCCTCCTTTTTGAGCGTAAAACGAGCGCCCGGTTTCTCTGCCGCTTGGCAGCGCGCCGGACGCTCATCGTCATAGTGATTCAATTCTGCGGACAGCCGCCACGCCAGCCGAAATCCGGAGATGAAGCTGTCGAGCGAAGTGTCCTCCGAAATATGGTCCTTGGCATCGATGATCTTCAGCACCAATCGGCGCTCCGGCTTGCCCAGCGCCTCAATGAGCGCGCGGTGGCATTCCTCGATTTCCCGCTTCGTCGCCGCCAGCTCCGGCGGGGTGTAGAAGCAGTCGTACAGATCCTTCAGCAGTTTGTTCATGTGCTCGCCTCCTTGCAGCACAAACATATACCACAGGTCAGCCGGAATAGCTACTGAAAGATTTGGAAAAATAGGGGCTGAAACGCATAGTTTCAGCCCCTATTGAGGATGCGGGGTACCCGTGGTGACTTGCGAATGATGATAAGCAATATTATGGCGCAGCCACTTTCCGCAAGATAGAATCAAGTCAACACGCCGTTGTCCTCTACTTTTTCCACTTCGGACAGTTCTTCCCAATCTCCAAGGTTTCCGCACCTACGAAAGTAATCGTGGCCGCCATCCACGGCGCAGGAGCCGCAGCTGCAAAACTTGAAATCATGGACAGTCTTACTTTCGATAACGTCTCCACATTTCTTGCATCTGATCGCGTTCCTGATAATTTTCGGCATGATCATTCTCCCTTTAGTGCATTTTTGATTTTCTCTTTTTCCCCACTGCCATCTGTGCGCAGTCGCAGCAGCGGGACACCGCACTTCTCCAGAATGGAGTTTTTCTTCATATCTCGCTCTGCCTGCTTGCTCCCCGTTTCGTGGAAGCCAGTCCCGTCTACTTCAACCGCCAACACGGGTTGCTTATCCAGCTGATTGAAAAGCAGAAAATCCACATGGGGCAACGGATTGCGGGCATATTGGCGTTCTTCCTCTGTCAGTGACTCACAAGTACAGTGTTATGTCTGTAGAATTTTGGCGATAGTATGTGCAATTTCAACTGCGTCTTCAATCTGATTATCGTGTCCAAAGCTTATCCTAATAGTTCCCTGAGCATATGCTGATGGAACACCTATAGCCTTAATGACATGCGAAACTTGTGTGTTCACAGAATCGCAAGCCGATCCTGTTGAGATAGATATTCCCTTTAAGTCTAAGCGATGAAGGAGCATTTCTCCGCTTATATTCCGAATTGAAACGCTGATAATTCCAGGTGATTTGCTTACAGATCCATTCCTGATAAAATCAACATTAGCTTCGTGGAGCACATCTATGAATGCATGATCCATTGCCTGAAGCTTAGTGCTTGTTTCCTGCATTGTCCTGCAGTTTTTTTTCAAAGCAACAGCCATCCCAACTATAGATGCAATGTTCTCCGTTCCTGCCCGCATATGAAATTCCTGTGCGCCTCCATCAGCTAAAGGTCGAATTTGAGTTCCTTTTCTGATGTAAAGGAAACCAATTCCCTTCGGACCGTTAAACTTGTGGGCAGAAGAGGAAAGCATATCTATGCCAAGTTCATTAACATCAATTGGAATATGTCCAACAGCCTGAACTGCATCTGTATGAAATAGCACATTATGTGTATGAGCAATCGTAGCCAACTCTTTGATTGGTTCTATGGTGCCAATTTCGTTGTTGACCATCATCACAGACACTAACTTGGTTTTCTCTGTGATAGCCTTTGACAAACTATCAGATAATACGACTCCCTGGGAGTCGACAGGGAGATATACTACTGGATAGCCAAGTCGCTCTAATGCATTGCAAGCATTGAGTACAGCATGGTGTTCAATCTGAGACGTGATGGTTTGGTGCTTATCGTTGGGTTCGATGAGACCTTTAATTGCCCAGTTATCGCTTTCCGTCCCGCCAGATGTAAAATAAATCTCTTCTGGTTCTGCGCCGATACATGCGGCTATTGTAGCCCTGGCATCCGCCAGCGCTTTTTTAGGTTTTCGCGCAAAAGAGTATGGCTGAGAGGCATTTCCATATTCGTCCTGAAGCCATGGCAACATAGCCGCTAATGCATCCTTATCTAACTTTGTTGTTGCAGCATTATCAGCATAAACCATCTTGTAACCTCCGCTCACTTGAAAAGAGCGCACCCTTCTTCTTTGAACTCTTCAATCTTTGCAATTAGTTCTTCTACTGTTACCTCAAGATAATCCGCAAGGCAGTTCAAGCAGTAGAACTTCTTCGAGTCTTTTCCAATCAGCTTCTTAGTCAGGCCGATTTCATCCTTAGATATCGGATTTTTCCCGCAAACATAGCAAGTCTTATTCGTTGTCTTCATAATTATTCCAGTCCTTTAACGCTAAAAGCCGGCAAGTCCTTTCCACTATATTCCACATCCAGTAAACCAAGTTGGTATTTGATTGTATCTCTCATTTTCCTCGCCCTATCAAGGCAATACCGCTTGAACTCGCGCGGTTCAATATCAGATACTTTCTGAACATTTGGGAACAGAAGCTTCAGATACGCTGTAGAGATACGCTTTACAGCTTCTGTGTCTCTTGTGTCAGCACCCTCAGGAACAATAATCAGTTCATCAACAATGGTTCGATATGTCATATCGCTACGGAGTTCGTGCATTATGGAACAAAAGTATTCCGAGTTCAGCGCCCATCCGTCCACCTTGAGATCATCATTCATTCTTGGAATATTCCACCCTTTTATGAAGCCATGAAATCTTTCAATTAGAGCTGACTCATGGAAAACCACCGGAAGCTCCGTAAACATATTGCTATATCCGTCAGCATCCATGATTTCCTTCCGGATGTTTCCGCAGAGAATAACGCCTGCATCAGCAACTCCTTTATAATCGCCGACAGTAAAATTCCCCTGCTCCAAATATCCTTTTAGGGCTGCTCTCATCTCGTCTGTATCTGTAAATGATATTGTCTGAACTTCATCGAGCGTTACAAAATCATTTCCAGCAATAAGACCTTCTTTACGCTTAGTCTGATCATAAAACATCTTCGCACGGCTCATAACACCACCACTTGATAGCCAACCGAACCGACTCACATTTCCAAATAGGTACGATTTACCAGTTCCCTTTGGAGCCAATTCAATCAAGTTCAGCCTTTTTTCAACAAAGGGCAACAACCGTGTAAGCATCGTCAGCTTCTGTTCTTCTGTTTCGTAGCCATTAGCGTTGTAGTCTACTGCACCAAGTATGATATCGATCCACTCATCTGTAGAAAACTCTCTTCGAGCATCTTTATACTGGTCGAGATCAATCTGATAAGGGCAGAAATTTTTGAATGAAATCAGCCGTATTCTTCCATCCCGTGAAGTTTTCCCTCTGGAGCGTTTCGACTCATATTCAAATTCAATGTCAAAATCCTCGGGCGAGCGATATCCCAGTTCAATCATCCCCCAGACATCGTTGCCTCTAACTAAGTCATCTTTGCATTCAGCCCAAACATCGCCCTCAACGATTGTATCCTTATAGCCAAGTCCAAAATCAGGCAACGCAAAAGAGACCTGTCCTGTTTTGACATCAATGTCTATAGAAATCTTAGCTAAAAACTTTACTCGTTCTCCCTCAACAATGACTCTATTCTTAATTGAAGTCCAATCATCCTTACGTGGGATGTATTTCTTCACAAATCTCACCATGTCGTCTTTGTCAAAGTTACCGTTTTCATCTTCAAACTTTTTGAGGAGCCAGTCACGCATAAAAGAGGGCAAGCTGAGAGCAGAGAAGAAATTCGTTTTTTTCAGGTCTTTATAGACCACCATTTCGTCAAAGCAGTCTCGAAGCCTTTCTTTACAATCCATTATAGCCCCTCCTTAAAACAAATCATCGAAGTCGTTGTTCACCGTAGCCATTTTCCCCTTGATGTCAAAATGAACTGTTCCAATCAGATCATCGCCATCGTATATAGCCGCAGATACATTCTTTTTTGCGCGCCTCATGTCATACAAATTGACTTCGTAGTGGGTCTTATCAGAACCTTTTGCAGCATACCGTTTTTCGTCAATCACAACACTGATACTCTGGGTGTTGTCTGCATCAGAAATGTACAGTTGAATTGTGGTTCCCAGACGGCGGTCACAATATACTTCATCGGCATTAAGCAACTCGATAATCAAATCACATTGCTTCTTCAGCGATAGCGTGATTATCGGCACAATTACTTCCTCCAAAGAGGCACCACCATGAACCTCGACATTTGCTGCTCTGCTGTTTTTGAAACGGCCATAGTCTGCAAGAACAAGATAACCGTTTTCGCATATCGCTTGCGGTAAATCCGCGTCTGCAAACTCTTTGCAGCATCTTCCGGAATGTTCGCCTTTGGTATCAGTGTCATATTTTTCCTCTTGATGATGAATCACAGCCAGTCGAGATGCACCGTGATCGCTTGCAATTACGAAAGTTTTGCATGTATGCATGGCCAATTCGGTCGCTGCTCGATCAATGGACTTTCTGATAACCTCAAGCTCTGATGCCAGATGGACAGGCGCCTGTCCAGGCCTATAGAAATAGCCACCCTCTTCTTTATGCTTGATTTCGTCCAGCCGTGGCTCTTTTTCTTTTTTCGAACCTGCCCATTTTTCAAAAAAGCCTTTGTTTATGGAGGTGATTGTCGGCAATTCGACATATGCTATATCCACATGGATAGACAATCCTTTCTTTTTTGCCAATATAGCAATGTAAGAGAGATATTCTACACCAAGAGCGTCAATCCAATATAAGAAAGCATCTTTTTTGTCTGGAATCCTTAGTATTGCACTGTCTCGTGTCTCTAAGTGTGTATATGGAAGTTTTTGGGCGTTTTGTTCGACTTGTGCCAGAAATTCAGGCGTAATCTGATTTGTAACCTTCATAAGCCTGTACTGTTTGAAGTACTTTGTCAGTTCATCAGATAGGCCGCCACAGTCAAACACATACTCGCCCAGGTATTGAGCCAAAGCAGGATAGATGATTTCAATCTCAGCAATATACCCATGCTGAGCAACCCAGGAGATAATCGCCTCACGTTCCATCTTCGTGTTATCCGTATACCGATAGATGCTCTCCATTGGGTCAATTTGGTTTTCTCGTATAAAGGCTGCAATTTCCGATTCGGGAAAACCTTTAACCAGTTTTTTGCGTTCTGTATACAGATTATGAAAACGTCCATCTGATCGTGGAATATGGACTATTCCGGTGAGCAAATTTATTCTCAAGTCTTCATAGCAGTCGGTATTGGCAACCACATATGCCAAATAATCGTTTTGAATACGATCATAATTCTGCTTTAGAGAAATATAAAACACCCAGTTTTTAAATTCCAGGCCTGCGCATTTCTCGTAGATGTCCTCCTCAAAATCATCAGCGCAATCATAACGAGAGAAAAGCTTATCCAGTGATCCGTTACATCTAAGCAACTCTTGATAAAACTGCTCCCATTGAGCAGTGGTTCCCATGCTGTCCGTAAGTTCCACTCCCGGAATGACATGCTGAATCGCCTCAAACGGAGTCTTGATGTATGATACCGGAACAAGTGATTACGAGAAATCCAATGCCGATATCGCATGGATGTTGCGAGAAAGTCCATCTTCTAAATCATGCAGCAGCTTTTTAACACCAATAGCCACATCTTTCTGAGAGAAGTAGCTTGTGCAGGTAACCGTTACAGAAGAAACCGCATTCTCTTCTATATACAGACGGTTTTGCTCAACAATACGGTTATCGTCCATCTGCAAGGCATTCACTTGTTGTGTTACACAACGTAGGAGAAGAACGACTCTTGCCGTTCCAAGCGTTGTTTTATCCAGACGCCTAAGAATTTTTTCTGCGAAAGCCGAGCCCCTAAGAGCCAAGTATTCTCCCAGGCCAATCAAGACATGCTTATTCTGACGATAATCCGTATCTAAGGTGCGGAAATAGTCGATAACATCGTCAATATCAGGGAACTTATCATCCTTAGGGCAAAAATCGCTGATTCTATCGACTATAACGCTGTTTTGCTTTAACTCACTTAGTATTTGATTGTAGTTTTCATCGCCAACCGCATAGAAGAAGGGCACGCCTTTTGCATTGGCGAGATAACTTTTAACGGCTTCACACAGCATCAGGCGTTCTTCCCTCCGTTACTAATAATCTTTACACCCAGTTCCATGTCGCTTACTGCCAGCTGTTTTAGCCATGTCTTCAGTTGGTCTATCGGCATGGATTCTATGGTATTGATGGCAGCGTCGCTGCCCCCCGCGTTGTATTCAACACTGGCCATGTTCTTGATTTTTGCCTTGATTCTGGGATCATCCGCCCAGTCATATGGGGCGATATCTGTATCCTCAAGCGCTGAGCGGATTGCTGTAATGTCAGGTAAAAGCTTGGAATAGCAGCCAACGATTTGTTCCATAAAGCACTTGTTTCGGTAATCGCTATCGGCAATCACGTCAAAGAAATCTGCGCCTTCGCAGAACTCAAGGGCCATTTTAATTTCAGACTCGCTGTGCTGACTGCTGTTCAACACGGCAAATGCTTTCTTTGCCTCGCCGTAGATTTCCGGATCAATGCAGCAGAGAATTGGAGTTTTGTAATGCTCAGACCAATGTTTCGGACTCTTCGTTCCTCCAGTTCTTTCACTCCACAGTCTGAACAGCTGGTCCTTTACCTGCCCCTTGCGATAATCGTCGGCAGCCTTCTTGACGACTGCATTTCCTTTCGTCGCAGACAGAACAAACATGTCTTCCGTAATGGAGTTTTTAATAATCTCGCATTCCTCATGGCTGAAGCCGGTTAGATAAGGCGCATAGAGATCAATGAAGCTGTTGAGCGGCGAACTCAGCAAATCATGCATCTCTGTGTTATGGATAGTAAGTTCGTCACGAAGCATCTTCATGTTATCAGGAAGAATGTCTTCATAGTTCACGATCTTCAACAAAAGAGTAAACAGATTATTGAGAGCAGGATACTTTGCCTGAATAGACTCACAAGAAAGCCCCAGGAATTTCAACAATTCGCGCCATGATTTGAATGCACCTTCTTTGGAATCCTTGGACACATTCAGAAGGGCATTGGTCACCTTGACAAAGCTATATTCGACCGTGAGCTTCCGGATTTCATCTTCTCCGGTAGAGGCAATCCATTGGGCGGCATGCTTTACGCTGAACAGTTTTTTGATGTCGGAGAGCACATGATCGGACGCGCCGATTTCCTTTGCCAGAGTGCTCAATTTTCCACCCTCAAAATGCTGAATAAACAGAGACATTCCGTTTAGACAATTATCTGCAGTTAGCAGTGCTTGCAGATGATCTCCACACGAAGACCTCTGCATGCCAATCTTGCCGATTTCAATGGCAATAGTGTGTGCAGCTTTCCCGTCGCTCTGAATCAGGGCGATATATTTTTTAACAATATCGTAGACCCCGGTGTTATCCACTTCCTCAAGTGTCCAAACAGGGTATACAAAGTCGCGCATTTTCGCCTGAATCAAGCTGGATGCCTGAGTAGGTGATGTACATGTATTCGGAGTAATACGCCACGCCTTTTCAGTCAGTTCGTAGAAGGACTTCTCTTCTGGCGTCAGGCTTACAATATATGTTGTCTTTGCCTTCTTACTGTAGTAGTTACCAATCATCTCAGAAAGCTTATCTGGTGTCATGGATTCACGGAGTCCTTCAGAGTCCTGACTGCGGAAAGGATCGCCCTTGTATTCTTTCAGCAGGAAGCCGAGTACAAATGCGGTCAGGTTGCATGGTGCAAAACCATATGTTGTCTCCAAAAGTTCACAGATTTCATCAATAGAAATTCTGCCGTTTTCACGGAAGGCTTCGTGAATCAGCTTGTCCACAGATCGCTTGATGATAGAGATAGGCTCTTTTTCGAGTTCCTGGTCACTCCAGTAAGTATCCCTGTTCCAAACCTTGCCCAGAACAGTTTTTTCGCAGCCAGCAATCAGACCTTTGACATCCGAAAGGCCAAAGCCATATTTTGCAACCTGTTTGGTCTGTGTGTTTTTTAGCTGACTCTCCGTCAGTCCCTTGGTAAAGTCAGGAACATGGTTGTATCGATTCAGCACGACCGTCTGCATGATGGTATGGACCGCATTCGCCCCAGTCGCTTTTTCCCCGTCCTGATTCGCATAAGACCATACGATGAAGGATCCATCATGAATCCGATCCCTCCATGTCCGGTCAAGAACTTCTCTGGCCTTGCGAGCATTATCTTTGGACTGCTGATTGTTGTTGCCGTTGTAGTACATAGACATGGCGGAGTAGCTCACATATTCCTCAAAGAGCTCTAAGCCCAAAGGAGAAGAGAGTGCATCAATCACCAGAATGGTCTTGTATTCGGCGTTGCCAATTGCTTTCTTTATCATATTACGGAAGGTCTGTGCTTCCTCATCTGTCCTTGCAAGGGCAAGAACAGCAAAGAAATGCCAACTGGTATCCTTCACCTTTAGCTGATCCATCATTTTCACGAAGTTGGTTACAGTCACGACCGGCAATGCACCGGTATCTGTATTGACCGCATAGCGAAGTCGCAGCGGTGGAGTAAGGCTAAGCGCAGACGCGAGCTGCGTGCCTTCCTCGACGAGCTTTGTGATGGTGCCGTTTTTGCGTACTTCGTCCTTCAGCCTATCAATTTTGGCTCCGTCACCAGCAAGAACAGCAGCAGAGTATACCTGCTTGCCATCTGCAATAGGCGTCTGAATTAGAACGCCCTTCTTAACAAGAGCTTTCGCAATACTTTTGCATTCATTCTCATAAACATCCCAGTCCCCTTCAAAGGCATAACTGAGATTCTGGTCGGTAGCTTTCAATACAGGGATAGTTCCACCAAGGCGCTGGTCTACCGCCTGCATAATGAGGATTGTCTTCAAAATGACCTTTTCTTTTTCGGTCAGGTTAGTCTGCTGAGGATAGGTGTCCAAAATCAACTTAATATCAGAGGTCAAATAGTCCTTGCCTTTTTCATAGAAGAAATCCCAGAGCATATCTACTGTCAGCAAAGATCGGTCAGAATCCGGTCTGGTGTTCTGTATGAACCATTGGAAGGCATGAACATCCAAATCCTTTGGTGTCTTAATAAAGTCAAACATACTGCGCTGGTTGGACTGGAATGCAGACGCAATATTCTTCAAAACTAACGCCGCCATTGGATGGATGGGAAGCATATGCTGCATAACGCTGTCGCTTTTGACAACCGCAGCTTTCATTACAGCTATTTTGGATGCAGAAATTTTTGAATTCAAGTCGCCAGTCATGACTTCCCACTGATCTTTCGCCGCAGGAATCACAGAGAAAGCATGCCCTATCAACTCAAAGGCGATATTTGGAGGTAGTGTGATTTCAATCTGTTTATAGCGCTGCTGAACAACGCTCATAGGGTCATCCTTAGAGATAGAGGCACCGGCAATAGAGGTGATAGGGTGCGTCACAATCACAAAATAGAAGTGTGTCTCCTGGCAGAGTGCAACAATTTTCTGGAATTCATCCAGAGAATTGCGGTTCTGACGGAAGAAACCGCTGAACTCATCCCAAATTAGAACAACCTTAGTATGGTTTTGAGCCACGATGTCTTTAATCCATGCGCAAAGAGAATCCGCAGTTAGGGAAAGAGCTGTGATTCCTTCTTTTTCCGCCATTTTAAAGATACTCTCCATAAGGCTGGAGACATCACTACGCTTTCTCAGCGAATTGATAATTTCATCAGCGCTTGACTGAGAAAACTCGGACACCCATTCCGGTTTTTGGAGCAGACTATTCACAAAGGCGTTGTGGGAGGAGTCAGTGAGCCATGCGATCACGCTTTCTTTAAGCGTGTTCTCGCCCTTATAAGAGCCGGGCACTGCATCCAAAGCAGCGCGAATGCTCTCCTGGACTGCAAGAAACAGCAGTTGAGGAGAGGTAATGCTACCGGAAGCATACCGGTATGCGGTCAGAACGCCCTGTTCCTTATGTCCAATGAGTTTTTCCAGCAGGGCTTTGTTTTTCTTTAACGGTTCATAGCGATCCCAATATGCGCGCAGTTCGTCGTTCGGGACTTCCAGAATCTTTTTGAGCGCATAGGCACACTGAGACTTACCTGTTCCGTAAGCCCCGTGAATCCAAATGGAACGGTTGGTGGTGCCACCTAACATTTTTTCTGCACTGTTCAACAAATCAATAAAGGTTTCATGTGGATAGGTCGTCTCCCAAGGGGCGCCGGCGTTAATTGCCGATTCATCTATGCAAGGGAAATACGATTCATTTACATCAAAATATTCGCAGTACTTTTTGCTTGCCATATCAGTACTCCTCCTCGAATAGTTTCAGGACATCGGATGATGACTTATCGCGTAGTGAAATACTTTGCAAGTCGTTAGTGTAAGTCGCATTGATGAAGTTCGGATAGCGTGCGGACAGACCCAGTAACACATTGCGAAGTTCCTCTTCATCATATAGGCCAAACAACCTTACTGGACTTACTCCATCTCGCTCTACGCCCTCATCGAGCAGATAAGATACATTGAATTCCCGATTCAAATTGCACTTCTCTACAAAGCGATATAGAGCGTAGAGAAATACCCGATTGTCGCTCATTGACCATTTCAATCTGACAATATTCTCGTCATCAGTAAAATAGCCGAAATTCAAAGTCGTTCCAAATGGTGTTTCCACTATGCACTTGTATGACTTTACTATCGACTTTGCGTCTTTGGGTTTGACTTCCAAAGCGGTCAGCATTTCTTCTACTTGCTTCCGTTCATAATAAACACCTATATCGAGGGTATTTACATACCAAGCAATTTGAGGATTCTCCATTGCCAGGTTGACCATCATCAGGCCAAGCGCCGTGTCACTCTCCCAGCCAATCTGGTCAATTAATTCAGCAAAAGCCGTAAAATGATTCTTCTCATTTAGGCCCGCATCACGAAGAAAACGGCGGAACATATCATACATCATTGGCCCTAAAGAGTGCTCCGTGAAAAAAGCCTCTTTAAGATCAAAGAACGATACAAGCCACTCTCGTTTTGGTGCGTGATCTGCAAAGGAATTCAAACTTTTCATTGGTTTTCCCCCTCCTTGAGGATGCCTCAGTGAATGGAATAGCAAGCATCCGCTATCAATTTCATGGCATTGGTGGCAGTGAATACAATTTTCAATCTGAACCCTACCGTCCTTAAATTCAATACTTCCATTCCGGCAGTTAGTCTCGCATACTCTACATTTGCCACAATATGAAGCTTTTCGAAAAACTTGGCGAAAAAGCTTTACGAATTGCGGTGATTCTTTTGAAATGTTCTGTGGAAGCAAAACTACATATCCGTTCTCAGTATTAGTAACCGTAAAGGGATACTCTTTCTCCTTATAGCTAATCGCATACCCATTTTCGGTATCGCGAAGGGCACCTATTGTTTTAATCCACTCTTTCCAGTCAGTGGTTGGATTGACAACTGTAATGGAGATATCATCTTCTAAAACGGATTCAATGCAGCGAAAGGGGTTATCAGCCAAGTCACGACCATTCTTTCGTGCATTCCATCCTCCGTTTTGTATGTATGATTGCGCTTTTTTTGTATCAGTCGAACCATAAGATTCTTTGATAAAGTCAACATATTCATCAACTTTTTTCTGATAAGAGCATCTACGAAAATAATCGCTCGAACCACCACCCATCGGGCAGAAAAGGCAGCCAGCGCGTGAATTTCCCTTCTTATATGCCTCGTTAATCAGCACATTATTTATGAAGATATAGAGCCATATCTCGGCAGATGTCCATTCCAAAATAGGATTGTAGCTGTACTGTCCCTTCTGCTTCTTCCCGAAATTCTCATAATCATACTTACTCCTGCTTACGCTCTCATGTGCTCTTACACCGACAAAGTCCATGCCAACATAGTTATCTTTTCCAGTAATCTCGCGCATTTTGAGCGTCTGAGGTGTACTCTTGTGGACACTACAGCACCAACGCAATACCCGCGCAGGTGGACCAAAGAGTTTCCAAGAATCATAAGGTTCAAAATGTGAGCGGGCAATATAGAATGGTGTTCCATCTTCTTCACATTGAGCCTTTGTTTTTTCAACAACATCGTAGGTATCCGGAAATTCCATCCCAGTATCTCCGAAGATAACAACGAAACTGCCTATAGGCAAAGCTTTTTTTACCAGATCCAAAAGTACTGCACTGTCTTTCCCTCCAGAAAAAGCCACATGAAAAATATCAAGACGATTCTTAAATTTTTCATACTCCTTGACAATCTTTTTGACCGTGGTGTTTTCGACAATCGTCATCAGTTCCTCATTCTGCTGACTCATCGCCGATATATCAATTGGTTGCAGGACAAATCCGTCTTCCTTCGAGAAGGGAATATGATCATCTTCTGTTCGAGTCGGGATCAACTCTGGGGCCGTATACAAATCACCCCCCTTTATTTTGGCAATCTGCGTTCCTCGATACCAATAGGCATTAGACTCTGCCCACATATAGGGAATATTGTTTTGTTCATCATATTTCCAGTACTGATGAAATCCAAGAATATCCATCTCCGCTGCCCACACAGGACGGGGTTCCTTTGAAAAAACCGTTGGAGATGAGTTTAGGACGATTCCTCCAGTGGTTGCGTCGTAGGAATAAGAGTACATTGGAATCAATCCTCCTCTCTAATTTTTTTTGCCCGTTCCAATATTTCGGGCATCTTGGTGTATTTTCTTTTTGCGGTGTATCCGTTATCAAAAAAATATTGGCCAACAGATTCAAGCGTCAGTTCCATACCGGAATTTGCAGCCGCCTCACTGAGCATATCCGCATAACTTAGAGTTAGATTCTTTGAAACAATTAATCCGGCATTTTTGTCGTTATAATTGATGACAGCAAGCCTATATCCTTCACTGAAACGATAGCAAAAACTCTCCAGTATATAGTGATTCCAGCTTGCACCACAAGATGGGAACAGAGCAAATGTGTTCACACTTCTTATGGGCGCAAATCGTGTACCAACCATGCTTTTAAGAAGTGTATCGACAGCGTTGGTGTCAAAATGAATCTGATCTTCAGAGACAAACTCATCCATATCAACGCGAATCATACTATCATAAAGAATAGCCATAGAGGTCTGCTTATTCGGAGTTCCCGTCAGTTCTTCTGCCCGTTCCATTAACTCAGATGCAGTACAACAACTTTTCCCAGCGCAGTATGCTTTCAGCAGTGCAGAGATATCCACACCATTCTCTTCTTTGGTGAGAATCTTCCCGCGCAGATAATAATGCTCCTTGAGCACAGTGCTATACACCGCTGCATAGATAGCCGTTTCTGATAGTTCATAGTTTTCTTCCTGAATATTGCCAAGAGGTAGGTCGGTGATGGAGGCATAGCCATTCAATTCGCACTCGTTGGCCACATGTTCAGAAATTGTATTTGCATCTTCTTCAGAAAGCACAAACTGATTCATGAGAAAGTATTTTCCTTCGCTAATCCAGATAAACTCCGGACTCGTTGATAAACTCCATGCGATTTTTTCTGTCGGAATATAGGGGAGCTTTTCCTTCAAAGCATCTGTTCGAACAACCGACTGCCCCGTGCTGATTCTGAGAATTTCTTTGACAATAGCATCGTGTTCCGTTGACTTTTTTCCAGGAGTGATAATATTCTGCCCATAGTAGTAATTAGGACGAATCCGTTTTAAGAGCGTCTTCAGCATATCGACATTGGTGATATGCTGTTCTGACAACCATTCTTCTTTGATTTCCATCAGCTGATTCAAGAAGATAACTGTTGCCCCCTCGTCGAACACGCTATCTGTTACAGCAGCAATTCCCGAGAGAATTTCGCTCTCAATGATAAACACTTTGCCGTCAATTTTTATTCCGGTAGCAGCAATTTTACGCTCCAACTCCTCATCGGAATCAGCGAGAAAAATGCCATCTTCTTCTGCAAAATTTCTAATGCGCATCAGTTCAATGGGGGACCCTAATCGGAACCCATATTTATAGTGCTTTGAAAGTAACTTTTCCAAGACAGCAACCTGTGGATTGGAAGCTTTTACTTCTTTTTCGGATACTATATTGTCACTCGTTTTGCGATATTCAATAATAACATCATCATAGTTGATTCCGCAGATATCGAAAAGCGCATGTAGCTTATTTACAATACCGGTCGCACTCGCATTGCACTCCAGATAAACACCATTGGCAATTTCCTTTGGATAATTCATTCCCTCCGCATTGCCAATATCAATGCGAGAGCTGGACAATAGACTACAGCCGACCGGGAATGTATCACCGCGTTCCTGATAGATCAGTCTGGTCAGATTTATGAACAAAGCATTCCATCCAGCGCATGAAATATCCCGTCCCTTGTACTTACAGCTAATGGGTTTTGTATGTGCATAGCTAATAGATTTCGAAAAGTCGACCCGGAAATTTGCATGCGCAACCGACTCTTCGACTGACACAGACTGCGACTCTTCTGGTGCAGCTGCGTCATCAGCCTTTTTATCCAAAAATTGCACATAGGTATTTAAAGCGTGACTTGCTTTGGTCAGCATTTTCTTAGAATGCAGTCCCAGTGCGCCCGGTTTTCGCATAATCGATTGTAGCCGTTCAATCTCAGCAACATCTGAAATTTCGCTGATGGGCATATGTGTCCGATTGCTTTTCAGTGCAAGCATACTGACCGCCGCCAACGAGGTCACGATCTCCTTTTCTTTGTCCGGAACTGCTTCCTTCAGCCACAGAAGGAATTCCTGCCATATTGATCTGTTCACTTTGTCAGATTCCCCCTGTAAGATTTGTTCAAGTGCATCGTGGTTGCTCTTGTATAGATCAACCATCTCGTGGAATAGCTTTGAGCCAGTTAAACCGTGGCCTTTTCCCAAATAGCAATTTCTGATTGCAGACAACTGCATAGAAATACCGTTTGTATTTCTAAATGTCTCGTCGATTTCGACGCCTTGTACCTCAGCTCGTTTTCTTAGGGTATTTGAGACAATATCTACTGCTTCCTTGCGAGGTATATCTCCTGCTTCGATTTTTAAACAGTAGCTAAGCAACAAAGCAGCTTCATATCTATCCCATGGTTTCTGTTTCATAATAGTAATTCATCTCGATCATATTGTGCTTCTGCATTGCCTATTATTGCGAACGACTAAGATTTCAACTGATAGGTTCTGTTTCGATTTCCGCCTTTAGCTAAAACAATTTCCTCCGCAGTCAGTTCAGAGAGGAGTTTCTTGGCTCGTGTACTCTTGACTCCAAGAAGCTCTGCAATATCAGCACTTCTGGCCGAAATATGATCTGTAAGGTATGCGATGATCTCTTCTTTCTGCCGTGCAGATTTTATCGTCGGTTTTTTATCGTCACTTTTTATCGTCGCTTTTTTATCGTCTCCCTTGGAGAATAAAAGCGTTAATGTTGTCCGCTCTGGCTCGAGTTGCTCTGTAATCTCCGGAGTTGTCCAATTTTGCTCACGCCAGACGCGGAAGATATTCGGAATGCCGCTGCCAGCGCGCTCACCAATATCAATCAGGTTGAACATCTTCAGCATCGTTCCGTTCCGCGGATCAGAAACACCACCGCTCTTTGCGGCATCAATTTCGATGCGGAAGCTGCCCGGGTTGGACATAGTAATTCTATTACGCTTTTTAATGATAACCAATCCCTGTCTGCCGTAATAATCGGCATTCACCAAACAGTTGGCCAATGCTTCCCGGAGTGCCTGATGCACAGGGGTATCATCCACTCTGGTGCCGCCATCCATTTTAAACGGCACCTTAATGTCCTGAATCAGCTTGTTATAGACGCGGAAATAGAAGTCGTACACATTGCCGCTCCAGTCGCCGGATGAGGAAATAATCCGGTCGGTCCATCGCGTGTCGGCGTCATACTGCTCCTGGTAATCCAGAAAGTAAGTGTTGAATTCACGCACAATGTCATACTCGTTGCCGAACATGAGAAGTCCTGCGGAGGTGGGGTGCTTTTTCCCATCAGAGCCGATACCGACAGCACCCAGCTTCAGGAGGAAATCTTCATCCTCCAAGGCTTCCCACACATGGCCGGGACGGGACAGGCGCATTCTCTGGCGGTAGCTGCGGAGACTCTCTTTGTTGAATACGGACATATCCATTTCATCGAGGACGAGCATGTCCTGGGTTTTCACGGAGGCATCCCGCACCATGGCCTGATATTCTTCCTTGGTGCAGCGGTAGTCACCCTCTCCGTTGCGGCGATAGGTACAGAGCGGGTTACCATCTACATAAACCGGCTTATAAGAGCGCTCTGCACGGGGAACATTGATGATCACAATGTGGTCGCCATCCACCTCCTGCACAAATACATCCTTGGAGGACAGCACATTTACGCTGGTCTTGTTGGGGTTATTGACGATATCCCAGAACTCCTTGATAAGTCTGTCAGGGTCGGGCAGATCTACCGTGTGCAGGGATTTATCCGCCCATTCTTCCACTCCCAGCAGGATAATACCGCCATGGGTATTGGCAAAGGCGGAATAGGTTTCCCAAATGCTCCTGGGAAGCCCGCCGAGGGCTTTCTTGGCTTCAATGCGGTTGTTCTCCCGATATTGCTCGATTTTGGAAAAGTCAATCATGCTGCTCCTCCTTCACCAATTCGATGATGTCGCAGAAGTCGCAATCCAGTACGGTGCAGATTTTCGTCAGAATCTCTGTACTGACATGCTGGTTCTTGCCCAGCTTGGCAAGGGCGGTCGTAGACATGCCGGTAGCCAGACGCAGATCCTTCTTTTTCATGTTTTTATCGATCAGGAGCTTCCACAGCTTATTATAACAAATCGTCATCGTAACACCTCGTGTCAGAGTATACACTAATACAGGTTAATTCTAACACAGCAGCTTCAGTTTGTCTATTGAAAATCCAATTTTCAGATTCGTGATGTCCTTTCCAGACGAGAGATTTTGAATTATAAACTGGCAAAGGGTAACCGCAGGAATGCTTTTTTTGCTCCCCTGCGGTTATTTCATTGTTTATGCGGCGCAATTTTTGAGGTCAGCCCATGGTGCCAATTTTGTTGCCGTTCTCGTACATATCCTCGGCATACTCGACATGATTGGGGCCTTCGCTTTGTATCCAGCCAAAGCCGGGGACATAGACCATATCCGCCAGTTCATTATCGTTAGCTAATGGCTCCGGTGCCGATTTAGGTTCAGGTTGCGTGGGCTGTACCGGGATGGGATCTGTCTGCGTAGGAGGTACATATTCTTGTTCTGTCTCGGCTTCATCTTCTATTTCCGGTACAGGGATGGGCAACTCCTCGATGGCTACTTCCGGGGCTGATTCAGCTTCCGGCATTTCTGATTCTTTCTTTTCTGTTACCACTGGCAGCACCGGTTTCTCTGCTTCCGGAAGTGTCGGCCGTGGAGTGGTCACGGCGGCCGTTTCGCTCAGCATGGGTGTTTCCCCGACCTTTTCGGTCTGTGGCCACACAGCGGCACACAGGGCGAGACAGGCGGTGAATGCAGCGGCAATGATGATTCTATTTTTCATTCTGTTTCCTCCTCTTTGAATGTAAAACGATTGAGTTCTGCGGACAACTCACCTTTTGCGGAATAGCTATCAGAATTTCAGAAGAGTATCCAGAATATTTGCTGCCTGCTGCAGCTCACTCTGCGTAGCTTCATTTTGCATATCTTCATCCTTTTGCGCCTTGTGCTGCAGATAGGGTTCATAGTTCTGTCGGGTTATCGACGGCCGGTAATGTCCCAGCATCCGCGCCAGTTCCTTGGTTTCCATACCGTTCCGCAGAGATAGAACGGCGCAGGTATGGCGGATATCCACATACCGGATATGGTCGATGCCCGCTTCCTTGATGATCTCGTTATGCTTCCGGCGCACCATCTGCGGCGAGTAGGGCCTCTGCGTGGCCGGGTGCATAAACATGAGCGGACTGCTTGGGTGCTTGTCGTGTTCCCTGATTAGGAGGTCGATTACCTCTGGTGTCAGTGCTATCGTCCTTGTCTGACTGCCGTACTCCACCAGCTCTCGCCGTACCACGGCACGGTTTTCTGCGATGGTCAGCGTCCGATTTTCGATATCAAGGTCGCTCCATTTCAGGGCGATTAGCTCGCCTTGGCGTAGGCCTGTCATCAGCGCCAGCATGAACATGGGCAGGTAGCCCAGCCGCTCGGCAGCGTCCAGATAGTCCTCCATTTCCAGAGGCGTCATGATATTCGCTTTCACCGTTGTGGACTTGCGGTAGCGGAATGCCTTGGCGGGATTCTCTGTTAGGAGACCGTCCCGTATGGCTTGATCCATACATTGCTGAAGCAGGCGGTGGATGTGCCGCATGGTTTCCTCGCCCAGGCCAGAGCTGCCGGGTCGATGATTACCGAAGCGGCGCCGTTCTTCCAGAAACTCTCCAATCATTTCCGATGTCAATTCAGAGAGCGGTATATCTCCCAAGCTGGGGAGAATATGGTTCTTGAATACATAGTTGTGTGCCGCATAGGTAGTCGGCCTGCTCTGATGCTTATCATAGGTTCCCTGCCAGAAGCTGATGTATTCCCGAAGCGTCATATTCCCACCTCCATACACTGGCGCTGCAGGTCACGGAAAGCTACCCATGGGAGACTGGCCTGTTTCAGGATTTTCTTGTGCAGATAGTAGAACTCGTGGAGTTTATACTCCGCTCCGGTTTTGGGATTGCGGAACACATAGGGCGAGTCAGTTTCCGGTATCTGCTTCAGAAGGCGTTCTGCTTTGGCGTTAAGCGTCAGCAACCGCTGACCCTTGAGGATGTACCTGTAGCGGACATGAAAATCGGCCCACGACAAGGTGATCAGTTCACATTGCCGCAGGCCGCTTGATAGTCCTGTGTAGATGAGAGGAAGTACGCCGAGCTGCTCCACTGCGTTCAGGTAACGCTGGAGCTGGCCCAGGCGCAACGGGGCTGCTTGGTATTCCGCTGCCCTGGGTTCCCGGCAGAGCCGCACCGGATTGTACGGAATAAACTGTTCCTGTGCTGCTTCGTCCATGCACCGCCGTAGAAGCAGGTGGACGCACCACACACTTCTGGCACTGAGTCCCCGGTTCTGCAGGCTGTCGTAGAAATCGGTGATTGTCTGCTTTGTCAGGTCAGAGAGCACCACACTTCCGATGCTGGGGATGATGTGGCCGTAAATCAGATTGCGGTACCCGCCCTCGGTGTTGCCGTTCCACTTGGGGCGGTTGGCGATGAACCACTGGCCGCACCACTGCCCGACTGTCATGGTATTTTCTTTCTGCATATCGTCGCCTCCTTTTGGCAAACG
>ERZ780195.1141-NODE-1141-length-23175-cov-5.257310_pt1 | contig 23175 bp, 26 predicted proteins | sample MGYA00511017_ERZ780195 | MGnify/ENA primary metagenome ERZ780195 (study PRJEB29588, sample SAMEA2159974) | human gut metagenome | biome: human gut; feature: human-associated habitat; material: faeces | place: Denmark | collected 2008/2010 ...
GACTGCGCCGCGGACAAGCCCCGCCTGCTCAAGCATGTTAGGAATGGTCGCGAGGACATAGGACATCGTGGCAAAGGTGGTGATACCTGCCAGAATCTCCGTCCTGACCGTGCTGCCGTTCTGCTTGATCTGGAAGCGGCGGTCAAGGGACATACTCAAATTACTCATTTTCTCCTCCTTATAGATTTTCATGTTTCACGCCCGAAAAGAGCGTGTCTTTATCGCCCGCGGGCGTCTGTCCGGCCGGTACAGGCGCTGTATGGCGGAAAAGATGAGGGAAAGCGTCGTTTCTTACAGCAGCGTTGTGAGATAATAGATGAGGAATATGCACAGTCCGTACATCGCAACATGGATCTCCTTTGCCCGGCCTGCGGCGAGCTTTAGAAAAACGTAAGAGATCACAGAGAGTGACAGACCCGTTGCGATACTGTTGGTAAAGATCGTCATGGCGACCGCCATGAAGGCTGGGATGTACTCGGTCTTGTCCTCGTAGTTGATATTCTTCATTGAGCCGAGCATCTGCATCCCGATGTATGCCAGCACCGGCCCTGTCGCAACGGACGGGATCATCAGCGCAAGGGGTGTAAACAGCAGCATCAAGCCGAAGAGCACGGAGGTCACGATACTCGTAAGGCCTGTGCGTCCGCCATCCTCCACACCGGAGACGGATTCGAGATAGGTTGTCATGACCGGCATACAGAACAGGCTGCCTGCGACGGTAGACAGGGAGTCCACCTTGAAGCATTTTTCAATATCCGGCATATTGCCGTTCTCGTCCAGCCAGCTAGCACGGTTGCCGATGCCGAGCATGATGCCCATCGTGCCAAAGAAGTCAGGCACGAAAAAAGCAAACAACCACGGAAAATATTTCACATTCAACGCGCCGGCAATATCAATGCGGAGCATGACCGGCCGTACGGAGGCGGGCATAAGGAACATTCTTTCCGGTACTGCGGTAACGCCGAGCGGAATCCCCAACAGAGTCACGATCAGAATCGAAACGATCATACTGCCGCGGAAGTTCCGCGCCTCCAGAAAGAGCAACACGACAAATCCAATCACGAACAGCAGTGCCGTTGACGTTGTCAGATCGCCGAGCACCAGCGTATCATTGTCACTGGTGATAATGATACCACCGGACTTAAGCCCAATCAGCGCAATGAAAAGACCAATACCTGCGCTGATGGATATTTTTACGCTTGTCGGGATCGCGTTGACGACGATCCGTCGCAGCCCAATAAATGAGATCAGAACGAAAATAACGCCCTCAATAAAAATGACACCGAAAGCGACCTCTGCCGTCATGCCAGTGGTATCGACCGCGCTGAGAATGGCAACGGAGCTCATCCCCGGCGCCAAGCAAAATGGGCGGTTGGTATACACCGCCATAGCGATGCTGCAGGACATGACCAGCAGGATAAGCGCTGTCAGGACCGCACCCTTTGGCAGGCCTGCGTTGCTAAGCATATTGGGAATGGTTGCCAGTACATAGGACATCGTTGCAAAGGTGGTCAAGCCGGCCAACACTTCTGTGTGAAGGTTCGTCTGATTCTGTGCAAGATGAAACCTCTTTTCGCACAAACTTTGGAAACGGGACATCCTTCAATTTCTCCTTTTCGCATCTCCTGTATCCACTGACAGTATAGCAGTGGAACAAAAGCTTGTCTGTTTTTGTAAATATTCTTTGAATTTTGAAATTAAATAAAGTGAGGAAAAGCAGACCTGCTTTTCCTCACTCTTCATATCAGAGCAGTCTGCTCGTGTGATCGCCGGTCGACACTGCCTGATAAAGCGTTGCAGGGCGGCCTTTGTTGCCATACACATAGGTCTGGCGCAGGACCCTGCGCTCGCAAAGATAGTCCAGATACTTTTTGATCGATACGCGCGACAGATTTGTTCGCTCGGCGATCTCCTGCACGTTGAATGCAGTGCCGTCTTTTGGAAGATTTTCACAGATGCATTCCAACGTTTTCTGCTCAATCCCCTTGGGATACTCTGCGATCTGCTCCGTTTCCGGGTTGTCCTTTGTTGCAGCCAGCTGGTCGACTTCTCCCTGCTCCAGAAAGCTTTTTCTCATCAGAAGCGAGCGCTGCCGATACTTTTCAAGCGCCAGATGCAGCCGATCCGGAGAGAACGGCTTAATGATATAGTCCACGCAGCCAAGCCTCAGCGCCTCGCAGATCTGTGCGCTGTCTCGCGCAGCAGAGATGATGATGACCTCTGATGTCTGCTGTGTTGCGCGCAGCCGACGCAAAAGCTCCAGTCCGTTCATGCCGGGAAGAAAAACATCCAGCAGCACAAGGTCAAATGTCTGCTCTTCCATGGCGGCGAGCGCCTGCGACGCATCAGCGGCCACGGCAGAAACAAGAAACCCCTCCTGCGCCAAATAGGTCGCATTGAGCTTTGCCACCTGCGGATCATCTTCTACGATAAGGCATCGGTACATACGCCATCCTCCTTTGTATGGTACGGAATATGCGCAACGAACTCCGTTCCGCTCTGCGCATCACTCACTACGCTGACATAGCCGCCGTGGCGGCCGCACGCCTGCCGCACAAGATGCAATCCGATGCCGTTCCCGTTTTCTTTGCTCGTCACCCCATAGTCGAACAGCACCTCTCGCAGCTCCTGCGGAATTTCCATTCCGGAATCCCACACAGCGATCATAATATCTCCGGCAGATTCGCGGATCTCCAGCGTAACGATCCGCATTGCGCAGCCCTGCACCGCATCAAAGGCATTTTCCAGCAGATTCCCGGTGATCACGACCATATCCTGCTGCATTTCTTCCGAGAGCTCACATTGCAGCTCTGTTCGGTCTGTCAGGATCAGATCGACCTTCTGCTCGGCAGCCCGGTCATATTTGCTCATGATAAATGCCGCAAGAACGGGATCGTGGATCTTCTGCGAGAGCGATTCCATCTCACGCGCGCGCAAGTGGACAAGCCCGGAGATATACTTATCGAGCTCGTCATAATTTTTCTCGTGCAGCAATCCGGCTACAACCTGCAATTTATTATTGAATTCGTGCATCTGTGCGCGCAGCGCCTCGATGTAGGTCTTCACGCCGGTGATGTCCTCAGCAAAGCGAACCATTTCCTGTTTGGGACGGAACGTAACAAGAAGACTGCGGTGCTGCGGCTTTTCGACCCTGATGGGAATAAAGCTGACATAATAACTGTCGGTACCGATATGGCATTCACTGTCGTAATACGGCTCGTTTTGCAGGATGTCATCAAACGATAGCCAGGGAAACACCTCCGCAAAGGTTTCCGGTGTTTTGCCGGAAAACGATGCAGAAAGCAGCTCCTGAGCGGTTTTGTTCAGATGCAGGATCTTTCCCTCTTCGCTAATGGAGAGGAGACCGTCGCGCACCGCGTCGATCAATGCGTTGCGCTCAACCAGCAGCTGCGCAATTTCCACCGGCTCAAGGTTGAACATGCTGCCCTTGATGTTGTCGGTAATATCCCAGACAAAGATCAGTGCAATGATCATGACGAGAATCGTCATTGCATCCAGATCGCGCTGCGCCTTGGCCGTGCCTGCATTTCCCGTGTCGTACTTTAACATGACGAGTACACGCCCGCAGGGATTGTCAAGACTATCGCGAATTGGACAGACTGCGTATAGCGTCTGTTTTTCCCCATCGCCGCACAGCCGATAGCTGCGCTCATCTATGGGTGAACCGCAATAATCTTTCAGAACTGCGGGATCCATATCATTTTGACCAATCCCGCAGCGCACAGTACCGTCAGCCGCAAGCAGCACAAGTGCGGTACAATTGCTTCCCTCCACGGTTTTCCGCAGGAGAGTTTCAAGTTCCGCCTGCTCTGTTTCCGTGCTGCTTACCTCAGGGGTAATGGAAATCTGATAGGCAATGTCCATCAGAGCTCTGCCGTCCGCTTGTGTCATTGTCGATTGAAGGCTCATAGAAACAGGATATCTATTAAGCAGCAAAATTACAATGACCACGGAACAAACAAGTAATGTGATTTTTGTGCGCAGCTTCATTTGTGAAAGCCCTCGTATATCAATAGCATATAATGCCGATATTATATCAACTTCTATTAGGCATTGCAATAAAGAGCCGTCAAGACGTAAGCGTCAAACCTACAAGTTATTTTCTCACCATGACAATTTGCTGTTGACAAGGGAAAATGGCCTGGTGTATAATGAAAATAGTTCATCAGAGAGAAATTTTTTTAGAAAGCTATTGTTATTTATTGACCGTGACAAAAGAGGCGGAAGAATGAAATTGCAGGACCTTGCGAGTGTTCGTAGCGGCCTGGTCTTGTCGAGAAAGCAGGCCAAAGAGGCAAGTGAGTATCGATATCCCTTGATTAATCTGCGGTGTATCCAGCAGGAAGGGACAATTCAATTGAAAGAGGCCGATATCTATGAAGCAAAAGAACCGCTGAAAGAAGAATACCTCTCACAAAGCGGAGATATCATTGTCCGCCTTACAGCTCCCTATACAGCAGTTCTGATTGATGAAACTACATCTGGAATGGTGGTTTCCTCAAACTTTGTAGTGATTCGAGTTGAAGATAAGAGCCTGTTGCCAGAGTATCTTTTTTGGTTGCTGAATACAGAAAAGATAAAACGAAAAATTTATGAGAATGCAACCAGTAATATGCTTGGCGCAGTTAACGCAAGATTTTTAGCTGACTTTGAATTGGTCCTTCTTTCCGTGGAGGATCAGCGTAAAATCTCCCAGTTCAATCTGCTGGCCAAAAGGGAACGCCAATTACTTAGGATGTTGGCGGAGGAAAAAGAAAAGTACTATGCTGGCGTACTGAATCAGGCGTACAAAAGAGCAAAGAAAGGGAAATGAAGATGACAAACAGAAAAGATGTTGAACAGGTCCTGTGGAACGCCTGTGATAGTTTTCGCGGCAAGATCGACAGTTCCCGCTATAAAGACTACATCCTCTCCATGCTGTTCGTGAAGTACCTCAGCGATGTTTCTAAAGAGAGGCGCGAGGAGTACATCAAACAGTATGACGGGGATATGCGCCGAGTGGAACGGGCTATGAGCAGGGAACGCTTTGCAATGGACGAGCAGTCCACTTTCGACTATCTCTATGCCAACCGGAACGACGCTGAAATCGGCCAGAAAATCAATGTGGCACTGAACCACATCGAAGAGCGCAACAGCGGAAAGCTGCGCAATGTATTCCGGGCTATCGATTTCAACTCCCAAGTGGATTTTGGTGAACCAAAAGAGAAGAACGCTACCCTGCGCAACTTGCTGGAGGATTTCAACGGTCTGGATCTGCGTCCCAGTCAGCTGGGTTCTGCCGATATCATCGGAGATGCCTACGAGTACATGATTGCTATGTTCGCCTCTGATGCCGGAAAAAAGGGTGGAGAGTTCTTTACCCCAAGCCAGGTCTCTGAACTGGTGGCCTCTCTGGTGCAGCCCAAGGAGAACGACCGAATCTACGATCCCACCTGCGGCAGCGGCGGCTTGTTGCTGAAAGCCTATAAGAAAGTACCCAGTGGCAAGGTGGCTATCTATGGCCAGGAGCTCAACGCTCAGACCTGGGCTCTCTGCACTATGAATATGTTCCTGCACGGTGTGGATGATGCCCGGATCTGGCAGGGAGATACTCTCTCTAATCCTCAGAATGTTGAGGATGATAATTTAATGAAGTTCCAGGTGGTAGTGGCAAATCCTCCCTTCAGTCTGGACAAGTGGGACAGCGGCTTCCTTTCGGAGGCTGAGGCAGATAAGAGGGGCAAGAAGAAAATGTCCGCCGAACTGGATCAGTACCACCGTTTCGATTGGGGTGTGCCTCCTACTTCCAAAGGTGATTATGCCTTTGTGCTGCACATGCTCTCCAGTCTGGATGCGGAGAATGGCCGTATGGCAGTGGTACTGCCCCATGGTGTTCTGTTCCGGGGGGCCAGCGAGGGGAAAATTCGGCGTCAGCTGGTGGAAATGAATCTGCTGGATGCGGTCATTGGCTTACCCGCCAACTTGTTCTACGGCACTGGAATCCCAGCTTGTATTTTGGTATTCAAGAAGAACCGCACCTACCGGGATGTACTGTTCATCGACGCCTCTGGGGACGGGAACTTCGAAAAGGGTAAGAACCAGAACATTCTGCGGGACAGCGACATTACCCGCATTGTCAATGCCTATCAAGCACGACAGAACGAGGATAAATACAGTTATGTGGCCTCCTTCGACGAGATTAAGGAGAACGACTTCAACCTGAATATCCCACGGTATGTGGATACCTTTGAGGAAGAAGAACTGGTGGATATTGATGAGGTGCAGCGGAATATTGCCACCATCGAGGCGGAATTGGCCGAGGTGCAGGCGCAGATGGCAAAGTATTTAATGAGGTTGGGATTATAACTGCTTGGGAGGATATGAATGAGCATTATTAAGTCTTTTTCCGTAGGCGACGGTGATATGTTTTATATTGATCATAATAGTGATAATTTTTCTATCATTGACTGTTGTATGGATGACGGCAACAAAGAGGCAATAACCCAAGAAAAATCAATTGTTGTCAGATAATTACAACAAATTAAAGGATATGTATGATGCACAGAAACGCGCTTATCAAGAAAGTGGGGAAGACTTAAGAAGTAGTAGGATTTTTAATCGCAGGATGATGGTCATTGCCGTTATAGCGATGCTGGCCGCTATTGCTGGCCCTATTGTGACCGTTCTTGTAAGTAATCCGCAGTAAGGGGTAACGGTATGACACCAGAAATCAAACATCGGATCGGGCAGATACGCCGGGGAGAGGTGCCAGAAAGATATGTAAAAACCGCACTGGGACTTGCTCCTGCCAATTGGAAACGATACACCTTTGGAGATATCTATACCGAAAGAAAAGAACCTGGGGATGAAAATCTACCGCTTTTAATGGTATCCATTCACTCTGGTGTATCAGATGGTGAAGTAGATGCGGCTGAACTTCCTAAGCAGGTAAAACGAATCGAGGATAAGTCCCAGTACAAGAAAGCTGTGTCCGGTGATTTGGTTTTCAATATGATGCGGGCATGGCAAGGAGCGATTGGGACTGTGCGCACGACAGGAATGGTGAGCCCGGCCTACATTGTTGCTGAGCCAAATGACAAGGCCTATCCGTTATTTATGGATTATTACTCAAGAACACCTCAGATGATAAATCAGCTCGACCGACAGTCCTATGGTGTGACGGACTTTCGGAAACGACTGTATTGGGATTCCTTTGCCCCAATTGGTTGCATACTTCCGCCCATTGAAGAGCAGCAAAAAATTGCCACCATTCTCACCACCCAGGATAGGGTGATTGAGTTGAAAGAAAAGCGTCTTGCTGAAAAGCAGCGGCAGAAAAAGTATCTCATGCAGCAGCTTTTGACTGGCAAAAAGCGCTTGCCGGGGTTTAATGGAGCGTGGAAGACAGATTGTCTGGATAAGTTATTTTTTGAACGCAAAGAAACAAACTGCGAAAACATAGAAATGTTGGCCATTACGGGAACACAAGGTATCATTCCAAGAAAAGAGTTGGATTTAAAAGACAATTCCAGCGAGGACAAATCAAAATATTTGAGAGTCTGCGTTGGGGATATTGGATATAACACAATGCGGATGTGGCAAGGGGTTTCAGCATATTCCAACTATGAAGGCATTGTTAGTCCGGCCTATACAATTTTGAAGCCAAGTTCATCAATTAACGCAAAGTACTTTGCGTATCTTTTCAAAATGTCGGAGATTGTCTTCCTATTTTATCGTTTTTCTCAAGGTTTAGTAGACGATACTCGCAACTTGAAATATGAGAATTTTAAGAAAATCAAGGTTTACTATCCACCGGACATAAAAGAACAAACCGCTATTGCCGAAGTCCTTTCTGCCGCTGACCGTGAAATCGAGCTACTTCAGCAGGACATCGAACAGGAAAAACAAAAGAAAAAAGCCCTGATGCAGCTTTTGCTGACGGGCATTGTGAGGGTGAAAACATGACGGAACAAGAAATGCAGGAACATGCCTGCAAAGAACTGCTAAAGAAGATTGTAGACAATGGGCAGAACTACACGGAAAAAATGAAGTCTGATCTGAAAGAAATCATTGACCTCGGCAAATCTCCTGAGGAGATTTGTGAAGCAACGCTTGCCTATTTTGCTATGTGCAGATGGCAGTGAAAGAAGGTGAAAACGCATGGCAACCAATCCCCCCAGCGGCGACGGACATAGAAACGGTGCGGTAAAAGACCGTTCTCAGGCTTTCAACCCTGTTACAAAGCAATGGGTAAAGCGAGACAGTGACACCGGTCGTTTTATGGATGTCAAAAAGGATGGCACTCCTTTTAAGGGAGTCCGCAAAGAAAAGTAAATCCAGAGGCAGGAGAGCGAGGCGGGATTTCCCGCCCCGCTAATCCTGCGTTTACTGATATTTCCGAAAGGAGGCAACCATGGACAAATCCCTATATTTAGAAAAGAATATCAGCCAGCAGCCGGCCATTGATCTGCTGCGGTCCATGGGCTATACCTACATATCCTCGGAGGACTGCGAGGCGCAGAGAGGCAGCCGATACCATGTGCTGCTGAAAGACATCCTTCGTGGCCAACTGCGGCGGCTCAACCGCTATGCCTTCGCCGGTGCGGAAAATGAGTTCTCCGCCGGCAACATCGAGCGGGCTATGGAAGATCTGGACGAGCCTTTAACCGACGGCCTGGTGCGTACCAGTGAAAAAATCTATGATGCCCTGTTGCTGGGCAAAAGCTATCCAGAGACTGTGGGAGAGGGCAAAACCCTCAGTTTCAACCTGAAATACATTGACTGGGAACATCCGGAGAACAACCTGTTCCATGTTACCGAGGAGTTTACAGTAGACAGCCGGGACAAGCTCCACAACGCCCGGCCGGATATTGTGCTGTTTATCAACGGTATCCCTTTTGCTGTTATTGAGTGTAAAACGCCCCAGATCAGCGTAGAACAGGCCGTGGAGCAGAATATCCGCAACCAGCAAAAGGAGTATATCCCACAGCTCTACAAATTTGCTCAGATCGTGATGGCGACCAATAAAAACGCTGTGAAGTATGCCACCACCGGTACGCCTAAAAAATTCTGGAATGTGTGGAAGGAACAGAACACCGCTTTTCTGGAAGGGGCACTGGCCCAGTATGTGACTGACCGCACTCCCACTGAGCAGGATCGGAATTTGATTTCTCTGTTCAGCAAAGAACGGGTTATAGAACTGATCCGATACTTTGTGCTCTTTGACGCCAATGTAAAGAAGATTTGCCGGTATCAGCAGTATTTCGCCATCAAAGAGATTATCAAGACCATTCAGCAGTCGGACGAAAAGGGTAACCGTCAAAGCGGCGTGATCTGGCACACCCAGGGCAGCGGTAAGAGCCTGACCATGGTTATGCTGGCAAAGTATATCTTAATGGAACTGTCCGACTGCAACCCGAAAGTAGTCGTTGTCACTGACCGCAAGGAACTGGATCGTCAGATTGCTGCCACCTTTGCTCATACCCGTCTTAATCCGGCCAGAGCCACCAGTGGACGGAATCTGGTGGAGCTGCTGAATAGTGGCAAGGCGGATGTGGTCACTACCATCATCAATAAGTTCAACACCGCTGAAAAAATGGAGCACAAGAATTTTTCACGGGATGTGTTTCTGCTGGTGGATGAAAGCCACCGCTCCAACTATGGCCTGCTGGCCACCAAAATGAGGGCGGTGTTCCCCAATGCCTGCTACATCGGCTTTACCGGTACTCCTTTGATGAAAAAAGAGAAGAACACCATGGCGAAGTTCGGTAAGCTGATCCACAAATATACCATCAAGGACGGTGTGGATGACGGAGCCATTGTGCCGCTCATTTACGAAGGCCGTTTTGTGGAACAGAATGTGGATGAGGCTAATATAGATCTCTGGTTCAAACAGACTACCAAACGGCTCACGGAAGCGCAGCGGGATGACCTTTCACGGAAATGGAGCAGTATCCGCCGCCTAACCTCCACCGATGCTCGTATCAAGCGGATTGCTCTGGACATCAATGAGCACTTCATTGAAGGGTACAAAGATACCGGCTTTAAGGCTATGCTGGCCACTAACTACAAGCGGGATGCGATTCGGTATCTGGAGTGTTTTGAGCAATTTGGGGAGTTGAACTGTGCCGTGGTGATCTCACCGCCTGATCTGCGGGAAAGTGTAGACGATATAGACGAGGGTGCCGACGATAAGGTCATTGCCTACTGGAATAAAATGATGAACCGCTACGGTGACGCAGATGCCTACGAAGAGGCAATGAAGAACCAGTTCTGCGCAGGAGACATCGATATTCTTATTGTGTGCAGTAAGCTGCTTACCGGTTTTGATGCTCCCATCTGCCAGGTGCTCTACATCGACAAAGAGTTGAAAGAACACGGTCTGCTCCAAGCTATAGCCCGCACCAATCGGCTGTATGAAGGCAAGGACTACGGCCTCATTGTGGACTACCGTGGATTGATTGAAAAGTTGGATACCGCTATGGATCTGTACAGTGGTGCCGGGCTGGAGAACTTTGACAGCGGAGACCTGAAGGGGGTTGTGGTGGATGTCATGTCGTCTGTGGCTGGCCTGCGGGAAGCCTATACCCGGTTGACGGAACTGTTTGCAGACTTAAAAAATCCACGCGACACCGAAGAAGTGGAAGTTTTTCTTGCTGACGATAAGAAGCGAGAGAACTTTTATAATTTCCTCTGTGCTTTTGGCAAAGCGTTGAATATGGTGCTGAATGCGGAACAGGCGTATGCAGCCATTCCGAAAGATGAATTGAAGCAGTATCAAAACACTTTTATCTTTTTTTCCAAGGTGCGCCGCAGCGTGAAAATCCGGTACTGCGATGCCATTGATAACCGGGAATATGAGCCGCTGATGCAAAATCTTCTGGATACACACCTCTCGGTAGCTGGTCTGAAACAGATTACCAGCCCCATCGATATTCTGAACAAAGATGACTTTGAACGAGAATTAGAGGAATTAGGTTCGCTCCGTGCAAAGGCAGACGCTATTACCAGCAAATTGACCCGCAGCATCAGCGAAAAGTATCAGGAAAATCCTGCCTATTACGACAGTTTCTCCAAGCGTATCAAGGACGCATTGGAGCAGTACAAGGAAAAGGTAATCTCCGAGGCTGAATATCTGGCAAAGATGCGTACCATCATGGAAGACTATCACGCCGGAAAAAGCACCGTGACCTATCCGGAATCCATTAAGAATAATGTCCACGCCCAGGCGTTTTACGGTGTTCTGTCAGCAGTATTCGACGAAGCGAAGGAAGCGGAAGTTTCTCCTGATTTTGTTGCGGAGATTGCGGAAGAGATTACAAGAATTGTGGCCAATCACAGTCAAGTGGACTGGACCAACAACAAAACAATCCACGACCGAATCTCGCAGGATATTGATGACCTTTTTTATGACTATGAGAAAGAGCGAGGATTAAAGCTGTCTTTTGACACCATTGATAAGATCATCGAAAATGTCAAAACAGTAGCACTTCGGAGGTTTTGACAGCAATGGCACAGGAAAGAACCGTCGTATATGAAAACAACGAGATCCACTACCTGCTGGAGCAGAAGCAGGTAAAAAATCTCAATCTGCGGGTTCATAAGGATTGTATGGTTTATGTTTCAGCTAATCCGGATGTCCCGGCTGAAAAAGTTGACGATTTTGTGGTGAGCAAAGGGGCCTATATTCGCTCAGCACAAAGAAAGTTTCGTGAGATGGCGCAGTATGCCCCTCAACCCAAGCAGTATGTCAGTGGAGAGACTTTCTATCTGCTAGGCAGAGGAATCCGCCTGAAAGTGGAGAACAGTATGCGGGACGCAATTTCCTCTGATGGGATATATCTTCGTCTTTGTGTGAAAGACACGGAAGACTTTGCAAAAAAGCAAAAGATGGTGACCCGTTACCTGGATGAGCAGTGTCGGTCCATTTTCGGTGAAATTATTTTAGAGACCTACCCCGTATTTCAAAAATATGGGGTGCCGATGCCAGAACTGCGGATTCGGAATATGGAGACCCGATGGGGATCTTGTCTGGCCAAAAAGGGAATTGTTACGCTGAATAAGAGGCTGTTAGAAGCACCACGCTACTGTATCGAATATGTCGTGATGCACGAGCTCTGCCACTTTGTTCATCCAAATCATTCGAAGCAGTTCTATGCGTTCCTAACGATGCTGATGCCGGACTGGAAACAGAAGAAAGAGACCCTGGATAAAAGCGCAACTTTCTGGTTGTGAAATTCTGTAAGCACATCCGGCAAAACAATGAAGTCGGTACTCCGTTCAAAGAATTGCAGCAAGTTTTGCCGGGGCTTGATCGAAACTAAATCCGCGTTTTGATGAGAGAATTGCGTGAAAGCGGAAAGGTTTTCTGCGAAGGTACAACAAGTGCCGCAAGGTGGTTTGCGTCCAAATAATCCAAAATACTAACGAATCTTGGAACCAACTTGGAACTGACTTGGGACCAACTTTGAACTAACTTGCGACCTAATCAGCAAAGTATGTGCTAACGATTAAAGCGGACGGTGGATCTCATAAATCCGGGAGCAAGCAGGCGGCGCGGGACGCGAAAAAGAACTCCATTCTGGAGAAGTGCGCCGTCCCGCTGCTGCGACTGCGCACAGATGGCAGCAGGGAAAAAGAGAAAATCAAAAATGCACTAAAGGGAGAATGATCATGCCGAAAATTATCAGGAACGCGATCAGATGCAAGAAATGTGGAGACGTTATCGAAAGTAAGACTGTCCATGATTTCAAGTTTTGCAGCTGCGGCTCCTGCGCCGTGGATGGCGGCCACGACTACCTTCGCAGATGCGGAAATCGTGAGGATTGGGAAGAACTGTCTGAAGCGGAGAAGGTGGAGGACAACGGCGCGTTGACTTGATTCTGGGTGATTGGGAATTGAGGTGATAGGATGTCTCTTACAATCCAGCTTTTTGAAAATCAGCATATTCGCACGGCGTGGGATGAAGAAAAGGAAGAATGGTACTTCTCCATTGTCGATGTAGTTGGCGTACTGACGGACAGCGTTGATCCCACGGCGTATTGGCGCAAACTTAAACAACGGTTGAAGGCCGGTGCCATCACCATCCCGACCCGTAACATCCACTCGAGAGACGAGATCATCTGCAAGGAAGACGTCCTCAACTGCATCCGTATGGCAATGGCTCTGGAGACTGTGGAGCTGGACGAACATTTTGGCGCATAAAAGCCAAAGTAGAGATATGGAACGATACCTTTCCGCAAAATGAAAAAACGGAAGAAACAAACGGAAAGAGATTATAAGGAGGAACCCCTGCTCTATGAAAGAGATTATTGCAACAAAATCAGCCCCCGCAGCCATCGGCCCGTATTCACAGGGAATCGGTGCCGGTAATCTGGTCATCACATCCGGGCAGCTGCCCGTAGACCCCGCGACTGGTAGCTTCGCTCCTGGGGGTGTCGCAGAGCAGACCCATCAGTCCCCGGCCAATGTTCAGGCTGTTTTGGCGCAAGCGGGACTTACGATGGAAAATGTCATCAAGACCACCGTTTTTCTCAGCGATATGAACAACTTCTCGGCCATGAACGAGGTGTACGCCACTTTCTTTCCTCAGAATCCTCCGGCGCGCAGCGCTGTTGAGGTCGCGAGATTGCCGAAGAACGCTCTGGTGGAGATTGAGGCAATTGCCTGCAGATAGGAGGTCCTGCTCATGAAACAGATCACACAATTCCCGCGCATTCCCTTCGCTGTGCTGCCTACGCCGCTTTACAAGCTGGAGGCGATTAGCCGGGAGTATGGAAAGAACATTTACATCAAGCGAGACGACATGATCGGTGTGGCGCTCGGTGGAAACAAGGTGCGCAAGCTGGAATTCCTGCTGGCGGATGCACAGGCGAACGGCGCCGATGTGGTGCTCACCGCAGGAGGTCCGCAGTCGAACCATGCCATGCTCACTGCCGCGTGTGCCGCGAAGCTCGGTATGAAATCAATCCTCGTCCTGAAAAAACGGGGCGAGCTGACTGGCGGTAACCAGATTCTTGACCGCATCTATGGCGCAGATGTCCGCTTTGTGGACACCGACACCTATGACGATGTGTACGCCGAGATGGAGCGGATCATGGACGAGCTGCGCAAGGCCGGGCATACGCCCTATTTCATCCCCGTGGGCGGATCGGTGCCGCTGGGCTCGCTCGGTTATGTCAACTGCGCAAAGGAAATTGCAGAGCAGGCGCGGGCTCTGGGCGTCAAGTTTGACAGCATTGTCAGCGCCACCGGTTCCGGCGGAACCTATGCCGGCCTGACCTACGGCGCAAAGCTGTTCCTGCCGGGAACGCGCTCTGTCGGCGTGGGCGTCTGCGACGACCCGTTTGCTGACATTGCGTATGACCTGATGGGAGGTCTGAAGGAGCTGCTCGAGAGCGATGTTCCGGTGCAGCGTGAGGATATTCACATCAAATTCCACATCGGCCCCGGTTATGCCATTGCAAGTCCGGAGGGCTCTGCTGCCGTCCGCAAGCTGGCGCGCAAGGAGGGCATTCTGGTCGATCCTGTCTACACCGGAAAGGCGCTGGCGGGCTTCTTCCAGCTGATTGAGGACGGCTACTTTGACGGCGAGGAGAATCTTCTCTTTGTTCACACCGGCGGAGCCGGCGCGCTGTTTGCTGTTGACATGCTGCCGGAATAAGCACACGGCTGCCTGAACGCGTCTATCTCAGAATATCAAAAAATGCCCCTCCGGCGATGAAACACTGCCGGAGGGGTTGCTACGCGCGTCCCTTTGCTTTGAAAGCGCTCGAGAAAAATCATACTATTTCTTAATCAAACGGTTAAAATATCCACTTTCTTCCGGCGACACTTGAAATGATTTCATTACTGAGAAATCTTGAGGTTGAGCAGCGATCCCAAGAATGGGCAGCGGAGCATTGCTTTAAGCTCAACAGGGATGACCCGAGAAAAATGCTGGAGCTTCATCATAAACAACAGCATAAGGATGGTGGCGAGAATACCGTAGAGAATTTGATCACACTGTGTAATGTATGTCATGATGCTATCCATCGGCAGAAGGGATAAATTTATTGGTCCTTGAGTTTATATCACCCTTAAAGCATTGTATTGAAGCTACAAGGAATGTTGTAGTTAACCTGGGAGAGCAAGTCACAAGTAAAGCGACCTGCAATCGTAATGCGGTATCCAAAAAGTTAATATCCCGGGAATCCAGCAAAATCAAGGACTTTCGGTTCCAAGGGGGATCACTGGGCAAATCTGCATAATCCAAATAACAAGGCATATCGAGCTGACGCCGACAATCGTGCCAATCAGATGAACTTGGATCGCAGATCTCACCAGAGAATTCACACTGCAAACCGTAGAAACAAAGTATATTGGATGCCCAAGTGGGCGCCTGACTAGTCTTGGATAAAATCATTGGTCCGTAATGATTTCGAAATCATCAAGTTATGCTGATGTTTTTTCGGTGAGTGCGGCGAGTTGCAATCAATGGCATCATGCCCCTGAAAAACTCAAATAAGCGAAACTTGTTATGCGGATACCGCGTCGTGCGCAAACAGGAAGTGATCCGCCACGGCGTTGCGCTCACGAATTTTGTGATGGAAAAACAGCCAGGAAGGACAAAATAATGATGAATATTCCTGACCCGAATGCGGTCTTTCCGAATGAATACAAGACCTCTTGCTTCATCAAGAACGTCGTCACTGCGCCGAATATCACGGGCGGTGACTACACCTATTATGACGATGCGGTCGATCCGACGGGGTTTGAGCGGAACAATGTGCTGTTCAACTACCCGGAGTTCGGCGATCATTTCGTGATCGGCAAGTTCTGTCAAATCGCGTCCGGCACGAAGTTCATCATGGGTCCTGCGAATCACCGCATCAGCAGCGCCACGACGTATCCATTCAACGTTTTCGGCGGCGCCTGGACGGAGAATACGCCGCTGCACATGGCGCAGCTTCCGCGCAAGGGCGACACGGTCATCGGAAACGACGTGTGGATCGGGCGTGAAAGCATCATCATGCCCGGCGTGAAGATCGGAGACGGCGCAATCATCGCCGTCTATTCCGTGGTGGTGAAGGATGTTCCGGCGTACACTGTTTACGGCGGAAACCCGGCGAGATTCATCAAGGAGCGATTTGACGCGGAGCTGAAAGATCTGCTGCTGCACTATCAGTGGTGGAATTTGGAGCCGGAAAAGCTGGTGGAGATCCTGCCGGTGCTCTGCGATCCGGATTTGGAAAAACTCCGGCGCTTTCTGCGGGAGCAGCTTACAGATTGACAAAACGGAGGACGGCTGCCCGTCCTCCGTCAATTTCTCTGCGCCTACCGTGTCCAGAGCATCTGAATCTCCGCTTCGTTCGTATCCTCGTCGATGCCTTCCGACTGCACGACGAATTGCTCACGCCGGTAAAACGCAAGCGCCCGCTGATTTTTCTGGTAGACACTCAGCGTCAAGCACGGTTTGCGCGACTTCGCATACTCCAGCAGTGCTTTGCCAATGCCCTTGGAACGCGCAGCTTTTGCAACGAAAATCCCCTCGATGTGGTTCTCCGTCAGACCGATGAAGCCGTCGATTTGCCGGGGGGCTTCGTTCTCATGGACATAGAGCTCCGCTTGCGGGAGCAGATCACGCACCATCTCGAAATGCTCCGTCCAAAAGCTTGCCGCAATAAACGCATGGGCGTCCAGATTGCCGTGCAGCCAGATCTGCATGACCGTGCCCAGATCCTGAGTTTCGAATTTTCGTATCATGGTCTGACTTTACATCCTCTGTTTACATACACAGCCCCAAAAACACTAATGACAAGAAACAGCGCCAGCCCGATCCACAGCAGAGCGATTTCCTTGAAAACCTCGCTCGACGCAATGACCAGCCAGCACCCGGCCAGCGCGAACATCAGCCGCGACATGGCCTTGCAAAGCTTCTTTTTGTCGTAGTTTGCTTTCTCCTCGGCGGTGGCCGTGTTATAACCGGCAATCAGTCCGGTTCCTTTCCCGGACGCAAACACAACGCCCAGCAGAACGAATGATCCGGTCATGACAAGATGAATGGCAAGCAGCATATAAGACCCCTCCCCTATCGTTGACTATTTTCTGTGAAATTTCTCTTTACAGCGCCTCAAAGTGATACCTCGGCTGTCCAACGCTCTTTTTGCCGTACTCGATCGCGCTGACCGGACAGTAGCAGATGCACGCCATGCAGTGCGTACAATTTTTGCCCCAAATCGGCTTGCCGTCTTTCAGCGCGACATTGTTCATCGGACAGCGCTTCGCACACTGCCCGCAGCCAATGCAGGCATCCGATACGGTAAAAGCATCCGCTTTCACAAAAAATTTGTAGAAAATCGGGTTGACCGGGCCGCTCATGAAGCGGTCGTAGAGATTGTTCCGCGTCGGTGCGAAGCACTCCCCTGCCTGGATCGCCGCAATGGCGCGGTCGATGTCCGGTTTGGCTTTGGCGACGATTTGCCGTGCTTTGTCCGCCTGCGGCGCGGAGAACATTGCAATGTAGTTCTCCGGCATGACAGTCTGCGCCGTGCCCATGCAGGAAAGTCCCTTTTCCGTACAGAGTTCGCGATTGTACTTGTCGGCATTGCCGATCTCGCTGCCGCAGGTCATGACGAACCACACCTGCTTCGCGCCGCGCAGTTCCGTTTTCCGAAGCCAGTCGCGCACGACGCGCGGAATGCGCCACGCGTAAGTCGGCGTGACGATAATCAGCCGTTCGTCGGTTTCGACGGGCGAGGTGTCAGAAGCCTTGATGCGGTCGTTCAGATTTACGATCTCATCACCAAGCGCGTCTGCGATTCGCTTGGCGACATATTTGCTGTTTCCAGTGCCGGAAAAATACAAAATCATATCAAAATCCCCTCACAATGGTCAATTTCATGCTGAATGATCTGCGCTGCCCAGCCGGTGAACGTTTTAATGCGCGTCTGGAACTGCTCATTCTGCCACTGCACCTTGATGGTCTGATAACGCTTTGTTTTCCGCGTGCCGGTCAGGGACAGGCAGCCCTCCTCCGCGTCATAGGGCGCGGATTTTTTGACGATCACGGGATTGAACATGACCATGTATGTACCAATGTTGTCGAACGCGATGATGCGCTTGTTGACGCCAATCATATTCGCCGCCATGCCCACGCAGCCATCCTTGTGCGCGGCGAGTGTATCCAATAAGTCCTGCGCGATTGCCAAATCGTTAGCCGTGGCAGGTTCTGACTTTTGAGATAAAAAGAATTCATCTTTGCAGATATCACGGATCATGGAAGAACCTCCGCTGTGTGTTTCTTTTATGGCTATTGTAGCAGAGAAACGAGAAAGGCTCAACTGGTCTTTTGGGGTGCAGATGATAAAAAATTGATAAAACACCGTTCTTTCCTATTGCTTTCTTGCGATTCACATTATAATCTGCTACAATTACAAATATTAGAGATTCAGCTCGAATTACTGCAAAAACTGATTTTGAGAAATCGGCCAGCGAAAAGAGGCAATATGTGCATGAAAAGCTTGCTTGATCGTTTTTCTGAGCAAAAAAAGTCTTACTACCAAATTGACTGTAATGCGGAGAAATTATTTACCTATAATTTTGAAGAGAGTCAGAGCGAATGTTTGGAGTTTTTAAACCGACATTACGAAAAAGGAGAAAAGAAAGCGCTGTTTAACCGTGATTTGACTCCACAATACAATCGACATGGAAAGCACACACATTCTGCGTCACTATACCTGCTTGGAACAACACTGTTACCGATATTTAAAACGAATATCGATAACAGATTGAAGTCATTTGTGCCAAACTATACGTCGTGGTGCGAAGATGAATATGACTTTCAGTACATATGGTTTTTGCCAGCTATGTATCACGATTTTGCAAGCTGCATCGAATTGGGAACCATACGCACAAATGATTCAGAGCAGCACCGCTCCCTGCGTTTTCACCTCGGAAATCACAATATTCAATACTCTCCATACAAGCCCTTCCCCTATAAAGTGGATAATATCCCTTTTCGCTTTTCTCCAGAGCTGATCGAAAACTATTTCTATTACCGCGCTTGCCGCGGTAACTGCGAGCATGGAATACTTGCCGGTTATTTGTTCTTCGATGGATTCGTAAAGAACTTTCTGAAAAATACAAACGGCCGCTTTAACAGTTGCGGAAGCATGAACTGCTACGGGCTAGGCTGGAACATTGGCCATCTCGCATTTGCCGCATATGCAGCAGATGCAATCATTTGCCACAACATATGGCTTGGCGGTAAGACCGAAAAGGAGGAGTATACACAATACGGTCTTACACCTCTCGTGTATACAGAGCACCCCGAAAGCAAGCTCTCTGTTGAAGCATTCCCTTTACAATTCATGCTGTGCTTATTAGACACGATCGAGCCAATCAAACGCTTTGAGGATACGCTTTCCCCGCGGGAAATCTTGCAAGGAATAAAACTGGATTATATAACAAACAACGAGATAGTTATTTCTTGGGCTGCTATTATTGCACAGCAAAAAGGATTTAAGCGATGGAAAAAGGGAGTTGTAGACACAAAAAAGTGGATGTGTGTTCGCGTGGCAGATGAAGATGATCATGTCAGGATTACTTTTTATTAAGCACGCTGCTAGGAAATGGCAGAGAGCGTTCTCTGTTTGGGCGGCAAATAGGATGCATAGGAAATAGCCAGGAGGTCACTTTATGGATCTGCAACGAGCAAAAGAACTGCTATCCGGCTTGGCAGACGGCGTTGATCCGCTGACAGGCGAGGTTTTGCCGGAGGATCATGTGTGCAACAAGGCTGAAATCATTCGGGCGTTTCACTGTGTTCTGAAATCGCTTCCGGGAAAGGCGTCGAAGCCGCAACCCGAAAATGCGGGCAAACCCTGGAACGATGCAGACGACGCGGTCCTCTGCCAGATGTTCGATGCCGGAGGCAGCAAAAAGGAAATGTGCGCCTACTTCAAACGCTCGGAGGGCAGCTTAGCCGCGCGTCTGGTGCGGTTGGGAAAAATCTCTGACCGGGCAGAATTCAGAATGAAATAAGGGGTAAATGCCATGGCGATTCTAAATTTTTCGGATGTTTTGATGAAAGTGGGACTTGACCCGAAGAATGTCAAGCTGATTCGTCATGCGTTGTCCGACGAACGATTCAGGGAATGCTATGAAGCTGGTATGGCATATGAATATACACAGCACCAGAAAAAGGAATTCAGCAAAGGTTATTCCTACTGGATCACGTTTATCAGCGATGGCGGTACATATGCGAGACTACATTCCTGCTATCGCGTCAATGGCTCTGTGCCTGATGCGCCGGATGTATGCCCGGTTGGATTGCCTGCGTGTGAGGCAAAAGAGTATCGTGGCGAGATGGCATTTTATGATTTGGAATATGTGGACTTTCTGAAGGAATACGAGGGAAAGCTGGTCATTGACTGGGGAAAATCGACCCGGATGTGGCATCAGAAGGCTGTGACAGATAAACCCATCGTAGAGATTGCGTCAAAGAATCAGAAACCTTTTGTCGGCTTTGAAAGCCTCATCCTATCCTTTGACGAGTTAAAAGAAGTAATTGAAAACGATACGGATTATAAGTTGTGGCAAACCGCTATGTCCTCTGTCAATGCAGTTTATTTGATCGTAGATATCAAAACCGGTGACAGATATGTTGGTTCGACGTATGGCTACGATGGCTTATTGGGACGCTGGTCTGTCTATGCTGTCACTGGTGGTCACGGAAATAATAAGGGAATGATTGAGCATTTCAACGCCCAAAAGCATAGCTGTCATGATCTGCAGTTCTCGGTGCTGCAGGTTTTGTCGAAAGCCATGTCTAAGGAACAGATCATTGATGCAGAAACACTTTGGAAGAAAAAACTGCTAACCTATGAACCGTTTGGGATGAATAAGAGTTAAAAATATGGAGCAAACGCACAGTGCAATTCCTGCTCCGCTATAGACAAAGAATACGCGGCCGGTGCATCCACCGACCGCGTAATTTTATATTTTGGAGTCGCGGAGCCACTGCTGGAATTCCTCCAGCGAGATGATCTCGCGGTCGCACTTCTTCTTTTCTTCTCTGGCCTTTTCACTCCATGCGTACGTATCAGCGCTGATTTCCTTCAAGTGCAGGACGCATATCTGCAAAGTGAAACCGCCGCAAAAGGGATTACCGATATTGTTGACCTGACGCCTATCAGGGATATGTATTCCGGCGGCTTTTATCCGTTTGCCACGCCGGAGGAGCATTGGGCGTACTGGAGTCGGTATATCTACATCAACCGCTATATGGATGTCCCCAAGCCGGTCTACGATGACCTTTTGAAGCTGGTGGCTGACAAAGACTATTTCGTTATCACAACGAACATTGACCACTGCTTTCAGAAAGCAGGCTTTGATAAAAAGCGGCTATTTTACACGCAGGGCGATTATGGCCTGTTCCAGTGCAGCGAGCCGTGCTGTCAGGAAACGTTTGAGAACGAAGCGATGATCCGTAAAATGGTCAAGCGGCAGGAGAATATGAAAATCCCGACAGAACTTCTTCCTGCCTGCCCATACTGTGGAAAGCCGCTGACGATGAATCTGCGCGCTGACGACAAGTTTGTCGAGGACGAAGGCTGGCACAGAGCGGCAGAACGTTACGAGAACTTTCTCCGTACCCGTAATGGTCAAAAAGTTCTTTTTCTGGAACTGGGCGTAGGATACAATACCCCGGTCATCATCAAATACCCCTTCTGGCAGATGACAGCCAGGAACCCGGACGCAACCTATGTCTGCATCAATGCCGATCTTGGTACAGTTCTTCACAATACAACGTTCAACGGAAATACATCAAAATCCGCACCGCAGTAAATAAAGAAAAGCTAAAACAATCCGCCGCCTGCCGGAAATCTTCTGGCAGGCGGCATTAGCGTTGACATAGATCTGTATGGAGCCGTTCAGGCCGCTAGGGGGATCAAGCGCGAATATCCAATACGCTCATTCGTTCAATAAGTGTGGGATAGAGCAGGATTCTCCGCGGGATGGAAGGAATCTCATTGTCAAGATGCTGAAGCACCAGACGTGCGGCCTCGACGCCAAGCTGGAAGGGATGGACGTCTACAGTCGTAAGCGGCGGCATGGAATGCTGCGTGGGATAAGAGCCGTCGTGCGCAACGATGGAAATGTCGTCCGGAACCTTTAGTCCACACTCGGCAAAGCCGTTGATCGCACCGAGCGCAATGGGGTCGTTGGCACAAAAGATTGCAGTAGGGAGTTCAGACAGCGCTGCAAGCGCTTTCGCCATGGAATAGCCGCGCTCAACGCGGTCTGATCCATGGTCACTCTCTAAAATCCATTCTGGATGGAATTCACCATATCTGCGGATGATCTCGGTGAACGCGTCCTTTCTGGAACCGAACAGTTCTGTGCCGGAGGCTTCCTTGACCCCAAGATAGCCGATCCGCCGATGCCCTTTCTCTAAAAGATGGGAGAGCGCGAGACTGACGGAATCGCGGTTATCATAGGAGATCTGATCTACACGGTCACGGCGGTAGGCGACAATGCCTACAACGGCGACAGGTCTGCTTTTCGCGAGTGGAAGCAGTGCGTCAAACTGTGCTTGTGTGTAGTTTCCAACCAGAACAATGCCGTCAGCGACCAGCGTTTTCGGTGACAGATCCTCAATGGGCGCAACACTCAGCCGCACACGCGCTTTGGCGCACATATCCTCAATGCCTGAGCGGACGGCAAAATAATATGACGAGTCGATCTGATTGCGGAATGTCTGCTGCTTGTGTACGATCGTGATGGAACGTTCAGCTGCGCTGCTTGGAGCAGAAGCTTTTGCCGGACGTGTGTATCCGAGTTCCGTTGCTACGGCCCAGATGTGCGCACGTGTTTCCGGCGTGATCGACAGCGTCTCATCATTTCGGAGCGCACGGGAGACTGCCGCCGTGGATAGATGTGCTTTCGCGGCGATTTCTTTGATCGTAACCATACGAAGCCCTCACTTTACAAATATGGAGTGCTGCGGTGCAGCTTCCTTGCTTTGATTTTACACCATATCGGGGTAAAAAAGCAAGAGAGAAAGTAAACGATTTAATAAAATTTACTAAATAATTAAAAAACAAGAACAATTCTTGTTTTTACGGATTTTTTTATATTGTGCAAAAAAATACTGGGGATTATAAAACATTATGCGAATAAACAGGCACTCTA
>ERZ780195.1151-NODE-1151-length-22989-cov-4.032310_pt1 | contig 22989 bp, 21 predicted proteins | sample MGYA00511017_ERZ780195 | MGnify/ENA primary metagenome ERZ780195 (study PRJEB29588, sample SAMEA2159974) | human gut metagenome | biome: human gut; feature: human-associated habitat; material: faeces | place: Denmark | collected 2008/2010 ...
GTCTTTTCGATACGGAATACAGCCATCTTCGCACCTCCTTCCTCTGAAAATGAAAAGTGTTGATTTCGATGAAAAAAGCCTCCGGTTTACCTCTCGGATGTGATCCATAGGAAAACATCCATGCCCGCCTGCTTGCGGCGGTCAGAGAGGAAAAAACAGAGGCTTTCGCACCCTAATCACAACACTTGAATTTAGGTATAGAAAAAGGGCGGCTGTCTTAAAAACAGTCGCCCGAAAAGGGGATATATACAAGTTATTTGCTACTCGTCCGCCTTGAAAACCGTTGATATTACTAGCTTTTTCAAAAAGTTCTGTATCACCACTCGCACCATGAAAAAGCCCTTGAAAACTCCGGTTTTCAAGGGCTTTTCTCATGCATTGAAAAAAGTTTTCCCTTAGTTTTTCCCTTACGAGGCGCGATTTTCGCTAACAGCGGAAATAAATCGATCCATCCGGTCGGCACTGTCCAATTTCATGCGCTCCGTCACGTGGGCGTAAGTGTCAAGAGTAAAGGCTGCCGTGTGGTGGCCCAGATTTTCCTGTACTGTCTTGATGTCATCGCCAGCGCGGAGAGCTGCAACGGCATACGAATGTCTCAGGTCATGGAATCTCGCGGTCGGGATGCCGGCCTGCTCCGCCAGTTTTTTGAAGTGCAGATAAACCGTCTGGGCACACAGGTTTCCGCCCAGCTCGTTCGTAAACACCAAATCCCATTCAGACTGCCATGATGCTCCGGCCTCTGCTTTGTAATGCTGCTGTTGTACCCGTTGCGCTTCAAGCAGATCCATGACAAATTTCGCGCAGGTGAGCCTACGGCTTTTGCCGTTCTTAGTAGGGAGGAGCGAGTACGCCGCGCCCTGACCTCGTGCTTTCTGAAGTTGCTGCTTCACCAAAATCTGTCTGCCCGAAAAATCTACACAGTCCCACGTAAGCCCCAATATCTCACCTTCCCGCAGTCCGGTAAACAGCGTGATCAAGTAAATTCGCTCATACTTGTGGCCCTTGATAGTCTGCATGAACCGTTTGATCTCGTCTTCATCCAAGGGCTTGATCTCTTTGCGCTGAATTTTCGGCAGTTCTGCGTTGTCAGCGGGATTTTTTGCAATAATGCCCTGCCGAACAGCGGTCTCCAACGCGCGGTGCAAAGTGCCGTGGATGTTTTTCTTCGTCTTGGATGACAGAACTTCCCCGGTAACGGAGTTTTTTAAGCCGTTGTAAAACCGTTGTATGGCCATAGGTGTCAGTTTATTCAAGCGTACTGCTCCAATGGCAGGCTTGATATGGATATTGCAGTTGGTCGTGTAACCCTCGACTGTACGGGGCTTGACGTTTTTCAGATAATCCGCGAGCCATTGATCCAACCATTGCCCGACTGTTAGCTTGGTGGGTTCGATATACGTTCCGTCCGTGATGGAAACGGCAACAGCCTGAAGTTTTTCACGCACTTCCTTCTGGGTTTTTCCGGTGATGGACCGCTGTTTTTGCTTTCCGGTGCCAGGATCAAAACCGACCGTATATCGTGCTTCCCAATAGGTATATGCTTTTCCATTGCGCTGAACGACCTTTTTGCGGATCGTTCCTGCACCGGAAGCATTCTTTTTGTTTGTTGTGCCGTGCGGCATAATGAGCCTCCTTTCGCCGCACAGCGGGAATCAACTTTATGATACCTGTTGTGCGGCATTTGTGCAAGTGGATTTTGTGAACGATCAGTCGCTCTCGCTTAAAAATCGTTTGACTTCTTCCTTGGGTATCCGAATTTGCTTGCCGATGCGGAGGCCTTTGATCTGACCGGAGCGTACCAGCTCATAGGCCGTGTTGCGCCCAATGCCGAGAATGGGCATCAGATCCTCTACCCGGAGGGTCAGGGGAAGCTCGTCAAAGGAACGGTACTTATTTTCCATGACGGTCCTCCTTGGGCAGAGAGGCCAGATAGATGTTAGTCACATCGGCACGCTCGTGGCCCAGCAGACGGGACACCTCGAAATGAGCATCCAGAGCACTTGTACCGTTCTGGATCAGATCCATGTACTTTTCCGCAGCGTAGGTGTGCCGAAGTCCATGGAAGGTCAGTGGACGATCAGCGTCCTCCTGAAAATCCTCGCGGTTGGAGTAGAGGAAGAACTGAAGCTGATTGATAGCGCGGTTGGTGTGCATATCGTCAGGGACCAGCAGCTTATGTCCGCGCTTGGTTCGCTTCAACTGCTCACGCATGGCAATGGCGATTTGCTCGTTGATGGGGACGGTGCGGATCTTGCCGCCCTTGCCCTTGATGGTGATGGCGTTCTCACGCAGTGCCTGTTCCGCCGTGGCCGTGTCGATGCGAAAACACTCGTGGATGCGCAAACCGGCGAAGCGGGCAAGGTAAAGAGCAAGGATGTAATCCCAACGGTCAACTGCCATGGCCCTGCCCAGCATCTTGTTGAACTCCACGTTGCTCCAGGTGCGATCCGTGCCGCCAAAGCAGCGGCGCTCCAACTCCACCGCCAACCCATCATTGTCCGGCAGGCGGTACTTGGGATCGCTCATCTTGTCGTGGAAAAAGCGGATGGCGGAGAGGTCGGTCTTGATGGTGCTGGAGGCCTTTCCGTTCTCCTGCATCCAGAGAACATAGGAGGTCAAATGCTTGCCGCTGATATTGGTCAGATTCTGGAGCCGGTATTTGTCAGCCAGATAAGCGCAGAAGCGTTTCATGGCCTGATAGTACCGATCTTTTGTGCGGAAACTGCCTTGACGGTTATGCCGAGCCAGCTTATCCAACTGGGCAACAAGTGCCTCAAAAATGCCCTTGTTTTGAATTTTCATCGTCATATATAAAATCTCCTTATCGATCATAGTAAGTTCAGATAGGCGCAGTTCACCCATTGGCAAATTCGTCCGTTTCCGCCTGATTTCCAAGGAAACATCCAACATTCCACCCACTTGCTGGAACGTGAACCCCTTGCGGCAGAGCAGCTTCAGGATACGAAGCAGCTCATAAACGGAAACCTGTCTCTCTTTGATTTTGAACCAGGTCAGTACGAACGCAGTACGGAGGTAATGACCTCTGCCGTTATCCCAAAACCAAATCGAAGCCCAGCATCGCGGGTTCGATTTGGAGAGGAGGAGCAGCGTAATGAGTTCGCTTTCGCATGAATGCGGAAGTGAACGATATGAAGCTTGCTCCGACGAGGCGACTGCTGACACAACCGCTGAACTCGGCTGCAGTTGGTTATAAGTTGTCACCAACTGCCTGTGTCGTTTGATCCATCCGGCTGCGGATCGGGGGTCTGCTGTTCCTGCGCTGCCGGGGCCACGCTCTCACCATGGCGCACAGGTCGGGAGCTTGCCAAACTCCCTTGACGGTTTCCTCTGCCGTACCGTCCAACGGCATCTCCTTTGTTTTATGATCGATAAGTCTTAGTTGTTTTTCGGCATTCCTGCCGCGCCGTGGCCGGCAACGCCACAGCAATTAATTTCAAAAATCTATATAAAAAGACACGGAAAGAGGCGGCGTGTCGATGGGGTGCCGTCAAACTTTTCGTGTCTTGATTCTTCGGGTTTATTCAATTCCTGCCGTGAAAGGCAATTACAGTGATTTTATCTGTTCATTATGGTTTCAGCTGTTGTCAGTGCCGCAGGGCATACTGGCCCCGTCTTACTCACTCTGACCTGAAACACACTCTGACCTTAACATGGCTGTATCATATCATAAACAGCGATGCCGGTACACTTGAACTTTCTTCAAGGGTAAAACAAAATTCTGTGATTTGCGATGTCTGCTTTTCTTCGTTCGATGTCTTTTTGAGGAGACGGGTGGGCGCACTTTCCCTCTCCCCGTCGCTGTTCCTCCCTAACTTACTCCGCCCTAACTTACTCCACCCTAAGATACGGGTTCAGTTTATCAAAACTACGCAGGTTTGTATACTTGCACATTTTGCATGGTGCGTGCGTTGGATTTTGAATCCCTGCCCGAAATACAATATCAGCTTAGCAAAATAAGGGGCATCTGTATAGTTGGAGTTTTTCCATAGTAGAACCCAAATTGCTGCGCTGGCAGCTCACCACTTAATAAGCTCCCAATGGGGAGAACCATTCTAATAAAACACAGCATCAGAATACACCGATTTTGGCATAGCAAAAACAATACCTGAATCTGCTTTCCAAACAAAAAATACCCACGATTCCTGCGGGAACCGTAATTGCCACCGCTGTTTGTGGTGGCTCACTGCTTAACAAGGCCCATTCCGGGGAAGTTGATCTAATAAATACAGTGTCAGTTTACCATGGCACAAACCTACGGTCTATGATACCTAAATCTACTCGCTCGCGTGCAAAGTGCTTGCCTGAGCACAGCGGTTTACGTTATGCGACGACTTAGGTGAACTTTTGACGGAGACGGATTACATTACGGATGCGTTATGTGTAACGAAGTGGCTATGTTGAGATAAGTCGGCGTTATGCGTGATCGTGCCCAAAACAAAAAAGACGCAAAAAGTCTGCATAACTCAAACTTTCTGCGTTCAGATAGGACAACATCTTTCCTTGATGACCCAAATGGCCTATAAAACATTCATCCGCCAAGACAGACTACCCCTTATGAGGGATAGTGCCATTCTGACACCACGTACAAACCAGATAACGTGTGCAATGCGGCATTCCGCCGACCACAGATGCAAGCATCTGCCTTTGCTGGTTAGGCAAAGAGCGCACATAGACCACTCAAATACATACCATATATACCACAATATCTTGTGTATTGTCAATATAAAATTCAATATTTTGCGCTTGTCCTACGAAAGTAGTAGCGTAAATGTCAAATTGAGGATTATAAAGCGCAAGAGTGGAGTTTTTAATCCACCCTTATGCAGTAATTTGAGTATGTATTTCCGTTTGAGTATCTACCCGGCGAAACGGTAGCCCTGTCGTTCGGCAACAGATGTTTTCCACGTGTTAGAATAAGACATTCCAGAAAAAAGAGTCGAGTGAGTAAAGACACGGCTCTGTGGTGCTGCTGGCGGTATCTGGTACGTGCCGGCGATGATAAACCAACAAAGTTTCCCTACAACCCGTTGACAGGGAAGGGAGCCAAAGCAAATGACCGGTTACCCTTTGCCCGGTTTGGACAGGCCCGAATGGCCATGGAGATGAATGGTTACGACGGGCTTGGTATCGGTCGATGTCGATGACCTCTGTGTCATCGACATCGACCACTATATAGATGACAAGGGGACGTTTTCTGACCTGTCATCTGAGATTTTTAGCACAATGAATACCTATACGGAGATCTTGCCGGGGGGAGACGGGGTGCATTTGTACTTCCGTGCGCCTGATTTAACATATGATCGTGAGAAATATTACATAAAAAACCCGAAAAACGGCGTTGAGATCTACGTGGCCGAGGCGACTAACCGGTTTATTACCGTTACAGGAAACGCACTGAGCGACGCGGGGATCAACAACCGCGCCCATCAGCTGCAGGAGGTCCTGGACAGCCATATGAAGCGGAAGATCCAGCAGAAAGTAACCCCAGTAAAAACAGGGAAGCCGCTGGCACCGAAAATCATGCTGCACATTGACGATGAAAAGCTGATCTGGCTTGCTGGGAAAGCGAAGAACGGCGACCGATTCAAGCAGTTATGGGTAGGGAATACCAGCGGGTACAGCTCCCACAGCGAAGCGGACCTGGCGCTCTGCAATATGCTGGCGTTTTGGACCAGCAAGGATGTGGGGCAAATGGACCGAATTTTCCGGCGTTCCGGGTTATATCGGGAAGGGAAGTGGGACCGGAAGACCGGGATCACCACCTATGGCAGCATTACCATACAGAAAGCAGTGGATCAGGTGGGGAATACCTACTCTGATTTTTTTGCGGAACAAATGAATACGAAGAAACAATATCGCGTACGTGGAGGTGTGTTCCATGGAAGCTGAGGAAATAGACGGACCGGAACAAGACGAAGAAGTTACGCTGAGTTTAGATATTAAATATGGCAAAGATGGCCGTCCGCAGGGCTATCAGAACAGTATCACCAACTTCTGCAGGGTCCTGGAAGGAGATCCACGGATCGCAGGCACCATCTGTTACAACGAACTGACCTATATGCGCTGGGTACGGGCGAAACATCTGCCATGGTCACCCACGCCAGTAGACCGGGCCTGGGGCAACTCCGATGAAGTCTATCTGCGACGCTGGTTTTGGGAAGAGTACGGGATCAAGAGTAAGGATGACCTGGCAGACGCCATCACCATGGCGGAACACCAGAAGAGCATCAACCCCATCCGTGAGTTCCTGGACGGGCTGGAATGGGACGGGATCCCACGTATTGATACCGCGCTGGCTGACTTCCTTGGGGCTGAAAAGACAGAATATACAGCCACTGTTATGCGTCTGTTTATGTTCGGCGCCATCGGTCGCATCTATAATCCGGGGGTCAAATATGATTATTGTTTGATTTTGGCCGGTCCGCAGGGGGTAGGGAAATCGACATTTTTCGCCCGTTTGGCGGTCAAATCAGATTGGTTCAATGACTCCATGAAGACCCTGAACGCGGATAACGCCAAGGTCGCGGAGCAGCTGTCCGGCCGATGGATCCTGGAACTGGGTGAGCTGGCTGCCATCAAGCGAGCAGGGGACATTGAATCGGTAAAGCAATTCATCTCCGCCCAGTTCGATGTATACCGAACACCGTATGATAAATACCCGCAACAGCGGCCACGTCGCTGCGTATTTGGGGGGACGACCAACTCACTATCCTTCCTGGTCGATAAATCCGGTGGCAGACGATTTCCTGTTGTCACAGTCGGCGTAAGCAAGCCCACATTGAGCTTGTTTACAGACGATTGTGAGGAGTATATCAAGCAGATGTGGGCTGAGGCTATCTATGACTATAAGGCGGGCAGAGGATTCCTGGATCTGCCGAATAAGATGAAGATTGAGGCGGAGCTGCAGCGTGCAGAGTATCAGGAAGAAGATACCCGCGTGGGACTCATTCAGGAATGGCTCGATACCACCCGCGAGGAGCGGGTTTGCGTGCTGATGCTTTGGGAGAAAGCGTTGGAGGAGTTTGGAAAGCCTTCGAGGAGGATGAGCAACGAGATCCACGAGATCATGCGCCGGCAAATCAAGGGATGGATCGTCCATCCGAACGAAAATGGCAAAGCCCGCTGTGGGAAATACGGAAAACAGGTCTGTTACGTGCGTGATGGCCTGGATAAGCTGGCACCACCCAGCAAGGAAACAGTTGCATTACTTTAATAGAAGAATTGGAGGCCCATAAATATGGCATGGACAGAAGAAATAGAATTGGCCGCGGCACATGGAGAACCGATGCCGGACGGCTTAACAGCTCCGGAGCGGACGCTATATATCGCTTTACGTGGACTGTACTATCAATACCGGGTGAATCTGATTGACCAGCAGCAGGCCAAACGGGAGAAAACGATTCTGCTGCAGGACTATAAAGGAGCCGTGCTGGATGAAAAGTGTCGGGAGAAATCAAGGGAGCTGTGGCGACGATTGCCCCACGATCTGATGAAAAGCGAGTGTTCCCGCTGCCAGGAAGTTGGGAAGATCATCTATGGCTTGCGTTAATCATTTTTGAGGATTTGTTCCGTTTAAAGGAATTATATGTATAACTGTAGGGAAGGAGAGCGGAATATTGGCAACATCTGAAGCGAAAATACAGAAACTTTTGACTATGAACCGAAAGAAGTTTACCAGACAGGACTACAAAACCATGCAGCGTCATCTATCTGCGGGGGATGTGAGGGCATTACAGGATTTTCTTGGTGTGAAAAAACAACATAACAACGAGGTAGTCTGATGACGGCAGAAAAGGTCCAGGGGGAACTGGTAGATTACGTTCCCTCTGGACCTATTCCTACTATTAAGAAGGCATCTCCGGATTCGATCCCGGATAAACCGGTGAAAGCGCCGGTACCGGATGATATGTTCCGACATAAGAAGTTGGGGGCCAGACGAAAATATGCCAGTCCCGAACAGATGCAGGAAGTGATCGACCGGTACTTTGCGTCGTGTGTGAGAATGGCCACGAATGAAGAAACAGGGAAGACCGAGTTCTTTTGGGTGGATCCTCCGACGATACCGGGGTTAGCAAGAGCACTGGGGATGACGAGTAAGACGGTGCTGGAATATGCCAAGCTGGATGAGTTCTCGGATGTCATTTCAGATGCCAGGCTGCTGATTGAAGAGTATACGGCCAAGGCGCTGATTGCGAACCCAAAAGCGACAGGCTTGATCTTTGTGCTCAAAAATATGGGATGGCAGGATAGCTGCACAGTCATCCATGCGCCACCGAACCGTTTGGAAGCAGCGAAGACGCCGGAACAGCTGGCGGAGATGATCCAGCAGGATGTCGTGGATTAGAGCCAGAGAGATTTACGAGACTCCTTTTGGATACTATTGTGATCCTGTAACTTGGGAACTGGTCAATAGCAGCAGCTGAAACCCTCCTGCTCAAACTCAACCGCGGTGGGGGTAAATCAAAACATACAACACGCACATTCTTTTCTCGATTTATCTCCTCTCCTTGTTTCATCTTTAAGTCCAGCTGTTGTTAAAAAGAAGACAAGTACGTCAAACTAAATGAACTCGGGACATCTAATCTCCCTTTCGCAAAGAAGAGCATATCATCTAATGATATGCTTTGATAAGCCTGCTCATTTGAGTGGGCTTTATTAGTGTTTTATTGATTCATTTTGACATATTAGACAAAAATTGATTGTGAGATTTTGCTCATATGTCAATAGAAAATCAACAACTGTATCTTGACATAAATGTGTTTGAGCAGTAAAATGAAAGCGGTTCCAAAAATACAAGGGAGCATAATTAATGAAGGAATTAACCATTTCTGATATTGCTAATCTCGCTAATGTTTCGACGTCAACTGTTTCACGAGTACTTAACTGTTCCGATCTAGTAAAAGAGGATACTCGGAGGAAAGTACTTTCAATTATTGAGAGAGAAGGCTACTCTCCTTCTGCTGTAGCTAAGAATCTGTCACAAAAAGTAAGCGAAAATGTTGGCGTTATGGTTCAAGGCATTCATAATGTTTTCTTTGGAAACCTGCTTAGAGGTGTTATGAATGTTGCTAATAATAATGGTCTGATTGTCACATGTAGTGACTCGGAAGACAATATGCAAAAGGACATGGCAGCTATAGATGTATTTAAAAACCAGCGCGTACGAGGTCTTTTGTATACCCCCGCTATAGACTATCGAAACATTCAGGAAAAGAAAATGCTTGAGAAGCATTTAAAAATGTTGAACAGACCGGTGATTCTTATGGACCGTCAATTAGAGGGAATGGAATTTGACGGGGTTTTTTTTGATGATGAGAAGGCGATTAATAAAGCAACCAAAGCGTTGATCAACGCTGGACATACCAAGATTGCCATTATTAATGCCATGCCGGATCGCATTTCACCGCGACTTCGGCAGAAGGGCTACGAGGATGCTTTGCTGAGCGCAGGGCTACCGGTAGAACAACGGTACATTTTCTTTGGTGATTATAGCATGGAAACAGCCTACCGCCTTTCTGTGAAATTGCTTTCGATGACGGATCGCCCCACTGCGGTAATTACCTGCAATAACTGGACCAGCATGGGCTTCATCAAAGCGGTCAGCGAGCGAGGGGAGATTATGCCGGATGATATTGCCTGTATCGGTCTTGACCAGCTTGAAGTGTTAGACATTGCTAATATAAGCTTTAATTATATTTTGAGAGATTCCAAGTTGATGGGTGAAAGAGCTATGGAGCTTCTTATCAACCGCATGGCTTTCCCGGAACGCCCAAAGCAGACGATCATGCTTGAGGCACCGCTGGTAATAAAAAAGTTGTAAATAAATTATTTTAAGAATGGTTAATGCAACGTTCTTTTTAACTCGTTTTTGGTACCGATACCATTTTATTTAAGGGCAAAAATACTAAAAATACATAACGGCTACATAGTACGAAGTGGAGGAGGTCTTAAATTATAGTTTAATAAGAGAAAATAGCCACAACATTTTCAATATTATAAGAGGATGAAAGATATGAGAACAGGAATTTGCACATCGGATTTTAAACCATCATCGGTGGAGACGATTTTTAAAAGAATAAACTCATATGGAATTAGCGCAATCCAGTTTACATATGCCTCATTTATGATGGATGAAATCCCGGAAAGAATCGGGGATGATACTCTGATTCAGATACAACGGTATTCAGAAAAATACGACATCGAGATAGTAGCGGGTACTGCGACCTTTAACATGATTGATCCTGATGAAGGACGTCTGGAAGAAAATATACGTCGAATGGACCAAATGTGTGCAGCCAACAAAAAACTTGGGTGCAGTATCCTTTCGCTTTGCACTGGTACGCTCAACCCTAATAGCATGTGGGCACCGCATCCGGATAATTGTTCTGAAGTTGCCTGGCAAAAACTTTTGCAGAGCATGAAACGCGTTGTTTCTATTGCAGACAAATATGACATGACACTGGCGATCGAAACAGAGGCAAGTAATGTGGTAATGACCCCGGAAAGGGCTCGAATGCTGATGGATCAAATTGGTTATAGCAGGCTCAAGATGATAATTGACTGTGCTAACCTATTTCTGCCGGGTCAAGCACATAGGGAAAATGTCGATAGCGTCATTCAAAACGCCTTTCAGTGTTTTGGTAAAGATATCGTTTTGGCCCATGGCAAAGATATTGCGGACACAGATGGTATCCAATTTGTTCCTACAGGCGAAGGAATTGTTAATTTCGATCTGTTCCTGGATTGCCTCAAACAGTACGGTTACACAGGAGATATATTGCTTCATGGTATTTATCAAATGGATAAAATGAAGGGATGTATTGATTTTATGCAGGATAAAATCCGACAACACGGATTGAATTAAAATATGAATAACCGGAGTAAAAGATTACCACTTTATATTCCGGAAAAAAATAGAAAGGAACGCAAATTATGAAACTAGTAATGATTATCGAATCCATGTTCACTGAGTATCCCTATGAAGACCGTTTTCGCTTAGTTAAGGAGGCCGGGTATGATTATGTTGAGCTTTGGGATGTACATGACGGTCTCGATTTAAAAAAAGCTAGAGCTCTAGCAGATCAAAACGGTCTTACCATTGCCAGTATTTCGGGCGATCTTTATGATACTTCCCCTCAATGTAACGATCCATCAATGGTTGATGCCAGCCGTCGTGATGAGTATATAGAAAAGCTGGTAAAGTCCATGGAAGTGGCTAAACAGTTAGGTGCTTCTTATCTGCATGTACATTCTAATGCGTTTATCCCCAATACGAATGGTATCCCTGTTGATACTTTCAGCGAAATGGATGACCAAGTAAAATTCGCAAATATGGTGTATACTTTGAAGCTTCTTGCTCCAATTGCCGAAAAGAATAATTTAACGCTTATTCTTGAGGCGTGCAATAAGAAAGATTCTCCCGGATATTTTTTGAATAGCACTAACAGAGTAGCTGAAATAGTTCGTTGTGTTGATTCTCCGAATATTCGCGTTGTCTATGACATCTACCATGCCCAGATTATGGAGGGCAACCTTTTAGAAAATATTAGAAAGAACATTGATATTATTGGTTATTTCCATCTCTCTAATGTTCCTAACAAGGGACCTTTGGACAAGGGAGAAATCAACTTTGCTGCGATTGCTGAATTGCTGGATGAACTCAACTACGAAGGTTTTGCAGCATTCGAGATATTCCCCCACACTCCTACCGATGTAGCGTTGGCATCTATTAAGAAATATTTTAAATAATACTTATAACAGAAATAACTGACAACAGTCGCAATAATAAAACGAAATATTGGATAGGGACTGAAAATGGATTTTAAAAAATTGGATGATCTTTTAAAACATTTTATAGAAGTTGGACCCTGCGGATGTGCAGTATCGGTCTCTTTAGATGGCCAGGTCATCTATGAGCAATATGAGGGTTATGCGGATCAGGCCAAAACAATCAAACTGGGACCGGCTTCGCTTTTTCGTATCTTTTCCAATACTAAGGTTTTTACTATGGTAGCGCTTTTAAAGCTATACGAACGCGGACTGTTCCTGCTAAACGATCCACTTTATGCCTATATGCCGGAATTTTCGGATATGCAGGTGTATTGCAGCACTGGCAACGGAGTGCTGCAGGTTGAAAAAGCCAAGAGGCCTATTCGAATCATGGATCTACTGACGATGACATCAGGACTTACCTACGAAGGTGTTGCCACCCCTACTGAGCAGGAGACCAAGAAGGTGATGGATTCCTTGGAGGCTAAAGGCGGCTACACTGTGCGCGAATTCTGCTACGCCATCAGTAAGGTGCCTCTTGCATTTCATCCGGGCACCCATTGGCATTACGGTTATAGTCATGACGTGGTTGGCGGGCTTATTGAAGTGCTGTCAGGAAAAAGTTTTGGTCAATTTTTAAACGAAGAAGTGTTCACTCCGCTCGGCATTAAGAATACTTTTTTCTTCTTGAATAAGGAAAACGAAGAAAACCTGACGCATCTGTATACCCCTACAATAAGTGGCTTGATCGAAAATAAAGAATATGAGCATATGTATAAGCGTGATCATATGTTTGAAAGCGGCGGAGCGGGGCTTTTGTCAACGTTGCAGGATACAGCCCGACTAGGACAAATGTTGGCTATGGGCGGAACGTTAAATGGTGAGCGCATTTTGGGCAGGAAGACCATCGACATGATGCGCAGGAACCACCTTACCGGTGACGCCATGGCGGACTTTGTGGCTACACATAGTAATGGATGGGATTTCCTGAAAGGCTATGGATACGGTCTTGGTGTCCGTACTTTGATTGATCCGGTTGCAGGAGGCTGGAATGGGACGCCTGGCGAATTTGCTTGGGCGGGCGCAGCGGGTACATATATGTTGGTCGATCCCGAAGAACGCCTGTCGGTAAGCTATATGCAACAACTCAGACCGGGGAACATGGAGGAATACACTACACCGCGCCTGCGTTCAGTGGTATATGGTATGCTTTAGCGGCTTGTGAATCAAGGTGGATATATCTAATTGGCAGCGAAGAGGAGAATGCTGATGACGCCATATATTATTGGAATTGACATCGGTGGCACCAATTACAGGATTGGTGCAGTGGACCGACAAGGGCTTGTGTTGGGCAGCAAGGTGGGAAGAAGTAAATTTTTGCTGCAGGCAGAAGACCCTATATTGGAGCTCGGCCATTCGATTGAATGCTTTATTCATGAGATGGAAGGTTTGCCAGCAGGTATTTGCATTGGTTTTCCCGGCATGGTGAGCCGAGATAACAGAATAGTATACTCCTGCCCTCTGTTCCCGGTTTTTGATAACAAGGACATTGCGACTCCATTGTCGCAGAGGTTTGGGATTCCAGTAATAGCCGTTCATGATGTAGTTTCGTTATTAACATTTGATATTTTCGAACATAGATTGTTTGATCTGAACACTATAGTTGCTATTTACTTGGGTACCGGCTTGGGCAACGCGCTGTATGTTAACGGTAAGGTCCTAAATGGCGCAAACGGTGTAGCCGGCGAGTTGGGTCATATTCCTTGGCCCTGTGAGGATACTCTTTGTTCATGCGGAAATATTGGATGTTTGGAGCTGACTTGTTCAGGTAAATATCTGGAAAAGGTACAAGAATCATATTTTTCTGATACAGATATATCGCAGATATTTGTGCAGCATGGAAATCATTCAGTAATCAGGGATTTTGTTGATAACATAGCTGCAGCGATAGCTGTGGAAGTGAACATTTTGGATCCGGACTGTGTGGTGCTGGGTGGCGGCGTGCTTCAAATGGAAGCGTTTCCATTTGATGATCTCTTACAGGCATTAAAGCGACATGTTCGAAAACCATACCCCTGCAATTCTCTTAACGTTTGCAAAGCAGTGCCAGATGGGCTGGCAGGCGTAAAAGGGGCTGGGCGCTATATGTGGGATTGGTTAAAGGGAGGCGGTATTTAATGATTAAAATAGCTCCTTCGGTTATGTGCATGGATCTTTTGGCTTTGGGAGCGCAGATACATCAATTGGATAGCATGGGAGTAGATATGTATCATTTTGATGTTATGGACGGACATTATGTTCCAAACCATGCTCTGTGCTGTGATACTCTAAAAGCCATTCGGAAAGTCACAAAATCTACTTTGGATGTACATTTAATGATAACCAATCCCGATCAGTATATTGAAATGTATGCAGATGCAGGAGCAGATATCATAAGCGTTCATGTCGAAACACTCAATCATCCAATTCGTGTCTTACGGAAGATTCGCAGTCTTGGGAAAAAAGCATGTCTGGCCGTTAACCCTGCTACCGGAATTGAAAATTTCGGTTATTTAATGGATTACTTAGACGCGGTATGCATAATGACGGTTGACCCTGGCTTTGCGGGACAGCAGATGATTCCTAGTGTGTTAGGAAAAATATCTCAGTTACGAGAAAAAATTACCCAAGCAAATAAAGAGATTGATATTATCGTGGATGGTCAAGTAAAAGAGTTAACCGCAGGAGATTATGTGAACGCCGGTGCAAATGTGCTTGTTCTGGGAAACTCGGGCCTGTTCGATCATCACGTTTCCGAATATCAATCGCTGATTGAAAAGTACAGGGCTTTATAGAAGGGTAATAAACGGAACTTCGAGGTAATTCTAAACTGTGAGGCACAACCCCCAAAATATGAACGACTATTAGACCGAGCTATTGGCGAAAAGCACCAAGTTAACTAGCACACAGAAGAAAACATTCGATTAAAAAATAGGAGGAAAAGAAAATGCTTAATAAAAAGATTAAATCTATTTTGGCTATGCTGCTGGTACTTTGCTTAACTATGGGACTTGTTGCGTGCGGATCTTCTGGCGCTAAGGATAATGTGACTGATAGCGGAGCTACGAACTCTGGACAAACGAGCGAGACCAAAGACAACAATGACGGAGAATCTGAAACGGCTGAGTTTGCCCTGTTAGTAAAGACATTTGCCAATGAATCACAGCAGAATTTAAAGCGGGGCATGGAAGAAGCGGCTGAAAAGTTAGGTGTTAAGGTTGATATGTATGCAACCAACACAGAGGACGATGTTGAAGGTCAGGTCGCTTTGCTGGAGAATTTGATAACAAAGGGTTATAAGGGAATTGTTATCTCCCCCATAACTCCGGATAATCTTAACAGCGCGATTGCGGATGCTACTGCTAAAGGAATCTATATTGTAAATGTTGATGAGCAGATAAATATTGAAGGTCTCCGCGCCTTGGGCGGCAGTGTATACGCTTTTGTGGCCAGCGACAATGTCAAGGTGGGCAAGACCGGAGGTCAGTATTTAGTTGAGCAGATGGGTGGTAGTGGACAAGTAGTAATCATTGAAGGAAAAGCGGGAGCTGTTTCCGGTGAAGACCGCAGGGACGGTGCCGCTCTGGCATTTGAAGAAGCTTCTGGTATTGAGCTTGTATCTGTTCAGCCGGCTGACTGGGATCGCACTAAGGCTTACGACGTGGCTACTAACCTTTTAAGCAAATATCCTGATTTAAAGGGTATTTACTGCTGCAACGACGTTATGGCTATGGGAGCTTTAGAAGCAGTAAAAAATGCTAATCGAGATGTGCTCGTAGTGGGTACTGACGGCAATTCAGATGCAGTAGACTCCGTCAAAGCTGGCGAGCTGACCGCTACAGTGGCACAGGACTCTGCGGGTATGGGCGCACGGGCCGTTGAAGTTCTTGTTCGTGCAGTTAACGAGAACAAACCAATTGATATTAACGCTGATCCTACATTTGAGGCCGTCGATGCTTATTTGGTAACAAAGGACTAAGACAATATAATGTCTTGAAAGCAACACAATATATTCTCCGTCCCTGGAGTTTCCAGGTACGGGGAATTTTATAGGATTTAGCGTGTGAATTCATAAACTTATTTGGTGTGAAAAACTTCTTTTGCTTCAAACATGGGGTGAAGCGAATGATATAACAAGACTGCTAAGAAGTAGAACATTGGGTTGGACTTACTTGCTTCAGCAGTTTAGGGCAAGTAATGCAACTGTCGGAATTATGGTGCGTATTCGGACACAGTCAGTAATATGCTCTTTTTTTGACTGGCGCGTACCATCAGTTTAGTTGGTGGGGTTGGTTTAGAATAATAAGCCTTATTATCATAGAAATCTATTTAAGGAATAGGGATCGATATGGATGCAATTGTAAAAATGAGTCATATTACAAAATCCTTTTCGGGCGTCAAGGCTTTAAATGATATTTCCTTTGATGTTAGACCAGGAGAAGTGCATGTTTTGTTGGGTGAAAACGGAGCAGGAAAGTCAACACTCATGAAAATCTTAAGCGGCGCCTATATTCCGGACGAGGGAATTATCACAGTAAATGGGAAGGAATACAGTAGTTTGACGCCAAGACTTTCTTCAGAAAGCGGGATCAGTATAATTTATCAAGAGCTCAGCGTAGTTAATGCTCTGAGTATTCAAGAGAATATCTTTATGGGGAAGATGATAAATAAGAAAGTCGCCGCCATGCCCGTACTCGACAAGAAAGCTATGTTTGAGCGTACACAAGATCTTTTGGCTCAAATCGACTTACATAAAAAACCAAATGAGTTGGTGGGAAGTCTAAGTATTTCGGAAAAACAGATGGTCGAAATCGCAAAGGCTGTTGCCTTTGATGCAAAAGTTATTGTCATGGACGAACCTACAAGCTCGTTAACAAGTGAAGAGGTAAAACGACTATTTAAAATCATAGAACGTCTCAAAGCGGAGGGTAAAGGCATTGTCTTTATTTCCCATAAGCTAAAGGAGATCATGGAAATCGGCGATCGAGTAACCGTCCTAAAAGATGGCACTTATGTTGGCACACATGAAATCAGCGACATCACTATAGACGATCTTATTCTGATGATGGTAGGACGGGAGCTTAAGGATAAGTATTTGGGTAGTGAAACAATACATGAACAAGGGAAGGTAATTTTCGAGGTCAAAAATCTAACGAGAAAGGACAATCGTGCCAAAAATATCAGCTTTTCTTTGCATGAAGGTGAAGTGCTGGGTTTCTCAGGCCTAATCGGCGCAGGGCGTAGCGAGACAATGTGTGCTATTTATGGCGCGGATCCAATTCGTACAGGTGAAATTTGGCTACATGGTAAGCGCATACACATAAAGAACCCATATCACGCACTCAAGCTTGGCATTGGGCTGGTCACCGAAAACCGCCGTGAAACGGGATTTTTTCATAACTTTAGTGTCAAACGTAATATTTCAATTGCGTACCAACTCACACGGACCAGATTAGGCGGAATTTGGGGGCTAGTAAATTTTAAGGACGAACAACGTATTGGCGAGGAGCAGTGTGCCGCAATGAAGATAAAATGCGCATCATTGAGGCAGGATATTACTCAGCTATCCGGTGGTAATCAGCAAAAGGTTATTTTAGGAAAATGGATGGCTGCGGGTGTAAAAGTATTAATTTTTGACGAGCCAACTAAGGGCATTGACGTAGGAACAAAATCGGAAATTTATAAGCTGATACGGAATTTGGCGGATATGGGTGTCGGTGTAATCGTGGTGTCATCCGAACTACCCGAACTATTAAGTATCTGTGACCGTATTATTGTGATGAATGAAGGGAAAATCAGCGCAGAATTCAATGCCATAGAAGCTACTGAAGATAAAATTATTAGAGCTGCGACAATAGATGTTAACGAAAACCAGGGAGGTTTAGTATGAAAAAGAGTCTTGCATTTAAACTCAACTTCTCCAATATTTGGGACAGATTTAGTACTGTATTTATATTGATTTTAATGATTGCAGTGTTTGGCTCTCTGCAACCTGTAGCGTTTTTGAATGCCCCCAATATGGTGAAAATAGTTGAGCAAAGCTCCATAACCATTCTGCTAGCGTGCGGTGAATTCTTTGCGATTCTTCTTGCTGGAATTGATTTGTCTGTAAGTTCAACCATGGCTCTGACTGGTGTCATTACTGCCAAGCTGATGGTTATGGGGTATCCTCCGACGGTAGCAGTGCTTTTAGGCACAGTGGCATTAGGTATTTTTATTGGTTTAGTCAACAGCACATTACTAAACCTTACTGGCCTGCCTCCGTTCGTCATCACGTTGGGAACACAGGCAATTTTACGCGGCATTACCGTGATTATTGCAGATGCTCGAGCCGTTGTCGGCATTCCGCCGGAGTTCACGTTGAGTGTTGGCGGGAAGTTGTTTGGCGTTATTCCTATGCCAATTATTATTGCATTAGTAACGGCGCTTATCTTGACTTTCTTTACACTAAAAACGCAAGCAGGTAGAAATCTCTATGCAATTGGAGGTAATAGTTTAGCTGCGTGGTTTGCAGGCATTAATACAAAAATGCACGTAGTTCTTGCGTATGTGATATCAGGTGTGTGCGCTGGTCTGGCTGGTATGGTCAACATAGCCCGGCTGGGAGCAGCGGAGCCAAATGCTGGCACCGGCTATGAAACTTTTGCGGTTGCAGCAGTTGTTATAGGTGGGACTAGTTTTTTCGGAGGTCAAGGTTTGATTCCAAAGGTGGTACTTGGCGGTATTATCATTGGAGCAATTAACAATGGCTTGAATATGATTGGTGTATCTTCTTACTACCAACAAATTACAATGGGCGCTATGATCATCGCTACTGTGACCTTAGACCGTTTCTTTGGTGCTAGCGGAAAGCTGCGAAAGTAAAACTAAGTTAAACTTATCGGCAAGGAGACTATGAAGAGGATCGATACGGTTGAATAATGTCATAGTAACAGAAACGGCGGAAAACCCTTAAAACACTATTCGTCGTAAGATTAGTGCATACGGCGGAGGTCAACGGCTATCCGTGCAGTGCTGATCGGCCATTGACCTCCGCAGAATGCAATTAGCTAATTATAATAGAAGGGACACATATGAGTATTATAAATCCCGCTATACTTACTTTGGGAAGTATCAATATTGATTTGATTTTAAGCATGGAAAGATTGCCCGTTGCCGGAGAAAACCTATTTGGTAAGGATTATTTGTATGTGCCCGGAGGTAAAGGGGCAAATCAAGCTGTGGCAGCATCTCTGCTTGGAGCAAATGTTGTCTTTGTGGGAAAAGTGGGAGATGATATTAACGGCAAATCTCTTATAAGAGAATTACACAAAAAGGGTATAACAACCGAATATATTTACCTGGATAAAACAGTGCCTACTGGTCTTGCAGCTATTGTTTTAGAATCCATGTCACAAAATAGGATTATTGTATACCCCGGTGCGAATATGAGTATTACAGAAAATGAAGTAATACGTGCTTTTGAAAGAAGCTATGATGCATTGCTGCTCCAGCTTGAGATACCCGAACAAACCGTTATTTCAGCATGTAGCCTAGCCAAGGCAAAGAATATACCTGTAATTGTTGATGCTGGACCAGCTCAGGACTTCCCACTAGAAAAAATAAAGGGGATTGAAATACTAAGTCCAAACGAAACGGAAACTTACGCAATGTGCGGTATTAAACCTAATAATTATCAAAATGCAGTGGAAGCGGCAAAAATATTAAAAAAAAGAAGCGGCGCAAAATTTGTTGTCATAAAATTGGGAGATAAAGGCGCACTGCTTTTCTCAGACAGCCATTGTGAACTTATCCCAAGCATTCCAGTAGAGGTAATTGACCCAACCGCTGCAGGCGATGCATTTATTGCAGCTTTAACAATTGAATATCTAAGAAGTGGTAATATTGTAAAAGCGGTTCAATATGGGAATATAGTAGGGGCGATTTCTGTAACAAAATTAGGTGCCCAGCCATCATTACCTAGTATTTTTGAAGTTGAAGAATTTATAGAAAATAGGGAGTTAATGAATAATACTTAATAATAACATAACGGGGTCCTTCACAAATTACAATGAGTTTGTGGATAAAATGTATGAGGTTATACAGTTGGAAGGATCAAAAATGCTGCTTATCTAGTTATGGAATATATAAAGATAATGTTGTATAGCTCTATAGGGCTATACAAGCCACCAGTTTATGCAGGTGCAAGATAAAAGGTAGACACATGGAAAAACACCATGATGTCTACCTTTTGTTTATGCTAAAATACAGATGGCAGGTGCGCCGGTTCGGTGCAGGTGCGAGCAGTCGGTACTTAGCCTTGGAGCCAAAGCCGCGAGGTAAGGTTTAAGCGTAGGTAAAGGAGTGCGAGATCCGCAATGGAAACTGTGAAGCGATTCAGCCCCGTAAAGCATAAAGAACGGAAGCCGAGGTAATCCTCTATACCGCAGGTAGAAAGAACCAACCGATAGCGCGAAGGTGGTGAGATTCCGTCGGAGTCAATAGAGTGTGGCGAGCGCACAAAGGAATACTTGCATACCCGGGAGGTCTGTTGATTTCCGAGAAATACGGTAGTTGTGTCACAAGATTTTGTATTATTTTAATCTAACATCTAACAGATTTACATTTTTGTTTTTTAGTTCCCGCTTATATTTATAAAATGTATTCCGTGATAACCCGGCCAATTTCATCACATCCGCGTCATTCAGACTGCCATTGAATTCCCTGGAATGCTTCAGGATGATTTCTTTGGCAGCCTTACTCTTTTTCGTAATCAGCTTTACGCCAGCCCGCTGGCCAATCTGCTTTCCATTAAGTCTCGCCGTTTCGATCCCCTCTTTCGTCCGCTGCTGGAGATCCTTGACTTCCTTCTCACTCTGTTCAAACGCAAGCCGGATCTGTTCTTTGGCCAACGCCATCAGATATTTGTTGACTCCCTCCAGAATATAATCGACATGGCTGCCAGTCAGCTGCACATTATTTTCCAGTGCTTGTTTATAGGTATCCGTATTGATGTGTGGCTCTTTCAAGAAAATCAAAATGACGCCTTTTCGATAAAGTTCCTCATAGGCAGCAAATCCTTCGCCTGCATCTCCACTCATCCGGCTTACGCTATCAAAAATAATCGTGTCACCACTTTTTGCTGTATTCACTAGTTTCTGCCATTCCTTTCGATCAATTCGTGTTCGGGTAAAAACTTCCTGCACAATGACCGCCTCTGGATAAGCTGTCTTAATATTTCGAATCTGTCTCTCGATACTTTGTTTTTCTTTGGATATCCGACAGTATCCATATCGCATACTCTATCCCTCCATCTATATCAAACCTAACCATCGTTAAAATTCATACTTAAACTTTATACTAGTTTTGTTTACTCGCCAACGAGTTTTAAGACTAAATTCAATGATGTTAATTTTAATACTGAATCGCTGAGGAAAGACTAATAATTCTGAAAAATATGTTGACGGCAGAGCAGATGAAATAAAGAACAATAACACGCAGTAACACGAAAAATTAGCACTTCGAATCCGGATAGCAACTCCATTGACCTCCCTGAACCGTAACGGTTTGAGGGTTTCGAGTATTTGTGCTGGGATCATTGCGTATGACGCCGTTGTGGTGATAGATTTAAATCTTGCGAGTTGAAAAGTCCTAACAGTGTCTGGCTGGCATCAAATTAAGTAATTCTTTTCTAATTCCCGCTGTGCAGCAGTAAAAATTTTCTCTTATTTTTCCCTTATAGCTATATCATAAGATAAAACGGCATGGTACCATTCGACAAGAAATATCTTCGATTTCTTGTGGTTTTGGCAGAAATCGGTACGGTTTAACACGTAACAGCAGTGCCGTCGACAATTCAAGTCCCGCCTCGCGCACCAAAGGCCTTAAATTCTTCGGAATTTAGGGCTTTTCTTTTATCCGCAATGGTTTTACGCATTTACAGCTTAATTTTGCCGTATGGCAATGCTGGTTGGGCGCGGCCCAGGGGAAACCTGTTTTTTGGGAAAGAGGGGAGGCATGAAGCATGACAGACGAGAACGAAGCGTCTCAGGAACCCATATTGATTATGGGATTTGAACCAGATCCGGAACGGACGCCGGAGGACGTCCGTCAGTGGTATTCTCAAGACCGCAGCGAAGTCGGCTTGGCAAAGGCATTTGCAGCCGCGAGCAACAAGTTCTGGTGGGTCGAAGACAATATCTATGATTACCCGGAAGGAACGCCGGAACATCAGGAGGCGTGCAGGATCACGGATGCGTGGGGTGCGGTCATGGATGAACTGGAACATGAGATTTTTGCAATTCTGAGGCGGGAAGGCGTCGAGATCCCCAAAACCGGACGGATCAGGGTGCTCGTCCCGTTTATGGAACGAAACGGATACTGCGACAGAGGCGGCTGGTGGGTACCGAAGAAACCGGGCAAACCCGATTCCCATGACTGATCCCGACCGCCCCACTGCCGCACAAATAAAAGAAATCCTTCCGGCGAACCGGAAGGATTTCTTTTTTTGGGAAAATAGATGAAATGTCATGTCCCAGCACAGTACCGGTGACAGTTTTAGTATAACGAATTACTACAAAATGTCAATATGGAAACAAGAAATTCGGTAATTTGCACAATCAAACATAACGGGGATAACCGGTGTTCGAATCCGCGGAGAAATCTTGAACGCTTTGTAAATTTTTGCGGAGAGGCTTGCAAAATGAAAAAGCTGTGCTAGAATGAACTTAGCACTCGGATATAACGAGTGCTAAACTGCGAAGGACGTGACGATTTATGGAAAAGAAAGAATTTCAGGCGGAGAGCAAACGGCTGCTCGATCTGATGATCCATTCAATTTATACGCATCAGGAGATCTTCCTGCGAGAGATCTTGTCGAACGCATCCGATGCAATCGACAAGCTGGCCTACCGGGCGCTGACCGACGAGAACGTCGGCCTGAGCCGCAGCGATTTTGTCATCCGCATCGAGGCGGACAAGGACGCGCGGACGCTGACCGTGCGCGACAACGGCATCGGCATGAGCAAGGACGAGATGGAACAGAATCTCGGCACGATCTGCAAATCCGGCAGTCTGCAATTCAAGAAGGACCTTGAAAACGCAGAGAACAAGGATGAGGACATCGACATCATCGGCCAGTTCGGCGTCGGCTTCTATTCGGCGTTCATGGTGGCCGACGAG
>ERZ780195.1154-NODE-1154-length-22971-cov-23.888157_pt1 | contig 22971 bp, 30 predicted proteins | sample MGYA00511017_ERZ780195 | MGnify/ENA primary metagenome ERZ780195 (study PRJEB29588, sample SAMEA2159974) | human gut metagenome | biome: human gut; feature: human-associated habitat; material: faeces | place: Denmark | collected 2008/2010 ...
GCGCGGCGCTGAAGTACGTCCAGCGCCAGCCGCGGATGAAGAGCTGCAAGCTCTCGGACGTCACCCGCGTGACCCGCGTCAACCGCAGCAGCTGGGGCAAGGTTACGCCCGAGCTCTACGGCTACGAAATCGAGGCGCGAGGGAAAACCTTCCGGCTGCTGGCGCCCCGCAACGACTGACGCTTTGAAATGGAGGAGGATGCACCATGACGAATCCGGATTTTGACCTTCCAGCGTTCCTGCTGGACAAGCTCTACGACAACATGGACTGGGACAACGGCTGGACGCTTGCGGACGCTATTGCCCTGGCCGAGGATATTCGCAGGTACGACGGACTCGATTGCGACCCGCAGGAAATCTATGAAATCATGCGGGAATTCCACGAACAGGATACGGAGGACGAAGATTGACCCGCCTGACGATGGCTCCGTGGCAGGAGCCGAAACCCCGCAAGGGGTCGCGGGAGCCACAGCTTCCAAATACGCATCGGGAGGATGAAAGAAATGACCGGCAAAATAACCAACACCACGTTTACGCCGCAGGAGTATCTCCTGAATGGGCGCAGAGCCTTTTCCGTCTGGGCAGTGATTGAAAACTGGGCCGTGAGTGAAGAGGGCGGACACAACGAGCTGCTGTATGGAAGCAGAGAGGATGCCGCCCGGGTTTTCCAGTCTCAGCTGTCCGTCGAAGCCAACGAGGGCTGCATCGCAGACTGGGGCAGCCGTGCGGATTTTTGCTTTGAACGCAGCACATCCAGCTATGAGTGCTGGCTGGACGGAGATTACAACGGCAATCACTACGAAATCGTTCTGGAGGAAAAGCCTGTGATTCCGGGTGATGTCACCCATTGCGAAGAGCAATTAGGTAAGAACGAACGTCCGTGATTGCGAGTCAGCAGCAAGCCAAAAATCTTTGAAATCGAGGTGTACCCATGCGCAGAACCATCCGAAAGACCTTTCTGCTGGAAGGTGAGACCGTCACCATGCGCTATGTGAAACAGCTCTGCGGCGAGGAACGCTACCGCTGGATAATCGAGAATGCAAAGGAGAAGTTCTTTGCGGATCCCGCCGCCGAGCTGTGCTATCCTACGCCCGAGGGCTGGCTGACCATCTGGTTTCAGCTGGCCTGACGCTTTCAAATCGCCGCCACTTGGTAGCTTTTTCTTTGCCTCGTTTCGCAGAGAATGCTCATGTGCAGCTCCATGCCGCATCCGGATGACTGCTGGTTCATAAATGCAGTATTGCTTCTGCCGATTCGCCGGAACCACAGATACAGAGGCCTGCGATTCGACTCAGGGCATTGGTCTGCACAGACCCTTTCATGGTATCGGCACCGCAACGATGGCCATGTATGTATTCCGCTTGATAGATTTCAAATCGCCAAGGCGGATATTTATCTTCTCAGTCATGTGCATTCTCCTCATCAATCCGTGTGCAGGAATCCTCGCCAAGCACAACGCCCAGCGAGGAACCGCAGTCCCACGAAACATGAATCGTTCCGATGTCATCCACATACAGAACCGTACCAAGAGCGTCCGCTTTCAAATCGGGCCGATAAGGATCGTTCATGTGAACCAGCTTTACGCGGCAGCCCTTGGGGTACTGTTCCCGGAGGGCTTCCAGCTGTTCAGGCTTCAGGCTGTTCATGCTGTCCCTCCTCCCGGCGTTCACGGCGGCGCTGCGCCTGTCGTTCTTTGTGAGCTTCCATGTCAGCAGCACTCTTGAATGCGGCGAAGCCGGTAAGGTGTCCCATCAGAATGCGTCGAGTTTCCTTGTAATCTGCACCGCCGAAGCCCATGCGCATCAGCCAGCTGTTGGCATGGTACTTTTCGTTTTCCGAATCGTCCACGCGCTTGATGCTGATGCGGGAAGCGGTTTCTGCAGTCTTCAGAATCCCCTTGAGCAAGTCTGCATAGGCAGTCCAGCGGGTCGGTTCATCCTCAGCAAAGGGGACGCTGAGAGCAGCCTTTCCGTCTGCAATGCGGAAGCCGCAGATGCAGTCACCTTCGATGGCTTTGAGCATGCGCTCTTCAAAATCCGCTGCCGTCTCGGGCGGATTCTCTGAAATCGCCGTGATGAAGTTCTCTTCGATGGAAAGCATACCGTAATTCAGCATGCGGTTGATGAGGTTCTGCTTGCTGTAGAGCATTCGCACGAGGTTGGTCATCTGGGCGACCGTCCAGTTTTCAATCGGGATGGTCAGGTCCATCTGTGCAACCCGGATGGGTTCGGTATCTTCCGTGATCTCTTTGGAATCAGCCGGGGCTTCAGGAGCGGTGGGCGCTTCGGAGTCTTCCTCGGCTTCCAGCCAGCCGCGCTCAATCAGCATCGGCTTTACGGTTTCGATCATCGTTTCATCCTCGCAGTCAATTGTGCCATCGCGGTTGATGGTCATCGTTCCGATCTGGAATGCCGCCGATGGCATGCCCATGTAGGCAGATGGCAGTTTGGTCAGCTCAGAAATTGCCTTGACCATATCCTTGCGATTCTCAGGGTGCGTGTTCAGTTTCATGGCTAAGCCTCCTTCGTTCTTTGGGGTATGCCATATATCACTCTGAATCCCCGATAAGTCAAGATAAATCTGCTATGCAAACATCACTTTTCCCAAGGCATCCAGCCGCATCGGAAGTGTCCGCCGCAGGATACCATATTGTAATCCACACCGCGCAGACCGAGAAAGGAAATGATGCCGGCAGGCGTCAGGTCGTAATGCTTGCAAATCCAGTTCGTGATGAATCGCTTGGGCACGATGTTCGTTCCGAAGCAGTCAACCGAGATGGACACCGGCTCTGCCACACCAATGGCGTATGCCAGCTGAACTTCCACCCGGTGCGCAAAGTGTGCGCGAACGATGTCCTTTGCGATCTTCCGCGCCATGTAGGCAGCCGAGCGGTCAACCTTGGTGGGGTCTTTGCCGCTGAAGGCGCCGCCGCCATGCCTGCAGACACCGCCGTAGGTGTCAGCGATAATCTTTCTGCCTGTCACACCAGTGTCGGCAAAGGAGCCTCCGATCACGAATCGTCCGGTAGGATTGACCAGCACTTTGAAATCGGTGTTCAGGCCGTACCTTTTTGCTGTGTCTTTCATGACCTGCAGCACGATATTGTACACATCCTCGCTGCTGGCGTCCTCGGTATGCTGAGTGGAAATCAGGAAAGTATCGATTCGGTGTCTGCCGTAATCGAAGGTAACCTGACACTTTGCATCCGGGCGCAGACAGGGGGCGCCACAGTCACGCAGGCGTTCCAGTGCTTCGCACGCCAGTACATACGGCAGCGGAAGCATTTCCTTCGTTTCATCAGTGGCATAGCCGAACATCATTCCCTGATCACCGGCACCCATCTTTTTGGCAGCGCCATCCTCGTCGATGCCCTGCGCAATGTCAGGACTCTGTCGTGTGAGATTGACGGCAATATTGTACTTGGGCAATTCTTCGCAGGCACAGTAGCTGAACAGCACATACCGAGCCAGCGCCTTGCAGTCAGGCTCATGCTTTGAGGTAATCTCGCCAGCAATGCTGACCTCGTAGCCTTTGATCATGCACTCCACTGCCACGCGGCTGTGGCGGTCATGTTTGAGACAGTCAGTCACGATGGCATCTGAGATCTGGTCGCAAATCTTATCAGGATGTCCGCCAGACACCTGTTCACAGGTAAAGAGCATTCACTTCTCCTTTCCGCGCATCAGGCGCAATGGAAAAGGGGCAGGATTTTCTCCCGCCCCTGTCTATTTTGCTGAGTATATCATAACACAGCAGGGCTAGCCGGAAACAGTCAGATTTAGTACGGTGTTTCAGGAGCTCGGATCATTTTCAGCGCCGTGCGATGCAACTCAAACACATACTTGGTTGAGTAGTTCATCTGAACCGCAATCTGCTCCCAGGTTTTGAAGCACAGATACCGCAGTTCCAGCAGCGTCTGGCACTCCAGATTCTTGACGGCGCTGATCGCCTCACGAATTTCTCTTTTCAAATCTACCAGATGATCGATCTCGGCGTTGATCTCGTTCTCCAGCATGACAATCTTGCAGATCACGTCCTCCATGCGATGCACATTGCGGGTCCCGCTGGGAGGCACATCGCTGAGCGTGGATGTTGCTTTAGTGGACAGATCCCGGAGAGAAGATACCTGCTCCAGCTTGCTGTTGATGCGCTGGTCGATTCGGTACGCCTGGGTGAGATATTCCTTTGCGGTCATTATGCTGCCTCCTTCTTCAGTCGGGAAAGGATAAGCCGTCCGTCTATATCCGTCAGCGCTTCAAACCACTGAGAACGGAAAAATCGCTCCAGCTGGCGAAGCTCAGCTTCGGCATGGTCAGCGATCATCGGATTTGCTTTGATCCGGGCCTGCACTTTGCGGTAATCCTCCACCGCCTGTTCAACGATGGCGTTCGCCAGCTTCTGCCATGACTGTACGGCAGGCGCAGATGTCTTTTCTTTCTTTAGCCTGTCGCTTATATGGTTGGAAACATAGTGAATCATTTTCTCGCCTCCACTCGTGCACGGACAGCCCTCATCAGGCTTGCCTGCGATCTGTCTTTTTCAGAAAGGGAACGCATGACATCCTCGTCTACAGTTCCCCGGGTGATGATGTGATGGATGACCACGGTTTCTGCCTGCTGGCCTTGCCGCCAGAGACGGGCGTTGGTCTGCTGATACAGTTCCAGCGACCATGTCAGCCCAAACCAGATCAGTGTGGAACCGCCTGCCTGCAGATTAAGACCGTGACCAGCGGACGCCGGGTGGATCACCGCCACAGGAATCTTCCCAGCGTTCCAGTCGGCAATGTCCTTGCTGCTTTTCAGTTCGCGCACCTTGAAGCGTTCCTGAATGCGGGCAAGGTCGTGCTTGTACCAGTAGGCAACCAGAACCGGCTTGCCGTTGGCTCCTTCGATCAGATCTTCCAGCGCTTCCAGCTTCCGTTCGTGGAAGAACACTGTGTTTCCGTCAGGCGTGTAGATTGCTCCGTTTGCCAGCTGACACAGCTTTCCAGTCAGAGCAGCGGCATTCACAGCATCGATTTCCACGCCGTCCAGTTCGGTCACCATCTTGCTTTCCATCTCCTCGTAAATCTCAAACTCGCTGCTGTCGAGACTGACTGGGACTGTGTTCATGACGCATTCTGGCATTTTGAGGTAATCGGTGCTTCGCATGGAGATGGTGATGTCTCCAATGCGGCGATAGATCTCGCATTCAGCGCCAGCACGAGGCTTGTAGGAAAACACCTGCATACCATTGCGGCGGTCGGGTTCGAAGAACTGCTCCCGGTAGTGTGTGATGAACCGCCCGAGGCGCTTGCCCATGTCCAGCACACGGAACTCAGCCCAGAGATCCATCAGGCCGTTGCTGGAGGGTGTGCCGGTGAGCCCAACCATGCGTCTGACACCGGGACGGGCCTTCATCAGGCTTTTGAACCGCTTGGACTGGTGGCTTTTGAAGGAGGACAGCTCATCGATAACAACCATGTCGTATTGCCACGGGATGCCGCTTTCTTCGATCAGCCACTGCACGTTTTCGCGGTTGATGATGTGTACGAAGGTTTTCTGCCGGAGTGCCGCTCGACGCTCAGTGGCTGTTCCCACAGCAACCGAGTAGGTCAGGCCTTTCAGATGGTCCCACTTCTGGATCTCTGCCGGCCATGTGTCCCTTGCCACACGGAGAGGGGCGATCACCAGCACCCTGCCGACCTCAAAGCGCTCAAGGCACAGTTCCAGAATGGCGGTTAGCGTAATAACGCTTTTGCCCAGACCCATTTCCAGAAAAACGGCTGATGTGGGATTTTTGATGATGAAGCTCGTGGCGTACTGCTGATACTCATGGGGCTGATAACGCATCCAGTACACCTCCAATCTGTTCTTTGCTGTCGATGACGAAAACAGGGAATCCCAGCGTTTCCAGCTGCCGCCTTCGCACGTTTTGCAGAGGACGGAGCGTTTTGCCGGGAGATTTCAGTTCGGCGAAGGCGATCTTGCCGCCGGGAAGAAGAATCAGCCTGTCCGGAACACCATCAAGTCCTGGACTGACAAATTTGGGTGCCAGCCCGCCGCGCCTGCGAACCTCGGCGGCAAGTCTGCTTTCGATGCTTTTCTCACGCATTGGATCCCTGCTGTTCATAGAGAGACATGGTATTTATTCCTCCTGCTTCTGTCGCGTGTGAAGGTCGTGAAAGTCTTTGCGGAAAACTCCCTATAGTATATTTTTAGAGCTTGATTTTTGGTCTATAGACGATTTTCTGATATGACCTTCACGACTGTCACACTTCTTATTTATATGCGTTTAGGCTAGAAAGTCAGGAAACTCGTCCCGCACGTTATTTGAACTGACGATCTGAAGCCCTTTGACGAAGGTGCCGATGCGCGTGCGCAATCGAATGTACCCTTCGGTTTCCAGCGCAGAATAGAAGTCCGTTGTGCTGCGAACGTATTCTCCATTGGCTGCGCTGTATGCGCGGTAGGCCGAGTACAGTTCACCCGACTTGGCGGAGAGATCGGAGCCTGTTTCACAGCATTCCTCAATGAAATGCCCAAGCCAGTCGTTCTCGGCCTTGTAAGCTGCAATGGCATCGGAGACACACTTGGGAAACGGAAATTTGAACCTCAGGCTGATTGCCTGCTGCGCGCCCTCGATCATCCATTTCATAACGGCTTCGCCAGCATTTTCGCAGAGGTACTCAGTGTAGTTCTTGATATCGCTTTTTCCCTCGATTTTCGCCTTGAAAGGGATAACGATCAGCCGCCGCCAGATACCGGTATCTTTCGCACCCACTTTAGGCAGGTGGTTGGTATAGAGCACCAGCGTATGACTGGGAACAAAACTGAACGGATCCTTATACTTTTTCTCAGCAAAAACCGGGTCGGTCGATGTCAGCTGTTTAACCATGCTGGTGTTCAGGCGGGTGCCTTCCTCCAGTTCGGCAGCAATCATGAGCCGCTTGCCCTTGGTTTCAGCCATTTCCGGCTTTACATTGCGCTTGCAGTTCATGGTCAGCGTGTCGGCAGAAATGTTCCCGCTGTAGCTTCCCATCACACGGGAGAGCGTGTTCCAGAATGTGGACTTGCCGTTGCGGCCATCTCCGTAGGCAATGATCATGGCTTCCTGAAATACCTGACCCACACACACGATGCCGGCAACGCGCTGCACATATTCAACCAGCGCTTTATCTCCGCAGAAGAATGTGTTCAGAGCATCCTGCCAGATCTCAGCACCTTTTTCGCCGGGCGCATAAGCCGTCATTTTCGTAATGAAGTCATTGGGACTATGTTCGCGCAAGCCATCCAAACCGCTTCGCAGATCATATGTACCGCCAGGGGTACACAGCAGGAACCAATCCTTATCCAGTATGCCTGGCTCGATTTCAAGAACGGGCTGGGCTTCTTTGAGCGTAGCGCTGATACACTTGGATTCCCGCCGTTTGAATGCGAATGTGCGATAGGCTTCTGCCGCCAAGTAATCCCGATATACCTCTGCCTGTTCGGGGGACATCATGCCCTCGGCTTTCTTGCGGGAGTTTTCGCCCAGAAGCTCCTGCGCACCATTGGCAGTCATCTTCTGAATTGCTTCAGCGACGGCCTTTTCCGCTTCTTCCAGCTGAAGATCTGTCAGCGCATGCACAACCGCTCGGGCGCCCGGCTTCGTTTCCTGCCAGCACGCGCCGTCATAGCGAATGTAGTCCGTTGCCGGCGAATAACGCAGTTCCTGCGAGAAGTGTTTTCCCAGCAGGCGTGCTTCACCAATATCGGTACGGTCTTCGGGATCGTAGACGAAGCGTCCGCTGCGCTCAGCGTTCCACTGTTCGGGCGGAACGTAGCTGTCCTGAGCGGCAACCCTCTGATAAAACCCCTGCGCACTTCGCCAGATGGTCATAAGCTCCGCATCTTCCAGCGGCGGTTCGCATTGCGCAGCGCGATCCATGAAAGCAGCGTAGGCTTCTTCCGTGTCGCCGAAACGTTTGAGCACGCGGCCTGCGAAATGTGACATAGTGCTGTTGCGGCTTCCTTCGGGAATGGTGCCGGAACAATTGATGCCCATCTTCCAGAATGCATCCTCTTCCGTTTCCGGGCAGTACATCTCCAGGCACTCGTTGAGTGTGATGTTGCCGGCATGGAACTCAACATCAGGTTCTTCCGTACCGAAGAAGAATTGAGCCGAATCCAGCGCCTTGGTATCGAAGTAAGGGAAGATGCCGTTTAGGCGCTTTTTCAGGGCGCTGTATTCGGCAGGATCCGTCATCTCATCAATCAGAAACAGCACATGGAACTTGGGGCGCGGCGGCTTGCCGCGCTTCTTCTTCATGCTGTTGCGGCTGAAATGAACAGCGAATGTAACATCCGGAAAAGCTTTGCGCACATCCTCTGGAGTAATCCAATCTTCCGAATTTTCAGAATGATCGTTGTCGCAGTCCATGCCAAGACAGTTCGTAGTCACAAAGTTGGAATTGGCGCGATAGCCGTTCCTGTATGCGACGCAAACGTAGTCATGGCTTACAGCCTGACGAAGGGTGGCAACATCTGTAATGATGACTTCATGCGGATAGCTGCAGTTGCTCGGAGCGCCTGCACAGTCAGCAAAATAAATTCTGAGTTCTGCCATCAGGAAACCTCCTCGCAGTCTGCCGTAAAGTATCGGATCGGGCGCTGCTTCTCTTCGGCTTTTCGGATTTCAGCAGTCATACCTTTAGAAATATGTTCTCCGAACACCCATACTTCTGCGCATTTGCTCATCAGTGCAATGTTCATGAACATTGCAAGCTCATGATCCTGTTCATCTTCATCATCCATGAACTGCGGGAAAAGCAGGTGGGGAGCAATCGGAATTCCGCCGCTGTCCACAACGAAGCGGCAATAGCGTCTGGCATGGACTGTATTGCGTTCGATATCTCCTGCAAAGGGTGAGCAAACGTACACAATCGGCCTGAATCGCACCTTGCGCTTTTCCTCTTCAATGTTGGTAAACGCCTGATAAGCTGTGGGATCGTAATAGCCTTCATGGTTGAATTTGCTGAACTTCATACACAGCCCCGCCTTTCAAGAGAAGCACGCCCGTACACGAATGCACGGGCATCAGATAATAAAGTGAGATACATTGGGTTACCGCCTTTCCGGGACTGCTTTGCGCTGTCCTCTGGCAATAAGCAAAAAACCGGAAGGTTTCGAACCCCTCCGGAAAAAGATTTTTGATATTATCTGACCTGTGCTCTGTTTGCGATAAATCGCAAGGCCTACCTGCAATTCTTATCAGTCTTTTTTATAGAACGGCGTTTCATAGCCGTCCGCACGAAGGATCAGCCCCTTCGCCCAAAGAGGCGTTCTGCCCATCTGTTCACAAATGGCTTCGAGGGAAATCTTGGGATCGGCTTCGATGATAACTTCATCATGCACATGGGCAACAATATTGCAGCAGCGCAGCGTTTTCATGGCGCAGCACAGAATATCCCTGCTGATTGCCTGAACAATGTTTTCTACGAATTTGGGGCCATAGCTTTCAAGCCGTTCCCATTTCTTTGTACCGCCAACCCCTTCATAGGTAACCGACTCGCCGCCGAAGCGATTTTCACCGATCCGGGGCTTGACGTATGCCAGACGTCTGCCTGAGGGCAGGCAAATAAACAGAAAGCCGCTTTCATACACAAACTGAATGCCGTGTGTTTCGGATGAAGTCCTGAGATCCACCGCTTCTTTGACAGCGCTGTCAACATCCCACCAAAGCTTGGCTATGTTCGGGTTGGCATCGCGCCAGGCATCAACCAGCGGTTTCAGTTCTTCTTCCGGAATCCCCATTTCCAGAGCGCCCATGGCTTTGAGCGCCCCCACAGAACCGCCGTAACCCAGCGCCAGTTCAGCAATTTTGCCTTTCTGGCGGAGGTGACCATTGATGCCGTGCTTTTCAACAGGTACACCAAACATCTGCGATGCGCTGGCGCAGTAGATATCGCCGCCATTCTTAAACACATCCAGCCGCCACTGTTCACCAGCCATCCATGCGATCACTCTCGCTTCGATGGCGGAAAAATCTGCTACGATAAACTTTCCGCCTTCATATGGGATAAAGGCTGTGCGTATCAGCTCCGACAGCACATCGGGAACCGAATCATAGAGCATCTGCAGCGTTTCGTAATTCCCGGCGCGCACCAACGCACGCGCCTGCTCCAAATCGGGCATATGGTTCTGCGGCAAATTCTGAAGCTGAACGAGCCGACCTGCAAAACGCCCCGTTCGGTTGGCACCGTAGAACATGAACATGCCATGGACACGCCCGTCCGCACAGACACAGTTCTGCATTGCGTGGTACTTTCTGACGGAACTCTTGGAAAGCTGCTGGCGGAGAAGCAATGCTTCACGCAGATCGTGCGGAGCATCTTTCAGCATAGCGGCAACTTCCTTCTTTCCGAGCGATCCGATCTCCATGCCATGATCATTGAGCCAAGATTTCATCTGTGCGACCGAATTGGGATTGTCAAGAGCAGTCAGCGCCTGCATTTGTGCTGTAAGATCATCTCGGGATCTGCCGTCCGCTGCAATGGCGTTCCTGACCAGCTGCATATCCAGCCGAATGCCTCGGTCATTGATTTCCTGATCCAGATGATATTCGTCCCACACCGATTCCGGAACCGGAAAGCGCGACAGTTTTCTTTGAATTTCCATTTCTGTCTCTACATCGCGGAGATTATAGCTTTTGAACATTTCCCACTTGCCCGGATCGTTTCTGGGCAGATTGCGCGTGCGTTCACCGTTTTTCATCGTAGGGCGGCATGGCTTGCAGAAATAGCGGATCAGCTCTTTTCCGATATCCAGCTTTTGCTTGTCAAGATTCAGTACGGCGCCAACACCGGCCAGCGACAGCGGCAGGCCGAGATATGCCGACCAGATCATGGAGCAGCGCCACTGTTTGGGATCCAGATAACTCCCGGACGGCATGCCCAGCCAATGCGAAAGGCAGATGCGTTCAAAACTGGCATTGAATGCCCACTTGGTGATCGCAGGATCGGTCAGCGCATTCAGCACTTCATCCGGAAGCCGTTCTCCGTTTGCCAGATCCACCAGCTGAACAGGCGCGCCATCCATGCTGTATCCGAAAAGGAGAATCTCAAACTCCGGGGATTCGCAGTATCGGTACACGCCGGTTTTGCTGATATCCGCATCGCTGTAAGTTTCCAGGTCAATGGACAGCGTTTTCATTTCATCACCTCTATTAGAAAACAGGGTGACGGATCGCTCCGCCGCCCTGTTCAGTGCTTTCTTAGGACAGGAAGTCTTCATCCTCCAGTGTTTCGAATTCGGCAGAAGCATTGGTGCGTCCGCCCAGCGGCTCACCGTCACGAACCTTCTGGATGTTCCCCAGACCGCAGGCAACTCCCTTGTTGCCGTTGGTGTTGAAGGCGTAGAAGCTCAGCGAAACATGGGCATACACACCGGAGTATACCTCGCTGCGGTCGAGAATCGGGCGCACATGCTTGTCTACGATCTGAGGGGCAGTCTTGCTGTTGGCGTTGATGAAATAGCAGTCCGCATAAGCATCATCATCGCGTTCGGTATCGCCGTCACGCAGAGGCAGCTTCAGCGCACCCTTCGGGGGAACCTTGCCGCCGAACTTGCCGATGCCTTCCTTCATGGCGCAGTCGATGGCGGCATTGATGGCATTGACGGTTTCAGTGTCGGACTTGGGGATGATGATGGAACAGCTGTACTTGGGATCGCCGCCGTTGATGGACTTGGGTTCCCAGACGTTGGCGTAGGAAAGACGGACGAGACCCGTAACGACCTTGGTGTTATTCTGCTTTGCCATAGTAATTAATCCTCCTGAATTTCATGAAAATCTGTATTGGCGCTGGTGATCGCGGGACGTTTGTCCGATGCGGGCACCAGTGTGGGTTTGCCGGCAGGCTTAATGATCAGTCCGCCAAGAATGCTTTGGAATTCCTGCTTGCCCATGAGTTTTTCCATTTCGGTAATGGGCAGCAGCGATTTTCTGAAGATATCATGATAGCCGGCCGCATTGGCGGCTTCAATGACAGCATCCTCGCTGGAATACTTGCGGACGGAACGGCCTTCGACCACCTTGAAACCATGCCATTGCTTGCCGTGATTGAGGGCAGCGTTCTGGGCATAGGCTTTTATTTCTTCTGCCCAGCGGGTCAGATCATCCAGCTTTCCGAGGATTTCTTCAATTTCCGCATCTGTCAGCAAAGGCGGCTGAGTGAATTCGTATTTTGCCAATGCCAGCTTTTCCTCAGCTCTGGCTCGGCATTTGACCGCTGCCTTGCAGAATACGCACCACGATCCGGGAACGTATTCGCCCTTGCCTTTAAAAGCCAGCTTTGCTTTGGGAACGAGTTCCTTTTCAGCCCATTTTTTGAGCGCATCCACAGAGATGGTCCATTTGGAGATATTCTCCCGACGCGGCTGGTAGATGGTCATGGACACCTCATCGATATCGTACAGGCATTCATACACCGCAAGGGCACCGAGTGCGTAGAGCATCATCTGCGGATTGTTTTCCGCCTCCACCAGTATGCCCTGACCATACTTGAAGTCGATGATATGAAGTGTGCGATCCGCAATAATCACGCAGTCACCGGTTCCAAAGCCGTCCGGAACATAGCAGGAAAAGTCCAGCCGCTGTTCGATCATCAGCATAGGATCAGCGCAGGTTGCCTTGGCTTCAGCCAGCGTATCGAGGACAAACTGCACATAGGCTTCTGTGCAAGCGTCCATTTCGTCGCAGTCATACGGGGAAGCCGGCTTGCGGGACTGCATTTTCATTGCCCGGCGCAGCTTGTGTTCGCACAGCGCGTGCGCGGCAGTGCCTTCCGCTGCGGCTTCGGTTTCCCGATCCTCAAACTCCTGTTCCAGCCGGGCGGATGGAGTGCAGTTCATCCATCGGTGGGCGGAGGAAGCTGAGAGGATTGCGTGTTTCTTTGAAGCCATTACAGCGCCTCCGCTTCAGCCAGCAGGCTGGCGTAGTGTTCGGGAGAAATCTCGCTCAGACGTTCAGCACCGTACTTGATGATCAGCGCCTGGACTTCTTTGCGCCTGCCCTGCACGGACTTTTCTGCCAGCACAGCGCGGACCTTTTCAAGCGGTACCGGCTGGGGAGCAGGCACTTCCGATTTGCTGGGTGTTTCAGCAGAATCGCTGCTGAACATGGCTTTCAGACTGTCAGCCACATCGATCAGGGCTTCACCGCAGCGGCGAAGCTCCTCAATTGTCATAGACAGTTCCTTCATTTTGTTCATTATGCTTCGCCTCCGATTTCCTTGATTTCCACGTTTTCTACGGTTTCACCGGGTGTAAGAACAAGTACACCGACCTTCTCGCCAAACAGAAAATCCAGCAGTCGGCTTCGCACCGTACATGACCCGCTTTTGAGAATGCTTTGTCGGTCGCCATCCGGGCGTTTGACGCTGATGCATACTTTGTGCCTGAGACACATGGCTCTTCGCCTCCTTTCAGAGGGTCGTTTTAATTGCTCCCTCTGCCGATAAGCGAAAGAACCCGCAATATCGAACCCTCTTCAAAACTTTTTATTTGAAAAGTTTGAAGCGTTCCTGAACCTTCTTCAGGCGATTGCGGACAGCAGCTTCGGTAACGCCTTCTGCAGCGGCAATGTCTGTGTTGCTCATGCCGCGGAGTTTCTTGAGTACCAGTTCACGCTGCTGGGGAAGAAGGGCATCCCACAGCATGCGGATGGCAGTTTTTCGTTCGGAAGCATCTAAAGCGCCAAAGATCAGATCTTCAGGGCTGGAATCTGTGTCGGCAAGGTACGGATTGCGGTCGGTTCCGCCCTGTCCGTCCGACACGATGCAGCTGTCATAGTGAACAGGCACATGATAATCCTCGCGCCGCTGGGCATTGTATTCCAGATCATCCTGCTCATGGAGCATAGCGATGTCGGCTTCGGTGATGCCGTTTTCACCGGGAATAAGTTCCATCAGCTTCTTGCCGGCGGCGCTGTAGTAGGTGTAGGTGGCGCGGTTCTTCTTGCTGGTCTTGTACTGTCTCATGGCGATCCTCCGTTTCAGGTCGATTTGCCTGAATCCGCAGGACCGCCCGGATTGTGTCTGCCTATAATCCGCAGAACACAAAGAACGGGCAGGAACGTACCTTGAAAGGTACGCATCCATGCCCGTCCAGCGGTTCTGCGGATTCGTAGTTACGTGTTTTTCGGTTAGGTGGCTTTCGTGTTGATCACTTTGCAGGTTCCATTTTCAAGGAATGTGATGGTGGTACGGCAGCCCTTATGGACGATCTCTACAGTGCGGGACTGCGGATCGACCCGGCATACCTTCTTGGCATCGCTGTTTTTGATACTGATCATGCGTACCTCCTGTACGTTGAGATAAACAAAAAACAGCGGAGCGATTCCACAGGAAAATCCTGTGGTGATGGCTCCGCTGTTTGATGCGCATCAGTTTTTCTGAGGCTCAGATCGCGGTAGTGCTTTGGTGAGCGGTGTATGATGTTCCTTCTGGACTGCTGTTTTTATCTGCCGAAGGACCTCCTCATACGGGATTCTTTCCAGCTGGTCTTTTCCGGTCTTTACTTCCAGAAAAACATTCCGTTCAGTCAGAACAACGTCAAAAAGACGAGGATTGCTCTTATACTTGCTATGCTTATTGCGTATGGAAACTCGCTTCAGTACCCTCTGTTTTTCCATAGCGGACCTCCTGTTCTATGAATACATCATTCCCGGCATCATGATAAGGTCGCACTTATCCTGCGCCAGTTTGCGATCACCCATCAGAGAAGCGGAGATGATAGACCTCGGCCCATAGCGGCGCCTGATTTCATCAATGGCAGCGTCGAGAGACTGCCGGCGTTCCCGATGCTGGTGATCGCAGAATAGATCGAGCTGGAGCGGCTGACGGCCAGAAATCAGATTGATGCCGCGAATTGTAATGGCACGAACAGGCTTGAACCGCTGGTATCGCTGCCTGAACAGCGCAAATCCAGCCTGAGCAAGCTCCAGCGGACTTCGGGTAGGATAGGTCAGCGTCATCTGATACTGACGGGATACAAGTTCATTGTCTTTCACGGCAATCTGCACTCCTGTTCGCTGCCAGTTCGCTTGCTTTGAGCCGATGTCCGACATCCTGCGCCAGATCGAGCAGTGCGAGCCAGACATCATAGTTCGTTTCCGGATCAACTACACTCGTTGCGCCGTGACCGACTGATTTGATTGGATCAATGTAATCAGACGGTTTCACGGAGGCATAATCTGTGCCGTTGGCAAAGCGCCACAGCTTGATGCCGTTTACGCCAAATTTCGACTGAAGCAGAATGGGATCGAAATTGGCGAGATCGCCGATGGTCATTACATTCATGCCGCGCAGCTTCTTCGCCGTCTGGGGACCGACATACAACAGATCGGACACGGGCAGCGGCCATACTTTTTCCCGGTAGTTGCCTTCGTCGATAACGGTCACCGCATCGGGCTTCTTCATGTCACTGCCCAGCTTGGCATAGATCTTTGAAAAAGAAACACCGATGGATACAGTCAGACCGATTTCCTCCCGAACAGTGCGGCGGATTTCTTCTGCAACCTGCAGTCCGGTTTCAGCAGCGCCCTTGCAGTATGGAATGGAAATCCAGTTCTCATCCATGCCAAAGGGTTCGATGGTATCTGAGTACCGCGCATAAATCCTGCGCATCAGACGGGAGTATTTCAGATAAAGCTCATAGTGAGGATCAACGCAGATCAGTCCGGGACAGGCCTTTCTTGCTTCCCAGTTTGCCATGCCGGTTTTTACTCCGCGTCGCTTGGCTGGATAGGAAGCCGTCAGAACAATGCCGTACCTGTTTTCCGTATTGCCGCATACTGCGATCGCCTTATCCCGAAGGCGCGGGTTTTCATTGATTTCAACTGAAGCATAGAAGCAGTTCAGATCGCTGTGCAGGATAATGTTCCGGGGCATTCTGTCCACCTCGCTTATCTTTTTCCGTATAGGCCGTATCGACAGGCAGTATATTAGCACATGATTTGTGTACTTTCAAACTCGACGTGCAGAACAGATGTGCCGCTTTTCAAAAATTAATTACATGCCGTGCCGCTGCACCGTAGTCGAACGCTGTGTAAAAAATGATCTTTTCTGAATGACTGGGCTTTACGGTACACAAATTATGTGCTATACTGCAAACGAGATCAAGATCGGAGGACGTGCTATGAAAGTGACTAAGGATGCCAAGTCCGCAGACTCTATTGTAAGCATAGCTGATCACAAAAAAGAAAAACTGTACGCTCTCAATAAAGAAATGTATGGCGAAGTCATCCGAGGCTGGCGGCAGCATCGCGGCATTAGCCAAACCCAGCTTGCTGAAACGCTCGGTCTTTCCAAAAACCTCATCAGCAATTGGGAAGCCGGCAGATCCAGACCCGATATCAATATTATTCCTGCGCTGTGCGAACAGCTGGACATTTCTGTTTCTGCCTTTTTCGGCATTCCCGGCAGACCCGGCGAACTGAGCACGCAGGAACAGCGGCACATAAACAGCTACCGTGCGCTTAACGCCGGCAATCAGGAGCTGGTCGATGCTTTGATGATCAGCATGCTGGATCAGGCAGAGCGTGACCTGCGCAAGCGCTGCGAACGCGGCTTCGAGCGTACATTCAAGAACGATCAGCTGACCGCCGCAGGTATCGGCAATCCGCTGGAAGCGCGCCGGCATGGTCATTATGTGTATGTGCGCTCGGATCGCAACGCCTGCAGAGCCGATGAAATCATTACTGTCACCGGCAACAGTATGGAGCCGACGTTCCATGACGGCGACGATCTGTTCATTGAGCACACCGAATGCATCGAGCCGGGAGAAATCGGCATCTTCGTAGCCAATGGCGACGGCTATGTCAAAGAGTATCAGCCCGATGGACTCCACTCGCACAATCCAGCATATCCTGTACTTCGCTTTTTGGACGGAGATGACGTGCGCTGCATAGGCCGTGTGCTGGGTGTTGTCGAGCAAGATCAGTACGCAACAAGTGCTGAACTGGAGATGCTGGAAGAAATTCGCCGTGAGAAGAAGAACTCCAGGTAATTTCTGAAGTATTTGAACCGACCTTTCTGTGTCGGCTTATTTCTTATACCCTTTTTGCGGAGGAGGCTGCTGAATATGCCAAAGAAAGAAGCTCGTTGGATACGGCTTTATCTGAACGTGCGCGTTGATTTTACCGAGGAAGGAATGATGCTGCCAAGGTCTTTTGTTTGGACGGACGGAGAAACTTATGAGATTGATCGAGTGCTTGACTGTGTGGCGGCGCCGGCGCTGAAGGCAGGCGGACAGGGTGATCGGTATCAGCTCGAAATTCGAGGAAAGATCCGCTATCTTTTTTTCGAGCATAACTGTGACTGCGGCAGCGCGAATCTTGGACGCTGGTTTATGGAATGGAAGGATGAATCGAATGGCGCAGCATGAAATGCGTGATCGTATTCTGAAATATATATCCGACCGCTTTGATACGGACGGATGTCCGCCGAGCTATCGGGAAATTGCCGCCGCAGTCGGTCTGCGTTCGCCATCGTCTGTAGCTCGTCACGTTCGAACTCTCCAGAACGAAGGCAAGCTGACATCCGTCTCCAGCCCCAAGGGAAGAACACTTCGGCTGAAAAGAAAGATTGAACTGGATACAGCCGACGGAGAATGTGTACAGCGCGTTCGCATTGAAACGGCAGATGGCGGTGTTATCTGCGTTGACTGCAACCTTGAAAAAACTGGAACTGACGGACTTGGCGTAGCGTTTTCAGGCATTCTGGACGCCAGCCAGCTGAAGAGCAATGTCAGCCGCGTGGTAAGGTGTTCTATTGATGATGGATGCTGAGCAGCTCCCTTGCTCCCTGCGGGAATGCCAAGCACATATCGTCAGCTGTCAGCATCCGAACAGAAAGAACGCTGACTGAAAGACTGTCATTTGAGCGGAGGAATGATCATGTGCGGACGATACTATATTGCGGAGGATGATCAGGCAGAAGGACTCAGGCAGATCATCAATATGATTAACCGAAAGAACAATGGCGAAGGTGCTGTCAAAACCTCCAGCGAGATTTTTTCCGAGCGAAACGGTTCCTGTGATTGCCGCCAGCCGATCCCAAAAGATCATGCCTTTTGCAATGGAATGGGGCTACAGCACTTCTGATGCAAATCGACTGATCAACGCCCGAAGCGAAACAGCCGCTCAGAAACCAGTCTTCAGAGACGGCATGCTGCACAGGCGCTGCATCATTCCCGCCAGCTGGTATTTTGAGTGGAACAGAAACGAAAAAGGCAAACCCAAGTACGCCATTGGTGCTGAACACAGGAATGTTATCTACATGGCTGGCATTTACCGTTTTGAGCAGGAGCGGCCGGTGTTTTCCATTCTGACTCGAGAACCGGCAGAGAGCATTCGGTTCATACACAATCGCATGCCGGTTATTCTTCCAAGGGAGGCGGTCCGCGACTGGCTGAACACAGAATATGCCGCAGAAGAAGTATTGCAAAGCACTGTTCTGAATGTGCATTCCTGGCCAGTCTGATGCGAGAGATGGTTTGCGCAGAGACGGAAAAACGTCTGAAACGCTGCTGCTTCACAGGGCATCGTCCGGGGAAGCTCATGCAGAATGAAATAACCGTCAAGTCAGCACTGAACACAACGATTGATCAGGCGATCGACCGAGGATTCACAACGTTCATTACGGGTATGGCGCAGGGAACGGATATCTGGGCCGCAGAGATTGTGCTGGAGAAACGCCGAACCAATCCTGCGCTGAAGCTGATCTGTGCGCTTCCGCATCCAAACTTTGAAAAGCCATGGCAAGCAGACTGGCAGGCACGCTTTTCGGAAGTGCTGCGCACAGCAGATCTCCAAAGGACAATCTGGCCGGTATATGCAAAATCCAGCTACCAGAAGCGAAACATATGGATGGTTGATCATTCTGCGCTCCTGATTGCGGTATTCAGCGGCAAAGCGGGCGGCACACTGAATACAATTCACTACGCTCAGCAAAAGCATGTGGAAATCATGTATGCGGATATGCAAAGCGAGGGATTCCATGATCCAGTATAAGCAGAAAAGACAGGATATTCCCGTTCTTTCCTTATTGCGTCGGATGAATTCAAAGCTGTGATAAGCGAAATCTGACCAGAGAACAGCTGCACACGCAAAAAGGCCAGCCGTCAGTGACTGGTCTTTTGCTATGCTCTGCTGGTTATGCCATATGTTCCTGGAAATGTGCGAAAGTCTCAATTTCCACGCCGTCACGGAATCGCACCGCAACCCGTTCGTCATCGTAAACCGTCATGACATCCGTTACCGAAAAGAACAGTCCTTCATCAAACTCGGTCAGCAATCCGTCCTGCTGCCGAAAGCTCTCCATGAACCACTCGATGGACTTTCGCATATCGATTCTTCGGCTGCGCTCTGATTCCAACGCTTTCAGTCTGGTATCGGCATCCTCATATTTCGCAACCAGTGCGGAATGCCTGCGCTGGCAGTCATCCTGATCCTGCGCGGAACGGGCATTTTCATCGATCAGCTGCCTGGACATTTCAACCAACACGCTGATTTCATCCTTGACGGAACGAATCTGGCTGTCGAGTTCATCCAGCGCACAGATGGTTTCGATCCCCAGCTGGCAGGCGGCAAGCGTTTCTTCCTTGATCTCTGCACGCTGATTAAAAGCATCAACGAAGCGCTGCTTCAATTCATCCTCTCTGAAATGCGGCGCTTTGCACTTCAGTCCCTTGCGATACTTTTCATTGCATTGCCAGATATAGGTTTTATAGGCATCGTTTGAATGCCACACCTTGCGCCCGAAGAATCCGCCGCATTCACCGCAGATGACTCTGGAAGAAAACAGGTGCGCGGAACTGTAGTGCCGGTCAAGCGCTTTTCGTCGGCTGATTTCCAGCTGAACACGGTCATGCTCCAGCGGATCGATGATAGCCTCGTGGCTGTGCTCGATGTAGTACTGCGGAACTTCGCCTTCATTGATCTTCATGCGTTTCTCAAGGAAGTCAACCGTAAAGGCTTTCTGGAGAAGCGCGGCGCCCTTATACTTTTCGTTCTGCAAAATGCTCATGATGGTGGAGGATTGCCATTCTTTTTTCCCGCCTGGTGTGGGAATGCCGGCTTCGGTCAGCATTTTGGCGATGTGTGTTCCGGTTTTGCCCATCATAAAGGAACGATAAATGAAGCGAACCACCTTGGCTTCCTCTTCGACCACCTTGGGCAGTCCGTCTTCGCCCTTTTCAAAGCCGAGAAACTGCTTGTAGCCAACGCTGACTTTGCCGTCTGCAAAACGCTTGCGCTGGCCCCACGTCACGTTGTCGGAAATGGAGCGGCTTTCCTCCTGAGCAATGCTGGACATGATGGTGATCAGCAGCTCGCCTTTTCCATCCAGCGTATTGATGGTCTGTTCTTCAAAATACACTGCAACCCCGCGCTCCTTGAGCTTGCGGATAGTAGTCAGGGTATCAACCGTATTTCTGGCAAAGCGGGAGACGGACTTTGTGAGAATCAGGTCGATCTTTCCGTCAAGAGCATCCTTTACCATGCGATTGAACCCTTCGCGCTTTTTGGTGTTGGTGCCGGTGATGCCCTTGTCCGTATACACCTCCACAAACGACCAGTCGGATCTCTCTTTGATCTTTCTGGTGTAGTAATCTACCTGAGCTTCATAGCTGCTCTGCTGTTCCTCGTGTTCGGTTGAAACACGGGCGTATGCGGCAACCCTCTGCTTAATTGCTGGAGTAAGCGGGGAATGCATCAGTCCTGTCCGAAGCGTCGGCTGGATGACCTGTACCTCGCGCTTAACGACCTGTCTTTGCATGGTGCCTCCTTGCCTGCTCAGCTGCTTTCTGCCTTTTTTCCTCAGTCCAGCTTTCCGAACGGGACGGAAATGTCCACTGGATTTCCGGATCCGTGCCATCAGCAAGATGAAAAACGAGCCTGTTATCGGGCAGGGCATCAACCTGGATGATGCGGTCGGCAATCGCCTGCGGATCATATTCCGCAAGTCCCAGTGCCTGACAGCAGGCTTCCTTGAGCGTCATTTCCGGAATCGCTTTCGATGCACAGTACTTCCTGCCACGGGTGTTGTACGTGGAGCAGCACCACAGAATACGCGCCGCTGTCGTCTTGCGGCGGTAGTTTTTGCCGCAGATACCGCAGCATATTCTGGAAGACAGCTCGCTTTTCTCACCGCTGGAATGAAAATACTTAGCCCTGCGCCAGACGCTTTCTTCCTCCGCAGCATGGAACACTTCTCGCGGAATGATTGCTTCATGATCATTCTGAATGAAGTATTTCGGCATTTCACCGCGATTCTTTCTGGAAATCTTGCTGATGTGATCCTCAACAAATGATTTCTGCAGGAGAAGATCGCCCGCATACTTCTCATTTTTCAGAATGCTTCCGATGGTAGTTGGCGCCCATTCGCCGCCAAGGCAGGTGGGAACACGCTCTTCTTTCAGTATATTGGCGATGGCCTGCTTGCCAAAGCCCTCCAGATACAGCTGAAAGATGCGCTGAACAGCTTCCGTTTCTTCGGGAATCGTCTCCACCAGACCGTCCACCGCTTTATAGCCCAGCAGATTGAACGGAGTGGTATAGCCCTCTTCGAACATCTTCCGGATGCGCCATTTGCAATTTTCACTGGTGGCACGGCTCTCCTCTTGTGCCTGCGAAGCAAGAATCGTAATCATCAGTTCACCGGCTTCGGTAAGCGTATCGATGTTCTGCTCCTCAAAGTAAATTCCGATGCCTGCACGCCGCAGATCGCGGACGGTACTCAGCAGGGTGACAGTGTTGCGGGCAAAGCGGCTGATGGATTTGGTAATGATTCTGTCGATCTTGCCGTCCCTGCATGCTTTCAGCATTTCTGAAAATTGCGGGCGGTTATCCTTGGTGCCTGTATAAAAAGCATCTGCATAGACACCCGCAAAGCTCCACTCGCTTCTGCTGTGAATCAAATCCTTGTAGTAATCCACCTGTGCCTTCAGCGATCTCCGCATTGCATCCTTATCACATGAAACACGTGCATACGCCGCCACGCGCAGAACTTTTCGTTCAGCCAGCTTCATGGGCTGAACAATCTGAATGGTTCGTTCCACTTGAGATACCTCCTTTCGCAGGCGACATATTACCGTCAGTTGGCAGCTTTATCAAGTTAATATCCCGCCAAATGCTCCGGGCGGATACACCAAACTTTTCGGCAGTGATTGTATCAAATTTTTCGCAGTCCTCCGCCGTGAACAGCCCCGAACTCAGCCACTACTGTAGCGGCGCAAATTATTTGTGAAATCCTGCGCGCGATATTTGATAAATTAAAGCGGGCACAATTGCATAAAAAAACGCGAGGCAACGCACTGTCGCCTCGCGTTTTATCATTTTACAGTTCCGTATTTTCCAGACACCCAGCCACTTCTGTCCTTATACTTCACCTTAATCCACCCGTTCTCCGCGGTTTCCCCCGCATAGGCCAGCGCATCGCCCCTGTGTGCCACGCCGAGAATCTTTCCATCCACGCCAGGTTCATCTCTCACATAGCAATTTCCGCCGTCGATGGCCACCGTCTCGCCCCGTGCATCCTCGTCGCGCTCCAGCGCCTCCAGCAGCGCCGCATGCGTCTTCTTCCCATACTGGCCGTCCGCGTCCAGCCCCTTGTCCTTCTGGAACGCCTTCACCGCCAGCTCGGTCGCGTCGCCGAACTCGCCGTCCGCGCCCCACCTGCCCAGATCGTAGTCCAGCTGGATGAGATACTGCTGGAGCTGCTTCACGTCCGCGCCCTCCGCGCCATGCTTCAGCAGCCGATCGCCCAGCGCGTACTCCCTGACCTCGACCGCGCCCTCATACTTTACACCGTCGTCCAGCACCACCACCGTGTGGCCGTGGGTCTTGGTCACGAGGATGTCGCCCTTGCCCAGATACGCGCTCTGGTCGGTGTACTTCGCGCCGCGCAATTCCACAAACATGCCCGTCGCCAGCAGATTTTTCGGCATGTTCCCCG
>ERZ780195.1167-NODE-1167-length-22801-cov-2.672646_pt1 | contig 22801 bp, 20 predicted proteins | sample MGYA00511017_ERZ780195 | MGnify/ENA primary metagenome ERZ780195 (study PRJEB29588, sample SAMEA2159974) | human gut metagenome | biome: human gut; feature: human-associated habitat; material: faeces | place: Denmark | collected 2008/2010 ...
GGTATTGACAGAATGGTGAACTTGATCAAATCCTTCTGCAACTTAGGCGGACAGATTATGACCATCACCAGCACCAGTGTAGAGGACTTAAGAGACGCTCAAGTAAATCCTCAAAACCACAAGGATTTGAGAGTGCGTATGGGAGGCTTGTCTGCATACTTCATCGCGATGGCTCCTGTACAACAAGAAAACATCATCAAGAGATTTGCGAAAGGTGCTTAATAACTTTATGGAGAGTTGCGCATATGTGTCGAATGTACAGCACTTTTCTGTACATGACGGCCCAGGTATTCGAACAGTTGTGTTCTTTCTGGGATGCCCCCTTCGGTGCAAATGGTGTCAAAATCCAGAAACGCTGAAGGCAACTCCACAAATTATGATGAACTATGAGCTCTGTGAGGGCTGCGGCGCATGTATCGCCGCATGCCCCATAGGGGCCATTACTGTGGACGAGCAAGGGCATATTCAGACAGACAGAGAAAAGTGTACGAACTGCTTTGCATGTGTCAAAGAATGTTACTTCAAAGCCAGAGAGGCGACGGGAACTCCATACACCGTATCGGAATTGTACCGTGAGGTGATGAAGGACGAGGAGTTCTACCGGCAATCTGGCGGCGGAGTTACTGTATCGGGCGGAGAGCCTACCGTACACACGGACTTTTGTGTAGAGCTGTTACAAAAGCTCAAAAAGCAGGGGATTCACACGGCTATGGAAACCTGTGGATACTCCAAGTGGGAAAACTATCAAAAGCTTATGCCACTGATTGACCTTTTCTTGTTTGACATGAAGATGTTCGACGAGAAGAAGCATGAAAAATGGACGGGTGTTTCCAATGCACTCATCAAAGAGAATATGTATAAAATTGCCGATGCTGGCAAACGGATTATTCCCAGAATTCCGCTGATTCCAGGGGTGAACGACACAGACGAGGAGTTCACAAAGATGCTGGGATACATTAAGACCCTAAAGGGTGTCGATGAAATACATATCCTGCCGTTCCATCAGCTAGGATCTTCTAAATACGATCTGATTGGCATGGATTACGAGCTGAAAGATATGACGGAGAAAAACGAACAGAATGTTCATAAATGTGAGGAAATGGCAAAACAGGCTGGATTTAAAGTGAGCATAGGTGGTGCGGGCTTTAGAAACCAACCCAAAGATAAACCTCAGACAGATGGGTATATTCCGAAAAAGAAAGGGTTTATTTACGACCTATAGCACGTGAAAAATAGTATCAGTATGAGGAGGATACATACTGTTTTTCAAACCAGATATATAAAATAGGCGAAAAGTTATATTAAGATGGAAGTAGTGAATCGGTTTGTCCACATTAAAAATTACAAAATCAAATTTATCCGAACAAGTTTATGAGCAAATTCGAGATATGATACTGAAAAAAGAGATTGCAGCAGGGGAGAGAATTCCAGAGGAAAAAATAGCGTTACAATCCGGCGTGAGCAGAACTCCCATAAGGGAAGCCTTAAGGCTGTTATCTAATCAGGGGCTTGTAAAGCTATATCCTCGGAAATATGCGGAAGTGGTGACACTGACAGAAAAAGAAATCAAGGAGTTAGCTCTACTGCGCATCAATCTCGACAGTTTGGCAGTACAACTGGCCATACAAAATGGCAGCAATGCAGACTTTATGCATCTGAAGGAAATTGCAGATGAATGTGATAAGGCAGCGGAAGATGGAGATGTGTATAATCGCATCAAGCTAGATTGTGATTTTCACATTGCGCTGACCGAAATTGGCGGAAATGAACTCTTGATAAAAATCCAAAAAGAGTTATACTTAAAAGTGCATCTGGTACAGGCAAATCGCTATGAAGGCGTGGAGGATAGCCTACATAAGATTAGCCACCACCAGGAGATCATAAAGGGACTTATGGAACGGGATGTCGATAAAGTGATCCATTTGATTTTTACACATCTCAATACTTTTTACAAACTAAACATCAAAGGTCTAGAGACTTGTGTGTACAATATGAATTTATAGGCCTAGGTGGAAATCATAGGGAAGTGGGTAAGCGCATATACTTTAACAAATGGTGAGTAGATCGCTCTTAGTCCGTGCAAGAGTATTCTTTAAAACAAATGAATTTAGCATTTAATATTTGATTCGTTGTGAACCAATTATTAACAAATAATAATTCACTATTACTATAGGAAAACGATTTCTATAGGGGAGGTAAAAAAATGAAAGCAGCAGTGTTAAAAAATTGGGGAGAAATTGAAATTCAAGAACGTCCAATGCCGGAAATTGGCCCAGAAGAGGCGCTGATTCGCGTCCGCTATGCTGGAATTTGCGGTTCAGACCTTCACGTAGCAAGCGGAAACCATCCGACAGCTACTGTGCCTAGAGTATTAGGACATGAGTTTTCTGGTGAAATCGTCAAGATCAATTCCACTATTAGAACCGACTTGAAAGAGGGCGATAGAGTAGCAGTTCAACCGTTCTTATCCTGCCAAAAATGCGAGGCGTGCAAAACAGGACATGACAATGTATGCACAGAGCTCAAAGTATTTGGCGTACATACAGACGGTTGTTTTTGCGAATACATGAAAGTACCTGCTCGCAAGGTGTGTAAATTACCTGATAGTGTAGATTTAGAGTTAGCAGCCATTACCGAGCCTCTGGCGGTAGGTGTGCATGATGTGCGCTCTAGCGGAATTAAAGTAGGGGAAAAAGCGCTCATCATGGGTGGTGGCCCTATTGGCCTGATCATCGGCCTTGTCGCTCGTAAGGCTGGCGCAAAAGTAGTGATCAGTGAAATCAACGAATACCGTGTGAAGTTTGCAAAAGAGCTGGGATTTACTGTGATGAACCCATTGGATGCCACTTTCCAAGAGGACTTGATGGCTTATACGAACGGCAAGGGGTTTGACGTGGTATTTGAGGGGACTTGTGTTCCTTCCAACTTGGAACTTATGACAAAGGTATGTAAAATTAGAGGTACCATTGTGACGATTACGTTCCCAACCAAACCCGTTGGTGTGCCGCTGGCAGATGTTACGATGAAAGAACAAAAGATCGTAGGCGTGCGGATCCACTCTCAAGTGAACTTTGAAGCTGCTATTGAAATGTTGGCAGACAAAGATTTTGCTGAACAAGTCAAGAAGATCCATACTCACAGCTTTAAATTAGAGGATATCGATAAGGCTTACGACTTCAGCATCCATGATGGTGAGCACTTTAAAGTGTTTATTGAAATGTAACTTTACCATATATATTTCAAAAAGCAAAATATTTTAGAAAGAGGAGTAAAAGAAAATGAAAATGATCTGGCAAAAGACTTGTGTGGAAAAATTCGACACAGTCAAAGATTTTTTCGAAGAGTACAAGATCGGTAAGGGCGACCTAATCTTTACCCAAGAGTTTATCTATCAGCCGTTGATCGCACCCTTGGGTGAGGAAGCTGACATCCTGTACTACGAAAAGTATGGCCAAGGGGAGCCTTCCAGCACGACGATCGATAAGATCTTTGCGGAAATTAAAGGCAAGGATTACAAGAGAGTCATCGCCATTGGCGGAGGTTCTGTGGTAGACGTGGCAAAGGTACTGGTATTTGCTGGCGCAGAAAGGGCAATTGACCTTTGGGATAGAAAGATTCCTCTCAACAAGACAAGAGAGCTGATGATTCTTCCTACTACTTGTGGTACAGGCAGTGAAGTTACCAACATCGCCATCGCAGAAATCGTGGAAAAACACACCAAATACGGTTTAGCAGACGATATTCTATATGCAGATAAGGCAGTGCTCATCCCCGAACTAATTAGCACATTACCTTATCCATTCTTCTTATACAGCTCTCTGGATGCTCTGATTCACAGCGTGGAATCTCTCGTATCTCCAAAATCCAATATCTATACAGAACTGTATGCGAAGAACGCCATTCGGATGATTATGAACGGCTATATGACCATCATTAAAGAAGGTCCTGACGCTCGTCAGAAATTGTTAGAGGACTTTGCAATTGCCAGCAACCAAGCTGGAATCGCCTTTGGCAACACTGGCGTTGGTGCAGTACACGCTTGTTCTTATCCTCTGGGCGGCGGTTATCACGTGCCTCATGGTGAAGCAAACTATGAGTTCTTTGTAAAAATCTTCAAAGAATACGACAAAAAGAACCCAACAGGAAAGATCACCCAGGTCAAAGAGATCTTAGCTGAGATCTTGGGTGTAGCACAAGAGGGCGTCTTTGACAAGTTAGGAGAGGCGCTGAGCAGTCTCATTAAAGTAAAACCGCTAAGAGAATACGGCATGAAAGAGGAAGAAATTGAGACCTTTGCCGACAGCGTAGTGGAAAATCAACAAAGACTACTGGCGAATAACTACGTTCCTTTCACACGGGACGAGATCAGAGACATCTTTAAGGATCTGTATTAATCCTGCAAAACAGCTATGGACGGCTGCTTGAAGTAGCAGTGCATGGCAAAAAGAGAAAAAGATTTAGCGAATAAAATATAAAAAATTATAGGAGTGAAATCATTATGGCACTGATGACGAAAGACCAATACATTGAAAGCTTGAGAAAACTGAATTTGAAGGTTTATCTGTTTGGGAAATTGGTGGAAAACCCAGTTGACAACCCAATTATCCGTCCTTCTTTAAACTCTGTAGCTGCTACCTATGAGTTGGCTCAACAGGAGGAATATAAAGACATCATGACAGCTACTTCTGCTCTGTCTGGCGAGACCATCAACCGTTTCTGCCACATCCATCAGAACACAGAAGACCTGATCAAAAAGGTAAAGGCGCAGAGACTATTGGGGCAGACCACAGCTGCTTGTTTCCAGAGATGCGTTGGTTTTGATGCTGCAAACGCCATTTTCTCTACCACCTATGAGATTGACGAAAAATACGGTACAAAATACCACGAAAACTTTGTAAACTACTGGAAGTACATTGAAAAAAACGACTTCACAGTATGTGGCGCTATGACAGACCCCAAAGGTGACAGAGGCAAGAGCCCCAGCCAACAAGCTGACCCAGATCTGTATCTTCATGTAGTAGAGAGAAGACCTGACGGTATCGTAGTAAGAGGCGCAAAAGCTCACCAAACTGGTGTGGTAAACTCCCACGAAATCATGGTAATGCCCACTATCGCTATGAAGGAAGACGACAAAGACTACGCAGTGAGCTTCGCAGTACCTGCTGATGCAGAAGGTATCTTCATGATCTACGGCAGACAATCCTGTGATACCAGAAAATTAGAAGAAGGCGCTGACATCGACCTGGGTAACTCCACCTATGGCGGACACGAAGCGCTGGTTATCTTCGATAACGTATTCGTTCCAAACGACAGAATTTTCTTAAACGGCGAATGCGAATTTGCTGGCATGCTGGTTGAGAGATTTGCTGGATACCACAGACAAAGCTACGGCGGCTGCAAAGTTGGTGTGGGCGATGTATTAATCGGCGCTGCTGCTCTGGCTGCTGATTACAATGGCGCTGCAAAAGCTAGCCACATTAAAGACAAACTCATCGAAATGACTCACTTAAACGAGACATTGTACTGCTGTGGTATTGCTTGCTCCAGCCAAGGAACCAAGACAAAATCCGGCAACTACATCATCGACTTGCTGCTTGCAAATGTATGTAAGCAAAATGTAACCAGATTCCCCTATGAGATCGCGAGACTGGCTGAGGATATCGCCGGTGGTATCATGGTTACCATGCCTTCTCAACAGGATCTGAGAGACGAAAAACTTGGCAAGTATGTTGACAAGTACTTAAGAGGCGTTGCGGATGTTCCTACCGAAAACAGAATGAGAATTTTAAGACTCATCGAGAACATCACATTGGGCACAGCTGCTGTTGGATACCGCACAGAGTCCTTACACGGCGCTGGTTCTCCTCAAGCACAGAGAATCATGATCGCAAGACAGGGCAACATCCAAGGCAAAAAAGAGCTTGCTAAGAGAATCGCAAAAATCCAATAAAATCATATGCTTTAAGTAGCTGGGGGGACCTCCCCTAGCTGCTTAAAACATTTTTAGCGGCAGGACTAGCGTTTGGGACGTTGGCCGCAGACAAATTACCTTTTACAAAATATCCGATAAAGGAGTTTATTCATGAGAGATTTCAAAAAATATTATCAGGATAGAGTGGTAGATGCGGAAACCGCGCTCAAGAAAATCAAAGATAATTCCAGAGTAATATTCAGCCATGCCACAGGCGAACCTTCTGGCCTGATTGACGTGATGGTTGCCAACAAGGAGTGGTTTCACAACGTAGAGATCATGCACATGGTGGCGATGGGAAAGAGCGAATATTGCCAACCAGGTATGGAACCTCATTTTAGACACAATTCCTTCTTTGTAGGTGCTAGCACGCGCCAAGCAGTATATGAGGGAAGAGCAGATTTCACTCCCTGTTTCTTATTTGAAATTCCGTCTGTGATTCGCTCAGAGGAATTTCATGTGGACGTTGCCATGGTACAGGTTTGCCCTCCAGATGAATTTGGAAATGTGAGCCTTGGCGTTACCGGCGACTACACAGTAGCTGCTGTAGAGCAAGCTGATATCGTCATCGCCCAGGTAAACAAGTACGTGCCCAGAACCTTTGGCGATGTGTACATGCCAGTGGAAAACTTCGACTATTTTGTAGAGATGGATCAACCGCTGATCAATCTGCCACAGGGGAAAATCTCCGATGTAGAAATTGAAATCGGAAAATACTGTGGAAGCCTGATCAAAGACGGCGACACATTGCAGCTGGGCATTGGCTCTTTGCCAGATGCAGTGCTGATGACATTAAACGATAAAAACGACTTAGGTGTTCACTCGGAAATGTTAGCAGACGGCGTAGTAGATTTGTGCATCAAGGGCAACATCAACAACAGCGTGAAGACCATTAACAAGGGCAAGACAGTCGTTTCCTTCTTGATGGGAACCGAAAAATTATATAACTATGTGAACAACAATCCTACGGTAGAGGTTATGGCCATTGACTATGTGAACAACCCATTTGTGGTGGCACAAAACGATAATATGATTTCTATTAACTCCTGCGTACAGGTGGATATGATGGGTCAGGTTTGCTCGGAGAGCATCGGCCTCAAGCAGATCAGCGCAGTAGGTGGCCAGGTGGACTTTGTCCGTGGGGCCAACGCTTCTAAAGGCGGCAAGAGCATTATTGCAATGCCCTCCACTGCAGCTGGCGGAAAAGTATCCAAGATCGTTCCTTTCCTAGATCACGGTGCTACTGTCACCACCTCTAGAGCAGATGTGGGATATATTATTACAGAATATGGTATTGCATACCTAAGAGGGCAGACCCTCCGCGAGAGAGCGAGAAGACTGATTAACATCGCTCATCCAAACTTCCGCGATGGCCTCAAAGAAGAGTACGAAAGACGGTTCCACGAGAGCTTCAAAGACTGAGGACAGTCTAGCCAAGGGGGTCTCATGTGAAAGGGGGTCTCATGTGAAAGGGGGCCTCATGTGCAAGGGGGGCCTCATGTGAAAAAGGGGAGAGCAGGGCTTTCTGGCTATGTGGAAGACAAAGCGGTGTCTACCGTATGAAAGGCTATTTTCACGGTAAAAATAGCAATGCTGAAAATATTTGATTTTAAATTTATTAGGAGATAGGTATTATGAACACTGAGTTAAAAAAGGAACTTCAAAACTTCGCTACTCAAATTCGTATCGGGTGCTGTAAGGAAATCAAAGCCAGAGGCTTTGGCCATCTGAGCGGCTCCTTGTCCATTGCAGATGCATTGGCCGTGCTCTATGGCAAAGAGATGAAATACGATCCCAAAAATCCTAGATGGGAAGATAGAGATTGGTTTGTACTCTCCAAGGGACATGCCGGCCCAGCGCTCTATGCAACTTTGGCATTAAAGGGATTCTTTGACGAAAAAGAACTGCTCACCTTAAACCGTCCTGGTACGATTTTGCCCAGCCATCCAGATAGAAATAAGACCCCTGGCGTGGATATCTCCACAGGTTCGCTAGGACAGGGGATTTCCCTGGCCATGGGCGTTGCTACAGGACTCAAAGCACAGGGCAAGCCAAACAGAGTATACTGCATCGTAGGCGATGGCGAATCCAACGAGGGTCAAGTTTGGGAAGCTATTCTGTATGCGAACCAGAGAAAGCTGGATAACGTAGTAGTGCTTTACGACTACAACAAAAAACAGCTGGATGGTTACACAAAAGACGTTTGCGATATGGGCGACGTGAAAGCAAAGTTTGAATCTTTTGGATGGAATACTTATGAGATCGACGGCCATGATATCGAGGCAATTGATGACGCTCTCCAAAAGGCAAAACAAGTAAAGGGAAAACCGACCGCTATCGTTATGAACACTATTAAAGGCAAAGGCGTTACTTATCTGGAAGAGATGATGATGAACCACCACATCAACGTGACAGACGAGCAAATGGATGGCGCTATTGCAGAATTAACTGCAAAACTTGTTTAATCTGGAGGAATATGAGATGAACATTAAATTATCAAAAACCAACGATGTTGAAAAAACCATCATGAGAGATATCTATGCTGCACAGCTGACCAAGATGGCAAAAGAAGATCCCAGAGTATATGCAATGGACGCTGACCTGATTGGCTCCATCGGCACCGCTGGCTTCCAAAAGGAAATGCCAGACAGAATGATCGACTGCGGCATTCAAGAGGCGAACATGGTAGGCGTAGGCGCTGGTATGTCTGCAACTGGCCTGATTCCCTTTATGCATACTTTTGGCGCATTTGCCGGCAGACGTGATTATGACCAAGTATTCCTCTCCTGCGGATTCTCCCAATTAAACGTGAAGCTCATTGGCAGCGACCCGGGAATCACAGCAGCCTACAATGGTGGAACGCACATGCCCTTTGAAGATTTGGGCATCATGAGAAACGTTCCTGGCATTACCATCATTGAGCCTACAGACTGTGCAATGCTGGATAACCTTCTGCCCAAAGTAAAAGACACCTATGGTGTACACTACATCAGACTGGTGAGAAAATCCTCTCGTCAGGTTTATGAAATGGGTTCTGACTTTGAAATCGGCAAAGCAGCGCCTATCAGAGATGGTAAGGACGTCACCATCTTTGCAACAGGATACTGTGTGGCAGAGGCAATTGATGCAGCCAAAGAGTTAGAGGCACAGGGCATCAGCGCAAGAGTACTCAATATGTTCACAATCAAACCTATCGATAGAGAAGCGATTATCGCAGCTGCAAAGGAAACAGGCGCTATCGTGACAGCGGAAAACCACAACATCATCAACGGCCTGGGAAGTGCTGTTGCAGAAGTGGTAGTTGAAGAATGCCCAGTTCCAGTGGAAAGAGTTGGCGTCAAAGACGAATACGGCGAAGTAGGCGAAGTAGAATACTTGGCAGAGCGCTTTGGCTTAACAGCGAAGTACATTGTAGAAGCAGCAAAGAAGGCAATCTCTAGAAAATAAATAGACAGATCAAACTAAGCAAATGTCTGGATAGGCGCCAGTAGCGCGCCTATCAGGCAGCTTGCTTTTTGTCTATATGGGAAATTCCCTGTTAGCTGGAAAAAAACAGTAAATATTATCTTTCTATAAACCAATGAATTAAAATTGAAAAGGAGTTCTTGTATGAGAAACGTGTACATTTTATCTGCGGCGAGAACTGCAGTAGGCAGTTTTGGAGGCTCGTTAAAAGATGTGAAAGCGGCTACGTTAGGAGAAGTGACTATTAAAGAGGCGCTCAAGAGAGGCGGCATCACAGCAAAGGACGTAGATGAAGTCATCTTGGGAAACGTCTTGCAAGCAGCACAGGGCCAGAACCCTGCAAGACAGGCGGCTTTGGCGGCGGGAATTGATGTGGAAGTTCCAGCATTTACTATCAACAAGGTCTGTGGAAGCGGTCTGAAGAGTGTGGCACTGGCAGCACAATCCATTCGCTGTGGCGATGCAGAAGTGGTCGTTGCTGGCGGCATGGAGAGCATGAGCAGAGCCCCTTATGTTTCAATGCCCACCAGATGGGGTGCTAGAATGGGCGACATCCAGATGGTAGACGTGATGATCAAAGACGGACTGTGGGATGTGTTCAACGATTATCATATGGGAATTACTGCAGAAAATGTAGCGGAAAAATACGGCATCACTAGAGAAATGCAGGATGAATTTGCTGCTAACTCACAGAAAAAGGCTGCTGCTGCTAGAGAATCTGGAAGATTTGACGATGAGATCGTGCCCATTGAAATCCCTCAGAGAAAAGGGGATCCCATCGTATTTGATAAGGACGAATTTATTCGCCCCAATACCACGGTGGAGGTGCTAGCAAAATTAAAGCCTGCTTTTAAAAAAGGCGGCACGGTGACAGCGGGCAACGCTTCTGGTATTAACGACAGCGGCGCTTGCGTGATCGTAGCATCTGAGGATTTCATCAAAAAGAACAACTTAAAGCCGCTGGCCAAGATCGTGAGCAATGGCTCCAAGGGCGTAGATCCCAGCATCATGGGTATGGGCCCAGTGCCTTCTACTAGACAGGCGTTGGAAAAAGCCGGCATGACGGTAGATGATCTGGACTTAGTGGAGGCCAACGAGGCGTTTGCTGCACAGGCAGTTGCCGTTGTGAAAGAGTTAGGCCTGGATCCTGCGAAAGTAAATGTGAACGGTGGCGCAATTGCCATTGGACACCCCATCGGCGCGTCTGGCGCCAGAATTCTTATCACTCTGCTTTATGAGATGATCAAGAGAGATGCGAAAAATGGGCTGGCTACGCTGTGTATCGGCGGTGGCATGGGCGAAGCACTGATCGTACAGCGGGACGAACTCTGCAAATAAGGAGGTCATTATGAGCTTTGTATTGTTAGAGAAAAAGGATCACATTGCCATTATCACTGTATCCAGAGAGAAAGCACTCAACGCTTTGAACACACAGGTGTTATTAGACCTGGAAGCGGCGGTAGATGAAGTGGATGAGGATAAGGAGATCTACTGTGCTATTGTAACAGGCGCAGGCCCTAAGGCATTTGTGGCAGGCGCGGATATTGCCGCTATGCTGGAAATGTCGGTGGGAGAGGCCAAAGAATTTAGTGCACTGGGGAACCGCGTATTCCGCAAGATTGAGACGCTACGGGTACCTGTCATTGCAGCTGTCAATGGATTTGCCTTAGGCGGTGGCTTAGAGCTTGCCATGGCTTGTGATTTTAGAATTGCCAGTGAAAATGCAGTGCTCGGCTTACCAGAAACCAGCCTGGGAATCATGCCAGGCTACGGTGGAACCCAGCGCTTGGCGCGGCTCATTGGGCCGGCAAAGGCGAAAAAACTCATGTACACTGCTGGCAAAATGAAGGCGGCAGAGGCAAAAGAGTGCGGCCTAGTAGAGGAGGTCGTGGCTCCTGAAGAGCTGATGGACTGTGTGCTAAAGATCGCTGGGAAGATCGCAGCCAATGCGCCTTTGGGCGTACAGGCGGCAAAGCTATCCTGCAACACAGGGATGCAGATGGACATGAGCAGTGCCGTGGCCCTGGAGGCACAGATCTTTGGATCGTTGTTCGCCACCGAAGATCAGAAACTGGGCATGGGCGCGTTTGTGAACAAGGAAAAGGTAGAGAAGTTCTCAAACAAATAGTAAACGGGCGGTATAAACGAGCGATTGAAAAAATAATAACATTAGTCCCATATGAGAAACGGCGAAGCGCCGGCAAAAGCTTAATATAAAAAAGAATCGAGGGATATGAACGATGAAAGTAATGGTGATTGGTGCAGGTACGATGGGCAGCGGCATTGCTCAAGTATTTGCTAGCAAGGGAATCCAGACAAAACTCTATGATATCAAACAGGAATTTGTGGATAAGGGTTATGCGGGTATCGACAAAGGCCTTTCCCGCCAAGTGAGCAAGGGAAAGATGTCTGAAGACGATAAGAATAAAATCCTATCCAACTTGATCAAGACACTGGACATCAACGATGCCAAAGACTGTGATTTGGTAGTAGAGGCGATTGTAGAAAACCTGCAAGTGAAAAAAGATGTGTTCACCCAGCTAGATGGCATTGTATCTGAAAACGCTATTTTAGCTTCTAACACTTCTTCTCTGTCCATTACCGAGATGGCAGTGGCCACAAAGCACCCTGGCAGAGTCGTGGGGATGCATTTCTTTAACCCAGCACCTGTGATGAAGCTCATCGAGGTCGTGAAGAGCTTATTAGTATCGGAAGAAGTGGTGGAAAAAATTACTCAGATTAGCAAAGATTTAGGGAAAGAGCCTGTGCTCGTAAATGAAGCGCCTGGCTTTGTGGTAAACAGAATCCTCATCCCGATGATTAACGAGGCCATTTCCATCTATGCAGATGGCATTGCCAGCGTAGAGGATATTGATAAGGCCATGAAATACGGCGCCAATATGCCAATGGGTCCGTTGGAATTGGGAGATCTAGTAGGCCATGACGTAAACCTGGCGATTATGAACGAGCTGTATCAGGGAACAGGGGATCCTAAATATCGCCCACATCCTCTGCTGAAAAAATACGTGAGAGCAGGATATCTGGGGAGAAAGACGGGCAAGGGCTTCTACGATTACACGAAAAAATAAAGGATTTTAGGTATGACAATCAAAGTAGAATTGGGAGTGCCGTTTTTTGACTTTTATCAGACTAAGCAGATGGAGATGAAATTTGATAGAGACGCCATTACCTTGGAGGATATTTCTCAATTTCTATTTGAGAAATATCCTGAGGTAAAAGACACCTTGGCAAGAAAGGGATACATCACAAGCGAGGGGATTTTAAAGGCAATTTACGCCGTAGATGGCGAAATTGTATATGGAAAAGATACTCCTGTGAGAGATGGACAGTCTGTAAAAATTTTAAATCATATGCTAGGTGGATGATATTTGCTTTGTGTTTATTTGCACAATATGATAAAATAGTAATAACAGAAATTAGGGCTGTGTGCAGCGAAGGGCGCACGCTGCACACGACTCTTGGAAAAACACAATATGTATGAGGTGAATGGTATGAAGTATGGTTATTACGGTAATTTCTTGCGCATCGATTTGAGCACAAAGACGATTACCAAACAGGAATTCAGCGAGGAAACACTCAGAAAGTACTTAGGCGGGAGCGGCCTAGGCACGAAAATTCTCTATGACGAGACAGATCAACATACGGATCCATTAGGACCGGACAATTTACTGATTTTTATGACCAGCCCACTAGTTGGCACCAATGTGCCGAACTTTGGCCGGTATCAGGTCATCACCCGTTCGCCGCTGACCGGCTCTTTTGGAGAGGCAAACTCAGGGGGAACATGGGGTGCAAAGCTGAGAAAAGCTGGTGTAGATGGCCTAATCATCAAAGGACAGTCGGAAAAGCCATGCTACATATACATTGAGGATGGCGTGGCAGAGATCAAAGACGCTGATGACATCTGGGGCAAGGACACCTATGAGCTGGATGACATCATGAAGGAAAAACACGGCAAAAAGACCACGATTGCATGTATCGGACCAGCTGGTGAAAATTTGGTGCTCACCTCTGCTGTCATGAACGACGGTAGAGAGGGAAGAGCAGCTGCAAGATGCGGCGTAGGTGCTGTGATGGGCTCCAAAAAGCTCAAGGCGATTGCCGTAAATGGCAACATTCGGCCAGCACTGGCAGATGAAGAGGGCATGAGGGAGAGCATTAAGAAATGGGCTCCTGCCATTAAAGATGCCACCTATGATGGACTTGGAAAATATGGAACTGCCGGCGGCATGTCGGGTGTAGAAGCAGTAGGCGATTTGCCCATTAAAAACTGGTCAGCAGGCAGTTTTGAAAACGTAGAAAAAATTACCGGTGTTGCTTTAACCGAGCAAATTTTGAAAAAGAGATATCACTGTGCACAGTGCGTGATCGGCTGCGGCAGAACCATTGAAATCAAAGAAGGCGAAGGGAAATATGCCTGTGTATTGGGCGGCGGCCCAGAATATGAAACCCTAGGACTGATGGGCTCTGGCTGTATGATAGATGACCTTTCTGCCATTTCCTATGCCAATGAGCTGTGCAACCGCTATGGCCTGGATACCATTGGAGCGGGTAATACAGTGTCTTTTGTAATGGAAGCTTATGAGGCAGGAGTGATTACCAAAGAAGATCTTGGATTTGAAGCACCCTTTGGCAATGACGAGGCCATGATGAAGATCATCAAAATGATCGCTTTCAGAGAGGGAAAATTAGGAGATATGCTGGCTGAGGGTACCAAGAGAGCGGCTGAAGCATTGGGCGGCATTGCGCCAGAGTTTGCTGTACATGTGAGGGGAATGGATTTCCCAGCTCACGATCCTAGAATGTCAGATGCAACAGGGCTTCAATATGCCACTAGCACAAGAGGCGCTTGCCACTTAAACGCGTTTATCCACGACTTTGAAGCAGGTGGAGACTTCCCAGGATTTGGGGTAGTACCGCCTATGAAATTGGAGCGCTACAGCACGGAGAAATACCAATCTAATCTGGTGAAGGAGATGCAGGATTTCTGTGCCATTTGCGACACCTTAAACTGCTGCAAGTTCATCATCTTTGGCCTAGGTGAGGCAACGGTGGATACCTTTGTAGAATGGGTGAATATGGCTACTGGCTGGGATATGACTCATGAAGAACTGATGCGGGCCGGAGAGAGAATCTTCAACCTAAAGAGAATGTATCTGGTGAGAGATGGCCAGTCCAGAAAAGACGATGTATTACCTCCTAAGATGACCATGAGAAGAGGAAGCGGTGGATCTGCCACTAACATTCCGGACGTAGCTGGAATGCTGGACGATTATTATGAGCTGAGAGGATGGGATCAATACGGTATCCCAACCAAAGAGCTGTTAGATCGGTTGGATCTCACACAAGAAATAAAATAATGGACAAAACGATAAAAATGGCTGATGCAATCTGCATTGGCCATTTTTATATCTCTTCTAAAACAACTAGTTCAACTGGTAAATTTAGAAGCTGATCATTTATCAGAGAATCATGAAAGAGAAATCGCGATGTATATTTACAAAAAAAGGAAGAGTAGTAGTTTCTATAAAGTGCTGCGAGCAGACAAACTTCTCTTAATAGGGAGCCTAAGTGAGATATTGCCATTGGTTTAGGGAAATGCGTTTGTACAGGCAGCCTTAGCGGAGTAATGCAAGTATGAAAAATCGCATTCTGAAATTGCAGGGAGAGTACAAAAAATTTAGAAATGACTTATATATTGCATTTTCTTAAAAAATATTCATAAATAGGGAAGAGAGATTCCATAAAGAAATAGGTAATTTCCATATTCTTTTACAATACAAATATTTTGATGAAAACTTACCCAAAAAGTAGTATAATATAGGTATTTCAGAGACAATTCCATTTGGGTACATCATAGAAACGCTAAGTAAGAGTGGCACATTTACTTTGAGAAGATATATGAAAAAAGATAAATGAAAAACGGATATCGGAGCGAGTTTAACAATACTCAGTAAAACGTTTACACCACTCGCTTATATTTTATAAATTGGCAAGATGAGATCATATTGAGATGAATACATCTGTAAGATAGAAAACAGCTTTTCAATCAAAACGAGAATAAAATAGGAGGAGTAATTATGAAATCTATTTTTGACCACATTGACTTAGGAGGGGTTCCGCTGCAAAATAGGGCGGTGCGCTCAGCAACACACGAGGAAATGGCGGATGAAGATGGGCACATCACCCCAGAGCTCTTTTCCCTTTATGGAGAGTTGGCGGAAGGGGGAGTAGGGCTGATTATTACTAGTTATACTAATGTGCTGAAAGAAGGACAGCCAGCTCCAAAGATGATGGGTATGTTTGACGACAGTTTTCTCGAGGAGAATCAACAACTCACCTCTATGATTCATCATCGGGGCAAGGCGAAGGTGTTCAGCCAAATTGTATATGGTGGATCTTCTACCAATTATAATTTGGATTCGGGACGGACGATTTTGGGCCCATCTGCGGTGAAAAACCCCGCTGGTGTGACACCTAAGGAGGGCACGAAAGAAGATATTGTGATGCTGCAACAGGCATTTGCCGATAGCGCTGTGCGAGTCAAAAAAAGTGGATTTGATGGAGTACAGTTGCACTTTGCCCATGGATATGGACTTAGCCATTGGCTTACGCCGTTTTTCAATCGCAGGACAGATGAATACGGCGGCAGTATTCAAAATAGAGCCAGAATGTTGTTAGAGGTATTTGAAAAAGTGCGCCAGGCGGTGGGAGAGGAGTTTCACATCTCCTGTAAGATCAACAGCATGGACTTCCACGACCAAGGCCTCACTTTAGAAGATTGCATCTATGTCTGTAAAAAACTCGATGAGCTAGGCATTGATTCCATTGAGGTAAGCGGAGGCAGCCCGGTAGCGCCGCCAGAAGGACATTTAATTCGCAAAGGCGCGGTAAAGCCATATCTGCTGGAAAATGCGAAAGCCATTGCCAGAGAGGTATCTGTCCCGGTGATTTCAGTGGGAGGATATCGGGAGTTTGAGGATGTAGAAGACGCCCTGAATCAGTCGGACATTGCGGCGATCTCCTTTAGTAGGCCATTGCTGCGGGAGCCAGATCTCATTGCCAGATGGCAGTCGGGAGATCACACAAAGTCCAAGTGCATCTCCTGCAATGGATGTATGAGTAACCGGCAAGCAGGACTGTGTAAACTGCGCAAATAATGAAATATTGTGAAAAAAGAGCCTACTGAGGCTCTTTTTTGTATGTGAAAACAATACGGCAAAGTGCCAGTGGAAATGCAAGAAGGAAATAGAGGATTGTCTTTTATGAAATGAATAAGAGCGGAAAATTCAATTAGTTGACTATTCAACTAATTGGAGATATAATATAGAACGGCGATCAGACAGGGAGGTGTGCGGGGTGAAGCAATATCACCACACTTTTTTAAAGTACATCTCTGTGATACAGAGAAACTACTATAAGTATATGGACATGAAAATGGGAAGAGGGAAAATCGGCTGTGGCCAGTACTTTTTCCTCACGTATGTCTATGAGCGAGATGGCATCTCCATGTACGACTTAGCAAAAATCGGCCATTTTGATAAAGGAACGGTTACCAAAGCGGTTCAAAAGTTGGCGGAAAACGGATATATTGTCATCCAAGTGGATGAAAAAGATAGACGCATCAAACACCTTCATGTCACGGAAAAAGCGCGTGAAGTGGTGGAAAGAGTCTATCAAGCAAGCTATCAGTGGAAGGACATGTTACTCAGCAATTTAACGGAACAAGAAGAGACAATTTTAACGGAAAATCTCAAGCAGATGGCAGAGGAGTCCTGCAAAGTGATCGGCGAAATGAATGAAGAGAAGGGGGAAAAGAGAAGTGGAAAGTGAAGTAGCAGAAAGTCAAATAAGAGAAGGGGAAAAGAACCCCTTAGGGTATCAACCCATTGGGAAATTACTCATTACATTTTCAGTACCTGCGATTATCTCCTGTTTGATCAACTCGCTCTATAACATTGTAGACCAGATATTTATCGGGCAAGGTGTAGGGTATCTGGGAAACGCGGCGACAACGGTGGCGTTCCCGATTATGACCATTCTTTTGGCATTTGCCACGTTAGTAGGTGCGGGATCTAGCGCTTATGCAGCGATACGGCTAGGAGAAAAGCGAGAGGAAGAAGCGGAAAAGACGCTGGGCAATGCCCTTACTATCACGGTGATTATCAGCGTAGTGCTTATGGCGGTAGGCCTAATTTTTTTGCAGCCAATGCTCCGCGCTTTTGGTGCGACGGACAAAATAATGCCTTACGCCATAGACTATACTTTGGTAATCTTACTGGGTACACCGTTTAATATGGTCAGTGTGGTGCTCTCCAATTTAGCCAGAACGGATGGACATCCTAGGTTATCTCTTTATGGAATGTTGATTGGGGCGATCTTAAATGCTATCCTAGATCCGATCTACATTTTTATATTTGGATGGGGCGTAACGGGTGCGGCAATTGCCACCATTACTTCTCAGCTGATTTCGGCAATCGTCCTGTTGCAGTACTTTCTGCGCCCTGCCAAAAAGCCCATCCATATGAGGCTCAAAACATCTAATTTAAAGTTAGGCAAGAAAAGAGTGGGACGTTTTTTGACGCTAGGCATTTCCTCGGGCATCACCCAATCAGTGGCGTGTATCATGCAGATCGTCATGAACAATTCACTGGTAGCCTATGGAAACCAGAGCAGTATTGGGGGCGATGTAGCCTTAAGTGCCATGGGCATTGTGATGAAAATCGCCATGATTATGGCCGCCTTTGGGATTGGCGTGGGCATTGGGGCACAGCCCATTTTGGGATACAACAGAGGCGCTTGTCACTACAGCCGCATTAAGAAGACCTATGGAATTGCGGTGATTTTGGCAACGGCGATGATCTTTGTCTGCTGGATAGTCTGTCAGGTGATCCCGGGGCCGATTATCAGCATCTTTGGGCAGGAGGATGCGAACTTTACGGATTTTGCCATTAAATGCCTGAGGATCTATCTGTTCAGCATATTCTGTGCGGGCTTTCAGATTGTATCCACCACATACTTCCAGGCCACGGGGCAGCCGCTCAAGGCGTCTATTTTATCCATGTTGCGGCAGCTCTTACTGCTCATCCCGCTGATCTTGATTTTGCCGCTGTTTATGGGGTTGGATGGAATTTTGTATTCAGCACCTATTGCCGATGCGGCTTCAGCGGTGATCGTCGCATTCTTCATTGTACCGGAAATGCGCAAGTTAAACCAAAAAGTGCGAGAGGAGAAAGAGATGGCAGCAGAAAAGGCAACTGCCTAACGCTGCTGGTTTTTGCCTCAATCAGAGAAAATCTGTGTTATAGCATCAAAAAACGAGAGAGCGTGGAGATCTGCGACTCTCCCTTTTTTTGGAGTAAAAGGAATTCGAGGAGGGAAACGTACCTGTTTGGAAATAGATGGACCTCAATGCCAGGGCTACGATTGCACAGTTGCCGACGATATTGTAGAGAAAACAAGAACAGCTTTTGAGATGGAGCGCTAGGTATCAAAAATTTTTATTTTTTCTTTCATAATTTATGATATAATCTATTGTAGGTAAGTATACGAGCCGTGGGGATGCCATGGGCGTATACGAATGAATGAAACATTTGAGCGAGGGAATGTAACATTGAAAAAATCAAATATTGGCGGCCAAGGTGTGCTGGAAGGGGTCATGATGCGTTCGCCCCAATGGAGCGGAATGGCTGTGAGAAAACAAAATGGATCCATAGCCACTTGGAAAAAGGAGAACTCCTCTGCCACGACGAAAAATAAATTTTTGGGACTGCCTATCGTAAGGGGCGTGGTGTCCTTTGTGGAGATGCTGGTAAATGGGGTAAAAACCATTACTGAGTCGGCAAAGATGTACGACGAATCTGCTGCAGAGGAGATGGAACCCAGCAAATTTGAAAAATTTTTGGCAAAAAAGACGGGCAAAGACGCCATGGACATCATGATGGGATTTGCCGTGGTAATTGCGGTAGTGTTGGCTGTAGTGATCTTTTTCATCGTGCCCACTGCCATTACTAATCTCTTTAAGGGGATCGTGCAAGCGCCAATTTTGCTCAACTTGATTGACGGTGTCATTCGACTGATGATCTTCATGGGATATCTGCTGCTGGTTACCTGTACCAAGGATATTAAGCGACTGTTTATGTACCACGGGGCAGAGCACAAAGTCATCAACTGCTTTGAATCCGAGGCGGAGATGACGGTGGAAAATGCCAGAAAGCAGAGCAGGCTACATCCTCGGTGTGGGACCAGCTATTTGCTTATCGTCATGGTGATTTCCATCTTGGTATTTGCACTGTTGGGATGGAGCGACGCATGGTATTTGCGGTTCGGTTTGCGCATCATCTTACTGCCGTTTATTGCAGGTCTTTCTTATGAAGTGCTCAAACTGGCAGCAAAATACGAGAATCGGTTTGTGAGGATTGTCCGCGCACCGGGCATGGCGCTGCAGCGGCTCACCACAAAGGAACCGGACGATTCCATGTTGGAGATCTCCCTCATCGCTTTCTTTATAGCGGAAAATGAGAAATCCCCAGAGGAGATGGAGAGCCTCATTCAGCAGTATACCCATCTAAAACAGCAGCCGAAACCTCAGGAAGAGAACGAGGGCGAGCAAATGGCTGTTGAACCTACACTGGAAAACGCAAAGGCAGCCGCCAAACAGCAACCTGAGACGGTGGAAAAGGCCGAGGGGGTAATGGAAGAGAACCAGCAAGAGGGAAGAGATTCTCAGATGGCTGCGGAGGAAAAAGTAGGGAAAGGGTCAGCAGAGCCTATGGGAAAAGTACAGGAGTCCATTTGAGTATGGATCGAAGACAGCTGCTGGCAGATATCACGCGGGAGTTGAGAGAGCATCAAGTGGCTGAACCGGAGGTGATCGCAAAACACCTGGCCAGCAGCATACTGGATTGTTCGCTGAGTGATTTATATGTATATGGCCATGAACGGGTAGGCCAAAGAGATATAGAGCGATTGGAAGAGTGTGTAGGGCAGCTCATTCAAGGGGTGCCACTAGCCTATGTGCTGGGGGAGCGCTATTTTATGGGCCTGCGCTTTACAATTACGCCAGATGTGCTCATCCCCAGACAGGATACCGAACTGGTATGTGAAACTGCACTGGAGTGGATCAAGCGAAAAGGATACCAAAGCGGGCTAGACCTTTGTTGCGGTTCGGGTGCAATCGGCGTCAGCTTGGACGTCTATGGGCCGGAGAGCTTACAGTCCATCCAAGGCGTGGATATTAGCCAAAAGGCAGTGGAGCTAGCGAACCAGAATGGCAAAGCAAACGGGGCTAAGCGTTTTTGGGCATACCAGAGCGACCTTTTTGCGCGAATAGAGAATAAGTTTGACTTTATCGTATCCAATCCTCCCTATATTGGAGAGGCAGAATATCAGACGCTGGATCCCTTGGTGCGAGAAAACGAGCCGAGACTGGCGCTAGTGGCAGAGAGAGACGGATACGAGTTTTATGAGAAAATTATCAAAAGGGCAGGGGATTATCTGCACAAAGGTGGCCTGCTCTTATTTGAAATAGGATATCAACAAAAGGACAGGGTGATGGAATTGATGAGGCAACAGGGATATGCTGATATCTGCTGTAAGCAGGATTACGCGGGCAATGACCGTGTGGTCATGGGATTTTTGTAGAAAACATAGAGGATATAATCACAGCGAAGAGTGCGCTTGAATAGGTGTGGGAAAACACCTAAATTGCTGGCGAGAAGGGCGACTCTGTGAAGGAAGGGCGGCTCTGTGGAGTGATAAGGGTTAGCGGAAGACAGGACGGTTAGAAAGGCCAAGCTGTCGTTTTCATCGTATGGTAGGACAACCAAAAGGAAAAGAAGAAAATTAAGTTTTGAAGAGGGACGAAAAATATGTTTGAAAAATTAGATCATATAAAGAAAAAATATGAAGAGCTGAGCTTAGAGCTCTCCAAGGCGGAGGTCATTCAAAATCAGGAGCTCTTTCGGGAGCTGGCCAAAGAACATGCATCTCTAGAGGAGACGGTGCAGGCCTACGATAGGTATTTACAGCTCAAGCAGCAGGCAGAGGATTTAAAGGAGATGTTGCAGACAGCGGATGATCCAGAAATGGTAGAGATGATCAAGGAGGAGCAGGAAGATACCCGAAAAGGTATGGAAAACCTCGAGCAGGAATTGCGCACGCTCTTGCTTCCCAAAGACCCGAACGACGATAAAAACGTCATTTTGGAAATTCGTGCGGGAACAGGTGGAGAAGAGGCAGCCCTCTTTGGACAGAACCTGCTGAGAATGTATACCAGGTATGCAGAGCGAACGGGGTATAAAATGGAGGTGCTGTCCTCCAACTATACAGAGCTGGGGGGCGTCAAGGAAATCGTCATCGCCATTAAGGGAAAAGGGGCGTTTTCTCGGCTGAAGTACGAAAGCGGCGTGCATAGAGTGCAGCGGGTGCCAGAGACTGAATCCCAAGGCAGAGTGCACACCTCGGCAGCTACTGTAGCAGTATTGCCAGAGGCGGAGGACATTGACATTAAAATTGAGCCAGGTGATATTCGGGTGGACGTGTTCCGTGCCGGCGGCCACGGAGGCCAGTGTGTCAATACCACGGACTCGGCAGTCCGCATTACCCACCTGCCTACAGGATTAGTTGCCACCTGTCAGGATGAAAAATCCCAGCTGAAAAATAAGGAGAAGGCCATGAAGGTCCTGAAGGCGCGGCTCTACGATATGACCAAAAACAAGGCGGAAGAGGAGTACGCGCAAAATAGAAAAAACCAAATTGGCAGTGGAGACAGAAGCGAGCGGATTCGCACCTATAATTTCCCGCAAGGGAGGGTTACAGACCACCGGATTTCCCTCACACTCTATAAGTTAGAGGCATTTTTAGATGGGGATTTAGATGAGATGATAGACGCGCTGATTATGGCCCAAAGAGAACAGGAACTCACCAGCCAAGGGGTATAATCTATCACTCAAAAGCCTATGATAGAACATATTGGGCTTATTTGGGGAATAAGTATTAGTAAAACCATTGGCAAAGTAGGAGTGAATTATGGACTATCTGTATTCAGCGCTGGCTGGATGTATTGTAGGGGCAGTGGGCACCTGTGGTGGTGCAGCGCTTTCCTTTTTGGTGAAAAAGTCCAACAACCGGCTTTCCGCAATTCTCATGGGCATTTCCGCTGGCACGATGCTGGCGGTAGTATTCTTTGACATGTGGCCGGAGTCTTTTGAGATGTCGGGCTGGGCGCCTTGCATCATTTCCACGGCAATCGGCGCAATATTTGTACACGCTGTGCACCTGATTCTCCCCCATGACAGAGAAAGTGCAACGAGCAAAAGGATAAGCAAAGGAGTAGGGGCTAAG
>ERZ780195.1177-NODE-1177-length-22700-cov-6.002738_pt1 | contig 22700 bp, 13 predicted proteins | sample MGYA00511017_ERZ780195 | MGnify/ENA primary metagenome ERZ780195 (study PRJEB29588, sample SAMEA2159974) | human gut metagenome | biome: human gut; feature: human-associated habitat; material: faeces | place: Denmark | collected 2008/2010 ...
AAACTCCTACAAGAAGTTATATTGTTAATATGGCAGATCAGGAGGGAAATGCACAGATTAACGCAGATACAGAGAATATAATATTATCTGAGGTTATGGATGCAGTATTAGATGATTTAACAGAAGGATGATGGCTGTTATGAATAGAAATGATGTGAACAGGAAGACGTGGTATCTGTTAATTCTTATGCCGGTAATATATCTGGCAGTGTCAGTGCTTGTTGTATTCTTAGTTAAGAATAATGTGGCATACCCTACAGGTTCAGATACTATGTATCATATATTCCGTGGAGATTATGTATACAATTCGATAAAAGAAGGCAGCTGGTATCCTATATATAATTCTATGTGGTATAACGGCGTGGAGATTATGCGTTACTGGGCACCACTTACAGCATATTATATGGCATTATGCCAGATGATTGCAGGTGGAGGACAGCTTGCAGGATACCTTATATTCGTGGGCTCAGTCTGCTTTTTTAACAGCATATTATGGCTTATAATAGGCAGGAAAATGAATAGGCCATATCTTGGTGCATTTGTTGGACTTATATGGTTCTTTATGCCTAATAATCTGCTTGCATTGTTTGTTGAAGGTAATCTTGCAAGATCATTGTGTATGATATTTCTGCCTGTATTCATATATGCGGTATGTGAATATCTGTCAGAGAGAAAGAGAATATATATTCCTATAATTATAGTTACATTCGCACTTATGGCAATGTGTCATCTTGGCTATGCTGGTATGATTGCACTGGCAGTGCTTATATACTGCATAGTGTATATGTTCCAGCAAGGCAATAAGAGAGCGGTATTGGAAGTGATTGTCAGCATACTGCTTGGATTTATGGTTCTTGGAATATGGCTTGTTGCTTCGCTTAATGGAGGAATAACATCACTTGATAACTCAGAAAATATGGCTAACTTCTTTCAGAAGCTTGTTGTTACTCTTAATCCGCTTGATAGAATTAAGAGCAATAACTCCCATTTCTACTATGGGATTGCAGCGTGCATAATAGCGGTATGCGGAATATTCCTTGGATATAAGAAGTCAAGAGCGGGATTTGTGACAGCGGTAGTCATTCTTGTATGCACTACTACAGCTATGTATCCGGTGTTAAGCCTTCTTCCAGGAAGCCAGTATCTTTGGATGTTAAGATTTATTTCCATAGCATTATGCTTTATATTGTACAGCTTTCTTAAGTGGGATACATTAAAGAAGCCGTTGGTGCTATTGATGTGTGTTCTTCTTATAGCAGATATAGTGCCATCACTTACATTGATAACAGGCGGAAGTCTGTTTACAGAAGATAATAAAATATCTTTAAGTGGAATGTTCAGCCGGTATAATAGTACATCAGAGGATAATTCTTCTGATACATCGCTTATTGATGATATTTTATCATTAAATATGACAGATACAAGTGAGGCAGAGGACAGGATTAATCAGATACAGAACTATACACTTATATCAAAGACACAGAGCATAAGACAAACTGGTTCATGTATCAAACCACTATCAGTACTGATTCCTGCAATTGATAAAAAAATAATAACAGCATCTTCAATATATGATGATATAGAACAAGACTTTCCAAATGGATATCATCCAACAGATTACAATAAACCATTAGGGAAAATAACAGTTAGAAGAGCAGTAGAATCTTCACAAAATATTCCATTTGTAGAAATAATGCAGCAATTGCAACCACAAAATTCAATTAAATATTTAAAAAAGATGGGAATATCAACATTAACAGAAGAAGATGAAACATTAGTACTTGCACTAGGAGGATTGCAAAAAGGAATAAGTACACTAGAGATGGCGGCTGGATATGCAATGATAGCAAATGATGGAGAATATATCCAACCAACGTTTTATACGAATATTAATAATAGTGAAGGAACTACTATTTTAAAAGCACAACAAAAGAAGAAAAGAGTTGTTTCACAAGATGTGGCATATATAGTTAAGGAAATACTGACACAGCCAGTAAATGGAACAAAAGGAACAGCAACATATTGTAAAATTTCTGGAGTAGATGTTGCAGCTAAAACAGGAACAACAGATGAAAACTATGATAGATGGCTTTGTGGTTTTACACCATATTATACAGCAGCAACATGGTATGGATTTGATGAAAATGAAACAATAGAATACAATAAAAGAAATCCAGCTGGATTATTATGGGCTAATGTAATGTCTAAAATACATGCAGGACTAAAAAATGCGAATTTTGAAAAGCCAAGTACTATTTCTACTTGCAACATATGTTCAGAAACCGGAAAAATTGCAACTACTGAATGTACAAATGTATATACTGAATATTATTTACAGAACACAATACCAGACTTATGTGATAAACATTCTGGAACAGAATTAAAGAAAAATACAACAACGAAAACACAAAATGAAAATGGTACGGTTGAAGAAATTACTAAAGATATAGATGCAATTGATCCTCAACAAATAGAAACAAATGTACAATAGAAAAAGTATAAAATATATATTGACAAAAATAAAAAATTAGTAGATAATAACTAATGATTAACAAAAAGAAAAAAATGCTAAAACAGAGCATAGAAAAAACATAGGAGGAAAATTAAATATGTACGTGTTTAACAGAATAACTGTAAATCCGCAATTACCAAAAAGAATTGGGAGAATAACAGAAATAGCAAATAATTTATGGTGGTCTTGGAATACAGAATTTTTAAGATTATTCAAAATGATAGATATAGATTTATGGGAGAGATGCAATAAAAATCCTGTGAAATTTTTAAAATCAGTAGAACAGGAAAAGCTAGAAAATGCTGCAAGAGATATTGCATTTATAAAAGAATATGACAAAATAGTTAGTAATTTTGATTCATATATGAACAGTAAGAGTACTTGGTTTAACTCAAAATATCCAGATAATAGAAATGATTTAATAGCATATTTTTCAGCTGAATATGGATTAGACCAAACAATAGCAATATATTCAGGTGGTCTTGGAATATTATCTGGTGACCATCTAAAATCTGCAAGTGACTTAGGGATTCCGTTAGTTGCTGTAGGTTTGTTATATAAAAATGGATATTTTAATCAAATAATAGATAGATATGGAATGCAAAGACCAGAATATAGAGATTTAGACATATATGATTTACCAATAACACCAGTAAAAGATTTGGATGGAAATGATTTAATATTATTTATAAAATTTCCAAAAAGAAGAATATATTTAAAAGTATGGGAAATAAATGTAGGAAGAATAAAACTATATTTGATGGATTCAGATATAGACATTAATAATGTAGAAGATAGAGATACAACAGCACGTTTATATGGTGGAGACCAAGAAATGAGAATAAGACAAGAAATTATACTTGGAATGGGAGGAGTTAGTCTATTAAGAAGATTAGGACTAACACCAACTGTATATCATATGAATGAAGGACATTCAGCGTTTTTAAACCTTGAATTAATAAAAAATACAATAAAAGAAAAACAAGTTTCTTTTGATGTAGCAAGAGATATAGCATCATCAAAAACAGTATTTACAACACATACGCCTGTTCCAGCAGGAAATGATATATTCCCACTAGACTTAGTAGAAAAATATTTCAAAGATTTTTGGCCAAGATTAGGATTAACAAGAGAAGAATTTTTAAAATTAGGAATGAAACCTTGTGAAGGACTAGAACCAGGATTCAACATGGGAATATTTGCTTTAAAAATTGCAGGAAAGAAAAATGGTGTAAGCAAATTACATGGCGAAGTGTCAAGAGAACTATTTGCAGATGTATGGCCACATATAGCTCCAAGTGAATCACCAATAACATATGTAACAAATGGAATTCACACATGTACATGGTTAGCTCCAAAAATGAAAGAATTATATAATAAATATTTGATGCCATATTGGCAAGACAATATACATGAAGATTATGTGTGGGAAAAAATAAGAACAATTCCAGATGAAAAAATGTGGAAAGTTCATATGGAAAGAAAAGAAAAATTAATAGCATTAGTTAAAGAAAATGTAACAAGAAGGTTAAGAAGAGAAGGTGTAAGCTACGAAGAAATCACAGAAGCTACGTCAAAATTAAATCCAGAAGCATTAACAATAGGATTTGGAAGAAGATTTGCAACATATAAGAGAGCTACTCTGATTTTTAAAGACTTAGAAAGAATAACACAAATTTTAAATGATGAAAATAGACCAGTTCAGTTAATATTTGCAGGAAAAGCACATCCAGCAGATAGAGAAGGTGCAGACTTAATAAAATATATACATGAAATATCAATGAAGCCACAATTCAAAGGAAAAATATTTATTCTTGAAAATTATAATATAGAAATTTCAAGATATATGGTAAGTGGTGTAGATGTTTGGCTAAATAATCCAAGAAGACCAATGGAAGCATCAGGAACAAGTGGACAAAAAGCTTCTGTAAATGGAGTTGTAAACTTTAGTGTGCTAGATGGATGGTGGGCAGAAGGATATAATCAAAAAAATGGTTGGGCAATAGGAACAAACAAAGAGTACTCATCATATGAAGAACAAGATATAGCAGATAGTAATAGCATATACTATACATTAGAAAACAAGATTATTCCAACATATTATGATAAAGATAGAAATGGAATATCAAAATCTTGGATGGAATATATGAAAAATTCAATAATGACAACAGCTGGAAAGTATAGTACAGCAAGAATGTTGGTAGATTATACAAGAAAATTATATATACCACTATGTAATTTAACGAAAAAATATTATACAGATCTTAACAGAGTAACAGAATATGATGCTTGGAAAGCAAGTATGTATTCAAATTGGAAAGATGTAAAAATTGAACAAATTGAGAGTAATGCAGATAATATAACTGTTGATGCAGGAGAAGAGATTGAAGTAAGATGTGAAGTAACACTTCCAAATATTGATTCGAACTCAATTAGAGCAGAAGTATATTATGGCAAATTCTTAGAAAATGGTACTGTACAAGATATAAAAATAATTCCAATGAAGATGGAAAAAAGAGATGAAGAAAATAGAAAATATTATTATGTAGCAAAAATTAATTTAACAACAGGTGGAAACTATGGATACTCATTTAGAGTTATGCCTCAAAATGAAATGTTATTAGATAGTGAAAATATGGATTTGGTTAAATGGATTGAAAAATAAAAAATAGCGCAAAAATATTGCGCTATTTTTTTGGAATACAGTAAAATTATGGAAAAAGTATTTACAAATAATAAAAAATATAATATAATGATGCCGTAAAAAATAATAAAAAAGGGGTGGAGCATATGATGCACAAAAAAGTCATCAAATTATTAGGTGCTTTGACTATACTATTATTAATAGTAATGACACCTATAATGGTTCTAGCGACAAATGAAGATGTCTCTGTAGTTAATACTCAAACAAATGAGTACATAATATATATTAAGGACTACACAGACAAAAATTTTAAGTATGCATTTACAAATAATGCAAGTCCAAAAGAAATGGATTTATCTTATATTAATTCAATCTCAGATTTGGGAGGAAGCCAAGGAGCATTTTTAGATGCTGAAACTTATGAAAAATTAAAAAATCAACCAATTTATATATGGGCAAAAGATGAAGAAGAAAATTTAATTCTAAATGGAGTTCAAATAGATTTCGAGAACTCATTAACCAAGGAAAACATAAATACAATAGAAAATACAACGAAAAGAATAGCAGTAGAAATTTCTACATCTAAAGACAGCACTGAATTAACAACACCAGTAAGAAGCGAAATTATTGAAGGCGTAAAAGAAGTGGCAAAAGCTGGATATGTAAAAATCACAGACAGTAAAGATGCTGAATATTATTATCAAAGAGTAAAAACATCAGACTCAGAAGAATATGCAAAATTAATGGAATTAGCAGAAGATATTAACAGCAAATATTCTGAAATGGATATGTATGAAAAGGTTCAAGCAAATGAGCAATTTTATAGTTTATATTCAAAATTAACTAATGAGGCTAAATGGCAAAAAGTAGAAAATATGGAAATAAAACAGCCAGAATCAACAGAACAAAGTAATGGAACTGGAGATAAATATATAGTATTTTTGAAAAAAATTGCAAAAAGCGGTGATACAACACTAGATGCACAATTTTTACAAGAATATTATGATTATGAGCCAAATGCAGTAATAGAACGAGTAGAAACACAGGAAACCACAAAATTACCAATAACATATGACAGCATTGCATTAATAGTTATATTAGCATTAGTAGTAATAGCATTAGTAGTGATATTTATAAGAATGAAAAAGTTAAATAAAAAAAATGAAGAAAAATAGTCTAGAATTAAAAATCTACAAGACAATTTTTAATATGTTATTAATAGTAGCAATTGTGGTAATTGGTATGATAGCTCATAAATACATAGGCGAAAACGAAAATGAAAAAGAAAGTCAAGATGCAGTAGAAGCTTTTAGTAACATAGATTTTTCAGAGATTACTGAGGAATCAAAAGAACAATTAGAATATAAAGGCTATAAGGTAATTGGAATAGTAAAAATTCCAAAAATAAATATTGAATATCCAATATTAGAAATTGGAAACATTGATCCAGAAAGTGCAAAAGAACCTATGAAGATATCTGTAATCAAATACTGGGGGGAAAAAGTAAATGATTACGGAAATTTGTCATTGGCAGGGCATAATAACAAAAGTGGTACAATGTTTGGAAAAACTAAAAAGCTCAGTGAAGGAGACATAGTAGAACTATCTGACTTGGAAGGAAAAACAATACAATATTCAATATATAATATTTTTACAACATCACCAAATGATGTGAATATCTTGCTACCAAGAGATGAACATGTAAGGGAAGTAACACTAATTACATGTACAAATGGAAATAAGCAAAGATTAATATTAAAAGCGCAAGAAATATAGTTAATTTAGGGGGGAATTAAAATGGCGGATAAATCAAATACTATAAGCAAAAAGACTATTATAGCAATAGCAATAGTAATAGTTTTATTGTTTATCGCTGGTTTATCAGTAGGAATATTCTTAGCTGATAAAGGTAGAACTGAAGCTGTTGATGGAAACCAATCTATAGGAGAAAGTCAGACAACAGAAGAAAATAAAAATTCGGATGAAAATAAAGCTAATGGTGATCAAAATGCTAATGAAAATAAAACAGGTGAAAATAATGTTGTTGATAATAATGAAAATAATCAAGTAACAGAAAATAATAGTGATAATGCAAATGGAGTTACAACAAATACAAATATTAATGAAGTTGGAGAAACAACAATAACAAGAGTAGAAGAACAAGAAAAGCTTGTATCAAGAGACTTTTGGGATTGGTGGACTCCATCAACTGTAGTAGCTTCAGGTTCAGCAGTAGCAGAGAGATTAATACCACAAACACCAGATTTTACAGTAGAAAAAACAGCTACAACTGGTGTAGGTGAAGATAAATTAGTATATGCCAATAAAAATATTACATATACAATAAAAGTTACAAATAATGGAGAACAAGAGTTAAAAAATATAGAAATAGCAGATAAAATTCCAGAACAAACAACTTTTGTTTCTATTGATGATGCACAAAATTCAGGAACAACAATATTAGAAAATGATACAGTTATAGGCTTAAAATGGATTGTAACTGTACCAGCAAAAGAATCAATAGAAGTTAAATTTACAGTAAAAGTTAATGAAAATGCAACAGGTACAATATCAAATGCAGCAATAGTTAACGGTAAAGAAAGTAATGAAGAAAAAACATCAATTATAAATGCTAAAAAATCAAGCAAAATAATAGAAAGAAATAATGTTGAAGTAAAAGATGGTCTAGAGGTAGCAAAATTAGGAGACAAAATAAAATATACTATAACAGCTACAAATACAGGAGATGTCTCTGGAAAAACAACAATAGAAGATACAGTACCAGTAGGAACAGAATTAATAGAAAGTTCTGTAACAGATAATGGAAAAATAACAACAACAACTGATAATAGAAAACAAATTTCATGGAATGTTGAATTAGGGGCTAATGAGTCAATTGAAAGAACATTTATTGTAGAAGTAAAAGATATAAGTGGAAAAATTGAAAATGTTGCAACAGTTGGAGGAGTTCCTACAAATCCAGATAAAAAAGATACAGCAGATATAAAAGTAGTTAAAGAAGTTACTGACATAAAGAGAAATCAAGAAAGTCTTGGAAAAGACGTGAAGGTTCAAGCTGGAGACGTAATTGAGTACAAAATAAAAGTAACAAACACTGGTAGTTTAGACTTAACTAATGTAGTACTTGATGAAAAACTTGTAGGAATCAATATTAATGCTAAGGACTTAAAAATAGGAGATTTAAAAGCAGGAGACAGCAAAGAAATATCTGCTACATATACTGTAACTTATGAAAAAGACATAAAAGGAAAAGCTGATGAAAATGGTAATCCATTACCAATAATTAATGAAGTTTTTGTTAAAGGAGAATCAGTTCCTACAAAACCAGATCAAAAATCAGAAGAAGTTAGTGATGATTCAAAAGTTGAAACACCAGTTGAAGAAGCACCTTCTTATGATATAAGTAAAATTGCAGATAAAGAAAAAGTAACAACAGCAGGAGAAGAAATAACATACACAATAACAGTAACAAATACAGGAAATACAATATTAAAAGATCTTACTGTAAGAGATGATATGCTTGGAATTGATAAAGTCATTAGTGAAATTAAAATAAATGGCACAAATGTAATCTCTGCGCAATATACAGTAACACAAGATGATATAGACAAAGGTGGAGTAATAAAAAATATTGTAACAGTTGGAGATAAGGAAACAGAAAGAGATGTTAATGTAGAACAAAATCCAGGTTATACAGCAGTAAAAACAGCTGACAAAGAGAAAGTAACAACAGCAGGAGAAGTAATAACATACACAATAACAGTAACAAATACAGGAAATACAACATTAAAAGATATTGCTGTTAAAGATGATATGGCTGGAATAAATACAAAGATTGATACAATCGAAGTAGGAAAATCAGCAAGTGTAACAGGAACATATACAGTAAAACAATCAGATATAGATAAAGGTGGAAAAATCCACAATGTAGCAACAGTTGGAGATAAATCACCAGAAAAAGATGTTCCAGTAGAACAAAATTCAAGTTATACAGCAGTAAAAACAGCTGACAAAGAGAAAGTAACAGCAGCAGGAGAAATAATAACATACACAATAACAGTAAAAAATACAGGAAATACAACATTAACAGATATTACTGTTAAAGATGATATGGCTGGAATAGATACAAAGATTGATACAATTGAAGTAGGAAAATCAGCAAGTGTAACAGGAACATATACAGTAAAACAAGAAGATATAGATAAAGGTGGAAAGATCCACAATGTAGCAACAGCAGGAGATAAATCACCAGAAATAGATGTTCCAGTAGAAAAACAACCAGATATATTAGTAAATAAAGATGCAACTGCAGTAAAAGCAAAAGATGCAGAAGGATTTACAGATATAACAGAAACAACAAAAGTAAGACCAGATGATGTTATAGAATATACAATAGTGGTAACAAATACAGGAAATACAACATTAGAAGACATAAAAATAACAGATTCGTTAAATGTAAAATATGATGATAAAGATGTAAATGCAGGAAATACTGTATATACAATAGAATCATTAGAGCCAGGTAAGTATGTTGAAATAAAAGTTTATTACACAGTAACAGCAGAAGATGTAAAAACTGAAGGAACAATAAACAATGTGGCAACTGCAACAGCTAAAGATGGAACACATGATGATGATAATGATAATAAAGTTGTAAAAAATCCAAATACTCAAGTAACAGCAACAAAAGCATGGGAAAACATGGATAGTGATGCTGCAAAAGCAAATACATTAACATCAATAAAACTACAAGTAAAAAATGGTGATACAGTAGTAGCAGAACAAGAAGTGACAGAAAAAGATAACTGGACATATACATTTAGAAACTTGCCAGTATATGATGCAAATGGAAACAAAATCACATATACAATAGATGAAGCTGTAGTGAGTGCTAAAGACCAAGCAAAATTAGATTTATATGAGAAATCAATTAAAAATGGAGTAATTACAAATACATTTAAACCAGAGAGAGTAACAGAAAAAACAGATGTTACAATGACAAAAGTATGGGAAGACAACAATAATACATTCAATACAAGACCAGATAGCATAATATTAACAGTAAATGGTATAGATTATGAGGTAACAGGAACAAAGAAAGCTGATTCATGGTCAAGAACTGAAAATTTACCTAAATATGATGCAGAAGGAAGAGAAATATCTTATACTGCAACAGAAAAGACAGTACCAACAGGATATGAAAAGGTATCAGAAGAAGGTCTAACTGTAACAAATAGAGCAAATGAATTAATAAATAAAACAGCATATAAAGCAGATGCAAATGGCAACATTGGAAGTCCAGCTACAAATAAAGATACATTTGCAGCAAACGAAACAGTATATTATAAAATTACATTAAAAAATGCTGGAAGTGAGCCGATTTCCAAAACAGTTACAGACGAAATTCCATTAAGATTAACATTAAATACAGTTGATGGAAAAAATGGAGAAAGTGGAACAACTGACAAAGGAGACAATTGGACAGTTACTAAAAATGATAAAGAACAATCAGTAGTAACATGGGAAGTAAAAGACTTAGCAGCAGGGGAAACAAGAGAATTAATAATAAAAGCAACAGTTGTAGCAGAAGCAGAATATAAAGATATATGCAACAAGACAATTGATGGAACAACAGCATATACTGCAAAACTATTTGTAAGAAAAGATGGAAAAGTACCATATGAAGGTAGTGGAACTGGATATGATGCATCACTATATACAGGAGAACTAGGAACAGTTTACTTAAATAGCTCAGATTTACACTATGATACTAATGCAAACTTAAAGAATGATGATCTATATTATTTGATAAAAAATAATAATATAATAACAGACATGGTTGCAAAAGGAATAACAAGAACTCAATTAGTCGATGCATTAAAAACAAATGGAACAACATTAGCTGATGATGAAGTTGTAGTATGGTATGTAATAAAGAATGAATCTGATGGATATCACATAGATGGTGTAATCAGAAAGATTTCATCATTAACAGAAATTACTAATACAGCTTTTACAGATAAAGTAAGCTCAGACTCAACAATAAAATTAGAAGATATTGAAATTGGTCAAAGAGGAAGCATAACAGTAAAAAGTATTACATCTTCAACAGATACAGTATCAACACCAATGGATGTAGTATTTGTACTAGATACTTCTGGAAGTATGACATATGGATTAAAAAATACAAATTCACAAGAAGAAAGTAGAGCTAAAGCTATGGTAAATGCTGTAAATAGTTCTATCAAAACTATAATGAGTAAAAATAAAGACAGTAGAGTAGGTGTAGTTGGATTTAGTGGAGATGCATCAACAATTATTCCATTAGAAAATTATGCTCAAGGTATAGACTATTTAACAAGAGAATATTCAGCAGGTGATAGGAGACATGATAGTAGCCAAACAATAAAATCTAATGTTGGAAATAAAACATCAAGAGAAGTAACAGGGGGAACTAATACACAATCAGGTATAAAATTAGGTGCAGAGATGCTTACAAGTGTTCAGAATACAACAACAGCAACAGTTACATTAAAAGATGGAACAACAAAGACTATAACTCGTACACCATTATTAATCTTAGTTACAGATGGGGAACCAACATATTATTATGCTAGTGAAACTGCAACTGGAAAGGTTAATGGACATGGATATACAAATGAAACAGACGAGAATTACTATTATTGGACATTAAGAACTGCTAAATATTGTAAAAAACAAATAACAAACAAATATTATAAAAACACTGATAAAACAGCTAAAGTATTTACAATAGGAATTGGTTTAAGTGGAAATGAAGCAGTAGCAATGTTAGATCCAACTGCAGACAAAGTAAATGCATGCAACAACAATAATTGGCAACAAAAAGCACTATATGATTTAATTACAAACAATGGAACAGCACCAGGTGCATATAGTTATGCAGATGGAAGTAAAACAGGAGAAATAACAGAAAGCGACTTAACAGATTTCTTAAATACATCTATAGATTCTTCATCAGAAAATGAAGAAAATAGAGCAATAACAGTAGAAGAATCTAAAGCAAGAAGAGTTGAACTTGGAAATATTAATACAAGCAAAGAATTTGAATTAAAAGTTGGTGAAAAGACTTATAGTTCAATAAGTGCTGCACAAAATGCAGGTTACTTAAAGAAAGATTCAAAAGGATACTATATTGACTTAACTAAAGTTGAAAGAAGTACAGATGTTGATGTAACATATTGGGCCAATTAATAATTAAAAGAGAATTTCGAAAGAAATTCTCTTTTTGTAATAACTGCTATTTACAAAAACAAATAATAAATATATAATAAAATTAAAAAGGGGAAGATATGAAAAAACTAAAGAAAATAAGTATTATACTAATGATATTAATTTCTTTTCTAATAGCACCAAAAGTTTTTGCAAAAAGTAATAATGATGAAATTAGGAAAGTAGAATATTCAGAAGATTTTAAAAGATGGTTAAAACTATCTGATGAAGAAAAAAATAAAACAATACAGCCAAGAATGTATGATGTAATTGTTACAGATTTTAATACGAGAAATGTATTTTATAAAGTAAGATTATTAGGAGCTAAAAGTAATTCAAAATATAATTTAAAAAATATAATACCAGAAAATTTATTAACAAAAGATCAACAGCAAACGAATTCGTGTTGGACGTTTGCGGCATTAACATCATTAGAAACAAATTTAGCTTTATCTGATTATAGGCAAGGCACAAAATCAAAAACATATGATTTTTCAGAAAGGCATATGGAATATGCTACAAGTAAAATATTTAAAAATAATGAAACAAATGAAGGTGGTTATAATAGAACTGTTGGAGAAGGTGGGCAATGGTATATAGCAGAATCATATCTAACAAATGGAAGTGGTGCTATTCCAGAATCAGAAATGCCATTTGAGAATAATGAGGATCTAATAGAAATAGATCAAATAAAAAATCAAACAATCTCAAGCCAAATATATGATACAATAGACTTTCCTGATTATAATACTCAAGATGACACTGAAAAGGCAAAAATAATGAACAAAATAAAGAAACATATTCAAGAAAATGGCTCTGTATTTGCCTCAATACATGGAAATTCAGTTGCAAGCGAAGAAAGTTGTTACAATGATGATACAGAGGCGAAGTACTGTAATAGTTCAATATCACATATTGCAGATCATGCCGTTTCAATTGTTGGATGGGATGACAATTACAGTGTTGAAAACTTTTTAGAAAGTGCAAGACCATCAAAGAATGGAGCCTGGATTGTTAAAAATTCATGGGGAAACATAAGAGAATATATGTATGTTTCATATGAGGATTGCAATATATCTAAGATTATTTGTGGAATTGTAAAAGCAACAGACAAAAAAGAATATGAAAATATATATCAATATGATGAATATTTTCCAGCAACATATGTGGAATTTAATAATTCAAAAATAATGTTATGCAATGTTTTTAATAAAAAAACTACTGCTGATGAATATTTAACTCAAGTAGCTTTATATGCGCCAGAAACGTATATATGCAAAGTATATGTAAATCCAAATGGAACAGAAAAAGATAAAAAAGATATGCAATTGATAGAACTAAAAACAGGAGAAACAAAGACTGTAGAAGCGGGATATCATACATTAGAATTTGCAAAGCCTTTAAAAATAAATGCGAATAGTTTTGCAGTAATAATAGAAGTTCAAGGAACAAGAAATAAAATAAATTTTGAATTAGAATCTAAGGTTGATGGAGTTTCTGCATTTGATTCTGTAAAAGTTGAAAGTGAAAAATGTTTTTTAGCATCAGGCAATGATATGGATAATTGTAAATGGTACGACTTAGGAAAATTATCACAAGTTAGTTCAAATCTACCAAATGGAGATGGAACAATAAAAGCGTTTACAATAACAAAAAAATCAGAAGAGATTCCAGATAAAAAACCTGATAACCAAGAAAATGAAGAAAGTATAAAAAATTCAAATTTTGACAATATGAAATGCAATATAAACAATGTTAAATATTATACTTTTACAGATAAGAATAACCATGAGTATTTAATATTGAACTTAACAGTTGACGGAATTACTCAAAAATCTCAAGCAAGTAATTTAGAATATTATTATTATATTTCAGCAAATAATAATGAAAAGAATATAGAAAATTGGGTAAAAATAGAGGGAAAACAAATTGAAGATAATAAATTACAATTTGAAATAAATACACAAAATATTAAAAAACTAGATGAGATTTCTAATATGCAAAATTTATATTTGTATATAAAAGAAATTGCAAGTAAAGATGGGAAAGAGTCAGAAGTTACCTCCAAAGCAATGCAATTAGATTCTAAAACGCAAGTAGAAATTTATTTAGATAATATAAAAGTAAAAGAAGCACAAATAGACGATAATGATGAGATAATTGACAACACAGTTGCTCCAAATGAATTACCAAAGGCAGGAATCAAAAAAATAATAATTTCCATTAGTGCAATATCAGTATTAAGTATAATTGTATTAATAAGATATAAAAAAATAAGTGAAGATATAAAATAAAAAATACCGGCCAAAGATAAGCCGGTATTTTTTTATGTAGTTATTAATTTATGAGTATAATCCAAATTTCCAATTGAATCATAGTCATAACCAAGGGTATAAACATTAGTTGCCCAAATATCTTTTTCAAGTAAGGTCTTCATATTTTTGTTAGAATTACTATCCATAAATTTTTTAACAGAAGAAATCATAGTTAATTTTCGATTATGTTTAGAAATTTCACTAATAAGTTCGCGTCCATTATCATTGAAACCCAAAATTCTAATATATGGTTTTGTAGACTTAGAAAGTTGCATATCTTTTTTGGTAATACCTAAAATTGCATATAAAAGAATTCTTTGAAGTCTTGTTCTTGTATATCTTTTGGTATTTATAATTGATAATAATTCTACAATACTATTACATTGATTTGCAGCAGACTTAATTGCAAATTCAAGACCTTCAGAAACATCAGGTAAATTAGCAATTTCTTCTACTGACATTTTTCTCAAAGTGTATATAATAAGTTTATCAAATTCAGATAAATCCTTTACAATATGACCATTTTTAATGCAATCCTCTAAAATATAAAATGATGATTCCGGTAAAAATTTTTGCAATATATCTATATCATGAGAACAACAAAGTTTTCGAATAGATGTAGCACTTGCAAATCTAGATGAAACAGGTATTTCGTCATCATTATATGCAGCTCCTTCACGTTTTATTGTAACAGGTATTATTGGACTGTTTTGACGTTTTAAAGCTTTTAAATATTCTATTCCTAAAATATTATTAGGAGAAGAAAGTACATTTGCAAATTTACAAACATTATTTAAATACATCATTAAAGCTCTTTCTCTTGCTTTAGGAAAAGAAACACCACTTGAAAGCTCATGTGTTAACAAGGTTTTATATTCAGGAGGCTCATTAGTTAAAACGTCTGTAACTTCCTGCAAAGTAGAAATATTATTACACTCACTTCCAAAAGATACAAAATTAACTATTTCAAGAGAATCTAGAATTTTAATAGCGCCAGAAGCAAAGTTTTCAGCGCTTGAGATTGCATAAATAGTTGGAAGCTCAATAACTAAGTCTACTCCGTTTTCAATAGCCATTTGAGCTCGTGACCATTTATCAATAATAGAAACTTCGCCTCTCTGTGTAAAGTTACCAGACATTACAACAATTGAGTAATCTGAATTTGTTAATTTTTTGGATTCAATTAAATGGTGAAGATGACCATTGTGAAATGGATTATATTCTGAGATAATCCCTAAAACGTTGCTCATTAAAACCTCCTAAATATATTGAAAAATTTTGAAATTATTGGTATAATTCTATCACAAATAAATATAAAAACAAAGAGATAATTATAAAAAAAATAAAAATGGAGGAAAAATAATGTCAGATAAAATTATAATATACACAGATGGGGCTTGCTCAGGAAACCCAGGACCAGGAGGTTGGGGAGCAATATTGATGTATAAAGGTCAAAAAAAAGAGATATCAGGAGGAAATAAACAGACAACAAATAATATAATGGAAGTTACAGCAGTTATAGAAGCTCTAAAATGCTTAAAAGTTGAAAAAGGCGAAGTTCAGATATATAGTGACAGTGCATATACAGTTAATGCATTTAAACAAGGTTGGATATACAACTGGATGAAAAATGGCTGGAAAACAGCCAACGGGGCAGCTGTAAAAAATAAAGAACTTTGGCAAGAACTATATAATTTAACACAAAAACATAAAGTTGAATTCATAAAAGTAAAAGGACATGCAAATAATGAATTTAACAATAGATGTGATGAAATGGCACGCGATGCTATAAGTAAATTATAAATTTTTAACTTAATTAAAGCTTATTGTATAAAAAATTCCAATTTGTATAAAATAATATAAATTTTATGCAAAGGGTGGTAAGATGAAAAAGAAAATAATTAGATTTTCAATAATAACTGTGATGGTAGTTTTGATTATAACAATATTAGCAATACAAAATAATCAGGTATTGTCATTATCTAAATATGGTTCAAGGGGAAGTGAAGTTAGAACAATTCAAGATAAATTAAAAAGATGGGGATATTATACTGGAAATGTTGATGGAATATATGGAAGTTTAACTGTTTCAGCAGTAAAAAAATTTCAACAAAAAAATGGACTTACTGTTGATGGAATTGCAGGAACAAAAACACTTGCTGCGATGGGAATAACAAGTAATTCATCTTCTGGTGGTTCATCTACCAATAATTCATCAAATGTTAATTTATTAGCAAGAGCAATTTATGGAGAAGCAAGAGGAGAGCCATATACAGGACAAGTTGCAGTGGGAGCTGTAATTATGAATAGAGTAAAAAGTAGTAAATTTCCTAATACAATATCTGGAGTAATTTACCAAAGTGGTGCATTTGATGCGGTTTCAGATGGACAAATTAATTTAAATCCTGATAGTACAGCTAAAAAAGCAGCACAAGATGCATTAAATGGTTGGGATCCATCTTATGGTGCAATCTATTATTTTAATCCAAGTACTGCAACAAATAAGTGGATTTGGTCAAGACCACTTACAGTAACAATTGGAAAACATAGATTTTGTAAATAAAATTATATACAAAAAGTGGACACTATAAAATGTCCACTTAAATTTATCTTTTTAATCTAATTAAAATTGCTATACCTAATAAAATAAGTAAAATACCAACAACTACTAGGGCAATACATAAAATATTAGTTAATTCTAAATCAAAATCAGAAGTTGTAACTGTTGAAGATAAAGTTGAAGAATTTGTTTTAGAAGAGTTTGTATTACTAGTATTTGTAGACGAAGTATTGCTTGAGCTTGATGTATTACTATTAAGAGCAGATGAATTCATATTTACTGCTGCAAATGTATTAGAAGAATAACTCATTATAGCAAGAAATGTTAAAAATAATACAATAAAAAATTTCAAAGATTTTGACATTTGTAGATACCTCCTATATAATGTGTATTTTTTTCCTAAAATTCTTAAACTATAATATCAAAGTTATAAAAAAAAGTCAATAAAAATTTCATAAACTATTGCCAAAATGAATAATATTATATATAATAGTCACAAATCCTGAAGATATAATTATATTTTCAGTTGCCTTTATCGAAATGAGGTAGTATTATGAAAAAATTTTTATCAAATTACAAAACAACGATAATTCTTTTAGTTGCTATTATCGTTGGAGCAATCGTAGGAATTATATTCCAAGAAAAAGCAACTATATTGCAACCTTTAGGGGACATATTTTTAAATCTATTATTAGTTGTTATTGTACCACTTGTATTTTTAACAATAACAACATCTATTGCCAAAATGGAAAATCCAAAAAGACTTGGAAAAATTATGATTACAATCATAGTAGTATTTGCAGTAACATCATTAATTGCAGTACTAGTAGGGTTTGCTAGTACATATTTTATAAAATTAGTTAATCCAGAAGACGGAGAAAAAATAAAAACTTCGTTAGAAGAAACGGGCTCTGCAGAAGAAAGTGATGAAGAAGAAGTAACAATTGCAGACAGAACAGTTCAATTGCTAACTGTAAATGATTTTAGCAAATTGCTATCAAAAGATAATATAATAGCAATATTAGTAGCATCAATAATTTGTGGAATAGCAATAAGAATGTCAGAAGAAAAAGGAAAAAAAGTATTAGATCTTTTGATATCTGCAAATGATGTTGTACAAAATGTTGTAAAAATTATAATGTATTATGCGCCAATAGGTTTAGCATGTTATTTTGCAGCATTGATAGGAACATTTGGAGCTTCAATAGCTGTAGGATATTTAAAAACATTTGTTATATATACAATTGTTGCATTAGCATTTTATTTCATATTTTATACAATATATGCATTTATAGCAGGAGGAAAAAAAGGAATAAAATTATTCTGGAAAAATGCAGTACCATCAACATTAACAGCACTTGCAACATGTTCAAGTGCGGCATGCATTCCTATAAATGTTGAATGTGCAAAAAAGATGGGAGTACCAGATGATATAGCAGAAACAACAATTCCAATGGGAACAAGCTTCCATAAAGATGGTTCAATGATAGGTTCAGTATTTAAAATTATGTTTTTAGTGTGTTTATTTGGAACAGTAATAAATACACCAGCAGGAGTTTTACAAGTACTAGGGGTAGCAATAATAGCAAACTTATTAATAACAGGTGTTCCAATAGGTGGTGGAACAATTTCAGAAATGTTAATAGTAACAATGATGGGATTCCCAGTTGCATCATTACCAATACTTACAATGATTGCAACAATAATAGATGCACCAGCAACAATGTTAAATGTTGTGGGTGATACAGTTTCATCAATGGTAGTTACTAGAATAGTAGATGGAAAGAACTGGATTAAAGAAGATTCAGAAAATGATAAAATAAAAGAAAAAGTAAATATATAAAGGATGCAAAAAAATCTCAAGATTAGAATAAAACTAATGCTTGAGATTTTTATTATAAATTTTTTTATAAAGATTACAAATATTACAATCATGGCAAATTGTAATATGACCTTCAAATATAAGTTGTAAAGTATTAATAAAATCAACATTACTTGAAGGAGAAACTAAATGGATATAAATATTTTTTGGTAATAAATTTAACAAAGTATTTAGAACAAAATCATTATTAGAAAATGAAACATCAGATAAATATTTTGCTTTTTGAAGGTTTTTATCTATTTTTATTTTTTCCATATTTTCATCTAATAAAATAATTTCGCTTTTTAATGATATTGCATGAATGATTCTATTAGAAGTTGATTGAGAATGAACATAAAGCCTTAAAAGAGACACAAATTCTAAATATTCTCTTTCTATAATAAATTCATTAACTGAAAAATCAACTATTTCTCCAAGCAAATTTCTATAATTACCTAATCTAAAATTTATAAAGCCTGTAAGGATAATAGAATTATGAGTTGATATATATTCATAAAAAATATCAAATAAAAGAAGTTGTCTATTTTGGAAGGAGTATTCACTTGAATCACAAAGATTTTCTTCACACAGATTTAATATTTTTTTTAATTCAAAATTTTCAAAATAAAAGTAGTTTGTATTTAGGATGGTTTTCAATATATTTATTTCGAAATAATCGACTACTAGATAAGACAAGATTGTTGCTAATTTTGTATAAAAGAGTTCTTCGTCAATTCCAGTATAATGAATAATGATGTTTTTATAATATTTAAATTCTTTTTGAGAATAAAATGTATTTAGCATGTTGAAACTTGAAAATTCATTTTGTAGATATTTTAATATATCTTCATTATTAGTTTTTATACATAATGAATTCATAGATAGCTCCTTTTTTCTGTTTTGTATAGTATTTACTTAAAAATTTTTTCTATACAAGATTAGAATATAATATTCTAAAAATAAAAAAATGAAACTTGTTTATAATCACAAAAAATATATAAAATAAAAAATAAACGAAAATTATTTTTGAAATAATTTTCGTTTATTTTTTATAACTTATGATAAATATTATAATCAATATCAGGGAAGATACAATCTTTAGTCTGAATATCATTTAAGAAAACTTCATCAACTTTATTAGCTTTGATTTCATAATACAATTTAGTAAAACGACCAATATGATTTTTAATACGTTTTTTTGCATAATCAACCATAGTGCCATTAGTAATGATAAATAGCCAACAACTGGTTTGAGCTAATAATAATTCACGAGCAGCTTGATTTAGAGCATCTTTGATAATACCATCTTCCATATTAGGATAAGAAGTTGCGAGATCGATCATTCTATCTGCAGCTTTATGTAAATGACGATGAACATAATCATTAGTAGGGTTAAGCCACACACCACTATAACCATTAGCCCCCCAACTTGAACGACAAGGAGAGCAAACTTGAGTTTCTGGGTATTTATCAATATATTCAGAAGGAGTAATTAATTCAAAATTACACTCATCATAATAAATCTTCTTAAATAAGATATATAACCAATAAGGACCTTCATACCACCAATGTCCATATAATTCAGCATCATAAGGGCATAAGATAATAGGTGGTTTATCCATATAATCTGCAACATTAGCAATTTGTTCAGTACGAGAATTCATAAAGTGACCTGCTTGTCTTTCTGCAGAATCATGAGCCCATTGAACATCATAATAATCTTTTTGTTCTGTTTTTCCAGTAATTCTATGATATTTTATACCTGTATGAACACGAACTCCATTGTGAGCAATGTAAGGTTTGATATAATCATAATCAGCCTCATAACCGATGTCTCTATAAAATTCTCTGTAATTGTAGTCGCCAGGATATCCATCAATAGAACTCCATACTTGTTGAGAAGAAGTCATGTCACGTCCAAAACATACTAGACCACCAGGTGAAACAATAGGGGCATATGTACCATAAATTGGGGTAGGGTCGGCATATAAAACTCCGTGAGATTCTACAATTGCATATTCAATTCCAAATTCTTTAAGATATTTATCAGCTTCTGGAACATAACCACATTCAGGTAACCAAATACCACGAGGTTTTCTTCCGAAAAATCTTTCATATGTTTGAACTCCAACAGCAATTTGAGCTCTAATAGATTCTTCATTAACATATAAAATAGGAAAGTAGCCATGAGTAGCACCACATGTAATAATTTCTAGTACACCAATATCTTGAAAATGCTTAAATTGTTCAATAATATTGCATTTCCATACATCTCTAAAAAGATGTAAATCGTTTGAATATCTATCATAATAATAATGAGAAAGCCTATTTACTCTTTCATTATCTTTTGTACGTTCAATTTCTTTTCCTGAAAGTTCGATTAGTTTTTCTAAATAATGAATATATTTTTGCTGTAATAATCTGTTATCAAACATAGAAAGTAGAGTAGGGGTTATAGACATAGTAATTCTAAAATTAACACCTTCATCTACTAATTTTTGATAACTTTGTAATAGTGGTATATATGTTTCTGAAATTGCTTCATATAACCATGACTCTTCTAAATAATCATCACTTTCAGGATGATGTATAAATGGAAGATGTGCATGTAATACAAAACTTACATAACCTTTTTTTTGCATTTTTTTCTCCTTTTAAATTTTATAATTAAAAGCCGTAGGTAAGTAGCCTACGACAATTTGTTTTAAATAAATCTTGATGACATACTACCTGATGATGGATTTCCACCAGAAGATGGATTATTTTTAACTTTATCAAATACAGACATATCTTTTGTGTGATATATTTCAGAATATATACCTTTTAGTAAGTCTTCACTAATATAAGGTATATTTTGAACCTTTTTCATTGCAGGTAAATGCTTTATAATTTCATATAAAGAAATCGATTTTTCATTATAATTTTTTACATTTCTTACTCTGATTGTATTATTTTCATTAGTGTTAAATAATACATGATCATTTGGTGATTCAATTTCATTTGATATTGATACATATATATAATCAGTAGGGATATTTTCTTTAATTTCTTTTGTTACTTCTTCATTGTAATAGTTAGGACGTCTGCCAAGTTCAACTCTATAATCACATTTGCTATCATTGATATGAAGATACCAACTATTTGCAAAATCATTTATAGGAACTTCAAAACTATAATTCATAGTATCATTATGTATTATTAGCACAGGTCTTGTTATATTAAAGAAGTTTTCTCCATATTGTTTTATATAGTTTTCTCTATCTGAATCTGCAATATCCCAATAAACAAATAGGGTATCAGGTGTTTGATAAAGTATTTTTACTATTGTTTCATTATATCTATAAGGCAAATCATAAGATTCTACAATTTCAATATGCTTTTTTACTTTCTTTGTTTGTTTGTTTATTTTTTTACTTTTAATTGAAGTTTGCTTGATTTTCGAATTAGCTTTTTTTGTAGTAACCTTTTTTGTTTTAGTTTTATCAGCGATATTCTTTTTCGCAGAAGTAGTAGGCAATTTTTTTATAACTTCTTTT
>ERZ780195.1183-NODE-1183-length-22562-cov-9.547741_pt1 | contig 22562 bp, 25 predicted proteins | sample MGYA00511017_ERZ780195 | MGnify/ENA primary metagenome ERZ780195 (study PRJEB29588, sample SAMEA2159974) | human gut metagenome | biome: human gut; feature: human-associated habitat; material: faeces | place: Denmark | collected 2008/2010 ...
GCTCGTCCAAAAGCTCCTGATGGAGCCGGTTGTGGAACGCGGGCATATCGAAATAAAGCCGTGTGAGCTGCAAATCGCCGGATTCTGTGACGATGCGCCGGATTGCCGCCGCGCCCTCCAGATAGGCATTCTGACGGTCGGAATTGCGGCAGGCGTTGAGGAAAGCGTCGTCCGCGACAAGCGTGTTGCCCACGGTCAGCTTATACTGTTCAAACAGCTCGACCACGGTCGGCTGCGGCTGAACTGCGGCAGGATCGCGGAATACCCGTGTGCCGTCCGCGCCAAACTCTGCCTCCTGTGCGTCAATGGTGGCTTCTGCTTCATGGTCGATAGAGCGCAGCGTGTAAATGTGGCGCTCACCTCTAAAGTCTGGCGCTTCGGCAATCGTCACATCATACTTATCGCGCAATTTCTCTACATACATCTCTAAATTGTGCGACGGAACACCACACATCTCCACACGGCCAGCGCCGGGGATGTTGCGGGTGGTCAGGTTCATATTCAGCAGCTCCGCCGCCTGTTTTGCGTCCTCGCCGTACATCTCAAAGAAATCGCCCACCTGAAACAGCACGATGTCGTCCGGGTGGGCTTCCTTGATGGCATTGTAGTCAATCTGTGCCTGTGTTAGCAGTTCACGCTCCACTTCCTTTTCCCGCTGAAGCTGGGCGTAGCGCTCCTTTTCCCTTGGGGAGAGGAAGCGGTCCTTCTGAATGAGGCTGTCAATCCTTGCTGCCACCTTCGTCCAGCTTAGCTCCACGTTGGCGCAGTCTGCCTTTTTCAGCGTAATGCCTTTTGCACTATGATCTTCATAGCTGCTGCTTGCTCCGGATACAGCATAGGTATGACCTCCTGTGCCATACTCATCTTTGAGGAAAGCTGCCTTTTCCTTGCCGGTATGGTCGGCGGTGAAGTATTCGTAGATTCTGCCCTTGCCGCCCTCCACGCCGCTGCCGCGATCCAGCGCGTGGTCGATCTCGTCCTCCGTGATGAAGCGCCCCAGCTCCGGCACTGCGGCCATTTCGGAGGAATACGCCCTGCGGGGCAAGGACAGGTCCCGCAGGCTCTGCCAAATCTGATCGAGCTTGTGATAGTGGAATCGCAGCAGGCTTCTGTCCTGCTCATGGGCGGCGTAAAACTGCGCGAACTCGCCGGAGAGCGTGTCGCGGAAGGAAGAAACCGTCAGGCGTTCGGCAAGGCGCTCCGTTTCATCAGGAAAGCCGCCGCCCCGCAGCGTATCCATACAGGAGAGATAGCCCTGTTCCCGCGCCTCGTCGCTCAGGTCGTGTTTCAGATACCAGAGGGCTTGGGCAAGCTGCATCCGCTCATGCTGCCCTGCCTCGGCAAGCTCCACATTGGAGGCATACGCGCCGCTGTCCATAAGCTGGGAAATGTGCGCGGCGGCATCCTGCCATGCGATTACCTGCGCGCTGCGCACATACTCCGCGCTCCTGCCGGGGGCGATGTGGATGCCGTCTACGGCATACCACGCGGAAAGCTCGCCCTCCGGCGTCTTAAAGCCGTTGCCGCCGTGAAAGGTGCTTTGCAGCAGCGCGGCAATGTCCTCCGTGGACTTCTGCTTCTGGAACGCTGCGGCGATCACCATGCGGGTATCGTCCTCGTTGCCGCCCAGCCGCAGCACATGGTCAAGCTGCTCCTGAGAAACGGAAAAAGCGAAGGGCGTCTGCGCAACGCTCTCCGCTTCTTCTATGGCTGTAATCTGTTCCGCTTCGGTGGGGAAAAAGGATAGCTGACCGCCCCGCGTGGGGTGTTCTGTTATGCGTAGATCAGCTCCGCGAGAATCACTTCCTCCGCCTGCGCCTTGCAGGTGTTCATCAGGCCCACCCATGTCAATGGGTCGCTGGCTTTCAGCGCTTCCGTCGCTCCGGCCTCCGCCGCCAGCTCCGGCATCATCTGCTCTAAGCGGCTCTGCGCCGCCTGCTCGATCTCCAGCAGGTGCGGGAACAGGGCTTCCTCCAAGATCATCTGGTTCCAGAGGATGGGCCGGTGCTCCTTCAGGTACCTCTGGCGCATCCGCCCGTACTTGCCGAGGGGCTGATCCGGCACTTCGATTTTCAAGTCGGGAATCAGGTAATCTCCGTTCATCGTGTAAGTCAGGTTGTTCTCCATGCTCTGCCGTCCTTTCCGCGCTGTGTTCGCGCTCATAATTTCGTATGGTGACTTCGATCTGCCGCAAAACCTGTTCATTGATCTCGCTGACCGCCGTGCCGAGTGCCGCCACCGTGCGCGGGGTGTTGAAATCAAAGATGCTGAAAAAATCCTCGTGTTCAAAGTGATCCTCCGGCTGCATCCCGCAGCGGGACATGAGGGAGTAGGTGATGCTGACCGCTGCGGCGTTTTTGAACGCCACCTCGATGTTGTAATCATCATACTCCTCCAGATAGGAATCCGCAACGATGCCGAGAATGTCGCGGGAATGGTCGCGCCAGTATTCCGCAGCAAGCTGAGAAGCGACGCTCTCGAACTGCTCCGCAAGGCCGTTTTTGCCGGAAACGCTGTAATTACGCTCCAGCATGGCGCTCACGCTGTCGGTATGCGCGTCTTTCAGCTCCCACAAGTTGACGCGGCGGGCGTTTTCCTTGCCTCCCGTGTCGGAAACGTCAAAGACGTATTTGAGCCTTGGCTTGTAGCCGGTAGCGTCAATGAGGGCGATGCCCGTGCTGCCGCGCCGGACATAGCGCCCCATCTTCTCGTTCCAGAAGTCATACTCCGCGCAGGCGGTGGCCTCCGGGCGCTGCATATAGATCATGAGCTGCTCATTGTAGGGGTACTTATACAGCCTTGCGGCGGTGGTCAGAAACGCTGTCCACGCCAGATGGCTGCCGGTGATCTGCCGCGCGGTGCGCTCCGCTTGCTCCGCGTAGGCTTGCAGTTTGTTTGGCATAAGCAAAATCCTCCCTTCTAAGAATCATAGAAAACACAAAGAGCAATCGAAATTCGATTGCTCTTTGTAAAAAAGTAGGGCACAAGCTGCAATTTCCTTTGCAACTATGGCGATAATCACTTCCTAAAAACTATACCATTCGAAAACGACTGTTAATGGCAATGAATAATCTAAAAGCTAATTTTTGTTATAAGTGCGGCTGAATTGTGTTCGTAATTCAAATTAGCAATTTCAGTAAACAGTTCGATTCCAGCATTACGCTTATAGTAATATCTTATTCATCAATCCTGCTTTCTGAACTATTCTCATACATGGAGTGATAGCGAGTTCGTTCACATTCCACTTCATCCCGAACGTATTCGCAATAACTCGAATACTCCGATTTCGTAGAATAGCTCTGCCTTTGGCTCAAATCCAACTCAATAGAGGAGTTCGGCATTCCCTGCCCCAGTCGCCCATCGGCTTCTGATGCAGCAATTAAGATATATGTTTTTCCGCTTTCAAGAAGTTGATCTCCCTCAAGCAACGAAATACTAAGTCCATCATAATTAACCCCGCCGTGTTTGAAAAACTCAATAGGCTCGTTTTTTCGTAGCTCACCTTTAATGTTCTCTAAAACGGTAATGGAGTAAACTGTATATGGCTTTCCTGTGATTGTTCCATCCTCGTTTTGTCTCAGATTCGTATACTCAGTTCTTAATTCTGATTCCACTCTGGCAACAAACACATAGTCTCCCCAACCTACAATCTCCGCAGGATTAGTCACGTCAACCATAAAACTTCCATCATCATAAATGGTGGGGACTTCAGCACTTAATGCAATGCTGTCGTATGCCTTTTCAGTTTCCATGATTACGGTGCTGCTGCACCCCACAAGTGCGAAAACCAACAGGGCACTTAAGCCCACTGTGATAACTCTTTTCATCGTATTACCTCCTCGAGTGATAATCGTTGCATTCTGTCGCTTCCCGTCAATATAACTCTGCCGCAGCATCGTAGGAGTCTTTATCATCTTGATGTAAAGAGGTCGGGAAATAGTGTGCATCTGTCATTACCGCAGAGGTATTATCTGAATTATGTCCCAACCCCAATGCATGTCCCAGCTCGTGAGCAGCAACGGATTTTTTCTCACTTGTTGACAAATCTTTCATGCTATAGATATTGAAGTAGATTTTTGCATTTACTCTATCCCTGTATCCATAATATCCTGCGGTCGCTGAATTAACATCGGTAACAAAAAGGTCTTGAACAACCCATGGGGAGTCCTCTCTAATGACCCCGCTTTTGTATCCGTTCCACAGATTCATTCCCCAAACAGTCTGACTATAATATGTAGTATCATAGTCCCAATCCAAGTGACCACCAGAATCAACATTGTCGCCCGTACCCAAATACACCGCGGCATGTGCTGTAAGGGACAAGCACATGGGAAGCAACAACGCAGCTACTAATGTGAACAGCAATCCTTTTTTCACAACAGCGTACCTCCTTTTTATCGACTTGTAATACTCCACCGCTTTTTCATGGAATAGCTACTAATAGGGTATGCTTTGAAAACTATGCACGATATACTCGAACATCATCCCCTACAGCACGGTAAACGGTAAAGTTACCAATGTAATCATCGTACCATACGTCATCGTCCCAAACTTCGCCAGTAGTCTTTTCATAAACGGGATAGACCCTAATTTTTACAGCATAAGAATATGTCGCTTCCCATTCAATTCTAAATGTGCTTGTTCCCTCAACTTCAAAGCCGAGACTTGCTTCAAGGAATTCTGCTGAAATGCCAGCATCAGCGGTATAGGTTGTTGAAATATTTATACCCTCATCAATTAGAACGCGGCCTGCAGGTCTGCGATACTCTTTCAAAAGAGTTCCTGTATCAGTGTAGGTTGTGGTTCTTTTATTCCTTATGACATATTCTCTGATGAATGTGTTAGGGGATAGATTCCTATTATTAGGGCTATCAGGGGAAATGGGAGTGTTTCTTACTCTGCGTTGGATGCATAGGAGTGTTGGGTCATACTCCTCACCGACAGAGGCTAAGTACCTACGTATATTTTCTTCACCTGAGATTGTAACTACTGTCTCATAGGCATTTTGCTCGGCATCTTGCCCGATTGCGTATGCGGGGAAAGCACAAAGGCTGAACATGGTCAATGCGCTTAAAAACATAGCAATAATTCTTTTCACTTGATTTCCTCCTTGTAATGTTGTGTATGTGTTATGTGTCCTTTCTTCCAAGGTTTCAGCGATTACCTCCTCCCATAGTAGGTTGCAGCGATTAAACTTGTGGCAATCATCAAAAGATATATAACCACAGCAATGCAGATTCCTGATGTCCACATAAATTTCCACGGTTTGCAAATGCAAATGGCTCCAATAACTGTTCCTGCCAGATATAAACCCCAGCTTATAACGCGGCACACGGTATACTTTGTGTTTAGAACATAGCGATGAATAAATAATTGTATATACACTCTCGCTGTAATCGATAGCTCCCAGATTATCATGCATAGGAATACAACAGGTTTTAGACCATAATGGTCAACAAAGCCACCAAACCCAGTAAACCACATACCAGAAGCTAAATCCTGACGATAAATTCCTGTCCCTGCAATTTTAGAAATAATCCAAATTGTCAGAACAGCAATGAAAGCGACCAGCGCCGTGATAAGGCTCACTGTTTCCGGCTTGAGTTGGATAATCTTTTTCACGTTATATTCTTGTACCGAGGAAACTTTTCCGTTTACATCATCAACTGCATCGTTCATAAGATAATCCAAGGAGCAGTCGAAATAGTTGCTGATTTTTATTACGTTTTCCATGTCTGGGATGGCACCCAGTTCCCATCTTGAAACGGCCTGCCGGGAAACATTCAACTTTTCAGCAACTTGCTCCTGAGAAAGGCCATTATGCTTTCTGAGAAATTGCAATTTCTCGCTAAACGTCATTCAACGAACACCTCCTGTTTTTATAGTAATAATACTGGATTATGGCTTCTTTTTCTACCAGACAAAGATGGAATCTGCGCAATTCTGTGTTACATCTCTGCAAGTTGCTCAGTCAGTTCCCCAAAAAAAGTATTAGAGGGAATCCTACCGTGTTATACCGTAGAGATTGGATAGCAAGACCAGCAGAATCCAGCCGCAATAATTTTACCATGTAGTAGGAGAGAGTTTCAATTTGTTGAGTCTATATTTCTGCAACTTTTTTATGAATGCAGCTTGTTTTTGCCGCCTCCCTCGCCGCCTGTTTCCGTTTCTCACTGTACGGCGCGGTCAGGCGGAAGGACAAGCGCCCCTTGCGGATGCTGAACTCCATGCCGCCTGTGTCGGGGTCTGCGTCCAGTTGGCGGCACTCTGTGGGGTGCTGCGCGGCATAGGCGGCAAGACGGTTTTTAAGGTCGGTATTGTGGGTGCGGATATGGATAAGGGAATCTTTTTCGTCAAATACGATTTCCGTTGTTTTCTGCGCTTTTGTCAGTCCTGTTCTCATAAATGGCCTTTCTGCGTCTCCTGCGTGAAGCAGGCGCGATTTTGGGGTATTTTCTCCGGCTCATGACTTGGGAAAAACGGAGATTTTCAAACAGAAACGCGCCGGATGATACATTCCTCATCCGGCGCGCTTCCAGCGGCGAATCTGCGATTTTTCCGGCTCTTGACCGTAAAACAGTCAGCTTTGCTCAGAGGTCAAAATCCGGCGTCAGGTCAAGGGCGGCGTACTCCGCGTCGGTAATGCCGCGCAGCTTTGCGAGGGCGCTGTCCGTCAGCTCCCGCAGCTCGGCCTCCTCCGCGTTCAGATACCCCCGCATTTCTGTGAGGGCCGCGATCAGGCCCTCGCGGGTGCCTGCCGCGTTGTAGATGCTCATGAGGTTGACTTCATCGTAGGTGAAATGCTTGTCGTTCATATCAAAGCTCTCTTTCCGCGCTCCGTTTGGGCGCTGTTTTGGCTGCGGGCGGCTCCTGTGCTTTCGCTTTGAGCTGCTCCAATACGGATTTCTTCTTTTCCTGCCCCTCACGGCGGCTGGCCGCCGCCAGCTCCATGAGGGAGATGGAGAAGCCGGCCTTGACCTGCTCCTCCAGTTCTGTTACGGTGGGCTGCTTAGGGCCGTTGTTGATGATGCCGTCGATCATGCCGTAGTCGTCCTCCAACAGCATCTCCGCATTTTTGAGGTAGTTCTCCGGCTTGAGAAAATTGGGAAGCTCCCGGAAGCCGATGCTGTCAACGTAATGACAGGATACTACGCCGTTTTGCTTCAAGGCAACGATGTCGCTGACGGACAGGCTGTGTCCCTTGAAATCCGCAGGGTGATCCACGTTAAACCGCTGATAAATCATATCCAGATTGGTTTTGTTGTCCCCATAGTCGGCAAGCCCGCCGGTGTAGATCGCGTCGTAGCCGTCGTGCTCCGGCGTGACGCCCTTGCTCTGCAAGTAGTCATAGTTCATGAAGCGGTAAGCGTCCAATTCACCGCCACGCCGAATCTGATAGATGAGGAAAGCGTCCTGTGGGTTTTCCAGAAACAGCTTTTCCGTGTCTGCCTGTTCGCTCAGCGTCACAACGCCGCGCACCGCGTCCCATTCCTCGCGCTCCACGCCGAACACGCCGGTGTGGGAGGAAATGTCCTCTGCGTCCAGCGCCATGGCCTCGGTGTTGTCGCCGTAGAGCAGGAACACGGGAACGTCCTGCATGAACAGCTCCATGGCGCGCTCTTTGGTCAGCGGCAGCATGGTATTGCCGTCCGTGTAGCCGTACTGATACATTTCCAAAAAGCCGACGCTGGTATCCGGCATGGGATAGCCTTGCTCCAGCTCCGGCAGGGGCGGCAGCTCGGTCATTTTTTCGTCCATTTCCGCCTTAACCTCCGGCTGGGGACCCTCCTTTGCCCGCCATTCCCTGCGGAACAGGCCGTTAAAGCGTTCCAGAAGCCCATGGGAGCCGTCGTCGATGCCGATCTCGTCTGCCAGCATGACGAAATCCTCCAGCTCCTTCCGCAGCTCTGCGTCCTCACCGGCAAGCAGCCGATCCGCCACCGCCTCCGCCGTGGGACTGTCCGAGCTGTCGGGAACGTTCAGACCCCGGCGCAGGAACGCCGCGTAGTCGGCGGCAAAGGCCAGCGCGTCGGCGCGGGAGGGCGGGATGGTGACAAGCTCATATTCCGTGTCCTTGGGAAGCTCGATGCCGCGCTCCTTGCAAACCTCCGCGAAGTGCTTCTCCACATCCGTGATGATGCCGTTTGCGGTCTTGCTGATGGTGTCCAGACTGGCACGGAACTCCGGCAGCTCGGCGTTTTTCGACCATGTTGCCACATAGCCGAAGCTGTTCGCGCCGGTTTCGATGCCAAAGTAGGCGCAGACCATGAATGAGATGCTTTCGGCCTCCACTTCTTCTGTATTGCGGCTCTTATGCCTGCGCTCCGCTGCCTGCTGCAAGCCGTAATTGTGGAGCTTGGCGTGGGCGATCTCATGGACGGCGGCGGATACCGTCTGCACCTCGCTCATGCCCTCCCGCAGCGTGATGCTCTGGGATTTGGGACTGAAATAGCCGTCCATATCCGCAGACAGCGGCTTGAACTCCACCGGCACGGGAGAGGAGCGGCGCAGCGCCTCCATGAACGCCTCATAATTCTCCACGCTGCCGGTCAGGTTTGCGACGGGGCTGGCCACGCGCTCCGGCAGGGGCTTTCCGTCCGTCTGGGCGTAGTCGAACACCTTGACCGGGCGGAACATGGGGATTTCAATTTCCTTTTCCTCGGTGACGATTTTGCCGTCCGCGTCCAGAATGGGCAGCTTGGTGTCCGGGTCGAGCTTTTCCTGCTCAATTTTCTTCTTATACGGCGTGGGCGCGATGATGGTGATACCTTTCTCGCCCCGCAGCACATGGCGGGAGAACTTGTCCCGCCAGCGGTTGTAGCCCGCCACAAGTGTGGCGTCCGGGCGCTGCAAGTGGATGAGCGCCTGATTGTTGAGGGAATAGTTGTGAAACCGGCTCATGGTGCGCAGGTAATTGCGGTACTTTTCCATATCGCCGGATTCAAAGATGTCGCGGATGCCCGCCTCGATGCGGTCGGTGATCTCCTTGAGCTGTTCTCTGTTTTTACCGGGTTTCTCTGGCATAGGTTCCTCCTTCCGTCAGGTCGATACGCAGGAGCTGAAGCCCCTGCGAAAGATATTCCCGTAAATCCGTTTTTCCGCAGAGATAGCGGATGTCGCCTGCCTTGTCCTGCTCACGCAGCGTCCACAGGTCCGCCGCCCACCGGACAAATACCGCGTCCGGCGCGTTGAAGGGCTTTTTGCGGCGAAGATAGAGGCTGTGCCGCCCCAGCACCATGATCGTGCAGACGGTATTGACCACATCGAGAGAACATTCGTTGAGAACGGCGATCCTCCGTTCATACGAGGCCGCTTCCAGCAGCTCGCGGAGCGCAGGCTTGGCATTTTCAATCAATGCCGGATAATCCGCTCTTGTCGGATACGGAGATTTTCGTGTCATAGGCACTTCCTTTCATTTCATGGGCTGTTTACCCCTAAAATGGCAGCGCCCGCGCAGGGGTAGGCTTTCCTGTGCGGGCGCTCGGTTCTTATTCATTTTCGGAGTATGTACTCCTTGCGGGCGGCGTATATCCGGCGTTTTTGGCGCGTTCGCTGGCGGCCCTGCGCCGCTCGTCGCTGAACGGCTCCCGGACGCTGACGCAGCTTTTCGGCACGGCGTAGCTGACCGCTCCGGCATGGACGGCCCTATCCGGGTACACCTTGTCCGGGTATTTCTCCGCAAGGCGCTTGAGCTTGCGCTTCAGCTTGGGGTCGTGGGTGTAGATGCTGGCGGTGGATTCTTCCTCGTTGTAGAGGATGATACTTTCCTGCTCCAGCTTGGAGAGCTTCATGTCCTCGCCCCCTTGTCAAATTCCAAACGGAAGCGGACGCTCTCGCCGGTGTCCTCCAGCACGGCGGTAGCGTCGTAGGTGCCGCCGGTCTTTTCGGAGTAGAGGCCGGTGAGCTTCACCCGCCCGTCTGCAAGCAGCGCGGCGGCGACCTTTTTTGTCAGCGCGGCGCGCTTGGCGGCAAAGAACTTGTTGTCCCGCCACAGCCCGAAGCGGCAGTCGTTTTTCTCGCAGAAGAAGCCCTTTTTGCTCTCGGTCACGTCGCTGCCGCAGCGGGGGCATTTGCCAATGACCTCACGGCCGGAGGGAAACAGCACCTCCGCGCCGGAGATGACCTTGTAGGTTTTTACCAGCTCCGTGAGCATATCCGCAATGCCGGTCATGAACTCGTCCGGGGACAGCTCGCCGCGCTCCACCTGCTGCAAGCGGTATTCCCATTCGGCGGTGAGAAGCGGAGACTGGAGCTGCTCCGGCAGCACGGTGATGAGGGAAACGCCGGTATGGGCAGGCACAAGGCTGACGGCCTTCTTCGCCCGCTTGCGCTCCACAAAGCCCGTGGCTACCAGCTTTTCGATGATGGCGGCGCGTGTGGCGGGCGTTCCCAGCCCCTTTCGTTCCGCTTCTTCCGGCATATCGTCTTTCCCGGCAGTCTCCATAGCGGAAAGCAGCGTGTCCTCGGTGAAGTGCTTGGGCGGCGTGGTCTTGCCCTCCTTTACGGCGGCTTCGGTGCAATCCAATACCTGCCCCTCCGACAGCTCCGGCAGCGCGGCGTCCTGCTTTTCCTGCGCGAGATACCGCTTCCAGCCGGTATCAAGGACAGTTCTGCCCTTGGCGGTGAACTCGGTACCGCCGCACTCCAGCGTAACTGTGGTTTCCACATAGCGGTGTGCATCGCTGACCGCCCGGAGAAGCTGCCCTGCCACAAGGCGCAAAAGCTCGCGCTCGCCCAGCGGCAGCACCGACACGTCCGCCTTGCCCGCGCCTGCGGTGGGGAGGATGGCGTGATGGTCGCTGACTTTTTTGCTGTCGCACACCTGCCCTGTATTCACACGCCCCGGCGCGGCTGCTTCGCAGATGGCGGCGGCAACGGTCACAAGCTCCGGCACGGAGGCTTCCAGATCGTCGGTGAGGAAGCGGCTGTCCGTGCGGGGGTAGGTGCAGAGCTTTTTCTCGTAGAGGGCTTGCAGGTAGTCAAGCGTCTGCTGTGCGGTGTAGCCGAGGCTGCGGTTGGCCTCCCGCTGGAGCGCGGTCAGGTCGTAGAGCCGGGGCGCGTTCTCCGTTTTCTCCGTGCGCTGCACCGTCCTGACCGTGGCCGGCTGACCGGCGCAGGCGGCGGCGAGGGCGTCCGCAGCTTCTTTGTTCCCAAACTTTTCGGACACGGCGGCAAGGCTGCCGCAGCCGAGGCTCACGGTGTAAAAGGCTTCCGGGTGAAACGCCCCGATCTCCGCCTCCCGCTGGACGATGAGCGCCAGCGTGGGCGTCATGACGCGCCCCACGTTCAGAGTGCGGTGGTAGAGGACGGAAAATAGGCGCGTGGCGTTGATGCCCACCAGCCAGTCCGCGCGGGCGCGGCAAAAGGCGGACTGGTGCAGCCCGTCGTATTCCCGTCCCGGACGAAGGTCCGCAAAGCCCTTTCGGATGGCCTCGTCCTCCATGGAGGAGATCCAAAGCCGCTTCATGGTCTTTGTGCAGCCCGCCAGATAGTAGACGGTGCGGAAGATAAGCTCCCCCTCGCGCCCCGCGTCGCAGGCGTTGATGACCTCGGACACGTCCTCCCGGCGCATGAGGTCCCGCAGCAGCTCGAACTGTTTGGCTTTGTCCGCTTTCAGCGTGAAGCGCCAGCTTGCGGGCAGGATGGGCAGATCGTCATAGCGCCACTTGGCGTACTTTTCATCGTACACATCCGCGCCCGCCAGCTCCGCCAGATGCCCATAGCACCAGCTCACAAGGTAGCCGCCTCCCGAAAGATAGCCGTCGTTGCGTTTGGTCGCGCCCAGCACGGCGGCGATGGACTGGGCGACGGAGGGCTTTTCCGCGATCACTAATTTATGTTGCGTCATATTCATTTTTCTCCTTTTTGCATAGCAAAAAGCAGCCCCGAAGGACTGCTTTTCGCGTTTGGTATTTGGTTGTGTGGTTTTCCCCGGTCAGAACTGACTGGGCGAGTAGCGCACGGTGACAACGACGACGGTACGGTGTTCCTCGTCAATGCGATAGATGGCGGTGTAGTTTTTGATGAGGAGCTGACGGTAGCCCTTTCCGGCATACGCGCCGGTTTTCCGCTCCGGGCAGCGGCGCGGCATGGAATCCAGCGAGAGGATTTCCTCTGTAATGGTATCGACGAGCTTCAGCGCCGTTTCCGGCTCTAAAAGCGTCCGCGCAATATACGAATAGATGCCGTCCAAATCTCGGAGGGCGCGAGGCGAGAGCTTTACGCTGTACTTATCCAAAATACTTCCTCCGCAGTGCGCCAAGCGCCTCCTTCGCGTCCAGAAGCTGACCGCCTGCGGCGATCTCCTGCTCCGCGTCCGCAATCGCCTTGTCCGTCGCTATACAATCCAGCATTTCCTCATAGGTTTCAATGCTCATGACTACCAGATCGCCGTAACCGTTTTTCGTGATGAAAACAGGCTCGCGGCGCGCATGGCAGGCGTCGGAAATCTCCGATGTGTTTCTCAGGTCTGTAATCGGTCTGATCTGCGGCATATCGCATCCTCCTTTCTTGCTCATAATTATAGCATTATTATGTGCAAAATACAAGGGGTTTTGGGCAGGTCATAGAAAAGTTACAAAGACAGCTCCGGCTTTTTCCGCACCGCCTTTTCCCGCAGGTCGGTGTCCCGGTAACAGGGCCGGACGCAGACCAGCCCATACCGCCCGCAGCCATGGCAGAAATGCCCCTCCGGGGCGATGGGTCGGGGCGTTTCCTCCTTATCCGGGCGCGGCAGGCGGAGCATCAGGCGCTCCAACGGGTTTTTCGTAAAGAGCGTCATTCATCCGCGTCCTCCGTTTCCTCCGGCTCGTCCTCATCGTCCTCATTTTCGTATTCCTCGTCCTCATCATCGCCGTAATCGTAATCATCCAAGTCCACAGGTCCCTTTGTGTCAGGCTTTTTCTTGCGGAGCTTAAACCAGTACAGCGCGCCGCCGCCCGCCATCAGGAGCAGCAGCACAATCACAACAAGACCGCTGCCGGACTTCTTTTCGCCGCCGTCCTTGTCGGGACTGTCGGTCGTGTCCGGCGTCGGGTCGGGCTCCGGCGTCTTTTCCGTGACCTTTTCCTTTCCCATGCACTCCGTCATATTGTTCTTGCAGACTGCGCAGGCGGTGTTGACCGCACCTGCCTCGCACTTGTCCTTGCAGGAGCAGGCTGCGGCGCTGCCGCCGTTCTCCATCAACGCCATGAGGTCAGCCTCGTCCACAAGGTTGAGGAAATACACGTTTTCCGTGTCTCCGGAGCGGTCAATGACGATGTAGAAGTAGTTGCCGTTTTTGCTCTGGACGGTGATGAACTGCTTGTTTTCTGCCGCTTCCTCCACGCTGGCATAGGGCGCGGACTGCAAAATGTCGTCGATGAGGGTCAGATTCCCGTCCGGGGTCAGCGCCTCGCTGCCCTGCTGCTCCGGCAGTTTGACGCTTTCCGTGGAGATGGTGATGCTGTCAATAGAGGACGGAGGCGTTTCGCTTCCGTCCTCACTTTGTTCGTAATAGCCGCCGTCTGCGTAGGCGGTGGCGGAGAGGGCGGTCATGCAGCAGAATACCGCCAGCAGACCGGCAAAAAGCCGGGTGTTAAACTTCCTCATACTGTTTTTCCTCCGTTTCGTTCCGTTCAGCCTCCGGCGCGGGGAACTGCCCCTGCCGCATGGACTGAAGAAGCCGGGCGAGCTGTTCCGGCGTAAAGCCGCTTTCCCGCACCATACCGATGATGTCGGTGTTCTCAAGTTCCATGATCTGGCTGTCGATTTCTCTGTTGCGGGTCTGGAGCGCGGCGATTTTGCCGTTGTTCTTCTCGCGCTCCGCCCGCAGCCTGCTGATTTTCGGGTTCATGTTCGTCTCCTTTCTGAGAGATCAGGGCACAGGTAAACGCCCGTAAGCAAGGAAATGGGATTGCCAGTAGCTTGAAGCAAGGCTTGCGTACTGGATGGGGTCGCCGCAGTGGAGCATCATATTGTTGCCCACATAGATGCCAACATGGGACGCGCCGGTGGTGTCATAGGTGCCTTGGAAGAACACCAGATCGCCGGGGCGCAGGTTGGCGGCGGACACCCGCGTACAGAGCTGGCGCAGCCCCTCCGCACCCAGCCTGCCGAAGCTCCAGCCCACGCCGCAGTTGTTGTAGACGTAGCTGACGAAGCCGGAGCAGTCGAAGGAGGTGGCGGGCGTGCTGCCGCCCCAGACGTAGGGGTAGCCGAGGTACTTCTCCGCCTCCTTGATGATGGCGGCGAACTGCGCGTCCTCCAGCGCTTCCGGGGGTATCTCGTACTTCTCATAGTCGGCGGTGTAGTATTTCCCGATGTACTCCGAGCCGCCGAAGAGGTCCGGGCGGTTGCCCAGCGTAGCCATATACATGGCGTAAAGGGAAAGCTGATCCTGCGACATGATATAGACCGGCACATGGGAGAGGTTGAAGTTTTCCAGCTTTACGGTGCAGATGTAGTAGGTGTACGGCACCTGCACGGTGTATTCATAGCTGTGCAGATTGCCCTCCGCATCTGTGTAGTAGCCGGTGCGGGTCTCCGTGCGGTATCTCGTTTCCGTGGTGACGGTTTCCGTTAGGATGTACTGCTTTTCAAACAGCATCTCCAAGATGCCGCCTACCTCGGAGATCGTCCACTCCTTGCCTTTCAGGGCGGTGATGGCGGAGATCAGCACATAGGGGTCATGCTCGATGTCGTCCAGCTCGAAGTGGTACTCATCGTAGTCGTGGGTGCTTTCGTAGGTGTCGAGATACTGCTGCAATTCCGCTTCCATGGCGCAATATTGCGCCTCTGCCGCCAGCATATCCGCGTCCTCACTGGGGTAGGTGGATACGTTGATGCCGGTGGCTCCGCCCTGAATCAGCAGGGAGCAGGAGGACACGGTGCAGAGGATGAGGACGATTATTGCCGCGATGCCGCCCACGATAAGAAAGCCCTTTTTGTGACGGGCGATGAACTCGCCGGCTTTCTTTGTGTTCTCCGCGGCTTTCCGCGCCGCCTTTGCCGTGGCTTCGGAGGCTTTGACCGTATTCCCGGCGCTTTTTCCGGCTTTGGCGGCGGCGTACTCCCGCTTGATGGCCTGCTTCTGCTGCCAGCGGGAGTAGGGATTGCTGGAAAACTGCGGGTCATGGTACTGCGCTGTTTTGTCCAGCGCCCGGAGATTGGCGCGGTCTGCCTTGGCCTCGGCGCGGTCTGCGCGGCGGTAGGGCTTCTCCTTGTGAGAGCGGTGGGCGTGCTGGGCAAGTCGCACGGCGCGCTCCGCCGCCTGCTCGACGCCGTGGGCGCTCTCCACGCCCACATTGTCCTGCTCATGCTCCCGAATCTCACGGTGTACGGCGGACAAGGCCGCCGCTCCAGGCGCGTCACGCACCGCATGGGTCAGCTTGGAGGGCGGGCGTTTTTTGTCCACCTCCTCAAAGGAAAGGCGCGTTGTGACCGCGCCGGTCTGCGGGTCTACCGTGCGCTGCTTCCGCTTGACGGTTTTCTTGGGTATCTTCGCCTCGGCCTTTTCCAGCTTTTGATAGGCTTTATCCGCTTTTTTGACGGCCTTTTTCAGTTCCGGCGCTGTCCGCTCCTCCTGCGTGAACAGCAGCCGGGGCGAGCGTTTGCTCATGGGCTTCACCTCCTTCGATCCGTTTCTGTGCCAGCTTGCAGTAGTCCGGGTTCAGCTCGATGCCGATGTAGTGCCGGCCAAGCTGCCTTGCCACCTCCGCCGTGGTGCCGGAGCCGAGGAAGGGGTCGAGCACGACGCCCTCCGGCGGGCAGCCCGCCAGCAGGCAGGTTTCCGCCAGCTTGGGCGGGTAGGCGGCAAAATGCCCGCCCCGGTACGGCACGGTGTTGATCTGCCACACGTCCCGCTTGTTGCGAAGCTGCGGGATCTGTGCATCGTCGTAATATCCGCCGCTGCGCGTCCGGTTCAGCCCCTGCACATTACCCTGCCCGGGGACCTCCTTTGCATATTTGCCGCCAAAGCGTCCGCGCTTGTACCGGGCGACGGAGGATTCCGCCATTGGCTCCGCGATGGCAGCGGCATCATAATAGTAGCGGCGGGACTTGGACAGCAGGAAAATATGCTCATAGCAGCGGCTTGGCCTGTCCTTGGTGCTTTCCGGCATGGGGTTCGCTTTCATCCAGATGATGTCCGAGCGCAGATACCAGCCGTCTGCGCGCAGAGCAAAGGCAAGCAGCCACGGGATGCCGATCATGTCCTTTGCCTTGCAGCCCTCCACCTTGCCGTTGAGGGCGACCACCTGACCGGTCCTACCGTTGGGGTACTTGGGGTCAAGGCTTTCTCCCTGATTGCCCTTTCCGGCATAGGTGTCCGCGATGTTGAGCCAGAGTGTGCCGTCCGGCGTGAGAACGCGCCTGACCTCCCGGAAAATGGAAGTCAGGCGCTCCACATACAGCGCCGGGGTTTCCTCCCGCCCGATCTGCCCGTCCACGCCGTAATCCCGCAGGGCGTAGTACGGCGGAGAGGTGATGCAGCAGTTCACGGAATTGTCCGGCAGGGTTTTCAGCACGGTCAGGGCGTCGCCGCAGTAGATGCGGTCAGCCTGCATAGTCGAACTCATCCCTTAGAAGCGTGGTGAGCCCCTCGACAGCCGTGAGGATGTCCCTGCACACGCCGGTCAACTCAGATATGGCCGGTTCTCCGTCATACTCAAATACATCGGCGTCCTCATTGTCCTCGTCCGCCTCACGCTCTGCGGTGTATTCGCGCTCCATGCGCTCGGCATACTCGCAGCAGCGTTCGCTGGGGCAGCAGGGATTGTCCGCAGGAATGTAACCGGCATATTCCGGCTCGATCAGGTCGTTTTCGATGAGGTCGGACAGGTCCGCAAGGTCATGGGACTTGAGGTAATTGAGCGCCATGCCCCAAGAACTGAACATCTCCTCGCAGCGCTCGTCAAAGTCGAGGGTGGATCTGCGTACAAGGTCCAGATAGCTGTCCTTCTCAGCTCCGTTTTTGATGTAGTGCATGAGGATGGTCGCCATCCACAGCAGCTCCAGCTTTTCCTCGATGTGGCGCAGATAGTCCTCGCCGTGGATCAGGTACAGATTTTCTTTTTTCATGGTGTTACGCTCCTTATTCGTTTAATCAATCAGTTGGAAGCGCCTCGCCGCAGCGGAGCAGCTCCCGGAACAGGCTCTTGCCCATGGGGGTGATGAGTGTGTACGCGCCGCTGTGACCGTTGCGGACGTAATCCCGCACGCGGAACAGCCCGCGGTTGCGGGGGATGGCGTAGGGCATGAGGTTCCCCGCAGGGCTGCGGTAGAGAAAGCCGGTCTGCTGGAGAAAGCGGGCAAACCAGCGCTCCGGCACATTCAGCTCCTTTGCCGTGGTGCGAAGGTTGGTGCAGCCGTCCGCGTCCATAAAGGCGTCGTAGTAGTCCGCCTTGGGCAGCAGCGTTTGGCGCTCCGCCCTGTGCCGCAGGTTCTCCGCATGGGCGGCGTAGAGGCTTTTCATCAGCGCGTCCAGTAGCTCAGGGTGCTCGGCGAACAGCTTGAGCTTCTCGTCGGTGATATACACACCGTGCTTGCGGATGGCCGGAATGACCTCATGGGTGATCCAGCGCTTGAACGCCTTTGCCTCCGGCTTGCGGGAGCCAAGGACTAAAGTGTAAAGTCCCGGCTCGTTGACAATAGTGGCATCACCTTGACGCCCTAAGTTGAACTTAGCCCGTTCATCTTCATCAAGGCGGCTTACTGCAATCGTGGGATTGCTCAGGTCTAAGACGCTGCACACATCGACGGCTACAAACCACGGCTCACCGTTGAGGTTCAGCGTTCGCACCTTTCCAAAGGCTTCGTTTTCAAAAAGCATCAGTTTGTTTTCCATCGTGCAATTCCTTTCTTGTTTTGTTATGCAGTCTGTTCCTGCGGCTTGGTGGTGAGCAGGTCATAGAGTTCCCCGCGGGGGAAGCGGTCTACAAAGGGAAGAATGACGTTGCCGTAAAAAAGCAGCCCTTCGCCTTCACCGCTGTGGGTGACATACGAGAGCTGATGCGGGGAGATATTGAGCTGTTTGGCGAGAATCTGCCGGTCGCCGCTGGCCTGATTGAGCATGAGGATGAAATCGCTGTTCTCAAAGATGTTCTCCACCTCACGGGAGGAGAGCAGGTCCTTGACATTCTGCGTGATGCCGGTCGGAATACCTCCCCACTTGCGGAAGCGCTTCCAGATTTCCACCGTGTAGGCCGCCGTCTGCTCCTCGCGCAGCAAAAGGTGCATTTCGTCAATGTAGTAGCGGGTGGATTTGTGGGCTTCCCGGTTGACGGTCACTCGATTCCACACGGCGTCCTGCACGATGAGCATCCCGATCTTCTTGAGCTGCTTGCCCAGCTCCTTGATGTCGAAGCTGACGATGCGGTTGGCGATGTTGATGTTGGTGCGGTGGTTGAACACGTTGAGGGAGCCGGAAACGTAGATTTCCAAAGCCGTGGCGATGTACTGCGCCTCCTTTTCCTCCTGCCGCCGCAGCTCGTTATACAAGTCCTCCAGAATCGGCATATTCTCCGGCACAGGGTCGCTGAGATAATCCCGGTACACCATGCGCACACAGCGGTCGATGATGGTCTTTTCCACCGGCATGAGGCCGTCCTTTCCGCCGACGATCAGTTCGCAGAGGGAGAGGATGAAGTCGGATTTCAGGCTCAGCGGGTTCTCATCGTCGCTGTAATTGAGATTCAGGTCCATGGGGTTGATGTAATGCGGGCTTGTTGGGGAAATTTTGATGACCTGCCCGTGCAGACGCTCCACCAGCGGCCCGTATTCAGCTTCGGGGTCGCAGATGATGATGTCGTCGTCGGTAACGAGGAACACGTTGGCGATCTCCCGCTTCGCCGCAAAGCTCTTGCCGCTGCCGGGGGTTCCAAGGATGAGGCCGTTGGGGTTCTTGAGACGCTTGCGATCTACCATGATGAGGTTGTTCGACAGCGCGTTCAGCCCGCAGTACAGAGCTTCCTTACCGTCCTGAAACAGCTCCTGCGTGGTAAAGGGGATGAAAATGGCGACGCTGGAGGTGGTCAAGCCCCGCTGTATTTCAATCTGGTTCAGCCCCAGCGGGAGGCTGCTCATCAGCCCCTCCTCCTGACGGAAATCAAGGCGGGTAAGCTGGCAGTTATACTTCTGGGCGATGCTGGCCGCCTGAAACACGTTGTTGTCAAGCTGCTGGCGGCTGCCTGCGGTGTTGACCACAATAAAGGTCAGCAGGAACATTCGCTCGTTGCGGCTTTGCAGGTCTTGCAGCAGCTTCTTCGCCTCCGTGCCGTAGGTGGCAAGGTCCGAGGGGATGATGTCCATGTCGTATCCGGCGCGGACGGCCTTTTTCTGCTCCTCGATGGTCATTTTCTGCAAATCGGTGATCTTGCGCTTGATGGTCTTGATGGCCTTGACCTGATCCACGGACTGGACGTGCATACTGACGATGAGGGAGCTTTCCATGTCGAGGAAGTCCGCCAGCATCCGGTCGTTCAGCTCCGGCGCTAAAATCTGCAAGAAACTGGCGCAGCCGATGCGCCTGCCGACGCCGAAGGAGCGCCCGGTGCGGAACTCAAAGGAGCTGGGCGCGATGAAGTCCTTGACCGAAAGCCCGGAGGGTGCCAGCCAGTCCCACGAGAAGCGGAACGGCTCCTGCTCGTCCATGTGCAGCATCCCGTGCAGCAGCCGCAGCCGCTCCGTGCCGTTCATGGGCTCCGCCGCCACGCCGAGGCGCTTGAAGTTGTTGAGGATGTCCGTTTCAATGCGCTCCAGCCTCGGCTTTGCCGCCTTCAGCCCGTCCGCCTCCACGCCGAAGGTCAGGTACTTGGTCTTGATGAGGCCGTTGTTGCCGCGGGCAAGCTGGTTCTGGAGCATCTGGGTGTATTCCAGACGGATGCTGTCAAAATCGTCGCCCTGCGGCGAGATGGTGATGTACCTTGCGTAATTGTCCTTGTTGGCGGACATATTCACGAAGGAGAGCTGAAAGCGCACGGAGCTGTCGAAGTAGTTGAGGAAGTCGCACCAGCCGTCAAAGATGGCGGTCTTGTCCTCGTTCTGGTTGAGCTGATAGTTGATGTCCTGAAACTGGACGGTTTTCGTGTAGTAGCTGTCCGTCACGCGGCAGATGCCGTCGGGGAACATCCGCTGAAACGGGATGCTGTCCTGCGCGGACTTCTGTTTCTTATCCTGCCGCTTCGCTCTTGCGATGGCGGCCTCGATCTGCCTGCGTTCGGCGCGGGTGAGTTTTGTGCGGGTGGACAATGCGATACACCTCCCGGTCTAAATTGTCCTGCCGTTCCAGAACGGCGTAGAAATTATTGGTTGCGTAGGGGCGCTGCTTGGGGCGCAGGAAGCAGACCTGCACGATGTTGCGGACGATCTTTTCAAGGGGCTGTCCGTTCTTCTCATACATGGCCAGCAGAAAAAAGGGCAGCATGAGCAGGATCATGCAGATCGCCGCCGTGCTGACGCCGGTATGGGGTTTGAGCAGGAAGAACAGCGGAACGCCAAGCGCCGCGCCCGCGCCGAAGCAGACGAGCTGGCGCTTCGTCAGGTTCAGCAGCACCTTGGTCTTGACCGCGTTCAGGTCTTTGGGTACGGGAACGTATGCCATATTGGTTTACCTCCTATGTCATAGTGTTTTTTCATAGCGGAGTTTCATCTGCGCAGGGTATTGTCCAGCCTTCGGCGCTCTCGCACCTGTCCACGCAGTGCCGCCTGCCCGCCCCGCGCAGCACCAGCCAGCAGCGCGCAGGCTTGCTCCGCCCTCGGTGTCCAGCGTATAGGTGATGATTCGCTGATAGCCCATTGCCCGCGCCGCCCGTGCCGCAGCAGCGTAAAGGAAACTGCAAGCGTTTTTGGTTCCGTCGGTGCAAAGGCGATTAACCTCCAGCGTTTTCCCATCGTCCAGATACCGGCTGACCGGACGCCCTACGATGGCGACGCCTGCCAACCGTCCGTCTGCCTCGCAGCCGATGGAAAACTTGTGTCCAACGACGGGCTTATGATGTCGGTGCCAAAGGGCGACAAAGGCATTTGCTTCGGACAGCGAAATGGGGGTAAGCGTCAACAAATCTCCGCCTCCTTGTCCTTGATCGCCCTTGCGGGCGTGCGCTCTGCTGACGTGTGGAGCTTTTCCAGCACCGACGGGCGGCACTCGGTACTGCTCATTGCGTAGCTCTGCAAGACGTCCTGCTTTTCAAATACCTCGTCCAGCGCAAAGCAAACGTCGCTCATATCCTCCATGCGATTCTGCCACTTATCAGCCACCATCTTCAACGGGTTGTCGAACAGCAGCAGGTAGTCCGCCTCATCCGGCTCAAAGCCGTGGGCGGTGGTCAGGTATTCATGGATCTGGCGCACAGCGGTGATGGCGGCGGAGTTGCAGATCAGGTCATGTCTGCTCATCTGCTACCACTCGCCCTGTAAGGTGGTGAGATTTTCATCGAGCCGCGCAAACAGACGCGATAGCCTATCCTGTTCTGTATTTGTGGATTTGTTCATGTTGGTTTACCTCCGTCAATGACTGTTGAAAATTGACTTTGCGAGACTGCTGGTTTTGAACAGGGTGAAGCAGAGCAGCACCGTGTAGCCCATGCACAGCCAGATGGCCGTGGAAATGTTGTCGTCTATGAGCATATTCTGTACCAGCACCGCGTAGATGGCGATGCAGACGATGATGAGAAAGCCCTGAAACGCCAAAGCCAACAGGGAGCGGAGATAATTCTGCCCCATGCCGCCCCATTCCTTGCCCATCATGGTGGCCATGGGGATGGGCGCGATGCTGGTGACGAGGTAAATCTCGATCATTCTGCCGTAGATGATGATAAAGATGCAGATGGTCAGCGCCCACATGGAGAAGCCCACCACGAAGGATTGCAGCCACAGCCCCAAAAGCGTCCACACGTTCATCTCCAGCAGCCGCGCCTCAAGGTCCGCGATATGGTCGGCAAGGTTGATGGAGGTGTTGCCCACGATAAGGCCGGAGGCGCGGTTGACCACGCTCTGCGCCGCCTCAAATACGCCCATGACGATATTCCATGTGTTGGACACGATGAGCACGGCAGCCGCCGTCTTGAATACCCAGCGAAAGAATACCCATGTGTCGATGTCGTGGAGGTTATTGCGATCCGCGATAAGCTGTATCAGCTCCAACGTCATAACGAAGGCGAGGATCACGCCGGCGATGGGCAGTATCACGTTGTCCGAGAGAGAGTGGATCATGCTGTAAATGCCGGCGTTCCACGCCTGCGGGGTGCTGCCGATGTGTCCCGCCGCCTCCGCGACCTTGGCGTTGACGTTATCAAAGAGGCCGGTGAGGTTGTCCATGATGCCCCCGACCAGCAGCTCCTTGAGCCATTCGGTGAATTTTTCCCATATCAAATCCAATGGGTCAGCCCTCCTTTCCCGCCCCCGCCCGTGTCAGGCGGGCAGGGGCGAAGGGTTTTTTTACATTGCGGCATGGACGGGATTAACCGAACAGCCCTTTGAGCAGCGGCACGAGAATCATACCGATGAGCGCCACACCGCCGCCGGCCATAAGCTGTTTTATCCCCAATTAGGTGTAAAACTCTGCTCGATGGCGGGCGGCGGCGTAC
>ERZ780195.1189-NODE-1189-length-22465-cov-14.913744_pt1 | contig 22465 bp, 21 predicted proteins | sample MGYA00511017_ERZ780195 | MGnify/ENA primary metagenome ERZ780195 (study PRJEB29588, sample SAMEA2159974) | human gut metagenome | biome: human gut; feature: human-associated habitat; material: faeces | place: Denmark | collected 2008/2010 ...
GCTACAAGTCCTTCGACAACCACTGGAAGGACGCGCAGACCGTGCTGAGCATCAAACGCCATCTGAATGAGCGCGGCGTGAACTATCTGCTCAACGTCGGTCCGGACGCGCTGGGCCGCATTCCCGCGCCCGCGGCGGACATTCTCCATCAGGTAGGTCGTGGCTGAGGTCGCCTTTCATCCAGCGAAAATGCTGATTTCTCCTTCAGATCGTCATCCGCATAAAGCGGCGCGCCGTTTCCCGCGGGAAACGGCGCGTCCTGCTTCACAGGTTCTTCGCAATGAATTCCGTCAGATTCTCCGCCGGCGACTCCTTCCAGTAGCTCCGGCAGTCGCTGGTTCGATTCAGCAGGCCGAGGTCGAACATCTCCCGGCGCAGCGTGGCCGGGTCGTGAATGACCGTCCACTCGTCCAGAAGGTCGTTCACCTCGCCCTCGGAGCAGGTTCTTCCCGCCTCAAACCGCTCGCTCAGCAGCCACAGCGCCGCCAGCTTCTTTCGCCGCCTCGCCGGAAGCGCCTTCAGGCGCATGCGCTCGTCCAAAAACGGCCTGAGCTCCCGCAGCTCCGTCTCCGTCACGAAAACTCACTCCTCTCGCGCGTCGTTGGCCTGCACCATGGCAAGGATGTCCCGATAGCGCGAGATGATGTACTCGTAGTTCTCCCGCCGATGGGGCACCATGCAGTTGGAGCAGTCCTTGAAGCCCTTTTCATTGTATACGAAATTGCCGCCGCAGCGCCTGCCCAGCGCGTAGAGCGGACAATAGCAGAACAGACAGTTGAAATCCTCGGGATGCTGCGTGGAATGGCAGGGAAAGTACTCGCACTCCCGATGGCAGAAAAACTTGTAATGCTTCTCCTCAGCCATGTTTCTTCTCCTTTCGAAAAACGGCCGTCTCCGCGAGCGGAGGCGACCAATATGAAAATTGTGAGCGACGTCTGTAAGCCGAGTTCTGTATTAGACGATCATCTGTCTGGGCCTGCAGTTGCCAGCAGGCTCTAGCGATTTCCCGAGGACGCGACGGGCCGCCGCATTCGTCCTCCTATCAATCTTGCACCGGATGGGGTTTACATCGCGGACAAGTCGCCAAGCCGCGGGTGAGCTCTTACCTCGCCTTTCCACCCTTACGCCTTCCCGAAGGAAGACGCGGACTCTTTCTGTTGCACTTTCCCTGAAGTCGCCTCCGCCGGCAGTTAACCGGCATCCTGCCCTGTGGTGCTCGGACTTTCCTCAAGCGCAAAGCGCCTGCGACCGTCTGGCGTCCTCACAATTGTCATCACGCGTTTTCTTCGATGTAAAGAATTCTGCCGCAGTTGTCGCATTCGACGATGCGGTTGCCCTCCTTCAGCTCCAGCAGCGTGGCGCTGGGCAGGGACATGAAGCATCCGCTGCACTGGCCGTCGATCAGCCTGGCCATGGGCGGGGTGCAATGCTGCTTGATGCTGTGATAGCGCTCCAGCAGCTTCGGCTCCACCTTCGCAGCCTCCTTTTCGATGTCGGCGCGCAGCTTCTGCAGCTGAGCGGAGTCCTTCTTGAACTCCGTGTCGTAGACCTGCTTGAGCTGGTCGTACTCGATCTTCGTCTTGGCCGCGCGGACGCGGATCTCCTTCTGCTGGCGATCCTTCGTCTCGGAATCCTTGCGCAGCTTCAGAAGCTCCTGCTCGTAGCGGCTCAGCGAATCCACCAGCTTCTGCACGGACTCGGCGCGCTTGTCGGCGTCCTCGGCGGTCGCAGGCGGATTGGCCTCGATTTCCGCCGCGGCGGCAGCCAGCAGCTTGTCCAGACGATCCGCCTCGTCGCGAATGGCCTCCAGGCGATCCTGCATGACGGCGATTTCGCTCTCCAGCTTCTTCATGTTGGTCTGCTGATCCATCAGGAAGGTGCGCTGCTTCAAGAGCTTCTGCCGGTTTTCCGACTGACGCATCTTGTTCTCAAAGCGATCGGCCTCCATGTCCACCTGCATAAACTGCCACAACTGATCCAAATGCATTGACCATTCCTCCTAAAGTCCTATAAAAACAGCCCCTGTGCGCTGCGCCGAACACATATATTATATTGTACATCATTTGCGGCGTTTTGTAAAGCCTTGCACAGCGCGTCCACGCCGGGATTCTCTGTGGCGGCGTGGCCCGCCTCCAGCACGCAGAGTCCCTCGTCCACGGCGGACAGCGCCTTGTGATAGGCCGTCTCGCCGGTGATGTACGCATCCGCGCCCAGCGCCCGCGCGTCGGACGCGAAGTCCTCTCCCGCGCCGCCCAGCACGGCGATTCTGCGAACGACCTTCCGCTTCTCTCCATAGGCGCGCACGCAGCCGCCCAGCCGCCCGCTCACAAGGCTTGTCAGCTTATCCAGCGTCATTTCGGGAAGCTCGCCCACGCACATGCCGTGGGCCGCGCCCTCGACGCTCTGCATCCCCAGCGCCGCCGCCAGCGCGTCGTTCACGCCGGGGTGAGCGTTGTCGAAATTGGTGTGCATCGCCGCCATCGCCAGCCCGGAGCCGGCCAGCCGAACCAGCAGCCGCCCCTCCGCGTCGTCCGCGCAGAGATTGCGCCGCGCGCGGAACAGTATGGGATGATGCGTGACGATCATCTGCGCGCCGATTTCCAGCGCCTCGTCCAGCACTCTTTCGGTCAGATCCAGCGCGCAGAGCACCGTTTCGACCTCCGTCTCCCGGCTGCCCGCCAGAAGGCCCACGTTGTCCCACTCCTCCGCCAGCGCGAAGGGCGCAATGTTGTCCAGCAGCGCCAGAATCTGTTCAGCCTTCACAGACACGCTTCCAAGTCCTCCCAGATGCGTTTTTCCCGCTCCAATGCCGCGGCGGTCTCCGCGTCGCCACCCTTCCGCGCGCCTTCCAGCGCCTTGGCCGCCACGCGGATTCGGAACCGCGCGTAGTCGCCCAGCTCCGCGGGGCGCTTCTGAAGCAATACCGGGCCGATCACGGCCTCGCGCTCGATCAGCGCCATCGCGCCGGGCCGCGCCTCGATGCCGATGTAATGCCGCCGTCCGTCCCGGACGATGCGCTCGTCGGTGATGCGATAGCCCGCGCTTCCGAGTCGCGTGCGCAGCTCGGCGATGGCGACGTTGGCCTGCAGAATCAGCCGCGCGTCTCCGAGCTTCTCCCGGCCGCGCTCGACGATGCCCGCCGCCGTGGTTCCGCCCATTCCGGCGATGACCACCGCGTCCACCGGCTCGTCCAAGCCGTCCACGCCGTCGCAGACGACGAATTTCGTTCTCTCCTTCAGCCCCAGCAGGCGGATCAGCGCCCGGGCCTTGTCCAGCGACGGCGCGGAAATGTCCGTCAGCACAGCCCGATCGATCCAGCCATTCTGGAGCAAAAACGCGCCGAGCCTGCCGTGATCGCAGCCGACGTCCGCATAACTCGAACATCGGCCCACCATTTCCGCGATCATCGACAGGCGCGGATCCAGCGCGATTCTCTTTTCTCCGTCCATCAGTCGATGGAGTCCTTCAGCTTGCGGGAACGGCTGGGATGGCGCAGCTTGCGCAGCGCCTTGGCCTCGATCTGGCGAATGCGCTCGCGGGTGACCTTGAATTCCCGGCCGACCTCCTCCAGCGTGCGCGCGCGGCCGTCCTCGAGACCGAAGCGCAGCTTGAGCACCATTTCCTCCCGGGGAGTCAGCGTGGACAGCACGCTCATCAGCTGCTCCTTGAGCAGCGTGAACGCGGCGGCCTCCGCCGGAGCGGGCGCGTCGTCATCGGGGATGAAGTCGCCAAGATGGCTGTCCTCCTCCTCGCCGATGGGGGTCTCCAGCGAAACCGGCTCCTGCGCGATCTTGATGATCTCGCGCACCTTCTCCTCGGGGATGCCCATTTCCGCGGCGATCTCCTCGGGCAGCGGCTCACGGCCGTACTCCTGAAGCAGCTGGCGCGAGACGCGGATCAGCTTGTTGATGGTCTCCACCATGTGCACCGGAATGCGGATGGTGCGCGCCTGATCGGCGATGGCGCGGGTGATGGCCTGACGGATCCACCACGTGGCGTAGGTGGAAAATTTGTAGCCCTTGCGGTAGTCGAACTTCTCCACGGCCTTGATCAGGCCCAGATTGCCCTCCTGAATCAGATCCAGGAACAGCATGCCGCGACCCACATAGCGCTTGGCAATGGACACGACCAGACGAAGGTTGGCCTCGCTCAGGCGATGCTTGGCCTCCTCGTCGCCCTGCTCCATGCGCTTGGCCAGCTCGATTTCCTCCTCGGCGGACAGCAGCGGAACCTTTCCGATCTCCTTGAGGTACATGCGCACGGGATCGTCGATGGACGTTCCCTCAGGCACCGAGATGTCGATTTCCTCCTCCTCGGCGTCGTTGAGCACTTCAGGCTCGGGCATGGGCTCGTCCTTGACGACCTCGATGTTCAGGCTGGAAAGCGTATCCAGAATGCGGTTGAACTGGTCGGAATCGATTTCGACGTCGCCCAGCATCTCCACGATTTCTTTATATGTCAGAACGCCCTTGGATTTCCCGGTCTCAATCAATTCGCATACGCGCTTTTTCATGGCTTCTACATTTTCTTTATTCATAACTCGCCGCTCCTTTCGACCGGTCAACCGTCCAGCTCTCTGCTGATTGCGTCCATCTGCTCGTACAGCGCGCGCTTCTGCTCGGGCGCGGCCGTCTGAATCTCCTCCTGAATCTTCGCGGCGCGAAGCATCAGTCGGCTTTTGCGTATTGTTCTCAGGCAGGTCTCCGCCAGCCGGAGGGCTTCCTCGCGGTCGTCGGGCACCGGCTCGTAATTGAGCATGCGAACGGCGCGGACGCGCTCGTCCTCGTCCATGCTCTCCAGCAGAGAATTTACGCCTTCTCCGGCAAGCAGACGCTCGGCCAGCGTCCGCGCCGTTCCTTGGGTAAAGTCCTCGATTTTCACCATTTCGGCGGGCATTGCGCCCTCCCGCAGCAGCGTCAGCAGCGCGCGCTCGGCCAGCTCCGCGTCGGACGCGGGCGCTTCCTCGCGGGCGGCGCGCCGGGCGGGCACGTGGGTCGGCGCGGCGGCCATCACGCCCAGCTGCGAAAGAAGCACCTGGCGGTCGTAGCCCGTTTCGTTGGCCAGCCGCCGCAGATAATTCTCCCGCTCGATGGGGCTTTTGACCTTTTTGAGAATCTCGCAGCAGCGCATGGCGTACTGGGTCATTCCCTCCTGCGTGGACACGTCCAGATCGTCCCGGGCGCGCATCATGCGGTATTCCGTCGCGCCGTATTTGGGCAGCGCGTCGAAACCCGCCAGACCGTTGGCCTTGACGAAATCGTCGGGATCCATGCCGCCGGGATAGTCGATGACCCGCGCCTTCATGTCCTGCGAATCGAAGATGTCCAGCGCGCGCAGCGCGGCCTTGCGCCCCGCGCCGTCGCCGTCGTAGCTGATCCAGACCTCGGGGGCATAGCGCTTGATGAGCCGCGCCTGCTCCTCGGTCAGCGCCGTGCCCAGCGTGGCCACCACGCCCGCCACGCCGTATTTGCGCAGCGAAACCGTGTCCATGTAGCCTTCCACCAGCACCAGCCGCCCGAGATTGCGCTCCTTCTTAGCGAAGTTCAGCGCGTACAGGCCCTGACGCTTGTTGAACACCGGCGTCTCCGACGTGTTCAGATACTTGGGCTGCACGTCGCCCATGGCGCGGCCGCCGAAGCCGACCACGCGGCCCTGAGCGTTGATGATGGGAAAGATCGCGCGGCCGCGGAACATGTCGTAGGCGCGGCCGTCCTTTCGGACGACCAGCCCGGCCTTTTCCAGCAGCGCGTCGTCAAAGCCCTGCTCCGCCATGTGCCTTTGCAGCGCGTCCCAGCCCTTGGGAGCCGCGCCCAGACCGAAGCGCCGGATGTCCGAGTCGTTCAGTCCGCGTTTGTAGAGGTAGTTCAGCGCCTCCGCGCCCTCGCCCGTCCACAGTGTCGAATGAAAGAAGCGCGCCGCGAGGGTGTTGGCCTCGTAGATGCGCTCGCGTTCGTCCGGGCTGATCCGGCCTGAGCCGGTCTGCGACTGTTCGGGAATCTCCATGTGCGCGCGATCGGCCAGCAGCCGAACCGCATCCATAAACTCCATCCGCTCCATTTCCATCACGAAGTTGATGACAGTTCCTCCCTTGTGGCAGCCGAAGCAGTAGTACATCTGCGCCTCGGAATCCACGCTGAACGAGGGGGTCTTTTCGTTGTGGAACGGACAGCAGCCCCAAAAACGGCGGCCCTTCTGCTTCAGGGGAACATACTCGGAGACGATCTCTTCAAGATTTGCTCTGGATCTCAGCTCGTCCAGCCACGCGTCCGACAGTCTACCGGCCATGCTTTCTCCCTTCTTTTCGCTTCAGCCCGCCACGCTGCGGCTCCATTGTCTGCTCGATAATGCCTTTACAATTTCGCCGCGATTGGTCAAAATTCCTGCAAAAAAACGAACTTTCCAAAAAATTCGACCTTTTCCGCACCGCGGCGCATGTCGAATCTCCGGAATGTCGCTCTATTTTTATACGCCATTCACTCCTGAAAATCCTCTTCGCTCGACCGATTTTCAAAAATTAAACAAGCCCCGACGGAATCCGCCGGAACGCCGCGCGCGCTTTGTCATAGTATACAGCGGTTTTCTGTTTCAATTCAACTCCATCCATCTCCGGAGGGATTTTTTATGAGCGTTCTCGTTTCCAAATTCGGCGGCAGCTCCATGGCCGACGCAAACGGCTTTCGCCGCGTGCGCGCGCTGATCTCCGCCCCGGCGCGGGCGCGGTTTATCGTGCTCTCCGCCCCCGGCCGCCGCCACTGCATGGACGACAAGGTGACGGATCTTTTGCTGCTGGCCCACGCCCGCGCCGCCGAGGGCGGCGACAACCGCCTGATTCTCTCGGCCATTCGCGCGCGGTATGAGGAAATCGCCGACGCGCTGTCCATTCCCATGGACGGCCTGTTCGATTCCCTCGCCGCCGACGCGGCCTTCTCCCGGGATCGCGCCGCGGCCCAGGGCGAACGCCTGTGCGCCATGCTCTTCGCGCGCTATGCCGGTCTGCCCTTCGTGGACGCGGCGGAGCTGATCCACTTCGACGCACGCGGCCGCGTGGACGCGGCGAAAACCCGCGCCGCCGTTCAGAAAATGGCGCGGCGCTATTCCTGCGCGGTGATTCCGGGCTTTTATGGAAGCCGCCCCGACGGCGAAATTCAGACCTTCTCCCGCGGCGGCTCGGACATTTCCGGCGCGTGGATCGCCGCCGCCCTCGGCGCGAGTCCCTACGAAAATTGGACGGACGTGGACGGCCTGATGAGCGCCGACCCGACGCTGTGCCCCGACGCGGCGGCCCATCCGCTGGTCTCCTATCGGCAGATGGCGCGCCTGTCCGCCGCCGGCGCGCAGGTGCTCCATCCCGACTGTCTGCGCCCCGTGCGCGACGCGGGTGTGCCCACGGTCATCCGCAACACCTTCCGCCCCGAACGCCCGGGCACCTGCATCTCCGACTGCGTGCACCGCATGGTTCCCTGCGTCTGCGCGCTGGACGACCGTCGGCTCATTCCCATGGCGCGCATCCCCGAGCCGCTGCGCGGCGCGTTCCGGGAGAGCGCCCGCTCGCGCTTCCTCGCCCCCGACGGCGCGGAAATGCTCGTCGCCTCGGGCGGCGCGGTCAGCCTGATCTCCGCCTTCTCGCCGGACGCGGCGGCGCTGGAACGCGCCCGACAGGCCGTTCCCGCGCTGGCGATTTCCGAGGAGGAGCACTGCGTCCGTCTGGCCGTTCCCGCCGAGGAAAAGGCCTCCGCCGTGCGGGAAATCCACGCGCGGCTGATGGCGAAGGGGTGAATTTCGGCAGAATTCTCGCGTCTTTGGCAGAATCGCCGCGAGGCCGCGTATCTCCGCAAATTTCCCGTGGTCAAATGCCCCTCTCCCCACAAAAGCAGAGGCAGCCCGCGTTCTTCTGCGGACTGCCCCATTTTTACCAATCATTACTTCAGCGCTTCCATTTCGGCGATGCGGGACTTCAGCTTTTCCACGCGCGCGCGGGCGGCGGTGAGCTTTTCCTTCTCGGCTTCCACCAGATTGGCGGGCGCCTTGGCGACGAACTTCTCGTTGCTCAGCTTGCCCTCGGCGCGCTGCACCTCGCCCTCGGCGGACTTGAGATCCTTTTCCAGGCGCGCCAGCTCCTTGTCCACATCCACCAGCTCGCCCAGCGGGATGAACAGCTCGCAGGGATCGCACACCGCGGAGGCGGACTTGGCCGGGTTGGGCGCGTCGGCAGCCAGCAGCTCCACGGCGCTGGCGCCGGCCAGGCGCTTGAAATAGCCGTCGGCGGCCAGCAGCGCGTCGCTCCAGCCCTCGTGCGGCTTGAGCATCAGCGTGGCCTTGCGGCCGGGCGCGACGTTCATCTCAGCGCGCAGGTTGCGGATGGCGCGGATGACCTCCATCACGCCCTCCATGCGGTCGGCCTCGGCGGGGAAGTCGTACTCGGGCTTCGCCTCGGGCCACTGAGACGTGATGAGCATGCCCTTGTGTCCGGGCAGATAGCCGAACACCTCCTCGGTGATGAAGGGCATGTAGGGATGCAGCAGCTTCAGCGTGCCGGTCAGCACGTAGAGCAGTACCTCCTGAGTGGTGCGCTTGGCCTCGCCATCGTCGGCGTAGAGGCCCTGCTTGGCCATCTCGATGTACCAGTCGCAGAAGGTGGACCAGATGAAGTCGTACAGCTTGGTGGCGGCGAAGCCGAGATCATAGTTTTCGAGGTTGTCGGTGATCTCGCGCACCGTCTCCTGATAGCGCGTCAGAATCCACTTGTCGGCCAGCTGGAGCTTGTCCGTGGACGGGATGCCCTGCGGCTCGAAGCCCTGCAGATTCATCAGCACGAAGCGGCTGGCGTTCCAGATCTTGTTGGCGAAATTGCGGAAGGACTCGATCTTTTCCTCGGACATGCGGATGTCGCTGCCGGGCGCAACGCCCATGACCAGCGAGAAGCGCAGCGCGTCCGCGCCGTACTTGTCGATGACCTCGATGGGGTCGATGCCATTGCCCAGTGACTTGGACATCTTGCGGCCCTGCGCGTCGCGCACGAGGCCGTGCATCAGCGCCACGCTGAACGGGCACTGACCCATCTGCTCGATGCCGGAGAACACCATGCGCGCCAGCCAGAAGAAGATGATGTCGTAGCCGCAGGACAGCACGGAGTTGGGATAGTAATAGGCCAGATCCTCGGTCTTGTCCGGCCAGCCCAGCGTGGAGAACGGCCACAGCGCGCTGGAGAACCAGGTGTCCAGCACGTCGTCGTCCTGACGCATCGGCGCGCCGCACTTCGGGCAGACGGTCAGATCCTCCCGGGAGACGATCATCTCGCCGCAGGTGTCGCAGTAGAACGCGGGAATGCGATGGCCCCACCACAGCTGGCGGCTGATGCACCAGTCGCGGATGTTCTCCATCCAGTTGAAGTAGGTCTTTTCAAAGCGCTCGGGAATGAAGCGCAGCTGGCCGTCCTTGACCACCTGAATGGCGGGTTTGGCCAGGGGCTCCATCTTGACGTACCACTGGGGCTTGGAGCCGATGATGGTCTCGATGGTATCGTGGCAGCGATAGCAGGTGCCCACGTTGTGCTTCAGCGGCTCGATCTTGACCAGCAGACCCAGCTCCTTCAGCTCCGAAACGACGGCCTTGCGGCACTCGTCGCGGGTCATGCCGCAGTACTTGCCGGCGTTTTCGTTCATCGTGCCGTCGTCGTTCATGACGCGGATGATGGGCAGATTGTGGCGCTTGCCCACCTCGAAGTCGTTCGGGTCGTGGGCGGGAGTCATCTTCACCGCGCCGGTGCCGTACTCCATGTCGGCGTAGTCGTCGGCGACCACGGGAATCTCGCGGTTCATGATGGGCAGCGTCACGGTCTTGCCCACCAGATCGAAATAGCGCTCGTCCCTGGGGTTGACGCACACGCCGGTGTCGCCCAGCATGGTCTCCGGGCGCGTGGTGGCCACCACCACATCGTGGCCGTTGGGGCCGGGATAACGGATGTGCCACAGGGAGGAATCCTGCTCGACGTACTCCACCTCCGCGTCGGACAGCGCGGTCTGGCAGGTCGGGCACCAGTTGATGATGCGGTCGCCGCGATAGATCAGGCCCTTTTCATACAAATTGACAAAGGTCTCGCGCACGGCGCGGGACAGGCCGTCGTCCATGGTGAAGCGCTCGTGCTTCCAGTCGCAGGAGACGCCCAGCTTGCGCAGCTGCCTGACGATGCGTCCGCCGTATTCCTTTTTCCATTCCCACGTGCGGCGCAGGAACTCCTCGCGGCCCACGTCCTTCTTGGTCAGGCCCTCGGCCTTCAGCGCGTCCACCACCTTGACCTCGGTGGCGATGGCGGCATGGTCGGTGCCGGGCACCCACAGCGTGGGATCGCCCTTCATGCGATGGTAGCGAATCAGCACGTCCTGGGGCATTTCGTCCAGCGCGTGGCCGATGTGCAGCTGACCGGTGATGTTCGGCGGCGGCATGACGATGGTAAACGGCTTCTTGTTGGGATCCTTCTTCGGCTCGAACGCGCCGGACTGCTCCCACATGTCATAGATCCTGCCCTCCACCTGCTGGGGCGCAAAGACCTTCTCCATGGTGAATTCCTGCTGGTTTTCCATTTTCTGTCTCTCCCTTCGGTCGGTGAGGCCAATGGCCAAAAGCAAACGCGGAGCATCGCCACAAAGGGCGGATTGCTCCGCGGTACCACCTTATTTCGCCCGATTTTCCTTCGAGCCTCTTCGCGCGCTACGGGGCGCACCCCGGCCGGCTACTCCGTTCACCCGCCCGTCTTGGAAGCGACCTTCACTCCCCTGCACTGCGGACGGCCTTTCAGCCGGTGAGCCGTCCTCTCTGAGAAGCCGTTGGGAGCTACTCCTCTTCGTCATCGACAGGGGAATTATACCACGCCATTGCCGCTCTGTCAACGAAAATTCGGTTACAAAACGCTCAAAGCCGTTGTTTTTACCGCTGTGCACTTGCCAAGCGCGGCTTTCAGCCTTATAATGGAGGGGAATACTCTCAGAAACGCAAGGGAGCCAAACATGCAGGAATCCGAAGAAAAGAAGGTCGCGGGCAAGCACGTTGCCCCTGAGCCCACCGCCGCGCCCCCCGAGGAGGACGTTCTGCGCACCGACGCCGATCTCTACGGCGACGAGACGGATCTTCCGCTGAAAACCCGGAAATCCGCCGCGAAGAAGAAAAAGTCCGCCGTGAAAAAGCGCCAGCGGAAGAAAAAGAAAAATAAAAACACGCTCTGGTCGCGGCTGGTCAGTCCCGCCGCCCTCCGGCGCAAGCGCCAGTCGCTGTTCGAGATCATGCGCGGCGAAAACAGCTCGGTTCGCCCCATCCGGGTCTTTGGCCGGGAGATTCGCTTCTGGCCGCTGATTCTGCTGGCGCTGGTGGTGATGCTCGTGGGCATGGTCTTTCTGAACAACAGCAACGTCTCCGTGGTTCAGCAGGAGATCACCGCCGTGGGCCTGTCCGCCGACCTGGAGAACTACCGCATTCTGGTCATCTCCGACCTCAACGGCAAGCGCTTCGGCGACAAACAGTCCGCGCTGCTGCGCGCCATCAACGGCACGTCCTACAACGCCGTGGTCTGTCTGGGCGACATGGTGGGCAAGGGCGGCGACCCGGAGCCCTTCTACGAGCTGCTGGAGGGCATTCCCAGCTCCAAGAAGGTGTTCTTCATCGCCGGCGACAACGACCCCGGCCCCTTCGTCGAAACACCTCGCGCCATCGAGGGCACGCTGTCCCAGCTGGTGCTGGAGGACTGGATTCTCGGCGCCATCGACCGCGGCGCGGTGTACGTGGACTCGCCCGTGTGCCTGACCATCGGCTCGAGCAATCTGTGGCTCACTCCCTCGACGCTGATGAACCTCGAAGCCGCCGACCTGACAACCGTCTGGAAGGAGCAGGCCGAGCAGGAGACCGACGGCGTGCTCTCCGGCCTTCAGGCCGACTACGACACGCTGCCCATCACCAGCTATCGCCAGCGCATCGCCGACAATTTCTACGCCGCGCTGTCCTCCATGAAGGACGACGACTTCTACCTGACGCTGGCTCACGAGATGCCGTCGGAAGCCTTCATCCTCGCCTCCGCCGCCCACACGTCGGATTCGGGCAAATATTTAAGCGCGCCAGACCTGCTTCTGGCCGGACACTACTGCGGCGGCGTGTGGCGGGTTCCGGTGATCGGCGCGTTCTATGTGCCCGATATGATGATGCCGCGCAACGGCTGGTTCCCCGCGCAGGAGCGCGTGCAGGGCCTGTCCGCCGTGGGTGAGACGCAGGTATACATCACCGGCGGTCTGTCCATCAACGGCGATCTGCCGCTGATGCGCTTCCGCCTGATGAACCAGCCGCAGATCTCCGTGCTGACCCTTTCCGCCACGCTGCCCGAGAGCATGCTCTCCGCAGAATAGCCTTTCCGTCTTCCCCGCCTCACGGCGGGGATTTTTTTGCGGTTATTTTCCCTGAAAAGGGAAATACTGTCGTCAAAAGGGAGGGCGATACCTTGCCAAGTCGCGATGAAATGCTGCGCTCGGAGCTGACGGGCGAGACCGAAAGGGATCTTCAGACGCTCCGCGCGCTTCTGCACATTCCAGAAAACAGAGACGCGGTGGAGCGCCGCCATCGCTGCGCCGATTTCGGGTTTACGCTGTTCTACATGGAGGGCATGGCCGGCGACGCGAAGATCTCCGAGTTCATTCTCCACGCCAGCAAGTCCCCCGCCGCCTCGGGCATTGCCGATCCCGTGGGATGGCTGAAGGAGGAATCTCTGGAGGTCGCCCAGTGCGAGCGGGAGAGCCGCGTAAAGGAGCTTCTGACTGGCATTCTCGGCGGCATGACCTGCGTACTGGCCGACGGCTGCGCCGAGGCGCTGCTGCTGGACACCCGCGGCTTTGAGCACCGCAGGGTCGACCGCCCCTCCAACGAGGCGGTCGTCCTCGGCGCGCAGGAGGGCTTTGTGGAGAGCCTGAGAGACAACCTGACGCTGCTGCATCGCTACGTGCAGTCCGGCGAGCTGATTACCGAGCGGCTGACGGTGGGCACGGGCGTTCCCACCTCGGTCGCACTGGTCTACTTAAACGGCGTAGCCGACGTGCGCGCCGTGGACGAGGCGCGCCGCCGGCTTCAGACCATCACCGCCGCGTCGGTGCCGGGCATCGGCGGCATTCAGCAGCTGATCGAGGATTCGCCCCGGGCCATCTTCCCGCAGATGCTCCAGACCGAGCGGCCCGACCGGGCGGCTTCGTGCCTGATCGACGGCCAGTTCGTCATTCTGGCCGACAACTCGCCCTACGCGCTGGCCGCGCCCATCACGCTGTTCCACCTGCTCCACGCCTCGGACGACATGTTCATGCGCTGGCAGTACGCCACGCTGCTGCGGTTGATCCGCTTTGCGGGCGTTCTGCTGGCGCTGCTGCTGCCGGGGCTGTACGTGGCGCTGACGCTGCACCACACCCATCTGGTGCCGCTGACGCTGCTGCTGTCCATCGCCGAGACCCGCGCCGACGTGCCCTTCACCATTCTGATGGAGGTGCTGATTATGGAATTCTCCTTCTATCTCATCAACGAGGCCGGTACGCGCATTCCCTCCCAGATCGGCTCCACGGTCAGCATCGTGGGCGCGCTGGTGCTGGGGCAGGCGGCGGTCTCCGCGTCCATCATCAGCCCTATACTGGTCATTCTGGTCGCCATCACCGGTCTGGGCAACTACGCCGCGCCGAACTACGGCTTCGGCCTGTCCATCGTGCTCTATCGGGTGCTGTTCGTGCTGGCGGGCGCGGCGCTGGGACTCTACGGCGTGCTGCTGATGCTGGTGGCTCTGTCAGTGCGCCTGTGCGGCATCCACTCCTTCGGCGTGCCCTATCTCGCGCCCGTCGCGCCCAAGCGCCCCCACGGGCCGGACATTCTGCTGCGCCTGTCCCTGCGCCGCCAGCAGCATCCCATGTACTACGCCCAGCGCGGCAGCTGGATGAAGGGAAAGAGGTCGAAATGAAGCTGCAAATCACCGACGGAGCCGCCGCGCCGCTGATCGCCCTGGCTGTCAGCATGCGCATCGTGTTCGGCGTGGTCATCGACATGCCGCGGCTCTACTGCGCCGGATGGCTCTCGGCGCTGCTGGGCGGCGCGCTGGCGCTGCCCATGGCTATCGCCGTTCAGCGGCTCCGGGACGTCTGCGGCGAAGCGCCCCTCGAGACAAATGCGCCGCTCCCCCGCGCTGTCTCGGCGATATTCGCGATTCTCTCCGCGCTGGACGGAGCCGCCGTGATGCGCTGCGCGGCCCACACCGCGGGCTATCTCTCCCTGCGCACCACGTCGCTGACGCTGCTGCTGGTTCCTCAGCTGCTGCTGTGTCTCTGGGCGCTGAAGGAAAACGGCGCGGCCGTCGGCTCGGCGGCGCGCGTCTGGTGGTGGATTCTGCCGTGGCTGCTGCTGATTGTGATTCTGCTGGAGGGAAGCCGCTATCGCTTCGCGTGGCTCACGCCGCTGCTGGGCTCCGGCGTTTCGGACATTCTCGACGGCGCGGTGCGCACGGCGGGCTGGATGAGCCTGATGCTGCCCATCGCGCTCTGCTCCCGCCGGGAGGCGGAGCATCCCCGCCGCGCGCTGCGCCCGGTGCGGCTGACGTGCTTTATTGCCGTGGTCTCCGCCGGGCTGATTCTGCTGCGCAATCTGATGACCCCTCCGCTGGTCAGCGGCGATCTGACCTCGCGCTACGCCCAGTTCGACCTGCTGCTGTCCAATGGCCGCGCGCCGCTGACGCTCCAGTTTCCCATGATCGTGCTGTGGCTGGTGAGCCTGCTGATGCTGCTGCTCTTCGATGTGCTGAGCGTCGCGCTGACGCTCCAGCGCGCGCTGCCCGGTCTGAACGGCAAGGTGTGCGTATTCGCCGCGCCGCTGAGCTGCATGGCGCTGGCGCTTTTCGGCGTGGGCGCAAGGACAGACGCGATGGCGCTGGCCCGGTGGCTCTACGCAGCGCAGGGCACACTGCTTGCGGCGCTGATGCTGCAAAACGGAAAAAAGCGCGGATTGCTCCGTGCGTAAGCACCCCCATTTTTTCCCCATCGAAAGCGAGGAATTCTCCATGCGCAAACGCCTTGCGGCCCTCTTTCTCCTCTGCGCGCTGCTGCTGAGCGGCTGCTCCGAGTCCAACGAGGTGGAAAACCTCGCCTACGTGCTCATTCTCGGGCTGGATTTGATGGATGACGGGCAGATTCGCGTCTGCGCGCAGATTCCGAAGATCACCGGCAAGGACGACGCTTCCAACGGCTCCGGCGACGGCAGCGAGCTGGTCTTTTCCGCCGAGGGCGACAGCTTTCCCGAGGCGATGAGCCGACTGGAATGGATCGTGCCCCGGCGGCTCGACCTGTCTCAGCTGCAGCTCGTCATCGTCTCCGAGAAGATGGCGCGCAGCGACCGCTTTGCCGCCGCCGCGACCTCCATGATGGACGCGTATCGCCTGTACACTGCCGCGCGTCTGGCCGTCTGCGCCGGCGAGGCCAAGGCCTTTGTCGAACAGGAGACCATGCTCATCGGCTCGCGCATCTCCACCGAGCTGACCGCCATGTTCGAAAATTACACCGACTCGGGTTACATTCCCGACGTGCAGTTCGCCGACGTTTACTACAAAACCCAGTCGGTCTATTCCGATCCCGTGGCCATCTACGCTGCTCAGGGCGAGGCCGACGAGAGCGCGAAGGAGGACGCTCCGGCATGGGCAGCCGTTGACTCCGACGCTGTGCAGAACACCGCTTCTGCACAGCCAGATGTCGCTGATTCCCCCTCCGTCCAACCCGCCCTTCCCCGCGACGCGGACACCGCTTCCGCCACTTCACCCCAGGCCAACCGCTTTCTCGGCGCGGCCGTGTTCGTGGGTGGGCGGATGGTCGGCCGGCTCGACGGGCCGCAGACGCTCTTCTGCAATCTGCTCAGCGGCAAGAAGCAGACTTTTAACATGACTTCGGACGATCAGAGTCTCTCGCTGTCCACTCAGGGCAGACCCTCCGTCTCCGTCGATGTAAGCGCCGAGCCGCTGCGCATCGACGTGAAGCTGCGCGTCGCCCTGCTGCCGGACAGCGAAATCACCGACGCGGAGGCGGCGCAAAAGGCGCTGACCCGGGAGCTCATGGAGACCGTCTCCGCCTGCAAACGCATGGGCGCGGAGCCCTTCCAGTTTGCCGAAATCGCCGCGCGCTCCTTTTCCACTCTCGAGCGCTGGCAGGCCTATGACTGGCGCGCGCGCTGGCTTGAAAGCGAAGTGAACGTCGAAGTGGAGGTCACGCGCCGGGAGCTGTGATTTTTTCCCACGCAAAAAGCCCCGATTCTTCCGAAGATTTGTTTCGGAAAAACCGGGGCTTTTTCTGCCTGAGGCAAAAACGCTTACTTCAGCGCTTCCTTGGCCTTCTCGGCCAGCGCGGCGAAGGCGTTGGCGTCGCTGATGGCCAGCTCGGCGAGCATCTTGCGGTTGATGTCCACGCCGGCGACCTTCAGGCCGTTCATCAGCTTGGAGTAGCTCAGACCGTTGATGCGGGCCGCCGCGTTGATACGGGCGATCCACAGGCGGCGGAAATCGCGCTTCTTCTGCTTGCGGCCGATGTAGGCATAGCGCAGGGAACGGCGAACCTGTTCGCTGGCTGCACGATACTGCTTGCTCTTGGCGCCGAAATAGCCCTTCGCAAGCTTCATGATCTTACGCTTTTTCTTCTGTGCGTTAACTGCACGCTTCACTCTTGCCATTGTTGATTCGCCTCCTTACTTGTACGGAATCAGTTTCTTCATGGTGCGTCCTTCGGTGGTGGTCAGATAGGCCGCCTTGCGAAGGTTGCGGGTACGCTTGGTGGGCTTCTTGGTCAGAATATGACGCTTGAAGGCCTGCGCGCGCTTCACTTTGCCGGTCTTGGTGAGATTAAAGCGCTTCGCCGCGCCCTTATGAGTTTTCTGCTTAGGCATTGGGTTTTCCTCCTCTCATCATCGGTATGCGTCAATTCGCATCCTTGGGGCTGACGAACATCGACATATTGCGGCCCTCAATGGCGGGAGCCTTGTCGACCGTCCCATAGTCCTTAATTCGCTCCGCAAAGTCGGCCATGATCTCGCGACCGATCTCCGAGTGGGTGATCTGACGACCACGGAAGCGAATTGTCGCTTTGACTTTGTTGCCGTCCTTGAGGAACTTGATGGCGTTCTTCACGCGAACATCGATGTCGTGATCCTCAATGGTGGCAGACAGGCGCACTTCTTTAACGGTAATGACCTTCTGATTTTTGCGGAATTCGCGCTCCTTCTTGGACTGCTCAAAGCGATACTTTCCGTAGTCCATGAGCTTGCATACCGGCGGCCGGGCCTGCGGCGCAATCTTGACAAGGTCAAGCTGCTTTTCCTCGGCCAGCTCCAGTGCCTCGCGAATAGGCATCACGCCAAGCTGTTCGCCCGCCTGATCGACGACACGCACCTCGCGGTCGCGGATCTCCTCGTTAATCATGAGATCGTTAATACCGATGCACCCCCTAAACAATTCGTCAAACCAAAATTAAAAGAGCGACGCATTGCGCCGCTCTTTAAACGCTCCCCATTGCGGAGAGAATCTCTCAAAAAGAACCATTGCAACTTTCGACGCAAGGTGAGAAGTCGGCGCTTCTACTTTACTGAGATATTATACCACGGTCGCCGCCCTTATGCAAGGACTTCCGACGTTAATTTTCCGCAATTTCACTTCCGCAGCGCGCCGATCAGGCTGAAGATCAGAAACGCGGCGAGGTTGACCGCCACGATGCCCGCGCCGGCGGGCAGGGACAGCACGCAGGACAGCATGATTCCGACGGTCAGGCAGACGATGGACACGATCGCCGAGCAGATCACCACCGCCCGGAAGCGGGAGAACACCCGCATGGACGTGAGCGCCGGGAAGATAATCAGGCTGGAGATGAGCATCGTTCCCATGATGCGCATGCCCACCACGATGGTCACCGCCGTCAGCACGGCGATGAGCAGATTGTACAGCCCGGCGTTCAGCCCCGTCGCCCGGGCGAACGCCTCGTCGAAGGTCACGGCGAAGATCTTCGGATAGAACGCCGCGAACAGAACCAGCACCACCGCCGAGAGAATCACCGACAGGATCACGTCCGAGGGCTCCATGGCGAGAATGCTTCCGAACATGTAGTTGTACACGTCGATGTTCATGCCGCTGCTGGTGGACGTGATGATTACGCCCGCCGCCAGCGCCGTGGTGGAGATGATGGCGATGGCCGAATCGCCGCCGATGCGGCTGTTCTGGCTCACGCGCAGCAGAAGCGTCGCGCAGATCACCACCACCACCAGCGTGAACACCAGCGGCGCGGCGGAAATTTGCGCGCAGAGCCGGGCGATGGCCATCCGAAGTCCCTGAGGCAGAAAGCCCGGCAGCGCCTCCGCCGTCACCGTGCCCAGCGACACCGCCGCCGTCAGCGCGCCGAAGCCCACGTGGCTCAGTCCGTCGCCGATCATGGAATAGCGTTTGAGCACCAGAATCACGCCCAGCAGCGCCGCGCACAGCGCCACCAGCGCGCCCACGATCAGCGCGCGCCGAATGAATTTATATTGAAGATACGCGCCCATCTCCGCCGCCAGCGTGCCCACCGCCGGCAGATTGCACAGGAGCAGGACGGCCAGCGCCGTCAGCAGCAGCGCCGCAAAAATCGCCGCACGCCTGTTCGTTCCGCGCCCCAGCAGCGCCTCCAATGCCCGAGCCATCAGCCGTCCCTCCTCTCGGCGCTCATCGCGCGATATTCCTCCACGCTTCCGCAGAAATCCACGCCGTGATTCATCACGAGCACCTTGTTCGCGTCGCGCATGGCTCCGCGCAGATCGTGGGAAACCATGGCGATGGTCACGCCGTGCTCCCGGTTCAGCCGCCGCAGCACGGCGTACAGCTCGTCCGTCGCCTCCGGATCGAGACCCGTCACCGGCTCGTCCAGCAGCAGAATCGAATCTGTGGCGCAGAGCGCCCGTGCCAGCAGCACGCGCTGCTGCTGGCCGCCGGAGAGCACGCGATAGGGCTTTCTGCGGAATTTCTCCACGTCCATCAGCCGCATTTTCTCCTCCGCCAGCTTCCGCTGCGCCGGCGCAAAGAACAGTCTCCGGCCCATCCGATTGATGCAGCCGGACATCACGACCTCCTCCACCGACGCGGGAAAATCGCGCTGCGCCGCCGTCTGCTGGGGCAGATAGCCGATCTGACTGCGCCGCAGTCCGTCGCCGTAGAGCACCTGCCCGCTGTGAGGCCGAACCAGCCCCAGTATCGCGCGCATGAGCGTGCTCTTGCCCGAGCCGTTTTCGCCCACGATCACCAGATAGTCGCCGCGCTCAATGCTCAGATTCACATGCTCGATAGCCGCCACGCCCTCAAAGGCAATGGTGACGTCCCTCATCGTGATCAGCGCCATGGAATTCCTCCCCTCTCGCGCACCGCGCGCAGATTCCCACCAGCACCGTCTCCCGCGGATCCAGCTGAAAGCCGTGCTCCTCGGCAATGTGCTCCGTCAGCGCGTTCATCCGCTCGCAGTCCACGTGCAGCAGCGCGCCGCAGCGCTTGCACAGCATGTGGAAGTGATGGGCGCAGCGCCCGTCGTCCTCCACATGCTGATACTGCGTGACGCCCTGGGCGTTCTGATATTTGCGCACGCTGCCCTGCTCGGCCAGCGATTCCAGATACCGATACACCGTGGAGCGCCCGATGCGCGAGCCGCCGCTCTGCAGCCGCGACACCACGTCGTCCACGGAAAAATTCTCCAGATCGTGCTCCTGCAGAAAGCCGAGAACCTCCCGCTTCTGCCGGGTGCTGTACTCGCCCCTCATTCGTTCAATCCCCTCTCCAGCGCCGCAAGATTCTTCTCCATCAGCGACACATAGCTCTCTCCCACGTCGAACTCCGCCTGCGTCACCGTCTGTGCCGAGTGCATGGACAGAATCTCCACGCCCGTCTCCTCGGCCAGCGTCCGCGCGATCGCGCCGTTGCTCATCTCGATGGTGTAGACTACGGGGATTCCGTCCGCCTGAATCGCCCGGATCAGCCGCACCAGCGTCTGCGCGCTGGGCTCCGTCTCCGACGTGCAGGAGGAAAACGCCGCCTCGTAGCTCAGGCCGTAGTCGTGGGCCAGATACAGAAACGGAAAGCGGTCGGCGAAGATCACCTCTCGGCGCTTCGCGTGCCCGATCATCTCCGTCAGCCGCGCGTCGATGCTCTCAATCTGCGCCGCATACGCGTCGGCGTTGGCATGAAAGACCTCCGCCCGCTCGGGCAGCGCCTCGCACATCGCCGTCTCCAGCGCCCTGAGCATCTTCAGCGCGTTCTTCGGCGAGGTCCAGATGTGCTCGTCCAGCTCCGTCTCGTGGTGATGCTCGTCGCCCTCGACCTCTTCCTCCTCCAGCGCCTCCACACTGTCCATCAGAAAGATCGACTGCGGCGCGCTGCCGCCCATGGAGCCGAGAATGCCGTCGATCCACGCGTCGCTCTCGCCGCCGATGGCGACGAACAGGTCGGAATCGCCGATGGCGAGGATGTCCGCCGGGGTCGGCTCATAGGAATGCACCTCCGTGCCCGGGCGGATCAGCATGCGCACCTGCGCCGCGTCGCCCGCGATCTGCCGCGCAAAATCATAGCATGGAAAGCTCGTCGTCACAATTTCCGCCGCCTGCGCCCGCGCGCAGCCCAGCAGCAGCGCCGCCATCGCGGCGAGCACGCCCATCAAAAACCGCTTCTTCATTCTTTAATTCGAACTCCATTTTGAATTTCATTTTCAGTTTCGATTTCGAATTATACGCCTGGTTTCTCCTTCTGTCAAGCGAATTATGTAAAAAATCCATCCTGCCCGGGCGAAATGTCCGCCGGTGAAAAAATCGAAAAGTTAACGCAGTCGCCCCTTGCGCCGCCCGTCCATTCATGCTATTATATCACCGTGTTACTTCGCTAAATCATATTTGGAGGTGTTCCCCGTGAAAAAACTGCTGTCCATTCTCCTCGCAGCACTGACGCTCTTTTCCGTCGCGTCCGCCGAAACAAAAGTCGCCATCGACTGGAGCGTGCGCTATCCCTACGCTGAACTGGAAAGTCAGCTCAGCGAAATCAATCAGACGTATCCCGAAATCACGTCCCTCTATCCCATCGGCCACAGCTGGCAGGAGCGGACGCTCTGGTGCATGGAGCTGACCGATCCGTCCGTTGACAAGGCGGACAAGACCGGCGTCGCCGTGATGGCCAACATTCACGGCGGTGAGCGCGAGTCCGCGGCCTGCGCCATGTACTTCGCCTGGTGGCTGGCCGAGAACAGCCAGACGGAACGCGTCGCCCAGATTCTCAGCGATTACGTCGTCTACATCGTGCCCGTCATCAATCCCGACGGCTACGAGCAGTCCTTCGTCTGCAACACCCGCCAGAACCTCCGCCCCGTGGATGCCAACGGCGACGGCACGGCTTTCTCAGATCCCTACACGGACGTCGACGGCGACGGCTTCATCGCCACGCTCTATCGCGGCACGGCGGACGCGCAGCCGGATCCCAAGACCTCCGAAATCTTCGGCATGGAGAGCCCGGACTGGGACAAAAACGGCGTTCTCGGCGACGATCCGCGCAACAGCGGCATCGACATGAACCGCACCTTCGACTATCAGTGGAACCGCTACGATGTGGACACCGTCGAGACCGGCGTAATCGGAGCCAACGCCTACAGCCGCGCGGGCGCGGCCCCCGCCTCCGAGCCGGAGGTTCAGGCAATTCAGAATTTCCTGCTGAACAACGAAATCGACGCGCTCGCCAGCCTGCACACGGGCATTCAGAGCGTACTCTATCCCTGGTGCTATCGCGCCTACGACGCTTCGCAGGATTCCGAGAGCATCCTTTATATGAAGGAAGTGGCGCAGAAAATGGCCGAAGTCTTCCAGGAAACCACCGGCCGCGGCTTCTATTCCAAATCCTCCTACGAGGACTACCCCACCTCCGCCGAGCTGATCGACTATGCCTACGGCCGCCTCAACATCGACGCCTACACCATCGAGGTCTACAGCGGCGGCAAATCCGAGGACGGCGACATTTCGAAATGCAAGTGGGAGGACGAACTCCCCGAGGCGACCTGGAAATTCTACACCCAGGACGAGCTCGCCGCCATGGGGCTGGATCTTCAGACGCTCACCGACCGCAAGGGTCAGCCGCCCCGCTACGGCGATGGCCTGTGGTTCTACACCAGCGCCCGTGCGCAGACGGTGAACACCGCCCCGCAGGATCAGCAGCTTATGGCGGAAGGCTGCAAGGACGCGCTTCTCGTCATGATCGACAGCGAGCCGAACGGACAGGGCTACACCAAACCCGAATATCTGAACTGGACAAACAACTAAAAAAGGAAGAGAGGCTGTTCCTTTCGCAGCCTTTCCTTCTCGTCCATGAAAAAAGCTCCGCCGAAACGGAGCTTTCAGCTTGTCAAAGAAGCCAGATTGCGAGTTTGCAATCTGGCTTCTTATACGATAA
>ERZ780195.1209-NODE-1209-length-22269-cov-16.387638_pt1 | contig 22269 bp, 19 predicted proteins | sample MGYA00511017_ERZ780195 | MGnify/ENA primary metagenome ERZ780195 (study PRJEB29588, sample SAMEA2159974) | human gut metagenome | biome: human gut; feature: human-associated habitat; material: faeces | place: Denmark | collected 2008/2010 ...
GCTTGGCCGGGTCGGCGGAGCGCCGCAGGCGGTTCGCCGACAATCATGGTATAATGATTAGGCAAACAAAAACAACCGCAGACAGACCGGAGGAACAGACGAATGGCCAGACTTTGGGCACGGGTAATTGTCAAGCATCGCATCGCGCGGCAGATGACCGCGCCGTGCGTCTTTGAGAATCCGCAGGAGGCGCTGACGGAAATCTGCCGGGAGCTGGACATTCCCTGTCCGCTCTGGCTGAACAAGCACGAGCGCGAATTCGAAGATTTTCGCCACACGGCGTTCCTGCCTGAGCACTTCATGGAAGAGGTTCCGTTCCAGAAGCTGGAGATCGAGTTTCTGGACGACACCGGCGTGAAACGTCGCAGCAACGACCCGCGCAATCAGTTCGACGGCTTCTGAGCGACGCGCGCTTTGAACAGACGGAGGAAAAATGGCCAAGAGTAAAACGGTCTACGTTTGCAGTGAATGCGGCTACGAAACGCCCCGGTGGCTGGGCCGCTGCCCGGACTGCGGCAGCTGGAACACGCTGACGGAGCAGGAGAGCGCTCCGGCACTGAGGCTTGAAGAGAAAAAGCTCAAGCGCGCGCCCGGAAACGACGCGGAGGCGCTGCGCATCGACCGAATTCCCGACGAGACCATCGCCCGGCGCTCCTGTGGCATCGGCGAGCTGGATCGCGTGCTGGGCGGCGGCGTGGTGGACGGCTCGCTCATTCTGGTGGGCGGCGATCCGGGCATCGGCAAATCCACGCTTTTAACGCAGGTCTGCGCCAATATGGCCAACGACGGCGCGTGCGTGCTCTACGTTTCCGGCGAGGAATCGGCGCGGCAGATCAAAATGCGCGCCAATCGCCTGGGCGCAGGCGGCACGGGCTTCTACGTGCTGTCCGAAAACGACATGAACACAGTGGAAAAGCGCATGGAGCAGCTTTCGCCGACGGTGATGATCGTCGACTCCATCCAGACGATGTATCGCCCGGAGATCGCCTCCGCGCCGGGCAGCGTTTCGCAGGTGCGCGAATGCGCGTCCATGCTGATGCGTCTGGCCAAGGTCAGCGGATGCAGCGTCTTTCTGGTGGGACACGTCACCAAGGAGGGCTCCCTCGCCGGCCCGCGGGTGTTGGAGCACATGGTGGACGCGGTGCTCTATTTCGAGGGCGACCGACAGCATCAGTATCGCCTGCTGCGCGCGGTGAAGAACCGATTCGGTTCCGTCAACGAGCTGGGCATGTTCGAAATGGCGTCCGAGGGCATGATCGAGGTCACCAACGCCAGCGAAGCGCTGCTGTCCGAGCGCGCCCACGACGCCAGCGGCTGCGTGGTCATGGCCGCACTGGAAGGCTCGCGTCCGCTGCTGACCGACGTGCAGGCGCTGGTAGCCACCACGGTGTTCGGAAATCCGCGGCGAATGGCCAGCGGCATCGACCAGGGTCGTCTCGCGCTGCTGCTGGCCGTGATGGAAAAGCGCGCGAATTTCCGGCTCTACGACAAGGACGTCTACATCAACATCGCCGGCGGTATGACGCTCAACGAGCCGGCGGCGGATCTTGCGCTCTGTGCCGCCATCGCCTCATCCTTCCGAAATCGCCCCATCGAGCCGAACTGGGCCGTGATAGGCGAAATCGGACTGGCCGGCGAGGTGCGCGCGGTTTCTCAGGCCGAGCGGCGCGCCGCCGAGTGCGCGCGGCTGGGATTCAAGCACATTCTGCTGCCGAAGGCCAACCTGCGCGCGTTTCGCGAGGGCCGCGAAAGCGCCGAAATCGAGCTGCACGGCGTGGAAACCATCGCCGAAGCCATCGCGCTATTGGGACTTTTCTCAAAATAACACATAACCGCCGTGCATCGGGCGCATATTATCGTCGAGGTGATGAAAATGCGCAATGCACGGCGGTATTTTCTTATGCTGATTCTGGCCTGTCTGCTGCTGACGGGCTGCATGACCGGCGGCGGAACGGACGATCCCGACACGAAATGGGTCTCGCTTTCGGACGCGCCCGCGCTTCCGGAGTCCCTGAAAACCAATGGAAGCGATGTTCCGACGCTCAAGGTATACGACGTTTCCAGGGAAAAAATCGTTGAAATGGATCTGGAGGAATACGTGGAGGGCGTAGTCGCCGGCGAGATGAAGAACGACTGGCCCATCGAGGCGCTGAAGGCGCAGTCCATCCTCGCGAGGACGTTCGTGCTGAAATTTTGCGACAGCAAAAAATCCCGCTACGACGGCGCGGACATCTCCACCGACGTGAGCGAGGCGCAGGCCTACGCGCCGGAAAACATCAACGACCGCATCCGTCAGGCCGTCGAGGAAACCCGCGGCATCGTAATGGTCAGCGGCGGCGAATACCCTCAGGCATGGTTCTTCGCGCACTCCGGCGGCAAGACCGAGCTGCCCTCGGTGGCATTAGACTACTCTCAGGGCGACCCCGAATACCTTAGGGTCACAGAATCGCCGGACTCGGACAAAGCGCCCGACAGCGTGAAGGAATGGACGGCGACGTTTACGAAGGATGAGGTGCAAAAGGCCTGCGCCGATTCCGGACTGAAGGTCGACGCGATAAACACAGTGGAGATCGGCGAAAGGGGAGAGTCGGGGCGCGCAAAGACGCTGAAGATCAACGGAAGCGAGGTCTCCGCGCCGTCCTTCCGAATCAACATCGGAGCCAATCGCCTGAAGAGCACGCTGGTTCGCGAGATCACTGTCAACGGCGATGAGGTGATTTTCTCCGGAAGCGGCTTCGGACACGGCGTTGGAATGTCCCAGTGGGGCGCCTACGGTCTGGCGGAGCAGGGTGAATCCGCCGAACAGATTGTCGAATACTATTTCAGCGGCGTTGGATTGGCGAAAATGTGGTGAATATCCACAGACTATAATTATATTATCCTCAGACCAGATTCAATTATCCACAGAATTTGGTCTGTTTCTTTATCGGCAGTTGTCCTTTTTACATAGCGATGCTATAATAAAACAAATATCGCTCTGGAGATTATCATGAAAAAGAGGTTCCTTATTCTTTTCCTGACGCTGGCCGTCGCGTTTTCCTGTTCGGGCTGCGCGCCGCTTATGGACGCCAATCCGGAAACGCTGTCGATTTATGCGTCCTTTTATCCGATCTACGCGCTGACGGAGATGATCGTCGAGGGAGTGCCGGATCTGACGCTGCACTGTCTCGTTCAGCCGCAGGACGGCTGCCTGCGCAGCTATTCGCTCTCCGACTGGGATTTATACATGCTGTCCCATGGAGCCGGTGCGATTGTTCTGGGCGGCAGCGGATTGGAGAGCTTTTCGGATGCGCTGCGCCAGTCGGCTGAACAGACGCATATTGTCGTCGAGGCGCTGACCGGTCTGGAACTTGCGGAAAATCCCGAGGTCGAACATGACGAAACGCTTTCCCATTGGGAGGGCGACAATCCGTATCTGTATCTGTCTGTGGATGGCGCGATGGGAATTCTGAACAATCTGTCCGACGCGTTGTCCGTCATGGATCCGCGCTATGCCGAGAAATACGAGGTGAACCTGGCGGCTGTGCTGACGAAAATGGAAAATTTGAACGTGGAAATAGAAGCCGTTCGACCGCTGAGCCATGGAAAAAGGGCGGCGCTGCTCAACGAAGCCATGCTGTACATCGCCGAGGATTACGAAATGGAGATCGCCGCAGTCATTCCACGCGAAAGCGGCGCGAGTCTTGCTCAGAGTGAACTCGAAAACTGTATCGAACAGCTGCAAAGCAGCGATGTTGAAATCGTTCTCATTGAAAAACAGGCGCCTCAGTCTCTGATTGCGACGCTGGAAAGCGCCGGCTTCCAGGTCGCTCAGATCGACACGATGTCCACCCGTCGCGAGAGAGAGGGTGGCGATGGATTTTTTGAAGCGCAGCGCGAAAACATGCAGGCGATTTTAAACGCCTGCAATCAGGAGGATTAACATGAAAGAGGTTACGATTTACACCGACGGCGCATGCTCCGGCAATCCCGGCCCGGGCGGCTGGGGCGCGATTCTGATTTACAAGGAAAAGCGCGTCGAGCTTTCCGGCTACGACGCGCATACTACCAACAACCGAATGGAGCTGCTCGCACCGATTCAGGCGCTGCAAAGGCTGAAGGAACCTTGTATTGTGCGCGTCTATTCGGACAGCGCGTATCTGGTCAACGCCTTCCGCCAGCACTGGCTGGAGAACTGGGTGCGCCGCAACTGGATCAAGAGCGACAAAAAGCCCGTGGAAAACCGCGATCTGTGGGAGGAAATCCTCAGACAAACCAAAATCCATCACATCGAATGGATCAAGGTCAAGGGGCACGCGGACAATCCGCTGAACAACCGCTGCGACGAGCTGGCCACCGGCGAGATCAAACAGCACCGGCGGTCCTGACGCTCATTCCGAATCCGGATCCTCGCGCAGCTTGATCTTCTTCGCAGCCATGCGGCGGCGGTCGTCGGACATGGCCGCGTAGTGCCGGCGCGTGGTGTTCACGTCGCTGTGGCCGAGCACGTCGGCAACGAGATAAATGTCGCCGGTTTCGTGGTAGAGATTCGTGCCGAAGGTCGAGCGCAGCTTGTGCGGACTGAGGCGCTTCTTCAGCGGTGCGACCTGCAGTGCATATTTTTTCACCATAACCTGCACTGCTCGGACAGATATGCGCTTGTTCTGCATCGAGAGAAACAACGCGTTCTCGTGTCCCGGCAGCGGCGTCATCTCTCTGCGGTGCGCAAGATAGGCCTGAAGCACGCTCGCTACTTCCTCAGGAAAGTACAGGATCGCCTGATTGCCGCCTTTTCGCGTGACGATGAAGCTGTTGAGTGCGAAGTCCAGATCGTCCAGATCCAGACCGACCAGCTCGCTGACGCGGATGCCCGTGCCGAGAAAGAGGGTCAGGATGGCCAGATCCCTCGCGCGGACGGAATCGTTGTAACGCTTCTGCCGCTCGGTCATCATTTCACCGGTTTCCACCGCATCGAGCATCCGCGCGACCTCGTCGATTTCCATGCGGAGGATCGGCTTTTCGTGTTTTTTGGGCATTTCTACCAAACGGCTGACGTCCGTGTGGATCAGCTCGCTCTTGAACATATATTCGTAAAAGCTGCGTAAAGTCGCGAGTTTGCGCGTTTTGCCGGCCTCGGCGTTCGAATGCTCCGATCCGTCCTTGATGTAGAAGCCGAGGTACTCGAGGTAGGTGCGCAGGTCGCGCGGCGTGACCTTTTCGAAATCCTCAGGCTCTAGCAGCGCGATTTGTCCGTCCGCGAATTTGGGAATCTCGGCGACGAGATACTCGCAGAACAGCTTCAGATCGCAGGCGTAGGCATAGCGCGTCAGCGGTTGCGTCGTAAACTCGATGGCGCGGATGAATTCCGAACAGACCTCCGGCAATTCCTTCAAAACCTCGCGCGTCAGCAGCAGAAGCTCCTTGGCGCGATGATCGCTGTAATCAGACATAATTCCTCCAAACAAGGCCAAAATCGCCATATCTTTTCGCAAAAGCTGTCTTTTGCGCATAGATACATTTTTCAATACAAGCCGCCGAAGGGTCTCTCCCCAGCTCGGCGGCTGTTCATTTTTTTCAAATCTTCGGCTCGTGGCCAAATTCCTCCACGCCGGTTCCGTCGTCGATGATCTCGTCGATCTCGATGGCATTGTAGTCCGCGCCGGTGTGAATGCACTTCATGCAGTTATCGCAGATCTTCGTCGGATCCAGATCGCACAGATTGCATTGGCCGCAGTCGTCGCAAACCTTGTTATCCTCCAGGACGCACATGCGCTTCTCCATCGGTCATTCCCCCTGATCTTTCATATTATACCGCGAAGTGCGCCGTTTGGCAAGGGTTTTCCCCGATTTATTCGATGATCTGCTCGCGCAGCTTGTTGACCGAGCGCTTAACCGCGTCGCGGCTGTTGCCCCAGGGCTTGTCCTCGTTGCGGTAATCAAACTTCAGCGTAAACCACTCCAGCTCCTTCTCCAGCCGTTCGAAATTTGCGACCTCAAGATCGGCCAGTGTGTCGACGAACTTTTCCAGCGTCTCGCCGGACAGGTGCTTCGGCGACATCTCCAACGTCTCCCGATAGTGCTTCAGGCACATGCCCTTGGACTGAGCGAACAGCGCCGGAAATTCAGCTTCATGGCGATACATATACAAAATCGTATAGATGTAACGCTCCATGTTATTGTTCAGCCGCTCGCACAGCACGCATTTCTGGCTGAAATCCGCGATTTTCGCTGCGCTTTCGGCGACGCACGCGCCCTTTTTCGGGCCAATGCGCTTAAAGATGGGCTTTCCGGCCTCTTCCGCAGCGGCCTGCTTGATCTGATCCGCGTGATTTTTCAGCGAGCGAATCGTTTCCTTCATATAAGTATGAGTCATCAGACCTAAACCCAGACGATTGCCCGCATCGTAGAGCTGCTTGAAATGGCGCGGACAGAAGCCCTTCTGATTGACCTCGATTCGCTGGTCGGGCTCCATGACCGATTCACCGAGGAAATAATTGACGTTTGCGCTCTCCACCTTGGCCTGAAGCAGGCACAGCGGACATTCGCAATCCTGCTTATAGACCTCCCAGATGGGCGCCGTATCGATATGCTGTCTCAAACTACGCACCTCCCCCCTTCTATTTTAACAGAATTCAACCCGAAAGGCAACGAAAAAGGCGAAGAAAACGCTTCGCCTTCGGAGAAAAATCAGGCTTTTTTCTTAAACGAATGCTTGCACTTGCCGCAGGTCACCGTCACCTCGCCCACCTTTCGCGGCAAACGCAGCAGCGCGTGGCACTCCGGACACTTGAAATACTTGTACTTTCGAAGGTTCTTCAGCCGTACCCACGCCTGCTTTATGCCGGTTCTCCACTTCCAGCGAAGTTCCAGATACTTGCGGTTTTCCGCCGAGCGCCTGACCGTATTGCGCGAGAACATGCGAAAGATGCACAGCACGTATACAATCATGCTCAGCAGCTGAAACACAATTCCCGGAAACATGGATGACAGCAGCGTAAAAATCAGCGCCGCGATCAGCAGCGTAAATGAAAGCTCGTCCGCGCCGTTTCGTCCCTGCATCAGTTTGCGAATGCTCTGCTTACATTTGTTCCAAAAAGACATATTCAACTTCCTTTCTTCGTTCGTCAGCATCGAAAGCCCATCGGGCAGAAGCACCCGTTGCAAAGGCAATTGCACAGAACCTGACTAACACAGCACGCCGCGCAGGGATTGCTGCAAATGCCGCTGGAAATATCGAAACCGCGCTCCGCGCCGTTGGCCCGATAGGTCTGACTGCCGCCCTCCAGCCGCGCAAGCAGCATGCGGTATTCCAGATTGTTCGGATCCATGGCCACGGCCTGACGCGCGAAATTCAGCGCCGCGATACGATTGCCCAGGCCGTAATTGGCCTGTCCGGCGAGAAAATACCACTCCGCGCTGCGATCGGACATCTCCTCCAGAATCCGCAGGCCCTCCTGATAATACCCCGATCGGATATAGTTCCGCGCCGCGGCCAGATGCGGAGAGCCAGCCGATGTGCCGCCGTAATTGCCGTAGCCATAGCCCGCCGACGCGCCGGAATAACCGCCGTAGCCGCCCGAATAATTCCCGGATGAGCCGGTTCGGCGCATCTTCATGACGGTCGAATAGGCCTCGTTGACCTCTTTCATTTTCGCTTCGGCCTCCGGCGCGCCGTGGTTCACGTCGGGATGATATTTCTTGGCAAGGCTGCGATAGGCCTTTTTGATTTCGTCCTCGGTCGCATTGGGGTCGACGCCGAGCACGCGATAGGGATCCTGCATTATTCTGCTCCTTCTTGGTTCTTTTTCTGATTCAGTTGTACATATCGGCTCCAAATGCCGGAATAGAGCACGTTGCGCAGCAGATCTGCATCCTGCACGATAGGCAGCTTCTCGAATTCCAGCGTGCAGTCCGCCGCCGCCATCGTCAGCGCATCCCTGCAAAAAGCCTCGAAATCCTCGCGGCCGTGGTATTCGGCGAGCGGATTATAGCTCTTGTGCTTCAGATCCTGCGGCAGATCGTCGTAGGCGTCCATCAGATAGATGAACCGGCCCAGCCCGTCGCCGATGCGCTCCAGCGAATCCGCCCAGAAATCCTCCTTATATCGGAAGAGCTTGCCCAGCATCCGCCCGGTGCTGTTCACCGGAGGGTCGATTTCCGTTTTACCGGAGGCTTCGATTTCGTGAATTTCATGAAGCCACGCTTCGATGGCCCGGCACTGCTCGGGGCGCCGAGCTGCCGCGCGCTCGTATGCGCGGTGCAGTACCTTGGACTCCGCCAGTGAGAGCACATTGCGGTCGTCCAGCCAATTGTCCAGACATTTGTGATACGCCAGCGCGAAGTTCATGTCCGCGGCGTATTCGAAGGGTTCGCTGTAGACGTAGGGATGCGGCCGCAGCGGATGCGTCGGGCATCGCTCGCTGCCCTCGTGCGCTTCCGGCTCATAGAGTGAATCCAACAGAATGGCCAGGAAGGTCAAATCATAGCTCAGCGTAGCGCTCCCGGTCAGCCCGTATCTTTGGCGCAGAACCTTGCAGAGGCCGCAGTAGGCCGCGTGGAAGCGATCCTTCTGTTCCTGGCTCAGCGCGGAAAAGCTGGGCATGATGTATCCAAACATGTCCGATCCCCCTTCCTGACGTTTTGATTATTATATCCTTTCAATGTAAACCCCATATCAACTTTTTCCCGGAAATGCGCTTCCTCGAATATTTTACCTGTTTACAGACTTAAGTCTGTGGATATTTATTTTTAGTCTGTATCTAATTTAATTTAGTCTGTTGATAATTTCAGTTCCCAAAGGCGGTCATTTCTGCTATAATAGTTCATATTCATTTTTTGAAGAGGAATTCAATACGCAATGAACATCGTATCCATTCTTTCGAAAGAGCTGTCCCTTTCCCCTGTTCATGTACAGAACGTCGTCGACTTGCTGGACGATGGCAAGACCGTTCCCTTTATCGCGCGTTATCGCAAGGAGCTGACCGGTTCCATGGACGATCAGACGCTGCGCGTACTCGCCGAAAAGCTCGAGCGACTGCGCAGCATGGAAAAGCGCCGCGCGGAAATTCTACGCCTGATCGACGAGCAGGGCGCACTGACGGACGAGCTTCGCCATCGTATTGAAGCCGCGGCCACGATGACGGAGCTGGAGGATCTGTATCTCCCCTACAAGGTCAAGCGCAAGACGCGCGCATCCATCGCCGCGGAGCGCGGCCTCTCCCCTCTCGCCGACGCGCTGCTGGAGGGGCTGCCGCGCGGCGTTTCGCTTTCGAATTTTGCCGCGCGCTTCCTCTCCGAGGAAAAGGGCGTCGCTTCCATTGAGGATGCGCTGAGCGGCGCGCGGGACGTCATCGCCGAGCGCCTTTCCACCGATCCCGCGCTGCGAAGCGCGCTGCGCCAATGGCTGACGAACACCGCCGTGCTCCAGACGACGCTGATCGGAGAGGGCGAGGGCGTTTACGCCATGTATCGCGATTTTTCCGAGCGCGTTTCCACCATTCCCGACCATCGCATTCTGGCCATCAACCGCGGCGAGCGCGAGGAAAAGCTGCGCGTCAAACTGACAGCCGAGGCGGATTCTGCTGCGCGGCGCATGCGCGTGACGCTGAAAACGCACCACACCGACGCGGACGAGCAGCTCGATCTCGCCTGCGCCGACGCATGGAGCCGGCTGCTGCTTCCGTCGCTGGAGCGGGAAATCCGCGCCGCGCTGACGGAGCGTGCCTCACAGTCGGCCATCGCGCTCTTCGGCGAAAATCTCCACCACCTGCTGATGCAGCCGCCGGTGAAGGGCCACGTCACGCTGGGCGTGGATCCCGGCTTCCGCACGGGCTGCAAGCTGGCGGTGGTGGACGCGCACGGCAAGGTGCTGCAGACGGGCGTGGCCTATTTCACGCTGCCCAACTTGGAGCGCAAAATGGCCGAGGCGCGCAGCATCGTCGGCGACATGATTCGCCGCAATGGCGTGACCGCCATAGCCATCGGCAACGGCACGGCCTCCCGCGAATCCGAGTCCTTCATCGCCGCGCTGCTGAAGGAACCGGGGCTGGAGAACGTCCGCTATGCCATCGTCAGCGAGGCCGGCGCGTCGGTCTATTCCGCGTCGAAGCTGGGTGCGGAGGAATTCCCCGAGTACGACGTCTCGCTGCGCAGCGCGGTGTCCATCGCCCGGCGGCTTCAGGATCCGCTGGCGGAGCTGGTCAAGATTGAGCCGCGCTCCATCGGCGTGGGCCAGTATCAGCACGACATGAAGCCGGCCGAGCTGGATCGAAAGCTGACCGGCGTGGTGGAGGACTGCGTAAACGCCGTGGGCGTGGAGCTGTCTACCGCCTCGGCGGCGCTGCTGACCTACGTCGCGGGCGTGGGGCCGGCGCTGGCAAAGAACATCGTCGCCTATCGCGACGAAAACGGCATCCACAGCCGCGCCGAACTGAAAAAGGTGCCCAAGCTCGGGCCGAAGGCCTTCGAGCAGGCCGCCGGCTTTCTCCGTCTGGCGGATTCTAAGGAGTTTCTCGACGCGACGGCGGTGCATCCGGAGTCCTACGCCGCGGCGAAGAAGCTCGTAGCGCGGCTGGGCTACGAGCCGAACCAGCTGCGCGGCGGCGCGTCGAAGGAGCTGCGTAAGCGCGCGGAGGAAATCGGCCTGAAGGCGCTGGCGGACGAGCTGCAGATCGGCGAGCCGACGCTGAAGGACATTCTCGGTGAGCTGATTCAGCCCAGCCGCGACCCGCGCGACGACCTTCCGCCCACGGTGCTGCGCAGTGACGTTCTGAGCATGAGCGACCTCAAGCCGGGCATGAAGCTGACGGGAACGGTGCGCAACGTCATCGACTTCGGCGCGTTCGTGGACATCGGCGTGCATCAGGACGGACTGGTGCACATCTCCCGACTGGCCGACCGCTTCGTCCGCCGCCCGTCGGAGGTGGTCAAAATCGGCGATGTGGTGGACGTATGGGTGCTGGATGTGGACGAAAAAAAGAAGCGGATCTCCCTGACCATGGTAGATCCGCAGAAATAAAGCGCGGCGGAGGCTCAGAAGCGAGTCTCCGCCGCATTTTTGAAGGGATTATCGAATGTCGTAGACGCTGCGAACGCTGAATTTCGTCCCCTCGCCGCGCAGAATGCGGACGCGGCGTGTTTCGGCGTTCAGATCGAAGTAATTGTCCTCAAAGACCACGTCGCCGTCTTCGCAGATGATCTCCACCGAGCGGGCGTAGGCCTTGGCGGAGACGACGATCTCGCCATCCTCCACGGTCAGACTCAGCTGCGGGTCGGCGAAATGGAAGTGCTTGGGCGGGCAGAACAGCGCCGTGCCCGAGGAAACCTTCGCGCCGTCGCTCCAGAGCTCATAGGAGACGTAGCTGCCGTACAGCTCGGCGTTGTCAAAGCGCTTCTTCTCCAGCCAGAGAGCCGACAGCGCGTCCACGTTCACGTCTTCCGCGCCGGATTCCAGCGCCTCGCCCATGGGATTGCGCAGCGCCCAGCGCACCTGCACGGAGACGGGATTCACCGTCTCGTTGGAGACGTTCAGGCGGATGGACTTCTCCACCGCGTCCTCGCGCAGTTCGGCGTTGACGTTGGTACGCTGAGTCAGCGTGCCCTCCTCGGCGCAGGACAGCAGTACCGGCGCAAAGAAGCGCTTCTCGGCGTAGTGCAGCGCCTTCCAGCGTCCGAAATAGTCGATGGACGACCAGCTCGCCACGGGCCAGCAGTCGTTCAGCTGCCAGACGATCGCACCCATGCAGCGGCCGCGGTTGCGCCGCCAGTGCTCCACGCCGTAGCGGATGGCCTCGGCCTGAAGCAGCTGAGACGCGTAGAGCATGGTGTCGAAATCGCCGGGATAGAGGAACGTCTGGGCCAGATAGTTCATGATCTTGCCGTTGGCGGCGTTGTTGCGCTGATGCTTCTCCATGACGTAGGAGAAGATGTTGCGATCCTCGGGCAGTGTGAAGGCCTCGACGGTCCTTTTGCACGGGAAGGACTGGAAGCCGAACTCGGACGCATAGCGGAAGAAGTAGTTGCGATAGTCCGTGAAGGGCTTGTTGCCGTGCCAGACCTGCCAGTAGTGCACGTCGCCGCGGTCGGGATCGTTGGGATTGTCGAAGGAGCCGCCGGACGACGGCGAGGCCGGCCAGTAGAACGTGTCGGGGTCGTTTTCCTCCAGCACCTGCGGAATGATGTATTCGTACATCTTGATATAGTCCGCGGCCTGCTTGGGCGAATGCTCATACCAGCTCTCCACCACGCCCAGCTCCATCTCGTTGTTGCCGCACCACAGGCCCAGCGACGGATGATGGCGCAGGCGGCGGATGTTGTCGGCAAACTCGGCGCGGATGCTCTGCTCGAATTCGGGCGTGAGCTCGTACATGGCGCAGGCGAACATGAAGTCCTGCCAGACCACGAGGCCCAACTCGTCGCACGCGTCGTAGAACCAGTCGTCGGGATAGTAGCCGCCGCCCCAGACGCGGATGGAGTTATAGTTGGCGCTCTTCGCGTCCTCCAGCAGCCGGCGGGTGCGCTCGGGCGTTACGCGGCGCAGGATGTTGTCCTCGGGAATGTAGTCGCCGCCCATGGCAAAGATGGACACGCCGTTGACGCAGGTTTCGAAGGTCTCGCCCCACTGGTCCTTCGCGCGGCGCATGGTCATGGTGCGCAGGCCGATGCGCCTTTCCCAGACGTCGAGCACATCGCCGTCCTCGTTCATCAGCTCCGCGCGCACGGTGTACAGCGGCTGACGGCCGTAGCCGTTGGGCCACCACAGCTCGGGCTTCTCCACGACGATATCCTCGTCCACGGACTGAAGAGTCTCGCCATCCGGCGCGGTCAGCGTGTAGCGCACGGAATACTCCGGCTCAGTGCATTCGCACAGGCCGGTATGGCTCTCCACCTCGGTCTCAAAGCTCAGCGTGACCCTGCCGTCCTCGTGTTCCTGATGCACGCGCACGCCGGTCAGGCGCGCCGAGGTGACGGCGGTGAGATAGATATCGCGCCAGACGCCCGCGTCGGGAAGCCTCGGGCCCCAGTCCCAGCCGAACATGCAGTGGGCCTTGCGCAGCAGCGGGAAGCCCACGGTCGCGTCCGAGGAGCCTTCCACGCGGCACTGGGCGTAGCGCTCCTTCACCGTGCGGTTGGGCGATTCGAAGGTGATCTCGATGAGGTTCTCGCCCTCAGCGACGAAGTCCATCACGTCCACCGTCCAGGTGCGGTGCATGTTGTCGGCAAACAGCAGCTCCTGACCGTTGACGGCCACCGTCGCCGCGGTGTCCAGTCCCTCGCAGGTGAGCAGCAGCGCGTCGCAGCTCAGGTCGGCCTCGGTCAGGTCGAAGGTGCGGCGATAGACGTAGTCCTTCTCCATCAGGTCGAAGGCCTTCTGCTCGTTGTCGCGCCAGAAGGGATCCTCCATGCGGCCCGCGTCCAGCAGATCTGCATAGACCGAGCCGGGCACCGTCGCCGGAATCCACTGTTCCTCGTCTGCCGGGCGCATCTCCCATGCGCCGTTTAACATAATTTTTCGATTCACTTTCCTGCCTCCTCGTCTTTATACTTCTGAATTTCCCTGAGAAAAATATCGCCGAATTCCCGCAGCTTCACCACGCCCACGCCGCTGATCTGGGACATTTCGTCCTTGTTGGACGGCTGGCGGTCGGCCATGCCGCGCAGCGCCGCGTCGGTAAACACCACGTAGGGCGGGATGCCGCGCGTGCGGGCGATCTGCTTGCGCAGCGCGCTCAGGCGGGCAAACAGGTCGCGATCCACGTTGAGCGGCGCCTCGGGCTTTTTGCTCCGGCCAGATTTCTTCGCCGCCGCGCGGGTGAGAATCTGCACGGCCGTCTCGCCGGAGAGCACGCCGTCCGCCTCATGGCCGAGACAGAGAATGGGAAAGCGCCCATTCGAGAGCTCGCGCATCTGCACCGTCAGCGCGTCCATCTCCTGAAGCCGGTCGATCACGGCGGAGACCTTGTCCTTCGGCATCGAGCTCAGCGCGCCGTAGCTGAGCATGCGATCCAGGCGGAACTGGCGAACGCGCTCGCTCTCCGAGCCGCGCAGCACCTCGAGAATCATGGTTCGCCCGAAGCGCTCGCCGGTCTGATCCACGCACCGAAGCACCGCCTTTGCCGCCTCTGTCACGTCCTCGCTCCGAGGGGGATTCAAGCAGTTGATGCAGAAGCCGCAGTTCTCCGGCCCGTCCTCGCCGAAATAGCGCAGCACGTATCGGCGCAGGCAGTCGGGCGTCTGGCAGTAGCGGATCATCGCGTCCAGCCGCTTTCGTGCGCTCTCCTGCACCCGGGCCAGCGCCTCGCCCTCAATGCCCGCTTCCTCGCCCATGTGGTCGATGAAAAACTGCTGGGTCAGAATGTCCTGCCGCCCGAAGAGCAGATGGCAGTCGGCGCGCTCGCCGTCGCGGCCCGCGCGGCCGGCCTCCTGATAGTAGCTCTCGATGTCCCGGGGCATGTTGTAATGGATGATGAACCGGACGTTGGACTTGTCGATGCCCATGCCGAAGGCATTGGTGGCCACCATGATTTCCCGGCGGTCGTAGATGAAATCGTCCTGATTGCGCTGGCGCTCCTCGTCGGAAAGGCCCGCGTGGTAGCGTGTGGCGGGATAGCCTCGGCTGAGCAGCAGCTCGCAGACGGATTCCACCTTCCTGCGCGTGGCGCAGTAGACGATGCCCGGCATGCCCGCGTATTTGGACAGCACCTTAAGCAGCGCGTCGTCCTTGGCCGCGGCCTCGGCGACGCTGTAATAGAGGTTCTTCCGGTCGAAGCCGGTGATCTGCACAAAGGGATTTTCCAGCGCCAGCATTTTACGGATGTCGTCGCGCACGCGCTGGGTCGCCGTGGCCGTGAACGCGCCCACCACGGGCCGCCGGGGCAGCTGAGAGAGAAACTCGGGAATGGTCAGATAGCTCGGGCGGAAATCCTGTCCCCACTGGGAGATGCAGTGCGCCTCGTCCACGGCCACCAGCGACACGTTCATGTCCGCCGCCGCGCTCAGAAAGCGCGGGGTCAGCAGCCGCTCGGGCGCGACGTAGATCACGCGATACTGCCCGCGCACGGCGTTGCCCAGCGCGAGATTGAACTGCCGCTCGGTCAGCGAGCTGTTCAGATAGGCCGCGGAGATGCCGTTCTGCTTCAGCGCCTGCACCTGATCCTTCATCAGCGAGATCAGCGGCGAGACCACCAGCGTCACGCCCGGCAGCATCAGCGCGGGAATCTGATAGCAGACCGACTTGCCCGCGCCCGTGGGCATCACCGCCAGCGTGTCGCGGCCGGAGAGAATCGCGTCCACGACCGCCTCCTGCCCCTCGCGGAAATCGTCGTAGCCGTAGAACTGCTTCAGGATGCGACGCTTGTCGGAGGAGTCAACCGCCGCAAGCGCATTGGACGGGGAAACTGCCTGTGCGGGACGTTTCCCGCCATGGACGGAATCTCCGCGCGTCGGCACATCTTCATAAAGCGCTTCGTCGCCGGCAGGCGCAGTCTCCTGCGGCCATTCCGGCGGCGGCGCGTCGCCGAAGTCGGCGAGCATCGTCTCTTCCGTCTCCTCCAGCTGAAAGCGCGGCACGATCCGGCCGTCGCGCTCCACCGTCTCCGTCCACATGGACAGCGGGCGCACCCACACGCCGCAGTCACCGTACAGCGCGCGATAGACGACCATCCATTCCATCGTCTCCGAATGGCGCGCAAAGTCCAGCAGCTCGTAGCGATTGCCCTTGAAATGGCGGTAGATTCCCTTCTTTGGAAATTCCAATCTCAGTAACCTCTTTCGTAATCGACTTCGCTGCGCAGCGGACAGCCGTCCAGATACGCACGAATGTTGTCGCAGGCCAGCCGGACGATGTTGTCGTGGGTCTGCTGAAGGTGATAATACCCGGAGACGTGGGGCGTAATCAGCGCGTTTTCGCACTGCCACAGCGGATGCTCCGCCGGCAGCGGCTCGGGACAGGTCACGTCCAGACCCGCGCCGAAGAGGTGGTTTGCCCGCAGCGCATCCGTCAGCGCGTCGGTGTCCACCGCCGTGCCGCGCCCGGCGTTGAGCAGAATCGCACCCTCCTTCATGGAGAAGATGCGCTCGCGGCTCATGAAGCCCACGGTCTCGGGCGTCTCGGGCATGCACAGAAATACAATATCCGCCTCGGGCAGATAGCGATCCGCGTCCGCCTGCACGCCCACGCGGTCGCAGCAGTCGGGACACGCGCCCGCCGAGCGGCGAATGCCCGTCACCCGCGCGCCGAAGGCCTTGCAGCGCCGGGCGAACTCGCCGCCGATGTCGCCCATGCCGATCACCAGCACATTGGAGCCACAGACGGATTTCACCGGCCCCAGATCGCGCCACAGACCGTCGCGCTGCTGATCGCGATACCGCGCCAGCCGCTTCTGAAGGCTCAGCAGCATGCCGAACATGTGCTCGGAGATGGCCAGCCCATAGGAGCCGGTGGCCTTGCAGACGCGAACGCCGCGTCCCGGCGCGCAGAGAGCCAGCGCGTCGCCCACGCCGGCCGAGTTGAGCTGATACAGCTTCAGACTCTTCGCCTGCTCCAGCCGCGCGGCGGGCAGATTGCCCACGAGGATCTCCGCAGCGGCGATTTCCTCGTCCGTGGGCCTGCGGGAAAAGCGCCACTCGCACTGCGGCGCGCACTGTTCAAAGAGCCGGCGATGCTCGCCGGTAATTTCCATGGATACGAGAATATTCGTCATGGCATTCAACCTCCATTTTATCCATTTTGAATTATATCACACTCCAAATGGATTTGGAATGTCAAATCCGATTTTTCTTTGCGCTGAATTTTTGTCAGAGCGGTTGCCAAACGGGCAAACATATTATAAAATATAGGTACATACACCGATACCGTCAGTGCGAAAGGATGAAAAGCCCTTGAAGATTCTGATCTGCAACGCGGGGAGCACCTCGCTGAAGTTCAAGCTCTGGGAGATGCCGGGTCACGGCGAGCTGGCCGAGGGCCGCGTGGAGCGCGTCGGCTCGAAAAACGCCATCTTTCGCTATTCCCGCGGCGAATGCTCTGTGTGCCGCGAGCCGCTGGACATTCCCGACTACACCTGCGGCATCCGCATGTTTCTGGACGCGCTGACCGACCCGCAGACCGGCGCGATTCGTTCTCTCGGCGAGATCGAGGCCGTGGGCTTCAAGACGGTGCTGGCCAAGGGTTATCTCGGCGTGCACGAGCTGACGGACGACGTACTGGACGGCATGCGCGCCTATCTCTCCGTGGCTCCGGCGCACAACGTTCCCTATCTGGAGGCCATCGGCGTGATGCGCGCGCAGCTGCCCGAGGCGCGGCTGGTGGGCGTGTTCGAGACCGCCTTCCACCGCACCATTCCCGAGGAACACCGCGTCTATCCCGTGCCCTACGAATGGTACGAGCGCTACGGCGTGATGAAGATGGGCTATCACGGCGCGAGTCACGGCTACATCGCCCAGAGGCTGAGCGGTTATCGCCGGGTGATCTCCTGCCATCTGGGCGGCAGCGGCTCCATCTGCGCCATTCTGGACGGCCAGAGCATCGACAACAGCTTCGGCTTCTCCCTTCAGGCGGGCGTCCCCCACGCCTCCCGCACCGGCGACGTGGATGTGTATCTCGTGCCCTTCCTGCTTAAGCAGGGGCTGACGCTGGACGAAATCTACGAGGGCTTCGGCAAAAACGGCGGTCTGAAGGGCATTTCGGGCACCTCGGGCGACATGCGCGACATCGAAAAAGCCATCGCCGCGGGCAGCGAGCGCGCCATGCTGGCGCTGAAGGTCATGGCCACGTCCATTCTGCGCTATATCGGCGCGTATGTGATGGAGCTGGGCGGCCTCGACGCGCTGGCCTTCACCGGCGGCATCGGCGAAAACAGTGCGCGGCTGCGGAAAATGATTCTCGAACACATGGCTTTCATGGGAATCATGCTGGACGAGACGGCCAATGCGTCCGGCGACGGCGAACGGAATATCTCCATGCCGGGCTCCGCGGCGGACGTTTTCGTCATTCCCGCCAATGAAGAGTATATGGTTGTAAACGAAACTTACAAAAATTGTCTGGAGAGGCAATAAAGTCGCCAAAACAGTTTTTTAACACTGGATTTTGGCGCGGGATTCGTGTATAATATTATGGAAAGGTTATCCACCTTGAGATTTCCTTAAGAAAGTAGGGTTGTCTATGAGAAAGAAGAAGTGCATCGCCATGCTTCTGGCTGGCGGTCAGGGCAGCCGCTTGGGCCTGCTGACCAAGGTCATGGCCAAGCCGGCGGTTCCCTTTGGCGGAAAATACCGCATCATTGATTTTCCGCTGTCCAACTGCACCAATTCTCAGATCGATACCGTTGGCGTGCTGACCCAGTATCAGCCGCTGGAGCTGAACCGCTATATCGGCTCCGGCCAACCCTGGGATCTCGACCTGTCCAACGGCGGCGTGTTCGTGCTGCCGCCCTATATGAAGGCCAAGAGCGGCGAGTGGTATCGCGGAACGGCAAACGCCATCTATCAGAATATCAGCTTTATCGAGCAGTACGATCCCGAATACGTGCTCATCCTATCGGGCGATCACATCTACAAGATGGATTACAATCAGATGCTGAATGCCCACATCCGCGCGGGCGCGGACGTGACCATCGCCGTGCGGCCCGTGCCCTGGGAGATCGCCTCGTCCTTCGGCATCATGAACGTGGACGAGCAGAATCATATCGTCGAGTTTGAGGAAAAGCCCAGGAAGCCCAAGAGCAATCTCGCCTCCATGGGCGTTTACATCTTCACCTGGAAGGTGCTGCGCGAATACCTCATCGCCGACGACAGGGATCCTTCCTCCAAGAACGACTTCGGCAAGAACATCATTCCCAAGATGCTGGGCGACGGCCGCGTGATGCTGGCCTACGCCTTCGAGAGCTACTGGAAGGACGTGGGCACCATCGCCAGCCTCTGGGAGGCCAACATGGATCTTCTGAAGGTTCCGCCGGAGTTCGACCTGAACGATCCCCGCTGGAAGATCTACGCCCGCAGCCCGGTCATGCCGCCGCACTATATCGGCAGCACCGCGCGCGTGGAGCGCTCGATGATCGCCGAGGGCGGCGAAATCAACGGCACCGTGCTGGGCAGCGTGCTCTTCGCCGGCGTGCAGATCGACGAGGGCGCGGTGGTGGAGGACAGCGTGGTCATGCCGGGCACGAGGGTGGAATCCGGCGCGGTCATCCGCCGGGCCATCGTCTCGGAAAACTGCGTCATCCATAGCGGCTGCGTCGTCGGCGAGGCCGAGGGCGACATCGCCCTGGTGGGACAGGACACCTGTCTTCCGGCAGGCTACGTCGTCCGCGCGGGCGATCAGGTGGATACGGACGTCATCGCACAAAGGGAGGCCGATCGTCATGAATGATGTAATGGGCATTGTCTACACCTCCAAGGACGACCTGATGCTGCGCGAGCTGACCAGTCAGCGCGCCGTGGCGGCCATTCCCGTGGCGGGCCGCTATCGCATCATCGACTTCACGCTGTCCAATCTGGTCAATTCCGGCGTGCGCAACGTGGGCATCATTGCCCAGAAGAACTATCACTCGCTGATGGACCATCTCGGCTCCGGCAAGGAGTGGGATCTGCACACCCGCAACAACGGTCTGTTCATCCTGCCGCCCTTCCTGACCCGGGAAAACGGCGGCGAGTACTCCGGCGTGGTGGAGGCGCTGCGCGCGAACTTCGACTATCTGCGCCGCTCCCAGCAGAAGTACGCCATTCTGACCAACAGCGATTACATCATGAACGCTTCCTTCGAGCCGATGATCCGCCAGCACATCGACACCGGCGCGGACATCACTATGATGTACAAGAAGGTCTCCGCCACCAACATCGAATTCTCCCGCTCCCAGCACAGCGAGCACACGTTCATCGACGTTGACGAGGACAACGTGGTGCGCGACATGGAGATCAACCCCAACGCCGCCAACTACGACAACCTCGCGCTGGACATCGTGATCGTCAAGCGCACGCTGCTGATTCACCTGATCGATCAGGCCGTCGCTCACGGCGCGAAGTCCTTCAATGACGATATTCTCCGCCCGTTCATCCGCTCGGGCTCGCTGAAGGTCATGGCCTGCCGCATGGATGGCTATTACAGCCGCATCGAGACCATCAAGCACTACTTCCGCTTCAATCTCGATCTGCTGAACTACGACGTGCGCAGGGAGCTCTTCGGCACCATGCCCATCTACACCAAGACCCGCGACGAGGTGCCCGCGGTCTATCGCGCCGGCGCGCAGGTGCGCAATTCGCTGGTGGCCGACGGCTGCATCATCGAGGGCAATGTGGAAAACAGCGTGCTGTTCCGCGGCGTACACGTCGCTCGCGGCGCGAACATCAAAAACAGCATCATCATGCAGGACGGCAGCATCGAGGAATTCGTCGAGCTGGAAAACGTCATTCTCGACAAGGACGTGACCGTGCGCAGTCACGGCCGGCTCATCGCGCCGTCTCAGTATCCCATCGTCATCGGCAAAAATGTGACGCTCTGAAAAAATCGCACAGGAGGGAAAATGAAATGAAAATTCTGTTTGCTGCGTCCGAATGCGTCCCGTTCGTCAAGACCGGCGGACTGGCCGACGTGGTCGGCGCGCTGCCGAAGGAAATTCGGAAAAACGGTGAGGATGTGCGCGTCATTTTGCCTCTTTACAAGGCGATCAGCGCACAGTGGCGCGAAAAGATGCAGCATGTGCTGTATTTCTACGTCAACCTCGGCTGGCGGCATCAGTACGTCGGCGTGCAGAAGCTGGAATACGAGGGCATCACCTTCTATTTCATCGACAACGAGCAGTATTTCGGCCGGGATTACATCTACGGCTTGGGCGGCGACGAGGGCGAGCGCTTTGCCTTCTTCTGCCGCGCGGTGCTGGAAGCGCTGCCGAAGATCGACTTCATCCCCGACGTGCTGCACTGCCACGACTGGCAGACGGGCATGATTCCCGTGCTGTTCCGCGCGCAGTATCAGCATCTGGAGATGTATCGCAGCATCCGCACCGTCTACACCATCCACAACCTTCAGTATCAGGGCATCTTCCCCATCGGCATGGTGGAGGATCTGCTCGCGCTGGGCGAATGGGCCTATACCTCCGACAACCTCGAGTTCTTCGGCATGTGCTCGTTCATGAAGGGCGGCATCGTGTTCTCCGACGAGATCACCACCGTCAGCCCGACCTATTCCCACGAAATCCAGACGGCCTATTACGGCGAGCGGCTGGACGGCCTGCTCCGCTCCCGGGTGGAGCATCTGTCGGGCATCCTCAACGGCATCGACGTGGACGAATACAACCCGGCCACCGATCCGCAGATCGCCGTCCATTACGACGCGGACACCTTCGAGCAGAAGGCCGCCGACAAGCGCGCGCTTCAGGAAAAGCTCGGCCTGAATGTGGACGAATCCGCGCCGCTCATCGGCATGGTGGGCCGCCTGTCTGGCCAGAAGGGTCTCGATCTGGTGGAGCGCGTGCTCAACGAGATCATGAACACCGGCGCGCAGATGGTCGTGCTGGGCATGGGCGAAAACCGCTATGTCGATCTGTTCAGCTGGGCGCAGTGGAAGTACTCCGGCCGGTTCTCGGCGAATTTCCAGATGAACCACGCGCTGGCCCATCAGATCTATGCCGGCGCGGATCTGTTCCTGATGCCGTCCATGTTCGAGCCCTGCGGCCTTTCTCAGATGATCGCGCTGCGCTACGGCACGCTGCCCGTCGTCCGCGAAACCGGCGGCCTGCGCGACACAGTGCTTGCCTACAACGAATACACCGGCGAGGGCAACGGCTTCACCTTCCTGAACTACAATGCCCACGACATGCTCCATGTCATCGAGCAGGCCGTCGCCATGTATCGCGACAAGCGCGACACCTTCGATCATATCGCCCGCCGCGCCATGTGCGGACTGTACGGCTGGGATCAGTCGGCGCTGAAGTACATCGAGCTGTACCGCAAGCTGACCGGCGAAGCTGCGGAAAGGGCTGTCGCGGAGACGACGCCCGAAGCGCCCGCCGCAGAGCCGACCGTCGATGCATCCATTCCCGAGCCGACCGCTGAAGCGTCCGCCACGCCGAAGAAGCGCGCGCCGCGCAGGAAGGCAGCCGACGGCGAAGCCGCTCCCGCCAAGCCCCGCGCTAAAAAGGCAACCGGCGAGACGGCCGCAAAGCCCCGCGCCCGCAAAAAGAAGGTTGAAGAACCCGTCGGCGAATAATCTCCGAGACGAAAAGACGTCCGTCATGGACGTCTTCAGCCTGTCAAAAAAGGTCGCATAAAGCGGCCTTTTTTGATATAATGGGAACA
>ERZ780195.1227-NODE-1227-length-22044-cov-25.389877_pt1 | contig 22044 bp, 23 predicted proteins | sample MGYA00511017_ERZ780195 | MGnify/ENA primary metagenome ERZ780195 (study PRJEB29588, sample SAMEA2159974) | human gut metagenome | biome: human gut; feature: human-associated habitat; material: faeces | place: Denmark | collected 2008/2010 ...
CGCACCGTCCCATGCCAGCTCTGTTGTCCTGTCGCCGTTTGTGATCCGGATCATGACGCCAGTCCTCCTCTGCTCCATCGTTATCGGTATCCGGCATAGCACATGCCGCGTCAAATATCCAGTCCCGACACGGCTGATACACCTAAATGGCAGAAGGCACAGCATCGGAATGCTGTGCCTTCTGCCATTTAGGAAAGGGTCAGATCATGTGTGTTGTTGAGGGGGGTGGAGGAGGCGCCGTCCGCGGGCGGCGCCTCCTCCGGGGGAGGAAAATGCGCGGGTATGCGGGAACGGCTGCGCGCCCGCAGCCGGAGGGGGGCTTAAAAGACCTTGTTGTCCGAGTCCACGAAGTCGCCGGTGTCCAGCGCGTCGATGGCGGCCATCTCCGCGTCGGTCAGCGCAAAACCGTCGAACTGCAGATTGGCGGACATGCGCTCCGGGTGAACGGACTTGGGCAGAGCCAGCACGCCGTGCTGGCAGCACCAGCGCAGCGCCGCCTGTGCGGCGGTGCAGCCGTGCCGCGCAGCGATCTGCTGCAGGACGGGCTCCTGCAGGCTCTCGCCGTGGCCCAGCGGGGACCACGCCTCCACCACGATGCCGTTGTCCTGGCAGAACGTGACCACATCCTGCTGCATGAAGCCGGGGTGGTACTTGATCTGGTTCACCATGGGCGGCACCTCGCTCTCCAGCAGGGAGGTGAGGTGGTGGGGGCGGAAATTGGAGACGCCGATGGACCGGACGCGGCCGGACTTGTAGAGGTCGATCATGGCGCGCCACGTTTCCCGGTTGACGGCGTCCCAGTCCTCGTATTCCCGTCCGTTGGCAGGCCAGTGGACGAGGTACAGGTCCAGATAGGACAGCTGCAGGCGCTCCATCGTTTCGTCGAAGGCCCGCATGGCCTTGTCGTAGCTGCGCTCCGTGTTCCAGAGCTTGCTGGTGATGAACAGCTCCTCCCGGGGAACGCCGGAGGAAAGGATGCCCCGCCCTGTGCCGGCCTCGTTGCGGTAGACGGCGGCGGTATCCACCAGACGGTAGCCCGTTTGGATGGCGTCACGCACGGCGGCCTCCGCCGCCTCCTCCGGGATGTGCCAGGTGCCGAAGCCCACTGCGGGGATGGGCAGGCCGTTGGAAAGCAGAAAATGCTGGGAATACGACATGATGTACCTCCTTGCGGCGTCGCCGCCGGCGATCAGACGGTCTCGGGTGTGTAAACGGGGATGTTGTGCTGCCGGTAGTACTCCATAAATTCGCCCTCCGGCAGGCGGTCGGTGATCAGGGAATGGGACTGGGCCAGATCCGCGTATCGGATGAACTGCTTTTTGCGGAACTTGCTGGAATCCGCCACGATATAGGTGGTGTCGGAGATCTCCCGGATCAGGTTGACGACGTTGAATTCTCCTGCGGTGGTCACGGTATACCCACGGTTCAGGTCGATGCCGGCCACGCCCACAAAGGCCTTGGAGATGGTGATGTCCCGGATATAGGCGCCGAATATCTCGCCGCCCAGGTTCAGCGTGGAGTGGGACAGCTCGCCGCCGGTCATGATCAGGTTCGCCTGCGGGTTTTTCGTCAGCTCAAAGGCCACCAGCAGATTGTTGGTCAGAACGTTGAGGTTCTTCCGCTTGACCAGCGCCTTTGCGATGTAGTAGCAGGTGGTGCCGCTGCCCAGGAAGATCCACTCGTTCTCAGAGATAAAGGTGGCGGCGATCCTGCCGATGGCCTCCTTGGCCGGGTCATAGGGCACGAACGTCCCCACCATATATTCCCCGGCGGTGGTATCCTTCTTGCTCGCCGTGGCGATGGCGCCGCCATGGGTGCGCACCAGCTGGCCACTGCTCTCCAGATAGGCCAGATCCTTCCGGATAGTCACCAGCGATACGCCGAACTGACGGGCCAGCGCCCCCACATCCGCGTCCCCCTGATCGGCGAGGATCGCCAGGATCTGATTCATTCTCTCTGCTTTGTACATAGCCGTTCCCCCTGCATGTATTTTGCCAAAATGTTAACGTAGTATAATTTTACAAAAGGAACGAAAGCTTGTCAACATTTTTGAAACAAAAGGAAATCGAACGAAACATATATTTTACACAAAAATGTAGAAACTTACAAAAAGGGGCGGCAACGTCAACTGTATGTTGACAAATCGAAGCTTATATTGCTATGATATACGCAAAGAAAGAAAAAATCAAGAGGGAATATTTCATTAACGAAAGATAATGAAATATATAAACGAAACCTAACGGTCCGCAAACACAGACAAATGGCAGTTCGGGTAAACCCCTAACGATAAACGGCTGCAAAAAAAAGAAAGGAAGATCTATTGCTATGAAAAAACTCTTTGCTCTGATCCTCGCGTTGGTCATGGGTCTGTCTCTGGTCGCCTGCGGCGAGCAGAAGCAGCCCGATGCCACGCCCGACGGCGGCGATGAGCCTGCCGCCAAGGAAATGACCATCGTCCTGATCCCCAAGCTGGTCCACGAGTTCTACAACTACGTGCTGGACGGCGCGAACCAGGCTGTCTCCGAGCTGGAGGCGCAGGGTTACAAGGTCAACGTGGTGTGGAGCGCTCCCACCGCTGCTGATGTCACCGAGCAGACCGAGAAGCTGGAGGCCGCCATCGCCCTGAATCCCGATTACATCGGCATCGCGGTGATCAACGGCGAGAGCGTGAAGCCCATTCTGGAGTCCGCGCAGTCCAAGGGCATCAAGGTCATCGCCTTTGATACCGACTATGAGGGCTCTACCGCTGACGCCTTCGTGGGCGCCACTCTGGAGGCACAGTATCATTCCGGCGAACAGGCTGCCGACATCCTGGTCCAGCAGACCGGCAAGACCTCCGGCAAGGCTGCCATGCTGACCGGCTCCCCCGATGCCGAGAACCACAAGCTGTTCTCCGGCGGCTTCCGTGATCGTATGGCTTCCCAGTATCCCGACTTCGAGATCGTGACCGAGCAGGCCGATAACGACGATAAGGAGAAGGCCACCCAGCTGACCGAGGCCATTCTGGCGCAGTATCCTGACATCGACATCATCTTCGGTGGTGACGGCTCTGCGGGCGTTGGCGCCGGCATCGCTGTCCAGGCCGCCATTGACGCCGGTCAGATCCCCGCCGGCCAGGTGAAGATCTCCGACTACTGTCTGACCAATGACTCCCAGACCTCTCTGGAGGCCAACCAGGTCACCGCCATCACCGATTACAGCCCCTACTTCGAGGGCTACTACACCGTGATGATCGCGGCCCAGCAGTTCTTCAACGGCATTGATCTGCAGAACATCGACATCCCCTTCGGCGTCGTCACGCTGGAGAACCTGGATGGCTATTCCGACGAGTACAAGCAGATCTGCATCGACAACGGCGTCGAGTACTGGAACAAGTAATCTGTGGGTCGAACCACATCCTGATGCGACACAAGGATCGATCAATCAACAGCTGTATAGACAGTGTCGCTGCCCTGTAAAAGGGCAGCGACACTGCGTACAGAAATAACCACTGGAGGAAACGGGAAGATGACAGATCATAAATTGGAGGTCAAGAATGTCAGTAAATCTTTCCCCGGCGTGAAAGCGCTGGTGGATGTCAGTATTTACATCGACAAAGGCGAGATCATCTCCTTGGTGGGTGAAAATGGTGCGGGAAAGAGCACTCTGATCAACGTGATCTCAGGCCAGATCCAGCCGGATGTTGGATCTGTTTCTATTGACGGTAAAGAAGTAAAGCTGAACAGCCCCACGGATGCGATCCATCTGGGCGTCGGACTGGTGCCGCAGGAGCTGAACCTGATCCCCCAGCTCTCTGTGGCGGAGAACATTTACCTTGGTATCCGCAAGGTAAAGCCGGGGGTCATTCCCAGTATTGATTGGAAACGTATGCGGGTAGACGCCGAGGAGGTCCTGGCCTCGCTGGGCGTCAAAATGGACGTTACGAAGGTCGTTGAGAGCATGAGCGTCGCCGACCAGCAGATGGTGCAGATCGCCCGCGCCCTGTGTCTGGGCGCCGACATTCTGATCTTCGACGAACCCACTGCCTGCCTTACCATAAAAGAGAGCGAAAAGCTGCTGAACCTGATAAAGCGGTTCCGCGAAGAAGGAAAATCCGTGATCTTCGTGTCCCACCATCTGGACGAGGTCATCGAGATATCCGACCGCGTGGTGGTGATGCGCGACGGCGCACATGTGGAGACTCTCAGCCGGGAGGAGATGTCCGTTCCCCGCCTGATCCGGGGCATGGTGGGCCGCGAGGTGGAAAAGACCGAACTGCTGCGGCGGGAGATCCCCGCCGATGCGGAAACATTTCTGAAGGTGGAGAACCTGACCCGCAAGGGCGAGTTCGAGAATATCTCCTTCGAGGTGAAGAAGGGCGAGATATTCGGCATCGCCGGTCTTGTGGGCGCGGGACGCACCGAGCTGGTCAGCACCATCTTCGGTGACCGCAAGCCCGACAGCGGCACCATCTGGCTGGACGATGCGGAGCGGAAAAATTCCACGCCCCGCAAGTCCATCCACAGCGGCATCGGCTTTGTGCCGGAGGAACGGCGGAAGTTCAGCATCCTGCCCACCATCACCATCCGCGAGAACCTCTCCGCGGCCATCTGGGACAGGTTGTTCCACTTCCCCAACATCGACCGGAAACAGGAGTGTGACGCCGTGGCGGAGTTCGGCGGCCAGGTGAAGGTCAAGATGGCCTCCCCCGAGGGGCTACTGACGAAGCTCTCCGGCGGCAACCAGCAAAAGGTCATCATCGCCCGCTGGCTGGCGGCCGGATGCAGGCTGCTGATCATCGACGAGCCCACCCGCGGCATCGACGTGGTGGCCAAGGACGAGATCCACAAGCTGCTGCGCAAGTGCGCCGACGAGGGCATGACGGTGCTGGCCGTCTCCTCCGAGATGGAGGAGCTCATCAACATCTGCAACCGCATCCTCATCATGCACGAGGGCCGGCAGAAGGCTGTGGTGTCCGCCGAGAACATCACGCCGGAGGAGATCCTGAACATCGCATTGTCTGAATCCAAGGAATAGGAGAAATGGATATGGAAAATTTGATCGGAAAGAAAAAGTTCTCTTTGGGGCAGAACGCATCCACGATTTTGTTCCTGCTTCTCTTTATCGCTCTGTTCGGCGCGATCCTCTCTTTTGCCACACCGAACTTCCTGACCGCGTATAACGTGGGCGTCATCTTCAAGCAGATGTCCTTCTTCGGCGTGGCGGCGCTGGGCCAGACGCTGGTGCTGATCATCGGCGGCATCGACCTGTCCATCGGCTCCACGGCCTGCCTGAGCGGCATCCTCTTTGCCCTGTGCATGACCAAGACCGGCATGCATCCCCTGCTGGCGGTGGTGATCTGCGTGATCGCCGGTGCGCTCATGGGCTACATCAACGGCCTGTTCATCACCAAGCTGAAGCTCCATCCCTTCATCGTGACGCTGGCTGCCAGCAACATCGGCTACGGCTTCGTGCTGGTCATCTCCGAGGGCTACACCATCTCCGGCATCACCGGCAAGGTGCTGACCATCGGCCAGGGCATGCTGGGCCCCATCCCCGTACCCACAGTCATTTTCATCGCCTTTGTGGCGATCCTGACCTACATCCTGAAGTGTACGCCCTTCGGCCGTGAGCTGTTTGCCATCGGCGGCAACGCCGCGGCATCCCGTCTGGTGGGCATCAATGTGGAGTCCCGCACCCGCCTCGTGTATCTGCTGTCCGGCGCTTTCGCCGCCTTTGCGGGCATCATGGTGGCCTGCCGCTACAACTCCGGCCAGCCCACCATCGGCGAGACGTGGGTCATGAACTCCATCACCGCAGCCGTGATCGGCGGCACCTCCATGGCTGGCGGCGTCGGCACCGTGGTGGGTACGCTGGTGGGCACGCTGCTGATGCAGCTGCTGTCCAACGCCATCGTCATGCTGAACATCTCCCAGTACTGGGAGCAGGTCATGATCGGCAGCGTGGTGCTGCTGGCCGTGGTCATCGACTCTCTGCGCACCATGGGCAGGACCAAGTCCCTGCGCAACAAGTAAACGTCATTACCGCCTAACGGCAAGAAATATCGGAGGCATAAGACAAACATGAAAGAGTTGAACCAAGAAGTCCTGCTGGATCTGTATTCCCGGATGACCACCATCCGCGAATTTGAGAAGGAGGCCATCGAGCTGGCCAAGATGAACCTGACCCGCGCGGCGATCCACACCTACAACGGCGAGGAGGCCATCGGCGTGGGCGTCTGCGCCCACCTGACCAACAACGACTACATCGTTTCCAACCACCGCGGCCACGGCCACTGCATCGCCAAGGGCGCCGATCTGCGCCGGATGTTCGCCGAGCTGATGGCTCGTGAGACCGGCTACTGCAAGGGCAAGGGCGGCTCCATGCATATCGCGGATATGGATGTGGGCATGCTGGGCGCCAACGGCATCGTGGGCGGCGGCATCCCCATCGCCATCGGCGCCGCGCTGGCCCAGAAATACCTGAACAAGGATTCCATCACCGTGGTGTTCTTCGGCGACGGCGCCTCCAACGAGGGCACGTTCCACGAGTCCATCAATATGGCGGCCGTCAATCACCTGCCGGTGATCTTCCTGTGCGAGAACAACCAGTACGCCATCTCCCTGAATGTCAAGGAGTCCACCGGCTGCGAGAACATCGCGGACCGCGCCGTGGGCTACGGCATCCCCGGCTATATTCTGGATGGCAACAACGTGGTGGAGGTCTACAACAAGATGGGCGAGATCGTGGATCACGTCCGTCAGTACGGGGGCCCCGTTCTGGTGGAGGCCAAGACCTACCGCATGGCCGGTCACTATTTCGGCGACAACGAGAACTACCGCACCCGAGAGGAGGTGGCCAGCTGGGCGGAGAAGTGCCCCATTCTGGCGGCGCAGAAGGTGCTGCGTGAGCAGTACGGCATGGCGCAGGAGGAGCTGGACGCCATCTGGCAGCGGCAGAAGCAGATAGTGCTGGACGCCTGCGAGGAGGCCAAAAAGGATCCCGAGCCGCTGGTAGACGATCTGGAGAATGATCTGTACTCCCCCAACATGAAGAACATCGAGTGGAAGCCCTTCGTTTCCCCCGCGCAGTAAGAAAGTCAGGTGTTGTTTATGAAGAAAATGACGATGCGGCAGGCCATCAACGAGGCTCTGCATACCGCGATGAACAGTGATGACAGCATCATCACCTTTGGCGAGGATATCGCCGTATACGGCGGCCAGCTGCGCTGCTCCTATGACCTGTATGAGCATTTCGGCAAGAAGCGGGTGTTTGACACCCCCATCTCCGAATCCGCCATCGTCGGCATGGGCATCGGCTCCGCGCTGACCGGCCTGCGGCCCGTGTTCGAGCTGTCCTATATCGACTTTATCGGCGTGTGCTTCGACCAGATCCTCAACCAGATGGCCAAGATCCGGTACATGTACGGCGGCACCGTGGAAATGCCGCTGGTGGTCCGCACCCAGTGCGGCGCCGGCCTGGGCAACGGCGCCCAGCACTCCCAGTCCCTGGAGGGTATTCTGGCGCAGGTGCCCGGCATCCGGGTGGTGATGCCGTCCAATGCCTATGACGCCAAGGGCCTGCTGCTCCACGCCATCCGCGACAACAACCCGGTGATCTTCATCGAGCACAAGGCGCTGTACAAGCTGAAGTGCGACGTGCCTGAGGAGCCCTACGAGTGCGATTACACCTGCGACATCAAGCACGAGGGCACCGATGTGACCATCGTGGCCTATTCCGCCATGGTGAAGGAGGCCCTGAAGGCCGCTGAGGAACTGGAGAAGGAGGGCATCAGTGCCGAGGTGGTGGATCTGCGCTCCATCCGTCCCTTTGACGCGGATACGGTCATCAAGTCCGTCAACAAGACCGGACGCCTGGTGGTGGTGCAGGAGGCGAATCTCTGCGCCGGCTTCGGCGCTGAGGTGGCCGCCACGGTCCAGAACGCCTGCTTCAAGACGCTGAAGGCGCCCATCCAGCGCATCGGCGCCCCCAACGTGCCCGTGCCCTTCTCCCCTGTGCTGGAGAAGGCGTACCTGCCCAACAGCGATAAGGTCATTGCCGCCGTCAAGGCGTGCCTGCAATAACAGACCCCTTACAAACTGTCCGAAAGGAGAATGTAATGATGAAGAAAGAGATCGTAATGCCCAAGATCGGCCTGGACATGGAAGAAGGCACCATCGAGTCCTGGGAGAAGAAGGTCGGCGACCGCGTGGCCGAGGGCGACGTGCTGTGCAAGATCGAAACGGACAAGGCGGTCACGGATGTGGAGTCCACCGTCAACGGTACGCTGTGCGAGATCGTGGCGCAGGAGGGCGACACGGTGGAGATCACCAAGACCATCGCCTGGGTGGAAGTGGACGGCTGAACAAGCGGAAAGGAGAATACAGCAATGAAGAAAGAGATCGTAATGCCCAAGATCGGCCTGGACATGGAAGAAGGCACCATCGAGTCCTGGGAGAAGAAGGTCGGCGACCGCGTGGCCGAGGGCGACGTGCTGTGCAAGATCGAAACGGATAAGGCGGTTACGGATGTGGAGTCCACCGTCAACGGAACACTGTGCGAGATCGTGGCACAGGAGGGCGACACGGTGGAGATCACCAAGACGATCGCATGGGTGGAAGTCGATGGCTGATATTGAGAAGAAATTGACGCCTGTGGGCAAGGCCATGGGCAAGCAGATGGTCCGCAGCTGGCAGATCCCCCAGTTCGCCGTGGAGACGGAGATCGACTGTGAGCCGATGATCGCCTACCGCAAGTCGCTGGGCTTCAAGCCCTCCTACACCACCATTCTGGCCAAGGCCGTGGCGGACACGCTGGCCGACTTCCCTGTGATCCGCTCCAGCTGGGCGGAGGATCATCTGGTCATTCACGAGGATATCCATATCGGCATCGCGGTGGATACGCCCCGCGGCCTGCTGGTCCCCGTCATCCGCGATGTGGACAAAAAGAGCCTGGAGGAGGTACACGCCGGCATGGAGGAGATCAAGGCCGGCTCCGCCAAGGGCCTGTATACCATGGAGCAGATGACCGGCGGCGTATTTACCATCAGCAATCTGGGCATCTTTAATGTGGACTTCTTCAACGCCATCGTTTCTTCGCCGGAGGGCGCGATCCTGGCGGTGTCCAAGATGTCCGAAAAGCCCGTGGTGAAGAATGGCCAGATCGTGATCGGCAAGACCATGCGCATGGCCATTTCCTCCGACCACCGGATGATCGACGGCGCTACCGCCGCCAAGTTTATGACGGCTCTGGCCGCCCGGCTGGAAAGCCTGGCCTGAAAGCGGGATAGGAGGCATTGATGATGGGAGAATACATTCTTGCCATTGACCAAAGCACCACCACGACCAAGGCGATCCTGTTCGACCGCCGCTCTAACGTGGTGGAGCGCCGCGACGTGATGCACAAGCAGATCTCTCCCCGGCAGGGCTGGGTGGAGCATGACCCCACGGAGATCTGGCACAATATCGTGGAGGCGATCCGCCAGGTCATCGAGAAGTCCGGCGTTGCCAAGCGCGACATCGCCTTCATCGCCGTGACCAACCAGCGGGAGACCACCATGATGTGGACCGCCGAGGGCGGCCCGGTGTACAACGCCATCGTGTGGCAGTGCTCCCGTGCGGACTACATCGTCCGCCGGCCGGAGATCCAGCAGCACAGCGATTACATCACCGAGGCCACCGGCCTGCAGGTGTCCCCCTATTTTTCCGCGGCGAAGGCCTGCTGGATCAAGGAGAACACACCTGCGCAGACGGGGCTGATGTTCGGCACCATGGACAGCTGGGTGATCTGGAACCTCACGGGCAGGCACGTCACCGACTATTCCAACGCCTCACGCACGCAGCTGTTCAACATCCGCGAGCTGAAGTGGGATGAAAAGCTGCTGGAGATATTCGGCCTGCAGGATGTGCAGATGCCGGAGGTCCATTTCTCCGACGAGATCTACGGCTACACCACGGTGGACGGCATATTTGACGAGCCGATCCCGGTGGCGGGCGATATGGGCGATTCCCACGGCGCGCTGTTTGCGCAGATGTGCTGGGAGCGCGGCATGGGCAAGTGCTCCTTCGGCACCGGCGGTTCCCTGATGGTCAACATCGGCGACAAGCCCATGCGCTCTGCCAGCCGCCTTAACACCTCCATCGCATGGGGTCTGGACCACAAGGTGTCCTATGTGTTCGAGGGCACCATCGTGTGCATGGGCGATACCATCCGCTGGCTGAAAGACCAGATGGAGCTGATCGACAGCAGCGCCCAGTCCGGCGAGTTTGCCGAAATGGTGGATTCCACGCAGGGCGTATATCTGGTGCCGGCCTTTACCGGGCTGGGCGCGCCCTACTGGCAGAGCAACGCCCGCGCCATGATCTGCGGCATGAACCGCTTCACCGATAAGCGCCATATCGTGCGCGCCGGTGTGGAGTCCATCACCTACCAGATGCGCGACATCATCGAGCCCATGATGGCGGACGCGGACTTCACCCTCGGCGAGCTGCGGGTGGACGGCGGGCCGACCAACAACAAATTCCTGATGCAGTTCACGGCGGATATCCTGAACACCCGCATCGTGCGGAACAAGGTGGAGGAGCTCTCCGCCCTTGGCTCCGCCTTCGCGGGCGGACTGGCCACCGGCTTCTACAAGAGCTACGACGAGATCGCGGCACTGCGCCAGACCAGTGCGGAGTATGTGCGCGCCATGCCTGCGCAGCAGGCGGAGGAGCTGTACAAGGGCTGGAAGGACAGCGTGGACATGCTGATAAGCGGCATCAAGTAAGCGTACAAAGCGAAAAAAGATGACGGCCTTGGGCCGTCATCTTTTTTCGCTTTGTACGTCCGGCCTCACACGTCGAACGTGACCGTCTGCGCGAACCGATCCAGCACAACGGTGTTGGGTAGACCCTGTATGGCGTGCTCCACGGCGCGGTGAAAGCCCAGCGGGTCGTTGTTGGCGGGGGGCAGGTGCGTCAGCACCGTGCAGCGCGGCGCCATGGCGTTCAGCGCCTTGCGGGCGCTGGACAGCGTGACCCACGGGAAGTTGAGGATGGCCACATCCGGGCGCAGGCCGTCCACCAGCGCAAAGACCTCCGGGAAACGGGGGTCGGCATCGCCGGGGCAGAAAATGCGGCGGCCCTCCGCTTCGATCAGGTATCCGTAGTTCTGCACCTGAGGGGCGGACTCCTGATGGGCATGGCGCAGCGGGAACCACTGCACGCTGTACGTCTCCCGCAGCAGCCGGGTGCCGGACAGCTCCTTCCACGGGCGGATCACCTCCATCTCCGGAAAGCGGTCAGCTGCCATGGCAGTAAAGGTGTCGGAGTAGTGATCCGGGTGACAGTGGGTCACCAGTAGCAGGTCGGGCGGAAAGACCGTGTCCAGCAGCTCCTCCGCCTGCTGGGGCGTCAGCGCCGCAAAGCCGTTGACCGCGTGGCGCGGCAGGGCGTCCAGCAAAAACCGCACGGAGCCGATGGTGACATATACGCCGGCATTGGCTGTATGGCAAACGGAGCAGACCACGAAAAACATCTCCTTTCCAGAACGGTGGGCCAGATCCGCAGGCCCGCCCGTTTGCGGGCGGGCCTGCCTTGGAAGTCGGGATCAGGCGGAGTGGACGGAGCGTCCAAACGCGGCCAGCGCCGCCTCGCGGACCATCTCGCACAGGGACGGATGGGCCACGATGGTCTTTTCCCACTGGTCGGTGGTCCAGCCCTCCGCCACGGCGGCCGCGGCGAAGGCGATCATCTCGGAGGAATTTTCGCCCACGATGGTGACGCCCAGCGTCTTTGTGGTCGCCTTATCGGCCACCACGAACACGCGGCCCACGGCGCCCTCTGCCAGCGCCATGCCGTTGGCGCTGTAATCGAAGGAACCCATCACCGGCTCGTACCCGGCCTGCGCGGCGGCCTCGGTGGTCAGACCCACAGAGGCCAGCACCGGCAGCGTGTAGGTGCAGACGGGCACCGGCATGGTGCCGTAGGGCTTGTCCTCGCCCAGAATATCGGCCAGCGCAGCCTCACCCTCGGCATAGGCGGCGTGGGCCAGCTGATAGCCGCCCACCACGTCGCCGATGGCGTAAACGCCGGGCAGATTGGTGCGCAGGTGGTCATCCACCACGATGCAGTGCTTCTGATCCAGCGCCAGGCCCAGCGCCTGCGCGTCGATGCCGGTGAGGTTGGCCCTGCGCCCGGCGGCCATCAGGACCTGCTCGCAGTCCACGGATTCCTCGGCGCTGCCGATCTCGTAGACCGCGCGCAGCAGCTGGCCGTTCTTCTCGATGCGCAGCATTTTCGCGCCGGTCTTCAGCACGATGCCCAGCTTCTTCATCTCCCTTGTCAGGATGCGCACGGCCTCCTTCTGCTCGCGGGGCAGCAGCTCGGGCATCATCTCCACCACCGTGATCTGCGTGCCGTAGGCCGCGAAGGCGCAGGCCAGCTCCAGACCGATGACCCCGCCGCCCATGACCACCATACTGGCGGGCAGCGTGGGCAGCGCCAGCGCGCCGGTGGAGTCGATGCAGCACTCGTACCCGGGGACGGGGATCATCATCGGCGCGCTACCGGTGGCGATGACCACGTTTTTGCCGCTGTACTGCTGGCCGCCGCATTCCACCACGCGGTCAGCCTTCAGAACGGCCTCTCCGGTGATCACCGTAACGCCGCTTTTCTTCAGCAGGAAACTGACGCCGCCCACCAGCTTGGCGGTAACGTCGCTCTTGCCTTTCTGGACCTGCTGGTAGTTGAGACTGCCGGCCTCTGTAAAGATCTCCTTCTTCACCAGACCGCGGAGCTTCTCCAGGGTGTTGGCCTTGTCCACCAGATACTTGGTGGGGATGCAGCCGATGTTCAGGCAGGTGCCGCCCAGATGCTCCTTTTCAAAGAGCGCCACCTTCAGGCCCTTGCGGGCCGCCGCGATAGCCAGAGAGTAGCCGCCGGGGCCGCCGCCGATCACGAGAATATCAAATGTTTCCATTGTATGTGACCCTCCAAAATTAGTAATATTTTAAGGAATATTTCCTCTTTTACTATATCACCCACCTGAAAAATGTCAAGCATAATCGGACTATCTTTGTGTAAAATGGGGAGAACGGCGCGGGAGCTGGCAAAGTTACCAGACAAACCGGCGGGTTTTTGGCCAAAATCACATCTTCCATTTGCTGCTGGGCTGTTGTATACTGTTTAGTAATAATTGAGCAGTGCAATACGAAGGGCGGGAGCAGAAAGCGTGAGCGGAAAACGAGTGACCATGCGGGATATCGCGGAGATGGCCGGCGTGTCCCAGTCGGCGGTGTCCATGATCCTGAACCAGCGGTATGACGCCTTTCCGGAGGAGACGGTGCAGCGCGTTCTGGAGGCGGCCAAGTCCGCCAACTACCAGATGCGGAAACGGACTGGACGGGCGGCGCGGAGCCGCCACATCCTGGCCATCACCGTGCAGGTCACGAACCCCTACTATGCCGAGATGCTGCAGAGCCTGGACCGGGCGGCCATCGCCCAGGGCATCCGCATCACCGCGGTGAGCACCTACCACCACCCGGAGCTGGAGGCGGACGCCCTGGATATGGCCATCCGGCAGCACTATCTGGGCGTGATCTTCCTGTATCCGGCGGACGGCACGGAGGCCTATGAAAGGGCCAATGCACAGATCCCCATCGTGACCATCTGCGACAAGTCCAGCCGGGTGCATGGGGATATCGTGGAGATGAACCACTTCGAGGCGGGCGCCATTGCCGCCGACCACCTGATCTCCATGGGGCATCGGCGGATCGCCGTGCTGTCCCACGCCTCGGACCGGAACACCACGGCCGGGGCCACCCGGCTGGCCGGCATTCTGGCGGAGATCCGGAAGCACGGCGACCAGCAGCCCCCGCTGATCCTGACCCATGCGGACAGCTGGAGCAACATGCTGAACGAGAGAAGCTACCACTATCAGACGGGCTACGATCTGGCCCAGGACCCGCAGATCGCGGAGAAGGGCATTACCGGGCTGATCTGTGTCAATGACCTGATGGCCTACGGCGCCATCGACGCGCTGGCCCGGCAGGGCTGCCGCGTGCCGGAGGACCTGTCCGTCATCGGGTCGGACGACATCCTGTTTTCTCAGATGGAGCGTGTCTCTCTGACCACCATCGAATATCACCCGGATGTGGTGGCGCGGGCCGCCCTGACCACGCTCCTGAACCGGACGGACCTGTCCACCGAGGAACAGATATGGGCGGGGATTGCACGCTTTCAGGTACAGTGCCAGCCAACACTGGTGATACGCGGCTCCACCGGGCCGGTCTGACTATTGACATAAGGAGAATCACCATGACGCAGCCGAAACTCTCTTATCTGAACCTCTATACCACCGATCCGGCATGGAATCTGGCGGCGGAACAGTACGTGTTTGACGCGCTGCCCCGGGATCGCACCTATTTCATGCTGTGGCAGAATGACAACGCCATCATTATCGGCAAGCACCAGAACGCCGCTGCCGAGATCAACCAGCAATTCGTCCGCGAGAACGGTGTGCGGGTGGTACGGCGGCTGTCCGGCGGTGGGGCGGTGTACCACGACATGGGCAACCTGAATTTCACGTTCATCGCCGATGCCGGCGACATGGAGTCTATCAACTTCAAGCTGTTCTGTCAGCCGGTGGTGGCTGCGCTGGCGGCGCTGGGCGTCACCGCTGAGGTCAACGGGCGGAATGACATGACCATCGACGGGCAGAAATTCTCCGGCAACTCCCAGTATCTGAAGGAGGGGCGGGTCATGCACCACGGCACCATCATGTTCGACTCCGATCTGGACCTGGTGGCGCAGGCCCTTCATGTGGACCAGGAAAAGATCGCCGCCAAGGGCGTGGTCTCCGTCCGGAGCCGCGTCACCACCGTGCGGCAGCACATGCCTCATCCCGTGGAGCTGGAGGAATTCCGCCGTGTGCTGCTGGACAACATCCTGGCGCAGCAGCCCGGTGAGGAGTATATCTTTACCGAGGCGGACAAGGCGCAGATTGCCCGGCTGCGGGAGCAGCGGTACGCCACATGGGAGTGGAACTACGGCCAGTCCCGGGAATGCGAAATGACCAAGAAAAAGCGTTTCCCCGCCTGCGGCGGCGTGGAGGCGCATCTGTCCACCGACCACGGCGTCATCGAGCACATCGCGTTCACCGGCGACTTTTTCAGCGTGGTGGAGCCGGAGGTGCTGGCGGAAAAGCTGGTGGGTTTGCGGCTGGAGGAGCAGAACCTCCGGGAGGCGCTGGCGCAGGAGGATGCGGGCCGCTATTTCAGCGGGCTGAAGAATGAGGAGCTGATCGAGCTTCTGCTGTCATAAGAAGGGAAAACCATGAGCATCGTGTTTTTCGACCTGGACGGTACGCTGGTGGACGAGGACGGCAACATACCGCCCTCCGCGGCGCTGGCCATCCGGCGGCTGCGGGAGAACGGGCACTATTGCGTGGTAAACACCGGCCGTCCCTTCCGGGACAGGGACCCTGCGCTGGATGCGCTGGACTTCGACGGCTATGTGTGCAGCTGCGGGCAGCACCTGATCTTTCAGGGAAGGACCCTGCTGCGCGACGGCTTTGACCGCGAGACCAGCCGCCTTATTGCCCGGATGGGCCATGCCTGCCGTCTGGGGATGTATTTCGAGTCGGAGGAGGGCTTCTGGCTGGAGAACTCCTTCCCGCCGCTGGCGCCGAATCTGCAGATCGCGGTGGACAGGCTGCGCCGCAACGGCGAGGTCGTAGTGTCCCCGCTGACAGACGAGCGTTTCCGCTGCGACAAGCTGAGCATCTCCTACACGCCGGACAGCCGCCTGCAGGAGTTTCTGACCTTTATCCGGCCCTATTGCGAGATCATCGACCAGGGACGGCGGATGTACGAGCTGCCGAAGCGGGGCCACAGCAAGGGCGCCGGCTGCCGGAAGCTGGCCCAGCTGCTGCATACGCCGCTGGAGGACTGCTGCGCCATTGGCGACAGCACCAACGACCTGTCCATGCTGCGGTGCGTGGGACACCCCATCGCCATGGGGAACGCCCCGGAGGAGGTGGCTGCGGCAGCGGAGTATGTCACCTCCCCGCTGCGGGAGGACGGCATCTACCGGGCCATGGCACACCTGCATCTGATCTGAGAAAGGACGGTGCCGTCATGTCATACGATACACAGACCCTGTCGGCGTCCCTGCGGGAGACGGAGCCGTGGCGCCGCCGCTTTACGGCGGAGTCGTACCCGGCCGCCTTTTTCGATTACAAGGAGCGGTATGCGGCGGCCTACGCCTGTGCGCTGGCGGAAACGCCGCCGGAGCAGCTGGCGGCGGCGCTGCTGGATGCGGCGGAGCGTACCGGCGGACGCCGGGGCGATACGCTGCCGCTGCGGATGGTGCTCGCACTTTATGTGACGCCCATGCTGCTGGATATGGACGGCGCGGCACCGGAACTGGCTGCCGCACTGTGCCGCCTCTGGGCGGAGCGACATCCCCGCCAGGTATACAGCGTGTCCTCCTTTGACCAGATCGGCCAGGGTTTCCGGAAAAAGCTGCTGGGCTTTGACCGGGGCTGCGTCTACGACACCGAACGGAAGAAAAAAAGCCTTTTTCATGGACTCCTTTAACATATGGCGCAGGGGCACCACCCACCGGGTGGTGCCCCTGCGCCATATTGGATCTTTTTCAAACGCCTGCCGGTATTAGGACAGGGAAAGCTCCCTACGGGCGAGCGCCTCCGTGCGGCGGCACAGCTCGTCGAGAGACAGGCGGTGATAGCCGTGGACGCTGCTGTTCACCATCGGCGCAAAGCCCGCCGACCATTTGGAGGCAATGCTGTCGATGCCGCCTGCCAGACCGAACACCGAGCCCACCGTAGCGCCGTTGCAGTCCGTGTCGAAGCCGGCCAGCACCGCCGCGGCCACCGCGTCGTCATAGCTGTCATGCCAGAGGATGCAGGCGGTGACCAGCATGGCGTTGGGAATGGTCAGGCACCAGTCGAACTGGATCTTTTCATCATAGAGGTTCTGCATGAGCTGTATCTCATATGGATCATTACAAAGTGCCGCTCGGAATTCTGTTCTTACCATTTGCTTGTTGCCCTCCCTTTTTAATTTTGCCCTCCGAGGCACCAGACAAAGGCCCTCCATAGCGAGCAGATGGCGGCGGAGCTGATACTGCGTCTTTTTTCAGCATCCACGGTGTAGCAGTCTTGGGGCTTTCTTTCTTGCGAGCATTCTTTTATCGGAACAGCAAAAGGCTAACCTTCACTACCTGACTGACGAAGCGGATCATTTCCTCCTTGCTGTACTTGTCATAACCCTCTACAATAACATGCATCAAGCCGTTGGAAAGATGCGTATACATCATCTCCAACTCGGTTTCACTGGCCTTTGGCAATTCCCTGTGCCAATAAGCAAGGCTGTCGGTTTTCGCCAAAGCGATCATTTTCGCAATGACAGCCGAACTGGTATTCCCCAGAACGAGTGTCCGGCAGGCTTCCTGATTTTGATCGACCATGTCATAGAGGGCTTCAATTAGAGCCGTCACATCAAAGGAATTGACATAGCGAAGGGATTTCTCAAATTCATCAATGAGCTCATTCTCAATGCTCTCCAGCAGGGCAAAGCAGTCGCTGTAATGGGTATAGAAAGTAGCCCGGTTGATTTGGGATAGTTGGCAGAGTTCCTTTACCGTGATTTTATTGACCGGCTTCTCCTTCAGCAGCTTCAAAAAAGACTGCTTGAGTATCATCTGTGTATAGCGTTTCCTCGCATCCAGTTTCTCCATCTAGAAATCACCCTCAATTAAAGATTATAACGTTCATCAACACTTTGGTATGCTGTGTTGTTTTTATTTCAGTTGTACGGCAAGTGCTGATTGTTTCTACTTTTCACTTCAAGTATACTATACTCGTGAAAGATAATCAAAACCTGTATGCCTATTTTGAGAGGAGACTTTTTAGATGTACGATAAATATCTCATTACAGGCGCCACCGGCTTTCTCGGCAGAGCTGTTGTGGAGGAGCTGGTGCACCACGACGCTCAGGTGCGTGCACTTGTGCTGCATAACGACCCCTATATCAACCTACTCCCGAAGGAAGTCCATACCATCGTCGGCGATGTGTGTGATAAAAACTCACTTGCAGACTTCTTTGCGGATGCCGATAGCCGTACCTGTGTGATTCACTGCGCGGGTATCGTCTCTGTCGCGTCCAGACCCGGCCCGAAACTCTATCAGGTCAATGTGGGCGGAACATGGAGAATCCTCCGGCAATGCTTAGCGCACGATGTGGGAAAGTTAATCCATGTCAGCTCCGTCCATGCCATACCGGAAAAACCGGAGGGCTGCGTTATCACGGAAAGCTGTGACTTCTCTCCGGGTCTTGTAGACGGCGATTACGCAAAGAGCAAGGCGGCCGCAACCGAACTGGTCTTCGATGCGGCAGAGCGTGGGCTGAATGCCAGCATTGTCTTTCCCTCCGGCATCATCGGGCCAGGCGACATACAGGGAGGGAGCTTCACCTCAATGGCAAAGTCTTTTCTGGCCGGGAAGTTGCCCTTTGCTGTTCGCGGCGGGTATGACTTTGTGGATGTACGGGATGTTGCAAAAGGTATTCTGGCCTGCTCCGAAAGCGGAGAGCCCGGCAAGGGCTACATTCTGTCCGGCCACTACATTACGATTCGTAAGATGCTTCAGCTTGTCGGAAAGGCCGCAAAGCTGAAGTATCACCCCATCTGTCTGCCATTGGGCCTTGCAAAGTTGGCGGCCCCATACTACGAACGCCGGAGTCTGAAGGATCGAAAGCCGTTGTTTTTCACCCCCTATTCCGTTGCCGTTCTTGCCTCAAACGGGCAATTCAGTCATGCCGCAGCATCGGAATGTTTTGCATATCAGCCGCGCCCAATGGAGAAGACTTTGCGGGATATGACAGTCTGGCTTATGGCGCGGAAGGAAAAGGGTGAACTATGAGTTCTCCTCTGCGTCATGATGCCCCGCCTCTCGCTTAAGGAGCGAGCCTCCCGCCGCCATAAAGGATATCTTGACGGGCCTGCTGCGGGAGGACGCTCTCAGGAGCGTCCTCCCGCTTCCTTTCCCGTCCGGCAGGAAAGAGTTGCGGCGATCGCCTCTCCTAAGACCTTTGACGCCGGTGTGGCGCTGTACGGCGTAAGCGCCCTGCTGTCGCTGACCGGGACCGCGCTGGTCATCAAGCGCAAGAATGGCTGATTGACCGATACGCATTTCCTTTGAGAGCAATCTGCAAACACCTCATCTAAAATAGCCATAAGGCGGCGGACATCACCTGTCCGCCGCCTTATGGCGCGTATCCCTCCTTGCGGGGAAACCTCTGTTTGTCAGCCCATATCGGCGGCGAGCGCCTTGTCGATTTGGGCTTGCAGTGCCTCCGCCTGCTTCTTTTCCGTAATAGCACCCACGATGGGGTCACCCACGATGTTGCCGTTCCTGTCAACCACATAGGTGGTGGGATAGGCAAAGATATTGGTGGTGAACTTTCCCGCCTCACCATCTGAGTCAAAATACACATTCTGATAGGCGGCACCCTTCTTGGCCAGTACATCCTTTGCCTCAGAGATTGCCGCTTCATCGCCGTCCAGCGTGAAGGTGTTGACGCCGATGAGGGCGCCGCCCTTCTCCGTGAGTTCCTTGTTCAGCGTGTCCAGTTCGGCAAGCTCTCCTACGCATGGATTGCAGGTGGTGAACCAGAAATTCACCACGGTGACGGCGTTTTTGGCGAACAGCTCGCTGCTCTTCACCGTGTTGCCGTCCAGATCCTTGCCCTCAAAGGCGGGAAACTTCTGCATACTGCCATCGTCAGGCGGCGTGGTCATATCGCTGCCCGCCGGTACGCTCATGCTGCCATCCTCTGCGGGCGTTCCGGATAAGCTGGGGAATTTTTCCTCCAATGCGGCCAGCCGGTCCTCGATATTTTTGATTTCCGTGGCTTTTTCCTTCAGCAGCTCGTACTCCTCGTCGGTGAACTGCTCCTTGGCGGCTTCAATGGTGCTCAGCAGAAATTCGCCGTAGTTTTTGCCGTCCTCCATCATGGCCATGCCCTTGTCGGCGGACAGAAAGACCTTCTCCCACAGCTCGGTGTTCTCCGCCTGAATGGCGTTCTCCTGTGCCATCAGCTCATCGTACAGCGCTGCCGCCTCCTCGGCGGTCTGCGGCTCCTTGTCCGTGTCCTCATTCCTCTCCGCCTGCTTCGCGCCGCAGGCGACCGTAACGGCGGCCAGCACCAGCGCCAGCAGCAGTGTGATGATTTTCTTTACGTTCATTTTGTTTCCTCCGTTTTTAATTCATTTGCAGGTTCTTTTTTACCGTCTCCAAAGCCGTAGCGGAAGCTGACGGCGTTGGTGGGGCAGGCGCGGATGCACATCCCGCAGCGGATGCACTCGGTATGGTTGGGCGTTTTCGTCACGTCCACATCCATCTTGCAGGCTCTGGCGCATTTTCCGCAGGAGACGCACTTGTTTTTATCCACCTTCATCTGGAACAGAGACACCCGGTTGAACAGCGCGTAGAACGCGCCCAGCGGGCACAGCCACTTGCAGAAGGGCCGATAGAATACGATACTCAGCACGATCACCGCCAGCAGGAGGCTGAATTTCCATGTAAACAGGCTGCCCAGTGCCGCCCGGATACCGGAATTGGCGAGGGACAGCGGAATGGCTCCCTCCAGCACGCCCTGGGGGCAGAGGTATTTGCAGAAAAACGGGTCGCCCATGCCCACGTCGTTCACAAGGAACGCCGGCAGCAGGAAGACCGTCACCAGCAGAACGGCGTATTTGAGGTATCGCAGCGGCTTCAGCTTTTTTGTAGAGAGCTTCTTCGTGGGGATCTTATGCAGCAGCTCCTGAAACCAGCCGAAGGGACACAGAAAGCCGCAAATAAAGCGCCCCAGCAGCACGCCCAGCAAAATGAGAAAACCTGTGATATAATAGGAGAAGCTGAACTTGGAAGACCCCACCACTGCCTGAAACGCCCCGATGGGACAGGCGCCGGAGGCCGCCGGGCAGGAATAGCAGTTCAGCCCCGGCACACAGACGGTCTTCCCCGCCCCCTGATACAGTCTGCCCTTGAGGAAATTCGGCAGGTGCAGGTTGGTCAGCAGCGTCGCACCCGCCTGAATCCAGCCCCGAAAGCGGGACAGCGCCTGTGACACGCCTGAAAACTTCCTATCCAATGCCCACACACTCCAGACATAGTTTGATGGCCTTGTTCAGCACCGCTGCCGCCTCGCCCCGCCATACGCCGAAGCACAGCATGGCCGCGCCTGCCAGCAGCAGCGTGATCTGCGCCGCCTTTTTTCCGTGGTTCAATTTTTATCACCCTTTCTGTTTTCTGCCAGTATCATAGCACGCCGCAGTTAAAATCCCTGTTAAGAACAAAAATTTAACACAAATCTTATCTGTTTCTGCTATAATAAGGGCGAAGAAACGAAAAGGAGGGCGTTTATGCATCTTTTGATTGTAGAGGACGAACGCGCCCTATGCGAGACCATCGTCCGCAGCCTGCGGCGGCTGGCATACAGCGTAGACTATTGCTACGACGGGGATAAGGCTCTTGATCTGCTGGGTGTGGAGCGCTACGATCTGGTACTTCTCGACCTGAACCTGCCGGGCAAGGACGGCATGACGGTGCTGCGCACCCTGCGGCAGACCGACCGCGAGACAAGGGTGCTGATCCTCTCCGCCCGCAGTGAGGTGGAGGACAAGGTGGATGGGCTGGACGCCGGGGCCAACGACTATCTGGCAAAGCCCTTTCATCTGGCGGAGCTGGAGGCCCGCATCCGCAGCCTGACTCTGCGGCAGTTCACCCAGCAGGATGTGCTGCTGACCTGCGGAGGCATGACCTTTGATACCCGCTCCCGCACCGCCGCCGTCAATGGGCAAACCATGACACTGACCCGTAAGGAGACGGGTATTCTGGAATATTTGATGGTGCATCAGGGCCGGCCGGTGAGTCAGGAGGAGCTGATGGATCATGTCTGGGACAACAGCGTGGATAATTTCAGCAACTCCATCCGGGTGCATATTTCCGCCCTGCGCAAAAAGCTCCGCGCCGTGCTGGGCTATGACCCCATCCGCAACC
>ERZ780195.1237-NODE-1237-length-21908-cov-29.060495_pt1 | contig 21908 bp, 19 predicted proteins | sample MGYA00511017_ERZ780195 | MGnify/ENA primary metagenome ERZ780195 (study PRJEB29588, sample SAMEA2159974) | human gut metagenome | biome: human gut; feature: human-associated habitat; material: faeces | place: Denmark | collected 2008/2010 ...
ATCTATGTATACGACGATTCGCTCACCCGCCGTGCTGACTGCGTGTTTATTGTAAGCGGCGACAGCATGGAACCGGACTATCCGAATGGATGTATGGTGCTGGTAAAGCGCATTTCGGATTCGGGAGATCTGGCGCCGGGGGATATCGGGGCGTTCATGATCGGCAATGAGACGTACATCAAGGAATACCAGCCGGACGGGCTGCATTCCCGGAACCCGGCTTACCCCGTCATGTGCTTTTCCGAATACGAAAGCGTTTATCTGATCGGGCATGTGATTGGCATACTGAACAAAGAGGACGTGGCCCGCGAGGAGGATGTGGAGCGCTATGCGGAACTGCATCCCGAGTTTGACTAAGCATGCACAACCCCAACGCGACCGAGTCCTCCTTGCTACCCCCCTTGCTCATTTGTCTCGTCTGCTCTCTTTATTGAGGAAGCGGCAGCTAAGACACAATAGTAGGATGTCTCAGGCATCATCCAACTATCAACCAACGCACCGCCGACGGCAACAGTTCACGCTTTTTCATCCTCGCTCGTCTGCGGATCATCTGATTCCAGCACTGACAACATGATTCGTGCGCCTGTCCGAAAGCCCTCAATATACGCTTCCTCAATAGAGACGCTGGTCAGCCCTGCGCTGGTCATTGCGTATTCAGCCAGCAGCGGACGATCCTCCGGGGTCAATTTCTGTCCGAGTGCATCCTCCATTTCCGTGACCCGGTTAAGCGCACGGGCGTACTTCGTGCCGCGCTGGAATGTCTGCCCTTTTACCGTCAGGTTGCCGTGATATAAATCTTCCAGAATGCGTTTCATGGTGTTTGGCTCCTCCTGCTGTACGGCAATTGCTTTTCCTCGCTATTCGAGGTCAGTGACAGTACGCCATACAATGCGCCGGAAGTCAACGCCCTAGGGGAAGAGTTATCTGTTTTGTTAGACCTCCCGGAAGGTATCCTTGTGAAGGATCCGGGCTACGCACATTCTCTTTCCGGGAACAGAGCAACGCAGCGTGCGCAATCTGTTTGCAAGTAAAGCACCCATTTTCACTATACGTTCGTTTGACGGTCGGATCGTATTCGTTAACGGGCATGGTTGCGCTTTTCAATCCGCCGCATCTATGCTATACTATTCCTACAAGGATGAATGGATTTCCGTAATAGGAAGGGGGCGGAGCATTGAATATCTGGCATGATATATCGGCGGACCGGATTACCCCGGAGGACTTTATTGCCTGTATCGAGATTTCCAAGGGCGGTAAGAATAAGTACGAACTGGACAAGGAAACGGGTATGCTTATTCTGGATCGCGTGCTGTACACAGCCACGCACTATCCGGCGAACTATGGCTTCATTCCGCGCACCTATACGGGGGATGGAGATCCGCTGGATGTGCTGGTACTGTGCCAGGAAAGCATCTTGCCGCTGACGCTGGTGCGCTGCTATCCCATCGGCATGATCCGCATGGTAGACGGCGAATCGGCGGATGAGAAGATTATCGCGCTGCCGATGCACGATCCGTCCATGAATAGCTATCGCGATATCTCCAACCTGCCCCGGCATTTGCTTGACGAGTTTTCGCATTTCTTCGAGGTTTACAAGGCACTGGAAAACAAAATGACCAAGGTAACGGAGATGTGCGGACGCGAAGAAGCAGTCAGTGTGATTCAGTCCTGCATTGACTCTTATAATCACAAGTTCTCCAGATGATCAACGTTTGCCAAAAGAAAAAAACGCCCTCCGCAGCAAGCCGAATCAAGCCTGGCACGGAGGGCGTTCCAAATACCGTCTCTTATTTCTTCAGTTCTTCCAACAGATCGTCCACGCTCTTTCCGCTCTCGGCCAGCGCGGAAAGCAAAGCCTCGTATTTATCCTTCTCCGCCTTCTTCGCTTCCCGTGCTTTCGCCAATGCGTCCCTGCGGCGCTGTGCGCGCTCTTCGGGAGAGAGCTTCGGCTTCTTTTCCTTGACCGGCTTGTTCATGGCTTCGATGATACACTCTTTCTTCGCCTTCGCGGCTTCCAGCGCGGCTTCACTCTTGGCAAGAGCCGCGCGACGTTCGCTGAGCGTGGCCTCGGTTTTTTCAATCAGCGCCGTGCGCTCCGCGTTTAACTTGGTCAGCCGCTCGATCTGCTTCTCCGCTGCGGCGAGACGTTCCTCGTGCGTAGGGTACGGCTTACGTCCCTTCACAGCATCTAAAACCGCAACAGTAGGCTCGACCTGCGCGATTCCTTCTGTATTCTCCGTTCTGACGCTTGCCATTCTGTTCGTCTTAGCGTCTGTTTTTGTACCCGCCTTCACTTTCCCGGAACCCTTTATTCCTCGCGGCATAGTCCAAAACCTCCCCACTTCCTGTATGGTTCCATTATAGTTGACTCTCCATGATATTGCAATGTCTGTTGCAACAGACGGAGTGTTATAATTGTGGGAATTTCGGTTCTGGGATGAACAAAAGATAGCCGAACAAAGCTCTTCTTGGTGGTTATATGCGTCGATTTCGAAGATAATTTGCAATTTTATCAACTTCCGGGAATAGTGTTGCTTCGTTTATACCAATTCGCTCAAGTGTATTCAGTAGATCTTCTTTCGATTCTGAATTAATAATGATTTTGCGAACCACGCATTTTCGAATTTTCATATCGCATTCTTCTTCGTTCAGACTTAAGCCACAAGCAATAAAAGCACCATCCTGTTTAAGAATTCGTGGGTTATCCTTATTGGGCTTTACAAACTGTGGCTTCAAGACGTCATATGGGATTATTTCTCGCTCAAAAGCTCCATTCTGTCGTTTAATCGAATGATACAACTGTTCAATAACTTTATCCTGATATTTTCCGTTGCTATTTTGTTTGAATTTATCCTGTAATATGTTTCTATATGCGAGTCTCCACATTTCATCCTGCTGTTCTTTTCGATATTCTGCCAGATTGGATAGAATCTGGATGCGATCGCTATTCTCATAAAGAACTTCACCCTTTGGAACTTCGAAAACATAGACAACCCCATCCTTATCCTTTGCATTTATACAGGCAAAATACAATGCTACCAGAGGGTTTGATGTAACATCTAATAGTCTGGTAGGGCATCCGTAGTGCTGCATATATGTAAGTTTCTCAAGATTTGTATACGCCCGAAACACTTCGGGGCATCTAACGGATATCTCGTGATAATAATAACTTTCGTCATGGAATTCATCTTTGCGGTATATTCCGGGCGATAGAAGATGCTGTAAATTATCAACTCCGCGATAGAACCACTCGTATTGATTTTCCCTGATCGTTTCAAGTTTCTGACTGCGTTCCTTTTTGTACTTATAACCATAAATATACTTGTAGTTGACTTCCAGAAACTCTTTTACTTTTTCAGGCGATTCTTTTTCAATCCCCATGATAAGCCGCTTCACGTCTTCGTTCATTCTGGACAATTCATGAGAATCGTATTCATACTGACTATCGGAAGAATCCTCTGGATCACAAACAATAGCTAAATAATCGTTCAAGCTCGTTATTGTTACCATTTTCTTCTCCTTTGGTTCATCTTGATGAGGCGGGCGAGTATGTATGTTACCTGTACCTCTCCCAGCAATCTCGTGCAATGGCGTTCATGGCATCCATCTTTTTGCGCATATCCTTCGCCAGCGCGATCTGGCAGCGGGTGCGGACGAGGTTGTGCTCGGGATACTTGATCTTGAAGTATTTATCGCCCAGGATGTAGTCATCCAGAAAGCGCGTGGCCAGCTCGCACGCCAGTGCGAAGCAGCTGATTCCCAACGTATTTACCTCCGCCTCCGTCAGCGTGGCGGCGGTTTCCTTTATGAAACCCTCGGCAAATGCCCAGAAAATGTTCAGATTTACGCCTGCCTTGTCTGCCTGCGGGCAATCTTCTTCCACGAAATTGGCGGCAAACCGGATCGCGTCGCCGAAATCATGGCCTACCAAGCCGGGCATCACGGTGTCCAGATCTATCACTACCAGCGCTTCCCGGCTCTTCTCATCAAACAGGACATTGTTGATCTTGGTGTCGTTATGCGTCACGCGCAGAGGCAGTTTACCTGCATTGAACAGGTCGGTGAGTCTGCACGCTTCATCCTCCACGGACAGCAGCCAGTCCAGCTCATCGCGCACCTCACTTACGCGACCGCAGGGGTCGGATGCCATGTCCGCCTTCAGCTTTTCATAGCGCTTACGGGTGTTGTGGAAATCGGGGATGGTATAGAAAAGCTGCTTCGCGTCAAAATCGGACAGCAGCATCTGGAAATCGCCGAACGCCTGACCCGCGCTGCGCACAACGCTCAGGTCGTCGCAGGTATCGAAAGTGACGGAGGGAACATAGTTGCTCAGCCGCCAGAAGCCGTCCTCGTCCATCAGATAGTTGTTGCCGTCGGCAGTGTGGTGGAAGTGCAGGCTCTTGGTCTCCGGGTGCTTGGTGCGGATGTGCTCTGTCACGCAGTCGATGTTCCGCATCAACTCCACGGGGTGCTGGAAGGCGTAGGTGTTCACCCGCTGGACGAGATAGGATTTGATTCTCGCCATACCCGTACCGTCATCGCGGATATAGTTCACTTTGTAGGTGTGGTTGACGTTGCCCATCTTGATCTCCTCATAGGAAAAAACGGGCCGGGGATGCGGAAGGCTTCGCCCACCTGCAGGAGCTTGCGGGCGACGTCGGGATTCATGGAATGCTGGTCATTCATAAAGTGTTCCTCTCAATCTTTCAGTAGAAGTGTTATTTCAGAGGGTTGCGGTGCATCCCTTGAAAGGCAGTGGAAGGATGTTCACGTTGAAGTGCGCTTTACAGCGCGCCGGTACAGGCATATGCCGAGATACGTCCCCAGGACGTTGTGCAGAATATCATCCACCTCAAACCAGCCGAGGCGGAAAAACAGCTGGCACAGTTCGATGGACAGAGACAACAGAAAGCCGAGTAACAGAATGCGCGATGTTCGCGGTTGGTCGGTTGCGCCGCATAGCAGAAAGCCGAACGGGATGAATAGGATAAGGTTTTGCATAATGCCAATCAGCGACTCAAATGCGAAAGCAATCGGCTCTTCCCACGAACCCTGCAGCAGTTGTCCTACAACGTGGAACGACTGAATATCCCAGCCGAGAACGGCAAAGTAAGATCGCAGCGGCGTCAAGATGATCGGGTAATCCTCGCCCGGTTCGCGCATCAGGAGCGTAAAGTACAGATTGAGCAGCAGATACGCGGGCAGTAAAAGCCGTATAACGCTCCGAAACCGCTCCGGCGACAGGCTGTTCGTCAGCTGCCGCGTGATGAATACCATGAGGATAGTTAGACCCACACCTACAAGTAATAATGTCATATGTTTTTCTCATTATTGATCATAAGTTTCACTTATGCCATGATCTGAATCACCTGTATAGTTCCAATTCCCGAAGCAGCTTTTCCCGCTCCCGTGCCATACCGGCAGCGTGCATCAGGTTGACCTTCTTCCGTTTGCCCAATAGCACCCGCACACCCCAGCGAGCAGGCAGGAAAACGCCGAAAACCGGGAGCCACAGCTTGCTCTTCGCCCAAGGATAGCTTTGCCGAAGGTACTTTTTAAGATAACAGATATAATTGCGAAACAGGCTGGTTTTCCCCTTTCCTGAAACGTCATAGGCGTCCGTCAGCACATCGGCAAAGGGACGCTTTTCATGCTGCGCTTGGAAATTGCCACCCTCCAGCACATCGGAAAGCATCGCATCAACCAGTGCAGCAGGTGCATCTGCCGTCCATGGACAAGGCGGCAAGCCCAGATACTTTTCGCACAGCCGCGTCATGATCCTGGCAAACTGCAAAAGTCCGCAGCGCTCCAGCAGGGCAAGCGTCTCGCCGTCAAAGCAATTGCGCAGCGCCTGCGCCGTGACCGCCCAATCGCAGACCTGCCGCAGCCCGATGCCGGAACTGTCCAAATGCTGCTCCATGTGCGCCAGCAGCGCAATGATCTGATATGCACCGCTCAGCATCGGGAAACGAACGCTGTCGATTTCTGCCGTCTGGATATGGTGCAGCGCATCCGCCATGGTTTGCTTTGTAAAGCGTCCCTTCTCGCTTTCCGGAAACACGGCGACCATCCGGTGCATTTCCACCAACACGGCTCCCTTTTGAAGGCATAGATGCTTTTCCGCCATATATGAGGGAGCAAAGCCATCCGCCTGCAAAGCTTTGCAGGCTTCATCCAGATTTTCCTCATCTACAAGGATATCGATGTCCCCGATCGTTCGAAGCTCGGGATGCGGATAGAGATACGCAACGCTGGTGCCCTTGAGAACAGCGCAGGGAATCTGCCGTGCCTCCAGCAAATCGAGAATTCTGCGCTGCTCCTTCAGCATCGCTTCCGAAGCCGTGGCAACAGTGATTGCCGTACCGCACACCTTGTTGAAGATCGCCTCGGGCACGCCGTCCATCGACCGAATCGCCGGATACATCAGCGCCGTCACCTTGTGGCGCTGAGCCTCTGCAAGGACGGCTGACCAATCCACCGTGGATGCGTCGATGTCCATCGCCTGATCAAATATTTCATACGCCAGCAGCTCGAGCAAGGCTTTTGTTTCTTTCTTTTCCGTCGAGGACATTTCCCTCTCTCCATTTTTCTGTGAAGGTTTTCTCGAATCCGTCAATAAATGCTTGTAGCAAGATAGGAAGCAGCGATAACACGCAGAGAACCGAAGTTTCAATTCATACTAACTTAAATTTGTGGCTACGGGTTGGAACAACGCTTCGATTCTTTATGCTTCTTGTAGCGTCTGACTGCCACTCTCCACTTACTTCAAAAATGTTCTATCATCGTTCACTTCATACAACCGAAGCGCCTTAAATAGTTTTTGCCGCTGATCTGCTTCTCTGTATACCGCTAAGATTCTTTTTTTCGGGCGTATACCTACCAACGACCGCACTAAGTATCTCATCGGAATATAAATCCAGAATACAGGCAAGAGTATTTTATACCTTTGCGTATATGGAAAATGTTGATACGCCAGTCTTGTCAGTCTCCCTAACAAGCCCTTCAGCTTAGTCTGTCGGCCATCTCCCATGTGTGCTCGATCTGTAAACAAGCTGCCCATGCCTTCTGTATCCGCAACGCCCATGCTTCCGCCACGAAATACATCCTCCATCATCGCCCGCGCCAGTTCGTCGTCAGTATCGAGGCACCATTCAACTTTAGTCGCATCCAATCCGAGAAAAAGCACGCAGACTTTAGTGAGCACTTTGGCATAAACCAGCAAGCCGCAGCGGTTTAGTAATTCTAATATGTCTTTCTTCCAAGTAACACCTGCAGTGCCATTCACAAACACTGCCCAATCACAAAGCTGGCGCAAGCCGATCCCGGAGTCGATCATATGGCGTTCCATATGCAAAAGCAGCATCAACGCCTGATGCGTATCTGAAAGCACCGGGAAAGTCATTTTCCCAATGCACGCCATTTGCGTATCGTCCAGGAAGTGTGCCATTTCTTCAGCGACAGCCCTTCCACCGGCACTGTTCGGAATACTCGTTCCCGCATAATGAACCTCCACGGTCGCTTCCGTTCCATAATAGCCTACGTGAAATCCATGTTCATGCTGTGATTTTGTGTAGCCTCGGCTTTCGAGATACTCACCAACAGCGTTTACACACTCTCTGTCTACCAGCACATCGATGTCACCAAGCGGGCGCGCTTCAGGGAAGGGATAATACCTTGAGCAACTGGTTCCCTTCAATATCGCCGCCCGTACTTTGTTTTCAGCCATCCACTGAATAAGGTGCATCTGTACTCCGTTGATCTGGTCATTATAAAAAGTACCAGTGTACAATGCCGAACGCCATTTCTTCAGCCGCTCCTTTGGAATCATCTGCAATGAACAACTTGATTGCTTGAGTGCTTTCGCCCCTAAGTATGCAATCCAAAGAACGCCCTGATCTTGTGCGTATTTTTCAACTACATCCCAGTCAGCATCGGGCAGAGCTTCTGTGCTACGCCAAAGAGCATTTCTGATAAGCATCAACAGTACATTTGGGCTTTTATCAGGCATTTCCATAGTACCACCTTTTCTGGTTATATAGAAACTTAAATAGCTTATCGGCCTTTCGAATTATTGTATTTTTGATATAATAAACCTGTTCATCATCCAGTTTGGCGCTGCATAGGCTAAAGCAATAATTGCGCTAATTGGAATTGCTATTCCAACCAATTGAATATATGAATATGCTTCCTTCTGAATACATCCTCGTAGAATGGCGCTAATAATAAACACAAAAAATTGGATAATACCAATGCATATTCTTTTTTCGGCGAGCGCATAAGTATCTTTGTATTTGCGTAAATTATAAAGTCATTTGTCCGGTAGAGCAACGCAGCAATCGTGCCCAGAAGCACGCCATATATACCAATGAATTGAACTGCCGCAATAGATACTATAACATTTATTGCCGCCTCGATCATTGATCGAACAACCATCTGCTTAGCATGAAATGATAATTTAATCAACTGATTATCTACAACCCGACAAGCAGACAGCAATGGCTGCTGTGAAAAATCAGTACTTCCTCCACACCATCTTATTGACCACGTTTACATAACCCTGAATGATGCGAACCACCTTCATGGACACAGTCTCGTCCACATAGTCGGGGCAGGGTTTGCCCAGGACACCCTTCTGCTTCATTTCAATCGCCATATCGGTGGCGTTGAGAAGTTCTCGGGTGGTAATGCCAGCCAGAATAAAGTCGCCGGCTTCCAATGCCTCGGGACGCTCGGTGGAGGTGCGAATGCACACAGCGGCGATTGGATGGCCAATGGACAGATAGAAGCTGCTTTCCTCGGGCAGGGTGCCAGAGTCTGAGACGATAGCCAGCGCATTCATCTGGAGCTTGTTATAGTCGTTGAAGCCCAGCGGCTCATTGACACGGACACGAGGGTCCAGCTGGAATCCGCTCTTTTCCAGACGGTGCTTGCTGCGGGGATGGCAGGAGTACAGAATGGGCATATCGTACTTTTCTGCCAGAGCGTTGATAGCGGTGAACAGGCTCAGGAAGTTCTTTTCAGAGTCGATGTTCTCCTCCCGGTGGGCGGACAGCAGGATATACTTGTCCTTTTCCAGTCCCAGACGCTCCAGCACATCGCTTTTCTGGATCTTCTCCAGATTCATGTGAAGCACCTCTGCCATGGGAGAGCCGGTCTGGTAGGTGCGCTCCTTGGGCAGGCCGGTATCCGCCAGATACTTCCGGGCAAACTCGGAATAGCACAGGTTCACGTCAGAGATTACGTCCACGATGCGGCGGTTGGTTTCCTCGGGCAGACACTCATCCTTGCACCGGTTGCCCGCCTCCATGTGAAACAGAGGAATGTGCAGTCGCTTAGCGCTGATGGCAGACAGGCAGGAGTTGGTATCGCCCAGCACCAGATAGCCCTCCGGCTGCAGCTCGGACAGAAGCTCATAGCTACGACCCAGAATGTTACCACAGGTTACACCCAGATTCTCGCCCACCACGGGGACAAGAATATCCGGGCCATATTCCCCGAAGGTGTTCTTCAGTTCGAAATCCTCCCAGAAAACGGTGGAAAGGTTTCTGTCCCAGTTCTGATTGTAATAAACCACGCAGCAGTCAAAATATCCCCGGCAGCGCTTGATAACGGCAGCCAACCGAATAATCTCCGGACGGGTGCCGCAGCCAATCATGACCTTGGTGCGCCCATCATTTTTCCATTTAAAATTGTGTTCCATATAATTCTCCTATCGACAACCAGTATTCTTCTCTTACACCGGCTCGAAGAAAGTGTCCGGGTGGTTCGGGTTGAAGATCTCGTTGCAGGTCATCACCGTTACCAGATTCTCCGTTTCCGACAGATTGATGATGTTGTGAGTCCAGCCGGGAACCATGTGAACAGCCTCGATTTTATCCCCAGAAACCTCAAACTCCACCGTTTCTCCGGTATTGATGTTCCTCTCTTGGATCAGGCCGTTGCCAGCGACCACAATGAACAGTTCCCACTTGGAGTTGTGCCAGTGCTGCCCCTTCGTGATTCCCGGGCGGCTGATGTTGATACTCACCTGCCCGCAATCGGCGGTATGAACCAACTCGGTGAAGGAACCACGGTTGTCAACGTTCATCTTCAGGGCATACTTAAACTTGTCCGTGGGCAGATAGGTCAGGTACAGGGAGTACAGCTTCTTGGCAAAGGAGCCGTCTGGCATTTTAGGCATCATAAGCGTCTTCGGCTGTGCCTTGAACTCCTGCAGCAGATCCACGATTTCGCCCAGTGTTACCTTGTGTGTCACGGGGACGCAGCAGTAACGGCCATCTTCTTTCAGAATAGTCTCTACACCGTCAAATTCACAGTGCTGTTCCTTGCCCTCCAGCAAGTCGAACATGCCTTCCACGAGGTCATCGATATAAAGCAGCTCCAGCTCGGTGCTACGGTCGTTGACGGTAAAGGGCTCATCATTAGCAACCGCCCAGCAGAAGGTGCTGACGGCGCTGTTGTACTTGGGGCGGCTGTGCCCCATCAGGTTGACAAAACGGTAGACAGCAACCTTTGCTCCGGTCTCCTGAGCATACTGGAAGAACAGTTCCTCGCCAGCCTTCTTGCTGCGGCCATACTCGCTGTTGCCGAAGCGGCCTGCCAGGGTGGCCTGAATGGAGGAGGACAGCATGATGGTTGCCTTGTTGTCGTGCTTTTTCAGGCAGTTCAGCAAGTCGGATGCAAAGCCAAAGTTGCCCTTCATGAAGTCTTCCGGGTTCTCCGGGCGATTCACACCAGCCAGATTGAACACGAAGTCTGCTTTCTGGCAGTACTCGTCCAGTTCCGCAGGGGTAGAATCCAGATCGTACTCGTAGATTTCTTTAATATCCAATGCCGGGCGGGTCTTGTTTTTCCCATCCCGGATGTTTTTCAGGTTGTTACACAGGGCGGTTCCCACCATGCCCTTGGCACCTGTGACTAGAATGTTCATTCTCTCACCTCTTAATGTACTGCGGTGCAGTCCGGAATATCTGCGCCATCCGGCACAGTTGCATTATTGCAGATGGTGCAGTTGCTGCCGATGCGGGTGAAGTTGCCCACAGTGGCACCGGTGCGAATCACACTGTTGGTATAGATCAAGGCGTAATCCCCTACCGCAGCATCACAGTGGGCTTCTATTCCGGCATTCAGCAGAACGCCGTTTCCAACGGACGCACCGTTTTGAACACAAGCGTTTTGCAGCACCACACAGCCGCATCCAAACTTGGCGTATGGACTGATGTAGGCACTGGGGGCAACAATGTTTGGAAACGCATAGCCGAGGGTTTTCGCCTTCTTATACACCTGCGCCCGGAACTGGTTGTTGCCGATGCCAACTACCAGCAAACCATACACTTTCCGCAGGTCTGGCAAATCAGCAAGACCGCCAACCACCGGAATACCGCAAATCTCGGTACCCGCGGCTCGCCCATCATCCACGAAAGCACAGTCGTACTGGAGCATCGCTTGCTCTGCTACCATGCGCCCGAAACCACCAGCTCCAACCAGCAGCAGCTTTTCTTTAGACATTCTGGATGCCCTTCAGTGCGTTCTGGACATATTCAGTGGTCAGGATCTTCTTAACAGTACCTTCCACATCCAGACGCTCGGTGTTGTGGCTGGTGTAGGCTTCGTCCGCCATGGTATGTACCTCGCCCTTGACCACGAACTTGTCGTAGTTCAGGTCACGATTATCCGCAGCAACACGGAAATAGTGGCCCATATCTTCGCTGCGCAGACGCTCCTCACGGGTCATCAGGGTCTCGAACAGTTTCTCGCCGTGGCGGGTGCCGATGATGTTCGTGCCGGTATCGCCGAACAGCTGCTGGACAGCCTTAGCCAGATCGCCGATGGTAGAAGCGTCAGCCTTCTGAATGAACAGGTCGCCGGGGTTGGCGTGCTGGAAAGCGAACATCACCAGATCCACAGCCTCGTCCAGATTCATCAGGAAGCGGGTCATGTTGGGGTCTGTGATGGTAATGGGGTTGCCAGCCTTGATCTGGTCGATGAACAGAGGAATGACAGAGCCGCGGCTGCACATGACGTTGCCATAACGGGTGCAGCAGATGGTGGTGCCGCCACGTTCCGCAGCCACACGGGCGTTGGCGTAGATGACATGCTCCATCATGGCCTTGGAAATGCCCATGGCGTTGATGGGATACGCGGCCTTGTCCGTGGACAGACACACCACGCGCCTGACCCCCGCGTCAATGGCCGCGTGCAGCACGTTATCCGTGCCGATGATGTTCGTCTGGACGGCCTGCATGGGGAAGAACTCACAGGAAGGAACCTGTTTCAGAGCAGCAGCGTGGAAGATGTAGTCAACACCGGGCATAGCGTCACGGATAGACTGGGGATTGCGTACATCACCGATGTAGAACTTCACCTTTTGGGCGGTGTCAGGATGCTTGGCCTGAAGCTCGTGACGCATATCGTCCTGCTTCTTTTCGTCACGGGAGAAGATACGAATCTCTTTCAGGTCAGAGTCCAAGAAGTGCTTCAGAACGGTAGAACCAAAAGAACCAGTACCACCAGTGATCATAAGGGTTGCGTTATCAAATGCAGACATTTTTATTTCCTCCTACTATTCTTTTAACCATAAATATTCACAAACAGTCAGTTTTTTCTAACTGTACGAACCAGACCATTGATTTTTCCAATGCAAAATTTATATTCGTTTGTCCTGCCGAGCATTACAGAAAAGGCAACTATAGTAAAAAGTGCCGAAACCATTATCTTGGCAAGTATACCAATCAGAGAATGGGAGAGACTCGTTGAAAGTACATAACTACCAATGATACATAAGGCACATACGATCATTAACTTTGCATGATATGTCCAGTATCTCAACAGATTTTTACAGAATACCTTCCGATAAAATGTCCTTGGTTCATACCAAAACAGTGTCAGTATTTTTGCAATAGAGGTAGCAACAATAATGCCTGCTAATCCAAACTGCTTTGCCAAAAGCACTGATAGTATCAGATTAATAATTGCCGCCAAAAACATAATTAAACGAACTTCCTTAAAGAGTCCCGCTGACTCTCTGAATGTCCAGTTTGGGGATGTAATAATGTCCATAAACAGCTTGAACCCCAAAACCCATACAAACGCATCACTCAGAAGGTACTGCTCATCTTTTAGCCAGATTGTCATAAAATCGTTCATCATTGTGACAATGCAGCTGGTTGCAAATGCTGCAATCCCCGCATAGATTAGCATTGATGACCGAAAAACAAGTTCTTTTTTATCAACATCTGCATCCACGCCAAAATTTCCCATTGAGGTCATCATAGCTTGCGAGAAAAACATCAATAATGCTGTTAGATTTGTGATTATAAGTGCATAATTCGAATAATACCCAACAACGCTCGTTCCAATTAAAACAGAAATTAGTATATTATCGGTTGAATTCATAATTGTACCGCCTACACGGTAAAGAAAAACATTCTTAATATTGCTGAATATCCTCTTTTTTAGATTTCCAACATCACGATCTGGAGTAACACTACTCAAAAATGGATAGCGTTTTCCAGAAATCACTGTAAGAATGATATTATTACCGAGTGTGCAGACAATAACCACAAGAAGATAGTACACATAATTTTTCGTAATATACAGTATTCCAATTTGAAGCAAACTCTGAATAACAGTAAATACGAAATTTACGGTATTAACAATGTAAGCAGACTGATCAGCAATCAGCATTGTTGATTTATACACCGCCAGATACGAGCAACAGGTATTGATTATAAACAAGACATAGTATAGTATCAGTTCTGTCTTCGATAAATCTGCCCCCTTTACTAAATAAGGGAGGAACGGTATCAAACTTAACCCCACTACAAGCACTATACCAGCAATCGCAAAATATACTTTTCTAAAGTATGCAATCAAAGTGGACAGCTTTTTTTCATCTCTATGCGCCAATGGCTCATAAAGGAAGAACATCAGTACACTATTAACACCTAAATCCGCAAGAGAAAGAACCGACAAAACATTTGAATATAGTCCATTAATCCCTAGGTATTGTTCGCCTAATACCCTGATGAACAATGTCCGATTCACAAATATAAATGCTATTGTCAGTATCTTGAACAAGATCCCTAGTGCTGTGTTTTTAACCAGTTTACCCGTGAAACCCGCCATTCAGTATGTTCCCTTCTATTTTTTATGCTTGATTATTTTCTTCAACAATGCTTTAGATTTCTATTGTAAGAGGTTAGGTAGCTTGCAGCCACAGCAATGCTTCTATTGCTTACCCCCGGGTTTTCTTAATCATTCTCTTTATCATTGACGCTTGTCTCCGTAATTTAAACTTTGCCAACGGTATCATGGACGCTTTATAGAACAGTATTGTCTTTGCTTTCCTATATCCACCTGTCTCTAAAGCTTTCTTCCACTGTTCTTTTTTTCTATAGTCATACCCAGAATGGCTATAAATTGCAATATTATCTATTGACTGCTGTGTCACGTCAGTATATGTCGCTTTGTCCAGAACACTATAAATTGCTGACTGACCGGATAAACTATTCACAAAAACTAGAGAAGTTCCTAGATTATCATTTTCACTACAGTTCCAATCATCTGCCAAGGTAATATCCGCTTTGTGTGTATTGTATTCCTCACAGGAATAGCATGAATCTCTGAGAGAGTAATTGTTAAGAAACATATAATAATAGTAATAATAATACGATGTTTTTTTCCAAACTCTACCATTCTCATGATATGTCTTTATTACCTGTGTGCGCCAGCCATCATCTTTTTCTCGAAAAGTCACATTAACCACCGGCGAATGTTCTTTCTTTTCCCTTTCAAGAATAAAATCCTTAAATTGTATCGTCGAAGGTACACCATGGCACATAAAATCAATCGTTAATAAGTTTCCTGATTGATTGCGTCCTTCTAAGTAGTTGCTAAGTGCTCGAACCTGACACGGTGTCCCACAGAATAATACGTTTCTCCCGGTTTTCAAAGCCTCCGCTGTTTTTTGATAAATGCCGATCAAATTACTTTGAGCATATTTAGAGCGATAAATATCCTCTAATCCAACCTCATCAGAAGACAAATGTCGAATTTCCTTGCTTTCTGCGTCGTAGACGGCACCAACCACCATGCCCCCGCACTCAATCATCTTCTCAGCTAGAAGCGCAAATACACCGCCAGAAGAGCAACGCACTCTAATCTGATTATCATCTGCCGCCATGCGGTATACTGAGATTGGTTTAACCAGTTTTTTATCTGCATTAAGACTACATACTCTCATGCATCGACCGCATTTAACGCATTTGTTACCCTGTACTTTCGGGATTCTAAATCCATCTTTTGTAAAACTCTCTTTGATAGCATTTACAGGACAAGCATCGACACACACCATACAGCCTGTGCATTTGGCCATGTCATTCTCTGCAACGCACACCTGTTTTGCCATAATTTAAACCTCAATTCATTCGAAGTGCATCTCTTAGGAATTGCATCGATTTTTCTCGCTCTACATTCAAAATCTTATGAGCCTCTGTATAATCCTCTAGAATACAATTCATTGCATCGCTAAGTTTTGCATCCGAAGTGATGATATGCGACTCTAAGTGTAGCATTTTTAGAAGACTATAAATACGAGAATTCATGCTATTACCATTCTCGTAAGACTCCCTTAGGAACACGCAAACCGGTGTCTTCATAATAATAGAGAATACGGTTGCATGGAAGGAGTCTGTACAAACCAATGAAGCGTTGTCTATCAAACCCACAAATTCTTGTGGACCTGCTTCAAAGACAGAATAGTAATCGTCCTTCATTGCTACTGCAGACAACGGGAGCGAAACAACGGGCAATCCCGTTTCCACGGCGATTCGGTCAATCATCTGCTTTGTACTGTCGGATTCAGCAAAACGGTAGGACAAGATATAATGCTCGGGAAGCCTCTCCGGTTTTTTTGCAATATGACGCCACTGCTTATCTGTTCTAAGAAGTGTTGGGTCAAGCACATGTTCTGCTGTTCGATTTGCATATTTTCTAACGATTTCAACACTAGACTGCTCTCTGACAGAAATCGCATTGAAATCCTTCAAAAGAGCAGGTAACGTTTTTCTTGCCGTTTCTGGAATATCGTCACAGCCAAAGCTTGGTGCGTAGGCAATCTTGAGCGAATCGGCTGGCGCAAAAGCTAAAAAATACCCCGGGTCGTTAAAGCCGCTCTTGAAATATGGATTCCAAATTTGATCACTTCCACAAATATAGCAATCACATTTAGGATAGTCCTTTCTTAGTTGCTGCCACGAAACTCTCTTCTCATTCCAGAAAGACATGCAGGAAAGCGAGAAATCTTCAAACATTCTTTCTCTCTTTTTTACTTTTTCCAAGACTTCTGCGGTATACTGTTCAGGTTTTGAATCCACTATGGCACGATATTTCTTACCAAGAAAACGCTTAACTTGGAATAGACGATACGCAATCTGGCTGTTTCTTGCTTCTCCACCCTGATAACGAACTATACAGGGAGCTAATCCCAGCTCCTTTAATGTCGTATATAATGCATACCCCTGTAGAGCCGCTCCGTAATTATTAATGAATGACTCCTCACTTGTTAGCAACGCAACAGTTTGCATGGCTGAATTCTCACTCCCCCAAATTGTTTCATTATATGATGTCGTATTTACGATTTTTCCAAAATATCCGCAATCCGCTCACAAGCGCGTCCATCGCCATACGGATTGCTTGCCTTGCTCATTGCCTCATACTCATCCTTATCAGATAGCAGACGGCTGAACTCTTTATAAATCGTTTCTTCTTCCGTGCCAACCAACTTCAGTGTACCTGCTGCAATACCCTCCGGACGCTCCGTGGTATCACGCATCACCAGAACAGGCTTACCCAGAGAAGGAGCTTCCTCCTGAATTCCGCCAGAGTCCGTCAGAATCAAGTAGCTACGGCTCAGGAAGTTATGGAAGTCCAGAACATCCAGCGGTTCGATGATATGGATTCGATCATCGTCACCCAGATACTCATTTGCGATTTCACGCACTACAGGATTCATGTGAATCGGATAAACTGCCTTCACATCCGGATGCTCATCCATGACACGGCGAATCGCTTTAAACATGTGACGCATTGGCTCACCGAGATTCTCACGGCGATGGGCAGTAATCATGATCAGACGGCTGTCCTTTGCCCATTCCAGTTCAGGGTGCGTATAGTTTTCCCGCACGGTGGTCTTCAAAGCATCAATAGCCGTGTTGCCGGTAACATAGATGCTGGCTGGATCTTTGCCCTCTTTCAGCAGATTCTGCTTAGAAAGCTCTGTAGGAGCAAAGTTGAATTTACTGATAATGGAAACCGCCTGACGGTTGAATTCCTCCGGATACGGGCTGTAGATATTATAGGTGCGCAGACCAGCTTCTACATGACCTACAGGAATCTGCATATAGAAGCAAGCCAATGCAGTCACGAAGGTCGTAGATGTATCGCCGTGTACCAATACTACATCAGGTTTTTCCTTTTCCAGAACAGCCTTGATACTATTCAGAATATTAGTAGTCACGTCGAACAGCGTCTGCTTATCCTTCATGATGGACAGGTCATAGTCAGGGGTGACATCAAATGCCTCAAGAACCATATCCAACATCTGACGATGCTGGCCCGTCACACAAACAATTGTCTCCAATTCTTTGCGTTTCTTCAGTTCATTAACCAGCGGACACATTTTAATTGCTTCCGGGCGAGTGCCGAAAACGAGCATTACTTTTTTCATAGTCAATTTCTCAACCTTATTTGCACTAATTTGCCAACTTTCTTATTTGCGAATTCATCACGTTAGCACAGTACTCCGCAGAGCACTCATAAAAATCATGTGCTATTTCTTCAGCAGCCACACGTTTTCCAACTGAATTTGCAATAAAGCTTTCTACTTGTTTACGGGCCTCCAATATGTCATCCTCAAAGACATTTAAGGATAGTGGATACTTGTCTAAATATGGGATAGTTGGGCAGTTTCGACTTGTACACAAGTTAATTATTGGTTTTCCAGTCGCAATGTATGTAAACAACTTGCTCGGCACTTGATTTAGAACCTTATTACCGATATTCACTAAAAAATCTGCTGTTTCAATATAATCTTGCGTTTCATCTGCAGGAAGATACCCGCAAAAAGTTATATTGTTTCCTATATCTTGCTCTGGGACATATGCACTCGCTTCTTTTCGAGTTACTCCAACCATTACGAGCTTCGTATCATTTTTCAATCCACTAAAAAGCTTTATGGCAAATCCGGGATCTCTAACACCTTGATATACCATTCCGCAGAACACGCATGAAATCTCTTTTCTTTCATTATCTTTGGCTTCTTGTCTACCTTTAAACTGCAATCTTGACAACTCTAAATTTGGAAACTCCATAGCTACAGTTTTGTCCATATCCGTATGTGGCAGCATCAGTGCAAGTTCCTTTTTTATAATAGGTGTAGTAATAACAAAATCAGACTGATGATACATATTTCTTTCATAAGCTTGTCTCATCTCTAAACTTTTAGTACTATACGCCTTATTTGTTGAGCAAGGATCAACCTGATACGAAATAACTCGAGATTTATTATCTTTCTTCCACTCTAGTGCAGCTGTTACCGTTTCATAAAATCCAGCAACCGGCACAATCACGTCATTGGAATCACATCCGATTTCTCGCAAGATTTTCTTAATCTGTCGAATGACATCTTGGTCCAGTTCAAACTCGTGTTTTTTCCCCATCTTTTTTTGGAATTTTATTACAACACCTTTAGATGCAGATACAGGATGAAACCAGATATTTCTAATTAGATCCTTCAACGATATTCCGTCCCACCAATACAGCCTATGAATTGTTACATCCTTCTCAAATTTTTGTGAGTTGTCTCGTTGTTTCAAATCATATGAGCATATAATATGGATATCATCTAACTCCTTGTTTAGGCCAGACCGAAGCATCTTAAGTAGTAAGCTACAGCATGCTCCGCTATACGGGAAAGGATCCTTACAGATAAAAACTGTTTTCATCACCGTACCCCCCCTATATTTTTTCACCTCTGCTGGATTTCCTGTCACAACAGCATATTCAGGAACATTATCTCTAACAACACTCCCTGCGCCAATGATTGCATGACTTCCGATATGGACACCCGGCAGAATTATCGTATGCCCACCGATCCAGACATCATCACCGATAATAACTGCTTGTTCTTCACGAAACCCCTGATTGCACATAGCAACATCTGTATTTTTATACTCATGGTTAATAGTGTAAATTGTGCAATACGGCCCCATCATAACATTTTCTCCGATGGTACACGATCCTTGTATATTTGCACAGACACCTACCCCCGAATTATCTCCTATCCTCAGCTTACTCGAGAAAACAGCACCTTTTTCAATATTAACATTCTTTCCAACACTCTCACAAAAACCTTTTGCAGAGATATATCGGAGTTGTTTTTGAAAAATCTTCACCGGAGAATATGAAGCAGGAAGATTCCTTGCCACGATAGTATAGAACAATCTCCATAGCATTTTCATTTTAGCAATACCTATTCCTCTTTCGAATTATTATTGAACACCGACAAGAAGCACTTTGTTTCTCTATAATACAGTTCCATCATTGCAGCACAATAAATTGAATTCCAAAGAAACCTCTTATTAATTGCATCTATACCAATCGCAGCAAAAACTCCAACCCATAGAATCAGCAATGTCAAGGCATCTTTTCTCTTTAAAGAATACACGGTTAAATATATGATTGGAGTAATCCAAAATAGCGTTCCAATAATTCCCACATCACATAGGTTATCTAATATAGTATTGTGTAGGCCGCCATGCAATGCTAGTGGTAGTTGATATCCACCCCAACCCCAGCCAAATATTGGTCGTTCCGCCCATAATTCTAACGCTGCCTTCCATCTATCCTGTCTACCAGATGCCTCCTCATATTGTCCCAGATTAAACAACCTGTCCAGACTTGCTTGCGGCAGGTACTGAGAAACTACAGTCACCCCAATATAACCAACTACAATAAAAATAAGCAGCTTGACAATCAGATCAGTTGTTTTTACCTTCTCACCACTTTTGGGGAAGAATAAAACGACGGCAATGATACACCCCACAGCCATAAAACCTGCTCTTGAGGCGGTTAAAAGAATCGCATATAAACACGTAACAGAAACAACAGAATTAAGCAGCAATCGTCTTCGTTCTATAACAAGTGAGTACATTGCAATTGCAAAACCTACACTTAAGAAGGCTGCACAGTTATTAGGGTCATTCTGTCGCCCAAACAGCGTTAATACCTGTCTTGCAACAAACTCTTCGCTTCTATAAGAAGCACGGAAGACTATAGAAAGTGCGGCAAACGCAAAACTGCACCAGTAATTAGATTTTATAAAGCTATCTATCTGCGATTTATTCGGTTTTCCCCCTAGTAATGCAATCAAAAGAATAACGATTCCAACCTGCGACACAAAGTGTGAACTCACATCGGTATTTGTCATATTTGACCAATATATCGAGAGAAGCTTAAATACGAACCAAAGGCAGTAAGATTTGACATATATGTTAAGGGTTGTCTTCCAATGATTCCTATATAAAAGCACTAGCGCAAAAATCAAAATATAGTACTTTGTTGCAGAGCCAGTAAATGCCTGGATATAGTATTCAAAATATGATAAAAATACGTATCCAATCGTTAGAACATTTATAGCTCGTTGGCTTATGAATGTGTTATCATATCTGCACAGCATAATTAATCTAATTCCTTTATCAGTTCAATCCACCTGTCTATTACCTGCTGTTCCCTAAATCGCTCAACAGATTTAATTGTCTCTTGTGAGAATGCCCTTCTTAACGCAGGATCCTGGATAAGCAGCGATATTTTCTCGCTCATGCCTACTACGTCTCCTTTGTTAATCAGATAACCATTCACCCCATTAACAATAATCTCATTCGGCCCCGTATGGATATCAAAGCTTACAAGCGGGAGTCCTCTTGATGCGGCCTCTATCAAAACCATTGGAAATCCCTCATATCGAGAGGTCATTACCATGATTGCATAATCATCATAAAGGCTGTACATATTAGAAGAATTTCCCTTTAGTGTTACTCTTTCGGTTAGGCCAAGTTCCACGATTCTGTCTTCTAAGATTTTTCTATCTTCCCCGTCACCGTAAATATCCCAGCTCCATTCTGCATTTTGCTGTAATACGTTTTTGGCAACATCTAGAAGGCACATATAATTCTTTGGATAGCTTAATCTTCCAACGCTTGCAATCTTTCGACTATTCGTATTGTATTTAACAGGTTTTTTGAACAATAATTCATCTGCTGGATTATAAATCAGTCTATTATTGTCTGCTCGAAATTTATCGCAATAGTACTTTACAGAGTCCTTGGCAATCAGGACATTCACATCCGAATGTTTAGCACCGATTGCTCTACAGTACTTCTGAAATTTATAGTCATTCCCGTATTCCGGATTTGTATGCTCCCAACATACCGATTTAATTCTTGACAATTTGGCAACACATACAACCAGCGGATAATATAAAGCTCCACATGCAATGATGACATCAACTGAATTATCACGAACAATCTCAGACAACCTGCCGATACCACCAGACAATAGTGCCTTTTTCATAGAAATACGACTATCAAATAGGTTGAAGGTCTTTATATTCTCATTCAGCGCATAGACGTCTCTACCTGTTTCCTTACAGAACGAAACAACTGTGACCTCAATGTCTGTTTCTCTTGATAATCCATTTGCAATAATTGATACAGCTCTACCAATGCCGCCGTGTTGTTCCAGTCCTGCATGAACAAAACAGATTCTTTTCATATATTGTTCCTCAAATATGCTTTAGGTTGCGTCTACACGAGCCAAGTGATATAATGGCACTATCACAGTAAAGAGGG
>ERZ780195.1238-NODE-1238-length-21876-cov-4.876174_pt1 | contig 21876 bp, 14 predicted proteins | sample MGYA00511017_ERZ780195 | MGnify/ENA primary metagenome ERZ780195 (study PRJEB29588, sample SAMEA2159974) | human gut metagenome | biome: human gut; feature: human-associated habitat; material: faeces | place: Denmark | collected 2008/2010 ...
TGTGTAGTAAGTTTTACTCTCTAGTGTTAAGTTGTACGGCTCACGCTGCCCCACAGCCCCACAAACGCGCCAAACGGCGGGTTTGCGGAGTTCATCGCGTCCGTGTGCGACGCAGAGCATCTGCCCCACACGGGGCTTGTTTGGGCGAGATTTGGGAGTGAATCAAGCATTGATTCACTTTCGGGAAAAAGGCTGTTTTCTGTGAGTGAATCAGAACTGATTCACTTTTGCGTCCTGCTCTCTGAATAGTGAATCAGACTTGATTCACTATAACAAATATGATAAAATATTTTGTGTGGGCCGCCCTCGTGCAAGTAAACAAGGGTTACTTGTAAATAGGATTTTTAGCATAATAGGGTACCGTATTGCTGTTCTTTGGTTGCATCATGGATTTCATATAGGAACCTCCTCGCTTAAATTTACATCATATCTGTTGTATTGATAATACACCCACACAGTATTCTTGTCAATGATTTTACATATATGTTATTAAATTGTTGATTTTTATCTCTAATGTGGTATAATGACAGCATAAAACAACGAACGAGGTCATCCCATGAAAATCGGAGAAAAAATCAAACGCGTCCGTCTGCATCGTCACATGAAGCAGCGAGAGTTAGGTGAACTGGTCGGCTTTACGGATGGTGCTGCCAACCGTATCGCACAGTACGAATCCGGGTTTCGCGTTCCGAAAGAGGATATGGTAAAAAAAATAGCAGCGGCACTCAATGTAGCTGAGTGCGCACTGCTTGAGCCGGATACCGGCAACCTTGGCGGCATTATGGAAACTTTATTCTGGCTTGACGAGGATATGCCGGATGTGCTTAGATTTTCCCTCTCCTCACCGATTGACAAAAATCAGATAGCTGCAAATGCAGCCACAGCACCTGTCATCCAGACAAACGCTAAAACATCTCCTTTCGGCGCACAGCCCGCTATGCTTTGGTCTGAGAACGATCTTCTGAATTACCTGTTTAAATCCTTTGCCGCCATGCAAGATGCCTACCACACCGGGAAAATTTCACGCGACAAATATTTTGAATGGAAACTGCAATGGTCCTATGATTCAGCTCTTCCGATTTCTGCTTCACCAAAAGAAGCTGAAAAGCTATTAGGGTATAATAAATAATTTTCTAAATCAATAGCTGCCAACGTTGTAATGCTGGCAGCTATTTTTTGTTGAAAATAGGTATTCCAGGCGTAATAATGGACGCAAATTGTCCATCTCGCTTGCTATACTGAATGTAATCAATCATTGGTAGGTGAAATCATAATGTCTGTTTCTTCGCAATTACCCTGTGAATCGTTAGCAAGCGAGCTGTACCGCATATATCACACAGCAGAAATCCCTCATCGAAAACACATCCGATTTAATAAACGTCCAAGGCGTTTCAATAGTGGCAGAAGCATTCTGTGTAACGGAAAGGCGGAGTTTTATGACTGTGAGTTTCTCTGCAATGTTGCACAGACAGATTCCTATATCACGGTTTCTTCTTCTGGCGAAATACATTTCAACAGATGTACCTTCAAAAAAGGATTCCATTCAGGCTTGTTTCTAATCGGCAATAGCGGATGCCGTATATCATTCACCGGTTGCTATTTTATTGGATGCAACAATTTTGCACAAATGAATGACTGTGCGGAAGTCACTTTTAACAACTGTCAATTTCAAGACTGTACTTTGGCTGTAGTTCAAGCCTCATTTCTCCCAGAATCGCATTTTGAATTTGAGAATAACATATGGCGGGTAGCCGCATCCCCTAAATCACAATCATTAAAGCTACTGCTGAAGATCTTAGTGGCTCCTGTAATTCTGCTGCTTACTGTGGCCATCTGGATTTGTGTGGGGATCATCTATATCTCCGCGCTGGCGCTGGGGCTTATCAGCATGGTGGTTGCTCTGCTGGGCGTGGCAGTCCTGATTACTTACTCCCCGCAAAACGGTATTATTTTGTTGGTGATGGCATTTCTTATCAGTCCCTATGGCCTGCCGATGACAGCGATCTGGCTGCTTAGTAAGGTGCAAAATTTTCAACATCTACTGCAAAGTATAATTTATAGGTGAAGTGACCTCTTTGATTTGTTCTTGGCAAAATAAATCAAAGAGGTCACTTCTATTTTATATGTTTTCAAAATTGATGATTTAGCTTTTTACTTTAATACTAGTATATTGAAGAAGATACAAAAAAGGGATATACTGTAAAAGGGAATTGAAAAAATCGAGTTACACCTATAAGTAGTAACTCATTGAAGCATAGCAATCTTTTATTGGAGGAATAATCAACATGCATTTAGTGAAAGTTAAAATTATCAATTATCGACAATTGCAGAATGTTGAATTGGATTTACAAGATTCTTTAACCGTGTTGGCGGGACCAAATAATAGTGGAAAGACAACCTTGATTTCTGTCTTAAAAGGGATGTTTTATGACAAAAAACTCAGGTTTAACTACAGTGATATTCCAACAAACTTATCAACAGCTTGGTTAGATAAAATACTACCTGTTTTTCAAACAATTATGACTAAACATGATAAAGAAACAGGTATCCGTGAGATAGTTAAGCAAATATCTTCTAATGAAGCATTTGCTGCTAATTATGTCATGGATAGTTTTCAAGCACAAATTCAAGTGGATTACGATCCTGTGAGTGATGACATCCAATGCTTCGCAGATTATCTCATGGATCTAGACGAAAATAAACACTCATTTTATTTTCTTTATACATATGAGCCAAGTATATCCTCCTTTGAAAAAGTTCTAAATGAGTACTATGATAAGATGGCCGCAAGATTCAGGGATATTGAGAACCCAGAAGGTGTTGAAAAGGATACGAAGCTTTATTTTTTAAAAGAAGAATTACTTAGGCTATACTGTAATGCATCAGTTGAAAAGTGTTATTTTTGCAATTCGGATTATCAAAATGCAAATGTCATGGAAGTTTCCGCATTTAAAAAGCTGTTTAACTTTCAAAATATACCAGCAATACGAGAACTGGACGATAGTGAATCTGATTCTTCTAAAGGAATCAGCAAAAGAGTTATTGCGTTACTAAAAGATAACGATATGTGGGTCAAAGCAACCAAAAAACTTCCTGACTTGCTATTGAGTGATATAGAAAATTCTGGAGCCAAAAAAGAAATTAAAAATTCATCAATTAAGTCCTTAGATGATACTATAAGAGACATTTCGAAGACTAGTGGTGGTCATATTGGAAAACTTCAGTTGGAAATGGATGTTGACGAACAAGATGTAGAGGATTTTATTCAACGAATCACCCGAGCAAAATATGATATTGACGGATTGCTTTTAAACGAAGAGTCTCAAGGGTTAGGATTTAGTAATTTGATCTATCTGCATATGAGATTAGAGGAGTTTTATAAATCTATTGATAATAATAAAGTAAATGTGTTTTTCATAGAAGAACCAGAATCGCATATGCATCCTCAAATGCAAAATATATTTATAAGGTTTCTCAAAAAGTATTATACTGACAAGAAGTTGCAGGGGCTTATTACAACACATTCTAACGAGATCGCAAGGATGGTTGGCCTTGATAGTCTCAGAGTTATGAGACAAACAGAAAAGGCTAAAAGCGAACTATTTAATCTGAGTAAATTTAGGAACGCAATCAAGAGTAAAAAAGTCAAAAATGTTGATGCCGAATCGGAATTTCTTTTAGAAAATTTCTTTGATTGGTTCTTTGAAATAGGATATTCTGAGTTAATTTTTGCAGATAAGGTTGTTCTATATGAGGGAGATTCAGAACGGCTATATATCAGAAAATTACTCGGGCTATCAGATTTCTCATCTTTGTATGATAGCTATATAGCTTTTATTCAAGTCGGCGGAGCATATGCCCACAACTATCTACCAATGCTTACTATGCTCAAAATGAAAACTTTGATAATAACCGATTTGGATTATGACAAAGCGGCTATAACACTAGAGGATGCGAAAAGCTCTATCAGTACAAATGCAACGATAAACCATTGTTACAGGTTATCCTGTCCAGATAAGGGTACAGAGTATTCTCCAACAATTGATGAACTATATGATTTTCAAAAGAAAGATAAGACTGTATTGTATGGTGGTTTAGTTTATCTCGTTTTTCAAGATGAAAATAGTACAGCACGAACCTTAGAGGAAGCCATGCTTAATAAACTATTAGGAACTGATGTATTTAAAAAGCTGAAAAGAAGTGAGTGGAAATCAATACGAAAAAAACATAAACTTACTTTTACTATACCCAACAATAAAGACGGCGAAGAGGACAGTGAGTATTCCATTCGCAAAATTGTGGAAGCAACATCTAATAATAAAACCGATTTTATGTATTCAGTAATTTTGAGTGGAAATGAAGAAAAAATGCTTCCAGATTACATAAAGGAAGGATTATTATGGCTAGCGAAATAAAGAAAAATAATAAACATTTAATAAATGCTCCCGCAGGAAGTGGAAAAACTACATATATACGAGAGCAGTTAAAGAGCATTTGTCTTAACAGCCCGAAAAGCAAAATTTTATGTATAACATATACAAATCGAGCTGCGGATGAGCTCAAAAAAAATTTGGATAGTGAAAACATTACAGTAAACACAATACACTCTTATATTAATGACTTGATTAGCCCGTTCTATTCTCACAAAGAAACTCTGGATTTATATTGGGAAATATATGGACAAAAAATAAATGAAAGGATAATGAATGTTGCCAATGATGATCATGTTAGAGAAAGTAATGAGAACTATATCGAAAGATACGGAGAATTAACAGAAAATATTGTTCGCAAAAATTTGTCCACAGTATCATATGGAGAAATGCCATTCACCTCATTATATACAGGTAAACTTTCGCACGACGATTTGCTTATGTTTGCAAATAGACTGATAAAAAAATATCCAGTCTTGCTTCGAAAAATCGGAGATAAGTATAACTATATTTTTATTGACGAATACCAAGATACCTCAGGCTATATACTTGATATTTTTTATGATGCAGTTAAAGATAGAGAAAATGTCCAATTGTATTTGTTAGGCGATAGGATGCAGCAAATATATCAAAACTATGATGGATCGTTTGAAGAAAAGCTGAAAGAATTTGATACTTCAGATCGACTCAAAATAAACTTTCGTTCGATAGAGAAAATCGTATCCATATTAAATAAGATATACAATGACCGCTTTTTTGAACAACAACCATCTGAAAATAATGTTGGCGTTACACCGGATGTAGTTCCTCAGGTAATTTTTACCTCCAATGTTAAGGATTTGGTTTGTAAATTACAAAATACATATCCCGAAATACTAACATTATACTTGATGAACAAAGAAAAATATGAAGAAATAGGAGCTAATAATCTATACCATACATATGAAAATATGGAGGCATATTCATTTGGAAGAAAATATTCTCCAACAGATATTTTGTCTGATATGTCAAGTGACAATCCAGATGCATTAATTAAATTCCTTTTTCTAGTAAACAATGTAATGCAATTTTATTCAAACGGAAACTATGGTATGGTGATTTCTGCTTGTAAGAAGGAGGACAGATACTTTAATACTTCTCAATTTAAAATAAAAAGGCATATTGATAAAAAACACATAAAGGATAAATTGGATGCGGTCAAAGAAGTATATGAAAAGGATGGATGTTTAATTAGAGATGTAATTAAATGTTTGTTTGATAATGCGCTTATACCAGAAGCCGTTAAAAATGGTTTTGAAGAGAGTGCGGAGTATCAGCGTGTGCTAGATATTGAATTTATAGAGGTTAAAAATTTAGCAAACTATTTAAGTATGCCCCATATCTCTACACAGCATGGTGTAAAAGGTGAAAGCCACCAATCCGTAATTTTTGTTGCTGCTGATAATAACAGTACTCCAAATGTGCGTATGTATGCTTTTTTTGATTTGTGGTCCCAATTGGATTTTTCGCTCCCTGAATTCGAGGCCCTATTTTATTCATATAGTAGTACAATAAAAACAGTTGAAGCAGAACTTGGAATGAAAATTAATGAGCTTACAGCTGAAACGCATAATAAAAATGAAAAGAACAGGACTATTTTGGCCAAATACAGCAACCAGGTTTTAGATGCATATCGGGATAATCCGATATTTAATGTGCTATGTAAAGATGACTTTATTGCGTATTTATCCAAGCAAAATGTTGGTAACGCCAAGAAAATTTTTAAGATAACAAAAATCGAAGGAATCTTAACTGCTTATAAATTATTTTATGTAGGATGTTCGCGAGCTAGGAAAAACCTTATTGTTGTAGTCGATGAAAACAAGGTTAAAAAGTTTAAAGAGGCTTTTATCGAGAGGATTCAGGACATTGGATTTTCCGTACTATCCGAACAGTGAATAGCATTGAACCTTATTCATCTTGTGTAATGAAATAACATATTTACTCAATCAAAAAATGTTGGTATGCTAGTTTAGATGAGCGATTAGGCGGTCTGCTTCAGCAGGCCGCTATTCTTTTTCAAAGGAGGTATCGTAGTAATGGCAACCACACGCATCATGCCGCTGCATATCGGCAAGGGCCGGACTGAGAGCCGTGCTATCAGCGAGATTATCGACTATGTAGCCAATCCGCAAAAAACAGACCACGGCAGGCTTATCACCGGCTATGAGTGCGACAGCCGTGTGGCCGACGCCGAGTTTATGTTGGCCAAGCGCCAGTATATCGCCGCCACCGGGCGGGTCCGGGGCGCGGACGATGTGATCGCCTACCATGTCCGCCAGTCCTTCTGCCCTGGGGAGATCACCCCGGAGGAAGCCAACCGGCTGGGCGTGGAGTTTGCAAAGCGGTTCACCAAAGGCAAACACGTCTTTATCGTTTGTACGGTGTAGCTGTTTTCCGGTGTCTTAATCTGCGGGTGCTGTGGGAGCCGCATGACGCGAAAAACAAACCGGGTCAAGGGCAAGGAATATCACTATTATTGCCCCACCGGGAAAAAGCATGGCTGCACCAACCCGGTAATGCTCAAGGAAAGCGATCTTGTAGAGTGCGTCAAGGACAGTCTGAAAGGCTACATCGACAATGTGAGCTGCCTGCAAGCCATCCTGGATGGCATCGACCAGAGCAGCATCAACCAAGCACTTGCCAATGAATACGCCTCCCACATTGCCGCCAATGAGCAGCAGGTGGAACAGGCGCTTGAATTTAAGGCCCGCCTGTATGAAAGCCTGATTACCGGCACCATCAGCAAAGAGGAATATACCGACTATAAGGCCAGATACACAAGGATTGCGGAAAATGCAAAAGAGAGCATTCGGGTCTTAAAGGAAAAGCTGGCTGATGTTCTGGAGAACTGGAGTGAACGGAACCGCTGGATTTCCCACTTCACACAGTTCTCTACGATGGAGACCCTGGACCGCAAAGCCGTGGTTCACATGATACAGAGCATCAAGGTGATTGGGAAAAAGGAATTGGAGATCACCTTTACATACCAGGATGAATACCAGAAAGCGATCCAGCTGATTCAGCTGGCAGAGCAAACAAGCCAAAGAAAGGTGGGATGATTTGTGGCAAGAAAAAGCAGAAAAGAAACTGTGGTGCTTCCTGCACCGGAGATAGATACTACTTGCCGCGCAGGAGTTTATGTGCGGCTTTCCGTTGAGGATAAGCATACTCACACCGCCTCTATCGAAACCCAGCAGCTGATTATCGCCCGGTATCTGGAGCAGAACCCGGAGATTATTGTGGTACAGACCTACATTGACAATGGCGCAACGGGTACGAACTTCCACCGTCCCGGCTTCCAGCAGATGCTCTCCGATATTGAAGCGGGTCTTATCAACTGCGTCATTGTAAAGGACCTCTCTCGCCTGGGGCGAAATGTCATAGACACCGGCTACTATATCGAGCGTTACTTTCCCATGCAGAAAGTCCGCTTTATTGTCGTGAATGACCGCTACGATTCTTCTTCCCCGGATAATGCCCATGATGGTATCATCATCCCGCTGCGAAACATGATTAACGAAGCCTATGCGATGGATATTGCCAGAAAAATCAAAGCCCAGCAGCGGCAGGCCATGAAAGACGGCAAGTATGTTGGCGGGCGTACACCCTATGGATATTTGAAAGCTCCAGATGACTGCCACCAGCTGATCGTTGACCCGGTGGCTGCTGAGGTAGTCAAAACCATGTTCCAATGGGCCGCCGAGGGCGCAGGATTAAACACTATCGCGGTACGATTGAACGAGGCCGGGTATCTCTCTCCCAGCCACTACAAAAGGACTTTGGGAGAAATCACCCATGAAAATCTGGTAGGCAATGGGCATTGGCAAACCCGCACCGTAGCCAAAATTCTCCGCGCAGAGGTTTATACCGGTGATCTGGTGCAAGGGGTATCTAAAATCATTGACCACAAACAGGTCAGAGCCAGCGCCGATGAATGGACAACAGTACGAGGCACCCATGAAGCTATCATCAGCAGAGAACTGTTTGCCGCTGTTCAGAAAGCATTGGACCAGGCTGCACAGCAGGCAAAAGACAAGGAGATACATTCCTGGTCTCCCAATCTTTTGAGAGGCAAAATCTTCTGCGTCCGCAGAAAGTCACAAGAGGTAGTGAATCAGTTCTGATTCACTCTGGAGGTCCGCGGGCATAATGAACACTTCTTTTTGCCATTTGCTCATCTCCTTTTTTGTTGTTTCGTGTAACACTTTTGAATACACCTTCCGGGGAGAAAAAAGAGACCCGGAAGACTTTACCGATTTTGGTAAAGCCCTCCGGGTCTCTTATCTATTTTCTGTTCTGGCGTAAGGGTACACTTTCCCCGCAAATCTTGATGGAAATTCAATAAAAACTGCCCAGAATTGAAAAAATCGTAACATTTGCGTGGCCGCAGGGGTTTGGGGTTCACCCCAAAAATGCGTTTGTGGATATCCAAATGCTATGCTCGCGTTACAGTTCGCGTACTCTGAAAGCGTCGCACCCTATGCAAGAAAACACCCAAAGTATTGATGAGAGCTATTTCTTACTCTCTGTGTCGAATTTGTTTCTTTTAGGAATACAGATTTCCCATTATAATTGAGATACCTAAAAATTTCTGTCAGGAGGTATATTATGTCAATTCCCACATTGAAACAACAAGCAAACGGCACGGTGCTGACACTACACGACAAGCCCTATATCATGCTTGCCGGTGAAGTCGGCAATTCCAATTCTTCATCTGTGGAATATATGGAGGGCGTCTGGCAAACTGCCGAGCAACTCGGCATGAATACCCTGCTGCTGCCAATCACATGGGACCAGGTCGAGCCAGAGGAAGGACAGTTTGACTTCTCTTTGCTGGACGGCCTTGTGTTGCAGGCACGTGGCAAAGGCAAGCACCTTGTTCTGCTTTGGTTTGGCAGTTGGAAAAACGCCGAATGTATGTACGCTCCTGCATGGGTAAAGACAGATTTACAGAGGTTCCGGCGCGGCCAGATTGTCAAAGGGAAAAACAAAGCGCCCCGCGAAAACGCCTATGGTATGCTATATACGACCCTTTCTTATCTGTGCGAGGAGACCTGTGCTGCTGATGCCCGTGCCTTTGGCAGACTGATGCGACATCTGCGCACACTCGATGGTGAGGAAAACACCGTTCTTGCCGTTCAGGTGGAGAACGAAACCGGACTTTTGGGAACTGCTCGGGAACGTTCCGACGAGGCCGATGTTGCATTTGCTGCAGATGTTCCGCAGGACTTTGCCGAGTATATGCGTTCTCACATCGAAACAATGGTGCAGGATGTGCGGGAATCTGTAGAAAACGGTGCCGTTTCCGGCAGCTGGAGCAATGTGTTTGGCCCCGTTGCTGAGGAAATTTTCAGTGCATATTATATCTCACGCTATGTCAACCGTGTTGCTCAGGCCGGAAAAAAGGAATACCCATTGCCCATGACTGCAAACTGCTGGTTGGACAAGGGCGGCGAACCGGGCACTTATCCCAGCGGTGGGCCGGTTTCCCGTATGTATGAAGTCTGGCAGTACGGTGCCCCCTGCATTGACCTACATACGCCCGATATTTATGTTCATGATTTCTGCAACATTTGTGACGAATATACCCGCCGCGGTAAACCTTTAATGATTCCCGAATGCAGTACACACAGCTATTCTGGCCCGCGTATGCTCTATACGGTCGGTCATTATCATGCACTTTGCTATGCCCCCTTTGGCTTTGAAAATATGGGGCAGCCTTTTACCGGAACCCAAGGATATTTATTTGGCATGGACGTAACCGATCCCTTGCTTAAAACGCCGCAGAATACGGCGGAATACGGCTGGTACGGCCGTACACTGAACAGTCTTATGCCGCTGTTGGGCGAACGCTACGGCACAAAGAACCTACAGGCTGTCTGCAGCGAGCGTAAAGACCAGTGCGCTATGAACTTTGGCAAATTTACGGTCTATGCCATTGTAGAACATCCCCTGATTCAGCAAAAGGACGGCGTTTGTCTGGCTATGAAACTGTCTGAAGATGAATGTATGCTTGTTGTAAACCGCTGCGGACTGCAGTTTGTTTCTGCGGAAGCAGACAAGCCCAATCTGGATTTACTTTCCGTGGAGGAAGGCCGCATGGAAAACGGCGAGTGGAAAGTGACACGCCGATTGAACGGTGACGAGGCCGCTTTGATGACTTTCTTTGAGCCGACCGTCCTGAAAGTTAAAGTGTTCACTTACGTATAAACACTTTTCATACTCTTTATCTGCAAAAAGACAGACCGCGCATCTCCCCTTGCCGGGAAATGCGCGGTCTGTTATTTCAGAACTGTTTTATAAATCAATCATTTCTGTTTCAGGCGTTTTCAGCCGGGGTGGCCTCGGCTTTGGCCTTCTGGGCGGCTTCCCATGCGGGGATTTTCTTTTCCAGCTTCATAAAGCCAAAGGAGCAGGCTGCAATCACAATCATCAGCACGGCGGGGACGAGCGCATAGTCAATGCGAATCATCATCAGTGCGCTTGCGGGCTGATCAACCGTACCCTCTGCGGCAATGTAACCGCCGACGCTGAGCAGGATGCCGGTGATGAAGCTGCCCATGGCGCCGCCGCACTTGCCCATGAAGTTTGCCAGAATACCGGCAGAGCCATCCATGCGGGGCAGGCCAATCATCTCGTTATAGGTGCAGCAGTTCATAATGAACAGAACGCCGTAGTATGCCAAAGGCAGACCGGCCAGGCCGCCCAGCACACCGCCGAGCAGGACGCCGGTCAGGTTTGCGCCGGAGACGAAAACAATGATGTAACCAACGATACCGATGCAGGCAAAAACACCGACCATCTTGCTCATACCGCCGATTTTCTTCATAATCCACGGGAATACCAGCATCAGCGGCAGCAGCACAATGCTGAAAATGGAGGTAACGCTCATCATAGCGGTGTTGCCGATGATGTACTTGAAGTAGTAGGTCGTAACGGCCAGAGAGGTGCTGATGTTATAGCACAGCATAATAATGGCATACAGCCAGACATATTTGTTGCGGCGGAACATCGAGAAAATCTCATTCAGACGGACCGGCTGGAACTGCTCGTCACCGCCGTCCACGCTGGGATCCTCCTTGCAGAAGAAGAAACGCAGCAGAGAAATCAGCAGCAGGGGAAGGACAAAGATTGCCACAGTGGTACGCCAGCCGCCGGCGCTGGTGGCCAGCTTGCTCATTACGATGGGGAACAGGATGCTGACAATCATCGAACCGGCCATCGTGATAACGCCACCGTAGGAGGCAACCTTGCGAATCAGGATGGGGTTGTTGCTGAAGTGGCGGATGGTGTACGGTGTGTTGGCCGCACCGCGCAGGGTGGTGAAGATGGAGAACACCAGCGTGTACATACAGAAAATCCACACAACTTTCAGCGTGTTGCTCCATGCAGGGCTGCCGGAGAACAGGCCCAGAGAGCAGAGCATAACGCCGACAATGGCAAGCTCATAGGGGCGGCCCTTGCCCAGCTTGGTATGGGTGTTATCGACCAGCCAGCCCGCAAAAATATCCGTAAAAGCGTCGATGATTTTACTTACCATCAGCACAGTGCCCACAACTGCGGGTGCAATGCCAAGGGTGTCGCTGCAATAAATGCTCAGATAGCCCAGAACGATTACGTTCAGACCGGCCATAGCAATGTCCGAGCTTTTCCACGCCATCAGGCGGCCGAAGCCGAGATGGTTGGGGTCGTTTTTCTTGTTAGCCATAGTATTGTTTCTCTCTTTCTTTTTACAAAATTTTCAATGCAGTTGTGGCACTGCCTTATAGGTCCTGCGCTCACCCCTCCTTTTTTACCTGATTCAATGCGGCGTTCAGCTCATGTACAAAGGCGGGTGTGACCAGCTTACCCATCTGCTTCAGGGTAGCCTCCACGCTCATCTTGTCCATCATGCGCTGCATGGATTCGGGAATCCGAATATTTTTAGCAACATCACCGTAGGCGGCTGCGGCCTTGGCCTGCAGCGGGGCAATGCGCTCATTCAGCACAGCAGAGGCTTGCGGATGGGCCTTGACATCTCCCATCGAATCCTTGATGGAGAAGTAACCCTCCTTGACAATCTCATCCTCGCGGTCAAACCAGTTCACAACCTCGCCGCCCGCTTTCACGTAGGCGGGGTTGGGCTTATCGACCTTGCGGATGGCAATGGTATCGCTGCAGGCACCGCTGCGGGCTTCGATTGTATGCTCGCCGGAAATCGGCACCGTGAATTTGAAAATCTTGTCGCCGTCCTGCGCGGCAAACTCCTTGCCGTCCACAAACAGCGTCACACGCGGCTGGTTGGAATAGACCTTGATTTCGGTTTCGCTCTCAGCACGGTCGGCGTAGCGGCGGCCGCAGATATGCACAAACGGCTCCTTGCTCAGGTAGGCCTTATAAATGTAGAAGGCGTCCTTTTTCGTCTTGCGGTCAAAGGTGACAAGGCCCTTCTGGTTCTGGCCGGGCTTGCCGCCCTCATCGCGTCCGTCCGCGCCGAAGTCGAACATATTCCAGCAGTGCATCGCCCAGATATAGGGCCGCTCCGCCCACATTTTGAGCATATGTTCATGGTAGACGGCCTGATAGCCCTCGCTCCAATCGCCCTTGGCTGGCTTGGCGCTCTGGTAGGCGGGGTTTGCATCCGCGCCGTACTCGGACAGGCCAATCACGGCATCGGGGTGGTTTTTGTGGAACTCATCAAACCACGCATCGTTCTGCTCCCACTCCCCTACATACCAGCCATAATAGAGGTTGTAGCTGCGGATGTCGGGCAGGAATACCAGCGGGTCATTGGCATCCAGCATAAAGATGTGCGCCATGGTGGTGGGGCGGGTGGCGTCCAGCTTGTGGCAGAGGTCATTGAGCAGCTTGTGGTTCTCGACCAGATCCTCCGTCTTGCCGCTGCCGGTAATCTCATTGGAAAGCCCCCAGCAGACGATGGACGGATGGTTGTAGTTCTGCACAACCAGTTCAGTCATCTGGGAGAGGGTGTTGGCGCGGCCCTCGGGTATATGCTCGGTGATGTAGGGGATTTCTGCCCACGCCACAAGGCCGTATTTATCGCACAGGTCGTAGAAATACTGCGCGTGCTGGTAGTGGGCCAGGCGCACGGTGTTCGCGCCCATCTCGCGCAGCAGGGCCATATCCTCGTCGTGCTCTTTTTCGGTCAGTGCGTTGCCAAGGCCCTGGCGGTCCTGATGTCGCGCTGCGCCGCACAGGCGGTAGGGACGACCGTTGAGGATAAAGCCCTTCTCCGCGTCAAAGGCAATCGTGCGGCAGCCGAAATTGGCTTCCACGGCATCGCCGCTATCGAGCGTGGCCTGCATTTTATACAGATACGGGTCATTGACGCCATCCCACAGGTGGACGTTTTCGAGCTTGAACGTGCATTCCGCCTTGCCGTCCGTGACAGGCGCGGAAAGCGTCTCTTCGCCCAGCGTGAACTGCACGCTCTGTGCGGTGCCGGTAACCCACGCCTCAGCGTGAATTTCAGCGGTTTTCAAATCGGCGCTCAGCACAGGGGTGATGCGCAGACCGGGCGCGCCGTGGTAGTCCAGCGCAAAGTGCGCCTTGGGCACAACCAGCAGATGCACCGGGCGGTAGATGCCGCCGTAGAAGGTGAAGTCGGCCTTCTGCGGGTAAACCGTGCGGTTTTTGCCGTTGTCCACGGCGACGGTCAGGGTGTTCTGCGCGGCCAGCGCGGGCGTCAGATTGACACGGAAGGTGGCGTAGCCGCCCTCATGCCGGGCCAACTCCTGCCCGTTCAGCGTGACCACGGCGGTCATGGCAACGCCCTCAAATTCCAGCCAGACCTCCTCGCTGTCACTGTGGGCGGGGGCGGCAAACGCCTTTGTGTAAAGGCAGGTGCCGCGGTAGTAGTCATTGCCGCCGTCCTGTCCGTCCTTGGCGTTCCAGGTGTGGGGCAGTGTGACCGGGGTTGCTTTCTCGGGGGTGTCCCCGCGTGCAAACAGCCAGTCACTGTTCCACAGAATTTGTTTTCTCATCATCCCAAACTCCTTGCAATTATTTATGATTCTCCGCCGGGCAATACAGCAGGCTGCCCTCGGTAATTCCGTTTTCATTAAAGCTGTCTACCCGCAGATAGTAGTCCTGCCCCGCCATCAGGGTGGACAAATCCAGCTCCTGCACGCCGTAGACCAGCCAGCTCTGGTAGAGCTTATCGGGTGCAATGCCATAGCGGATATTGCACCCCTGCGCGCTCATCTCAGAAAGCGGCTGCCACTGCACCAATGCATTCATGGGGTCGGTGCGGTGTACGGTGACCTGTGCCTGTGCCGGGGCAGCACCGCCGCCGAAGCCAAAAATACGCAGACCGCTGATGCGCAGCGTCTGCCCATAGGGCAATGCCCCGCCGGTCAGGCGAACATAGCGCGCCCGGACACGCTCCGGAAGTGGGAAATAGGCGTTGCTGCCCTCGCGGGATACCTCCTGCAGCAGCTGCCAGGTGGTGCCGTCCGTGCTGGCTTCCAGCGTATAGCAGCTGATTTGCGGTTCCTTTTCGATATACCGCGCGCCGCCACTCTGATGGCAGTACAGGCTCTCCGGGTAATCCACCGAAAGCGCTTCATCCGCAAAATTCACCTGTATGGCGTGGATGTCGCAGACCTTCTCCAAATCTACCGAAAGCCACTGGCCGGGCCGGGCGTCTGCTGCGCTCCACCATGTGCGGCAGTTTTCGTCCGCGGCCAGCGCCGGGGCGCTGCCCTCTGCCGTTGAGGAGGCCGCTGTCGGCTTCTGATAGCTGAGCAGCATACACGCCGGACGCGCGCTCCACGGGTCAAATTTTCCGTCCGGGATGCACAGCGGGTAATCCGCAAAATTCTGGTTGCAGAACAGCACGCCATCCGCATCCACGCCTGCCGGGAAGAGCCCGACGCGGCGTTCCATATCGTGATTCACGCTGACGCGCATGGTCGAGGCGTGCCAGAAATTTCCATCGGCATCCTGTATCGTGCTGCCATGCCCCGCGCCCTGCATAAAGCCGCCCGGCTTGGAGGAAAAGGGGTTGCTTTGCTGCAACGTGAACGGTCCGAGCGGCGCATCGGCCACATAGACGCCATCGCAGTAGGTGTTGAACTGGGTGGCCGGGGAGGCATATTGCAGATAGTACTTGCCGTTATGCTTTGTCATAAAGGCGCCCTCGATGTAGGGCTTGCCAATCGAACGAAACATTTTGACGAGCTTTTCCCGATTGAAACCGCCGCCCGCGGGCAGTGTTTGCGGCAGCTGCAGCTCCCCGGTGGCCGGGTTGACAAAGGGTTTCAGTGCCTGATACACCGGGCTTGTCTCCTTGGGCGGGACATTCCCGTTCTCGCCGCAGCGCTCATAGCCCAGCGTGTCCGCCTGCTCAAAAATCAGCTCGTGGCGCTCCCCGATGGGCAGCATGGTGTCGGGGTCCATCTCGATTCCATAGATGGGGTCGGTGTTGCCGCAGCCCCAGTACAGATAGACGCGACCGTCATCGTCACAGAAGAGGTCGGGGTCCCAGAAATCAAACGGCGCACTGACCTGCTCAAACGTATCAGCCAGCGGGTCCTTTGTGCGCAGGATGGGGCAGTTCTCGCCGCGGCGCGAGGCACAGAAGTACAGGTACTCCCCCACTTGGCGCACATCCGGCGCATAATCATATATCAGCAAATCACGGTTGGTGTGGTATTTCCAGTCGGTCAAATCGCTGCTGTGCCAGAATCCGCCCGACATCGACGCGAACAGATAGTAGACACCCTTAAAGTAAATCAGTGTCGGGTCAGCAGCCTCACGGTAGGCAATCCGCTTTCCGTTTTCCATCATATGCTGGTAGCGGTAGCCAAGGTCAAGCGGGTTGCAATAGCTTCTTTTCATTTTCACAGGACGCTCCTTTCTGCGGTGGGTTGGCGGACGTTCTTGTCGGCACAGGCAAAATATGTTACAATGAATCCACTTAGATTGTAAAACACGGAGGGACAATGCAAATGGATGTACGGCAGAATCTGCAGCTTTATAAGGATATGATTCAGTGTGCGGGGCCGCTGTACCTGTGGGCCTACAATGACTGCGGCCAGCTTGTGTACAGTAACTGCCCCGAGGAAGAAGTTCTGGCACAGGTATTTGAGTTGTTCGGCTGCAAAAAGCGGCTGTATGACCACCTTTTGCTCGATACGCCCATGCAGGTTGCCTCCTCCATCGGCCTGCAGTGGTGTGCTGCGGCAGAAACGGACGGCGGCAAGGTAAAAATGGTCTACCTGATTGGCCCCTATTTTACCGAGAACACCGTTCTGCGCAATATGGAGCTGGCCATGCGGCAGCTGCAGAATCTGAATCTCAGCGTGGAGACCACCATGCAGATTGAAAAGGCTCTGAAAGCATTGCCGACCCTTGCCACGAACATCATGAACCACTATGCCATCACGCTGAATTACTGCGTGACCGGTGTGCAGAAAAATACCTTTGACATATACAACATTACAGATGAGGATTACGGAACCGTTGATGTGGAGGAGCAGCTTTCCACACGCGACCGCCATAAGGTCTGGACAACCGAGCAGGCGCTGCTGCGCATGGTGCGCGAGGGCGATCTGAACTACGCCCTTGTGGTCAATCAGGCCAACAGCGTCAGCAACGGCGTCAAGGTTGACACCAACGAAATTCTGGGGCAGGCGCGGATCTCGGTGATTGTATTTACCTCCCTGTGCTGCCGTGCTGCCATTGAAGGCGGCCTTTCCCCCGAGGAAGGCTATACGCTGGGCGATGCCTACATTCAGCGTGTAGCCGACGCCAAGGACAGCACGGAGCTGGGCGAGCTTTCCAACACGATGTACGCGGATTTTGTACACCGGGTACACCGCTGCCGCACCAACCCGGAGGTGTCCAAGCAGATACAGGATTGCTGCGCGTACATTGAGCTGCACGCCGAGGAGGAAATTCCCATCGACCAGCTGGCCAAGCGCTTTGGCTACGCCGAATACTACCTGACAAAGAAATTTAAGCGGGAGATGCACACCAGCCTGACAAACTATATCAAATATGTACGCATTGAGCGCGCCAAGCTGCTGCTGATCACCACCGGGCTTTCCCTGCAGGAGATTGCCGACAGGCTGCATTTCTGCTCCCGCAGCTACTTCGGCAAGATCTTTCACGAGGTGGTCGGCTGCTCGCCGTTGGAATATCGCCAGAAGCAATAAGAGCTTCTGTCTGCATTATAGCGCCCATTGCCCAGTCCTGAACAACAATAAAATAGTCACAAATGTAAAAAATTCGTCTTGTTTTCCCAGCAAGGCGAATTTTTGACTTTCAAGGCAAATCTATTACTGTTTTACCCGGGCAAAGCTCTGTATGATAGAGACAAGCAAATAGCACACCCACAAGAACCGCACTGCAAAGGAGAACATTATGCAACGATTTGACCTGAACCAGAACTGGGAATATCTTGAAAGCAGCCTGCAGAACCCCCTGATGGTGGGTATGCTGCAGGGCTGGAAAAAAACAAGCCTGCCCCATGACTACGCCGTGGAAAAAGCACGCTCACCCGAGGCAGCGACCGGGCTGGATGAGGGCTTTATGGCCTGCGCCGGTCTTTACTACCGCAAGAGCTTTACCGTGGAACCGGAAATCATCGGCCAGCGCTTCTGGCTGGAATTTGAAGGCATTGCCGGCATTACCGAGGTCTGGCTGAACAAAAAGCCGATTGCCAAGCACAACAACCCCTATACCGGCTTCTGGGTGGAGGTGACAAAGCTGCTGCAGGCGGGCGATAATGAAATCACCGTCTACACCGACAACCGCACCAAGCCCAACTCCCGCTGGTATGTGGGCTGCGGCATCTACCGCAGTGTGTGGCTGCATATGGCGGGGGCTGTCAGCGCCGCGCCGCACGGTATCCGCGCTGTTACCGCCGCGCTGGACGGCAGCAGCGCTGTGGTAGAGGTCAGCACCGCACTGACCGGCACGGCGGACAGCGTAACCTATGAGCTGGCGGACGCAGAGGGGCAGGTGCTGGCTACGGCAGAGGGCCTTGGAACGGTGCAGCTTGGCGCCAACGGCATTACGCCGTGGACGCCGGAAACGCCCGCCCTCTACACCCTGCGCGTGAACGTCACCGCCAACGGCACCGCCGACACGGCAGAGCAGCGCATTGGCATCCGCACGATTCAGGTAAGCAGCAAGACCGGTCTGCTGCTGAACGGTCAGCCCCGCACGATGAAGGGCGGCTGCATCCACCATGACTTGGGCATTCTCGGTGCGGCTGACCATGCCGCCGCCGAGCGCCGCCGGATTCGCCTGATGAAGGAAAGCGGCTTTGATGCTATCCGCGCCGCGCACAACCCCTTTGGCCCGGCGTTCCTGAACGCCTGCGATGAGCTGGGTATGCTGGTTGTGGAGGAAGCCTTTGACGAGTGGGTTATGGGCCGCACCAGCTTTGGCCTGCACGTCACCTTTGAGCAGTGCTGGGAAAAAGACCTTGAGGATATGATTACCCGCGACTACAACCATCCCTGCATTGTGATGTGGAGCACCGGCAACGAGGTGGAGGAGCGCGACGGCACGGCGGACGGCTTTGCATGGGCAAAGCGGCTGGCCGACAAGGGGCGTTCGCTGGACGCAAGCCGCCCGGTATCGGCCACGGCCTGCGCGCTGTTCTCGGAATACGGCAACCGCCCCGCAGGCGGCACCACCGGCAACCAGGCGCTGAATATGGCCTACGACACCTTTGCCGAGGGGCGCGACATCTGGGGCCCGGGCATCGCGCCCTACTTTGCCCCGCTGGACGTGGCAGGCTACAACTATAAGGTGGCGCGCTACGCCTACGATGCCGAAAAGTACCCCGACCGCGTGATTTACGGCTCCGAGAGCTACCCCCGCGCCGCACTGCTGAGCTGGCAGGGCGCGCGTGACAATGTCAATGTCATCGGCGATTTTGTCTGGACGGCATGGGATTACATCGGCGAGGTCGGCGTGGGCCGCTGGGAGGTCAGCGCCGAGCCGCGCCCCAGCCAGCCCGCATGGCCGTGGCTGACCGCCAACTGCGGCGACTTTGACCTGCTGGGCCGCAAGCGCCCGCAGAGCTATTACCGCGATGTAATCTGGGGCAACGACGCACCGCATATCTTCTGCCTGCCGCCCGAGCTGGTTGACAAACATCTGGCACGGCTTTCGTGGGCGTGGCTGCCGGTGCAGCGCAACTACACCTTCCCCGGCTGCGAGGGGCAGGACGTGGAAGTCAATATCTACGCCGATGCTGACGAGGTAGAGCTGCTGCTGAACGGCCGTTCCCTCGGCCGCAAGCCCTGCACCGAAGCGCAGGAGTACCTTGCGGTGTTCCGCTTTGCCTATGAGCCTGGCACGCTGGAGGCTGTCAGCTACAAAAACGGCGTTGAAACGGGCCGCGACACGCTGGCAACCGCAAGCAAAACCGCCGCTTTGCGCCTGACGGCCGACCGCCCCGCCATCGCCGCGGACGGAAAAGACCTCTGCTTTGTGCAGATTCAGTGCGTTGACGCCGCCGGAAATCCGGTTCTTGCCGACCAGCGCGAAATCAAGGTGGAGCTGCTGGGCGGCGGCACACTGGCCGCGCTGGGCACCGCCGACCCCAAGCCCGACCGCCTGCTCCCCTTTGCCGGGCCGATTTGCCCGCTGTATGACGGTGCCGCTATGGCAATTATCCGCAGCGAGGGCGGTGCCAAGGGTGCGCTGCTGCGCGTGACGCTGGGTGAGCTGGTGGCCGAGCTGGGCATCGGCTTCACCCCTGTTGCTGCGCAGTCTCTGCCTGTGCATGAGGCTGCCCCCAGTGCCGCCGACCTGCCGCTGGGCACCCTGCTGGAAAACGAGAAAGCCCGCGCCGTGCTGGCAAAGGTGCTGGGACCGATGCTGGAAAGCCCGATGCTGGCCCAGATGAAGAGCATGAGCCTGAAGAAGCTGCTTTCGATGGGCGGTCAGGCCCTGCCGCCGGAGGTGCTGTACGCACTGGATGCGGCGTGCGCCGGGGAATAAACAGGAGGAAAGCTATGCTGAAGGTTTCCAAAATTCTGATTGACCGGCAGGAGAACCCTGCCGCATTGAGTGAGCCGACGCCGTATCTGGGCTGGCAGCTCGAAAGCGACCGCCAGAACGTACACCAGACCGCTTACCGGATTTGTATCAGGGACGGCCTGATGCCCTTTTGGGACAGCGGGCGCATCACAGGCAGTGAGAGTGCCGCCGTCCGCTATGCGGGCCCGCCGCTGAACGAGGAATGTCACTACACACTGGAGCTGACTGTCTGGGATAACCACGGCGAGTCCGCGCAGGGCAAGGCTGAATTTTCCACGGCACTGTTTGCGCCGCGCTTTCTCACCGCGCAGTGGATTACCCACACCCTGGCGGAAAATCACAGCGAATGTCCTGTTTTTGTGCGACATTTTTCTGCCGAGCCTGTGCAGAAGGCAAGGCTGTATCTTTCCGCCTGCGGCATCTATACCGTGCGGCTGAACGGGCAGGAGGTCTCGCAGGACTGGTTTGCTCCCGGCTGGACCGAGTACGCAAGCCGCCTGCAATACCAGGTGTATGACGTCACGGCGCTGATTCAGCCGGAAAACACGCTGGAAATCACCACCGCAAACGGCTGGTATGCCGGTTATCTGAACGGAACGCGGCAGGTGTACGGCAAGCAGACGGCCATCTTTGCCGAGCTTTCTCTCACCTGCATGGACAGCCACCGCGTCACGGTTGCCACCGATGTGCGCTGGCAGTGGTACCTTGGGCAGCACCGCGAGGCGGAGTTCTACCACGGTGAGCGCATCGACCGCACCGCTGTGCCAACTGCACCGCAGCCGGTTGTCCTTGCAGAAGATCTGAACGCCCATGCCCCGGCGTTGGTTCCCCAGCAATGCGAGCCGGTGCGCGTGCTCGAGCGCCGCGCCCCTATGCAGCTGCTGCATGCGCCGGACGGCACGCCGATTCTGGATTTCGGTCAGAATATGGCCGGTGTTGTCCGGCTGGACTGGCAGGGCGCGGCAGGGCAGGAAATCCCCCTGCGCTTTGCTGAGGCCCTGACGCCGGACGGCAGCCTGTATACTGCCAACCTGCGCACCGCCAAGGCCACCGATACCTTTGTGTGCAGCGGCGGCAAGGATACGTTTGTCCCCCGCTTCACCTACCACGGCTTCCGCTATGTCTCGATTGCAGGCATGGGCGGCAACCCGCCGCCTGACGCCTTCACCGCGCTGGTGCTGGGTACGGACGCTGCCGCCACCGCGCAATTTTCCTGCTCCTCCCCGCTGGTCAACCGCCTGTGGGCGAACATCGTGTGGGGGCAGCGCTCCAACTTTGTCGATGTGCCTACCGACTGCCCGCAGCGCGATGAGCGTCTGGGCTGGACGGGCGACACGCAGGCATTCTGCTGCACCGCCGCCTACAATGCCGATGTGGACGGCTTCTTCCACAAGTGGCT
>ERZ780195.1253-NODE-1253-length-21579-cov-28.966303_pt1 | contig 21579 bp, 21 predicted proteins | sample MGYA00511017_ERZ780195 | MGnify/ENA primary metagenome ERZ780195 (study PRJEB29588, sample SAMEA2159974) | human gut metagenome | biome: human gut; feature: human-associated habitat; material: faeces | place: Denmark | collected 2008/2010 ...
TCGGCATCGAAGTCATGTTTTTCGCCTCCGAAACGTCGTATATTTTCAGAATGCGCCGCCCTCCGGCGCTTCTCTATCATACAGGTTTTGCGTGACCAGAATGTGGTGTTTATGTAAAGATACAGAAAAAATCCATTGTCCATCTCGCTCAGAAAGACATTCTTTGGCCGCCTGCTCACGAATCGCCGTCGAACCGCTGCTCGCGATAGACCTGCTCGGCGATGCGCCGAACGAATTCCTCCAGCGACTCCGAGGGGGCCGGCGGCTCGCCCTCCGCGCCGCCCGGGAGATCGGCGAGGCCGCGCGAAGCCGTCTGCGGCACGTCGGTGCGGCCGAGGAGATAATCGGCGGACACGCCGAAATAATCCGCATACCAGCAAAGCCCCTCCTCGCCGATGGCCGTCGCGCCGGATTCTTGCTTTGCAATGGCGGACTGAGTCATCTTTCGAGCCGCTGCCAGCTCCTTCTGCGTAATTCCCTTCTTTTCGCGCAGCTCCCGGATTCTTTTTCCTGCGGTATCTGGAGAAAATTTCATTCGCTCACCTCTTTGTCTACCTTATTATAATATAGCACGAAATATTCATGAATGGAATATATGACAGAAAAATTCCTTTAGAGACTTGACGTATTCTCTTTTAGAATATATAATATGAATATATGGAATGTCGGACGGGAGATGATACGATGACTCTGAAGGAAGCGCGCAGGCGCGCGGGTCTTTCCCAATGCCAGCTCGCCGCGCTGGCCGGCGTAACGCAGTCCATGATCTGCAAAATCGAGTGCTATGGAAACCGGCCGTCGCCCCGCGTCGCGGAGAAAATCGCGGCGGCGCTGAAGCTGACCACCGCGGAAATGTGGGAAATGCTCTACGCCGATTCCGGCGACAAAAGTCGGGGAGAAACGGACGAAAAAACGACAATTTGTTAATCCAAGGTAATAATATAAGCAAAAATCCGGTCGAACCGGTCTGGATATGTTGACATTGCGATGCTCAAAAGGTATACTATCTCTAGAATTGATATTGAGTGAAGGTATGTCCGATTCTTGTCGGCACGCCCCGGGCAGGGGCGCTTCCTCAGCTTCGGTTCGACGAAAACCCGCCGTTCGAGGCGCACGCTGAGGGTTCAGCGGCGTGGAAAACGGGGAGAGAATACGCCGGTATCGAAAAGCCGCGAGAGCTCGACCGTCGAGCTCGGGGAACGGAGGGCGAAGCTATGCGCAGCGATCCCGATCAGAGGGAGACCGCAAAGTCCAATACGGCATGCGGATGCCTGTTTTGCATCACGGGCAAGGAATGCCTGGTGGCCATGCGGGTGCAGACGCAGTATCCGCAGATTCACGCCGTCGCCGTCCGAAAGGAAAAGCACCTCACCCGCGAGGGGCGCAAGCTCCGCGCCGAGGCCGTGCTGCTGCCCAGCTACGTGTTCTTCGAAGCGCCCGCGGACGCGGACGTATCCGCGCTGGCCGAGCTTCAGGACGTGATCCGTATCCTGAGCGTGGACGCGGGAGTCTGGCAGCTTCAGGGCGAGGACGAGCGCTTTGCCCGGTGGCTGCTGGGCTACGACGGCCTGCTGAGCTTCTCTCAGGCCCATCGCGAGGGCGACCGCATTCGGATTCTCCGCGGCCCGCTGAAGGACATGGAGGGCCGGATCGTACGCGTGGACAAGCGCGGCCGCAGCGGCCAGGTGCTGCTGAACTTCAACGGCCGGGAAATCGCCGTCTGGCTCGGCTTCGAGCTGGTGGAGGAGGAAAATCCGCTTCGCGAATTCTGATCGAATTTCGTCGTGGGCGCAGACGCTGCGTCCATTTCCAGAAAAACAAATGAAAAGCCGCGCAAAACGCGCGCCCGAACGGGAGCACGCTGCTGGAACTGTGCTGTTTTGAGCCGTTTGAGGCTTAGAACCGAAAACCGCCCGTCGAAACGGCAGGTTTTCGCTTCAAGAAAATTCCGGTCGACGGAATCATGGCGCAGGATGGGCAAAACACAGGGACATAAAGCAGATAATCCGGCGGCAGATTTCGGAGCCGCCCATCGGGCGAGAGAACACACAGGGAGAAGAGAGAACGATGTACAGAGAACGGGCAAAGGGATGGCTGAAGCATGTGGACTTCATGCTGCTGGACGTGCTGAGTCTGGAGCTGTCCTTTGTGCTGGCCTACTGGATCCGGATGCGCAGCGCGCATGCCTATGCGAGATCGCCCTATCGGAACATGGGGCTGGCACTGCTGCTGATCGACGTGGTGGTGATCTTTTTCAGCAGTGCGTATACGGGCGTGCTGCGGCGGGGATATTTCAAGGAAGCGAGCCGGACGCTGTATCAGACGCTGCTGATTCTGGGCATGTCGTCGCTGTATCTGTTTGCGATTCAGGAGGGCGACTCCTATTCGCGGATCGTGCTGTTCCTGACGGGCGCGCTGTATCTGGTCATCTCCTATCTGACGCGCATCGGCTGGAAGGCGCTGATCCGGAAGATTCGGAAAAAGCCCGGCCCGAACGCGCTGCTGGCGGCGACGACGGCGGCGCAGGCCGAGGCGGTGGTTCGCCGGCTGCAGTGCGAGCCGCGGCGGAGCTTTCACATCGCCGGACTTGTGCTGATGGACGGCGACGGCGAGGCACTGAAGCGGGAGTATCTGGGCGTGCCGGTGGTGGCGACGCGGCAGAATATGGTTTCGTATGTGTGCCGGGCATGGGTGGATGAAATTCTGTTCGTGCTGCCGGACATGACGGAGTACAAGTCGCTGGCGGACGAGCTGGCGGAATCGGGCGTGGCGGTGCACGTGAGCATGGGCCGCGCCCAGAGCGAAATCGGAAAGAAGCAGATCGTGGAGCAGCTGGGCGGCTACACGGTGATGACGACGACGCTGAACTGCGTGACCTTCCGTCAGGCGTTCTTCAAGCGTGCCTTCGACATCGCAGCCGGTCTGGCGGGCAGCGTGATCGCGCTGCTGGCTCTGCTGATCGTGGGCCCGATCATCTACATCCAGTCGCCGGGGCCGATTCTGTTTAAGCAGGTGCGCGTGGGCCGCAACGGCCGCAGGTTCAATTTCTTAAAAATACGTTCCATGGTGGTTAACGCGGACGAAATGAAAAAAGACCTGATGGAGCAGAACCGGGTCAAGGACGGTATGATGTTCAAGCTGGACTTCGATCCGCGCATCATCGGGGCGAAGAAGCTGCCCGACGGCACCATCAGGCGCGGCATCGGCAATTTCATCCGGGACTGGAGCATCGACGAACTGCCCCAGTTCTTCAACGTGCTCAAGGGCGACATGAGTCTGGTGGGCACCCGCCCGCCGACGGTGGACGAATGGGAAAAATACCAGCTGCACCACCGCGCGCGCCTGGCCTTCAAGCCGGGCATCACGGGTCTTTGGCAGGTTAGCGGCCGCAGCAACATCACCGACTTCGAAGAGGTCGTCCGCCTCGACACCAAATACATCAACGAATGGGACTTCGGCATGGACTGCCGCATCATCGCCGACACCTTCAAAACCGTAATCAAAAAAACCGGCTCCATGTAGGCATTGTTATAATCAGCAAGCGAAACTGGGAAAGAGACGATTGAGAAGAGCACAGCAGCCGTTGTTTTCGAATGTGTTTTCAATGCGGACGCTTTTTACTGCGATACGAATCTGAGTTGCGAGAGAAAAGGGATACGCGCGAGTGCTTTTTCAAAGAGTCTGATGTGCGTAGATTGGAGAGAAGCGAATGATCATAACGCAGACGCCGTTTCGGATGTCCTTCTTCGGCGGCGGAACAGATTTGGAAAGCTTTTTCAGAGAAAATGGAGGATCAGTTCTTTCAACCACATTTGATAAGTATTGCTATGTGAATGTGCGTCATTTGCCGCGCTTTTTTGATTATTCCACAGAGCTGTCTTATTCCAAAACAGAGCGCGTGACCTGCATTGAGGACATTCAGCACCCGGCTATTCGCAACGCGATGAAGATGCTGGACATGAAGGAGATTCGCCTGACTTATGAAGCGGATCTTCCGGCACGTTCCGGCCTGGGTACTTCCAGTTCTTTTGCAGTGGGAATGCTGAACGCTTTCTATGCGTTGAAGGGAAAATACGCCGATAAGAAAAAGCTGGCAGACGAGGCGATCTATCTGGAGCGTAGTCTCTGCCAGGAAGCAGGCGGCTGGCAGGATCAGATTGCGGCTTCTTTCGGCGGACTGAATCGCATTAATTTTAATGCGGATGGATATGAGGTGCTGCCTGTAATTGTTTCGCCGGAAAGAAAGCGTCGGTTAAACCGCAATCTGATGATGTTCTTTACCGGCTTTACGCGTTTCTCATCGGAGGTACAGCGGGTAAATGCCGACACCCAAGCGGACAGGAACGTACAGCTGAAGGAAATGCTGGCGTTGGTAGATGAAGCGGAGAGAATTCTGACGGACAAGGAACGCAACCTGGATGATTTCGGCAGAATGCTGGATTGTACATGGAAGCTCAAACGCAAAACGGGCGCGGCGGTTTCTACAAATAGCATTGACGCGCTTTATGCCAAGGGCATTTCTGCAGGTGCGCTGGGTGGAAAACTCCTCGGTGCAGGCGGCGGCGGTTTTCTTGTGTTTTATGTACAGCCGGAGCACCAGGAGGCTGTGCGTCGGGCGATGCAGGATCTGCTGTATATTCCGTTTCAATTTGAGGATGGAGGTACCCGGGTAATATACTATTCGCCAGAGGACTATTCGCCAAAGGACTAAACATATGAAAGTAGTAATCATGGCCGGGGGGAAAGGCACTCGAATTTCCTCTGTGGCAAAAGACATTCCGAAGCCTATGATAAGCGTGGAAGGCATTCCGGTTCTGGAAAGAGAAATCGAATGCCTTAGAGGGCAGGGCTTTACAGATATAATTATTACGGTAAGCCATCTTGGACAAATTATCATGAACTATTTCGGGGATGGTTCCGGGATTTCTCCGACGACGGGAAAGCCCTTTGGCGTGCACATTGAATACTACCTTGAAAAGGAGCCTCTCGGAAACGCGGGCGCGCTTTTCAAACTTCGGGAGAAGCTGACTTCGGATTTTCTGCTTTTGAATGCGGATGCGATGTTCGATGTGAATTTCGCCAGATTTGTGGAATTTCATAAGAAGCGCGGCGGACTCGCGACGCTTTTTACGCATCCCAACAGCCACCCCTACGACAGCGGTCTGATCGTCGCGGACAAAAACGGCGCGGTGGAAAAATGGCTCGCCAAGGAGGATGAACGGCCTGAGTATTATCAGAATCGGGTAAACGCAGGATTGCACATTATCAGCCCCAAAGCTTTGGAGCGCTCTGGAATAGCGGCAGAAAGCGTTGGAAAAGTCGATGAAAGCGGCAAATACGTCAAGGTTGATCTGGATCGCCAGATTTTAAAGCCCCTTGCCGGGACGGGAAAGATGTTTTGCTACGACAGCCCGGAATACGTTAAGGATATGGGAACGCCGGAAAGATACCATGCGGTATGCAGGGATTGCAAAAACGGCAGAATTTCAGCAAAAAACCTGAAAAATAAACAGCGGGCCATTTTCCTCGACCGCGACGGAACGATTAACAGGTATGTCGGCTTTCTGCGAAACATTGATGACTTTGAATTGCTGGACGGCGTGGCAGAGGCCATTCGAAAAATCAATGAATCCGGATATCTGGCCATCGTTGTGACAAACCAGCCTGTCGTCGCCCGGGGCGAAGTCAGCTTTGAGGAACTGACGGAAATCCATAACAAAATGGAAACGCTTCTGGGGCAAAAGGGCGCCTATCTGGACGCGATCTATTTTTGTCCGCATCATCCGCATAAGGGGTTTGCGGGAGAACGGCCGGAGCTGAAAACTGAATGCGACTGTCGAAAACCAAAACCTGGGCTGTTGCTGAAGGCAGCGATGGACTTTAACATTGATTTGTCACAGTCGTGGATGGTCGGCGACGGAGAAAACGACGTCAAGGCAGGCCTTCACGCCGGATGCCGGACGGCATTGCTTAGCGATGAAAATGAAGACTATGGACAGACAACGATGGTCAGTTCGCTGGCTGAGTTCACGAAGACCCTGTTCGCGGGGGAATGAGTTTTGAGGGAGACCGGATGGCATGGAAAAGCAGGCGCTGCTGAATACATTTATAAACAACGTAACAATGTCGGAGACCGTGGAAGCGATCGAACAGATGATTGCAGCGGATAAGAAATCCTATATTGTAGCGATTAACGTCGACGTGGTCATGAAAATAGAGGCCGATCCTTATCTGAAGAAAATTGTCGATGACGCGGATATGGTTCTGGTGGATGGAAAGCCGCTGGTCTGGATTTCCAAATTGCATGGAAGGCCGTTGAAGGAAAAGGTTTCTGGGTCGGATTTGGTTCCGCTGCTTTGCGAGGTGGCGGCAAAAAACGGCTACAAGGTGTTCATCATCGGCGGGAAAGAGGGAAGCGCAGAGCGAGCGAAGCAACGCCTGGAAGAAAAACTGCCGGATATCAAGATTGTGGGGACATACGCCCCTCCCTTCGGATTTGAGAAGGACGATGCAGAACTGGAGAGAATAAACCGCATGATTTCGCAGGCGCATCCAGATTTGCTCATCACCTGTTTTGGCTGTCCGAAGCAGGAAAAGTGGATTTATGAGAATATTGAGAAGTATGATGCAAAGGTCTCTATCTGCGCAGGCGCAACGGTGGATTTCCTTGCGGGAAATGTAACTCGTGCACCTCGCTGGATGAGCGAACATGGGCTGGAATGGTTCTATCGCTTTTTGCAGGAACCCAGACGGATGTTCAGGCGATACTTTGTGGACGATATGAAGATCATTGGATTGATTAAAAAATACAGGTGAACCAATGAATAAAACATGTATGGCCGAGCTGGTCAGTATGATTATCCCCGTTTATAATACGCCGGAGCAGTTCCTGGACGAATGCCTGGACTCCGTGAGGAAACAGAGCTATAAAGAGCTTGAAGTGATCCTTGTAGATGACGGAAGCGATTCGAAAACGGCGGCATACCTCGATACAATCGCAGGGAAAGATTTCGTTGTGCTTCATAAAGAGAATGGCGGGGTCAGCGCAGCCCGGAATTACGGGGTACAGCACGCAAACGGGAAGTATATTTGTTTTGTGGATTCGGATGACCTGATCAGCGAAAAGTTCGTATCGAGCTTATATCGCGGAATCAAGGAAAATCAGACGCGGATATCCGCATGCTGTCTGGAAAAAGTGAAAGACTCCCTTCAAAAGAAGGAACCGAATGAGGATATCTCTTTTGAACGATATGTGGGCGAGGATATTTGGCGAAAGGTGAACACAGGATACTGTGCTACGAAGATGTACGACAGGACTGTTTTCCATGATACGAAATTCGATGAAAACGTATTCATGTGCGAAGACGCCTTGTTCATAAACTGCGTGTTGAATAAAGCCGGAGAGTGCTGCGCAACGCAAAGCGTTCTTTACTACTATCGTGATAATCCGCGGAGCTTCTCCCGCACAGCAAAAGCATCCAAATATCGCCAGGCGATCGAAGTCAGTAAAGAGATTTTGACGCTTGACAGGATTGCACATTCAGAAGAAAACCGAAGAAGGTTTAAGACCTTTCAAGCTGTATGGGAATTAAAATATATGCTCGCGCTATCCAATGAAAATACGATCGAGAGCCGGACGCAGATCCAAAAAGAAAAACGCATATATTGCGCAGAAGTGCTTCCATATACGGTAAAAGCAAAGGACAAACGTGTAAAATTGGGAAATTACGTAGCGCAGCTTCCAGACGGAATTGCGCTTTTGTGCCTGAAAATGATGGCTAAGGCTTTAAGGAGATAAAATGGAGCTTGGAAACCAAAATATACTGTTCGTTGTTCGCACGATGGGCTTGGGCGGCACCGAAAACGTTGTGCTGCAGCTGTGCGAAATTCTGTCAGACAAGGCAAATAAGATCATCGTGTGCTCGTCCGGCGGCGTTCATGAGAAAAAATTACGGGAAATGGGCATAGGGCATTATGCCATTGCGGATATTGCAAGCAAGAATCCGATGGATATGCTGAAAAACTATAGGGAGATCAAATCTATTATAAAAAAAGAAAGGATTACCCTGGTGCATGCTCATCATCGAATGGCGGCGTTCTATGCAGAGCTTTGCGCTCCTAAAGGGGTCACAAAGGTTGCCAATGCGCACAATACATTTACCGATAAAAAGAAGCTGACTCAATTTGCATATCGCGATACAAGGGTAATTGCTGTCGGCGAGAGGGTCAGGGAAAATCTGACGGAGCATTTTGGCATTCCGAAAGAACGCGTCTGCGTCATTCACAATGCCGTCAAGCCGTTCGACGGTCGGGGAATGCCCGTTGAATTGCTGAATAGAGCGCGCACAGAGGGAAACGTACTGATCGGCAACGTCGGAAGACTTTCCGAGCAAAAGGGGATGCAGTACTTTGTTGAGGCTGCAGAAATCACGGCAAAATCGCACCCGGAAGCACGGTTTATCATTGTCGGCGATGGCGAGGAAAAAGAACGGCTTCGGCAGAGCGCCGCGGCAAAGAAATTGCAGGAGAAGGTGTTTTTTCTCGGCTATCGCGACGATATTCAGAACGTGATGAGCCAGCTTGATTTTATAGTGCTCAGCTCTCTTTGGGAAGGCCTGCCGCTTACTCCCATTGAGGCTTATTCCGTTGGAAAGACCGTTGTCGCTACGGCGGTTGACGGAACGCCAGAAATCGTCCGGGACAATATCGACGGCTTTCTGGTAGAGCCGAGAAATCCTGTGCAGCTGGCGGAGCGGATGATTGCGCTGATCGAACACCCGGAAATGCGAAAAAGCATGGAGGCACAGGCCGTAAAACGCTATCAGGACGAATTCTCCTTTGAGAAATTATCGCGGCGATATATCAATTTTTATGAGGAGCTATGAAATGAAGCATGAAGGAAGCCTTGGCAATCAGATGTCGAAGCCGATGAAATGTGTATATTATGCAGTGACACTGTTCGGAAACGCAGTGTGGAATAAGATTCCGAGCCGGCATTTGAGAAAGTGGTTCTATCAGCTCCTTGGCGCAAAGATCGGGAAAAATACTTTCCCCTGCCGCCGCGTGGAGGTTCTTCTTCCACAGGGGCTGAAGCTGGAAGAAAATGTCGCGGTCGGATGGTTTGCCGAGTTGGACGCACGCGGCGGCATTACGGTAGAACATGATACGAACATTTCCAGCCATGTAAAGATGATTACCGGAAGCCACGATATTGATGATCCTGACTTTACGGCGGATTTTCAACCCATTCATGTTGGGCATCATTGCTGGATTGGAACAGGTGCGATTATTCTGCAGGGCGTAAGGATTGGTGACGGCGCGGTTGTAGCGGCGGGAGCTGTGGTTACGAAGGATGTGCCAGAATATGAAGTGTGGGGCGGAGTTCCTGCCAGATATATACGCAAACGAAACAGAGACCTGAGATATAAAGTAGCTTCTGCGACGATTTTGCATTGAAGATGAAAACGTTGGGACTGATATGGCACTCAAGAAGTCTTATGAATGAGCAATAAGCCGTGGAGGATCGTATGAAAATAACAGGATTCATATTTGACTTATCCAAAGGTGGCGCACAGGGCGTTTTTGTAACAGTCATGAATAGTTTTCGAAAAAATGGCCATGAAGTCGACGTGGTTACGTTAAATTTGGAAAATGCCGTATACTTGGATAATATTGACAAAGGGATAAAGGTCGTTTCCCTGAATACCAGCGGTGCTGAAAAATCTCTTCCCGCTTTGATAAATTATGTGAAAAATCATGACATTGAAACCGCATGGGTCTTTGGCCCTGAATTGTGTGTAGATATCTATTGGGCAAAGTGGCTAAGTAGAAAGGATTTCCCGATCATCGGACGTTGCATCAATACGCTATCAGTAGAGTTTAAATATACGGATTCGCTGCGTAGAAAGTATATTACAAATGCGCTTTTAAAAATGTTCTTTCACAAAATCACTTACGTGATTGCACAGTCGAATAATATGAAAGATGATCTGATAGAGAATTATCACTTCAAGGAGTCTCAAGTTAAAACGATCAATAACGCTCTTTCGAAAAAATACGAAGAAGAGTTCAACAACTCAAGTGAATTGGAGAGAGATAACTATTTTTTGTATGTTGGCAGACTGGAAAAACAAAAGGGACTCCATATGCTGTTGACTGCCTTCTCGCAGGTAAAAGATAAGACGACGCAGCTTGTCCTTTTGGGAGATGGAAGCCAGAGAGGCTCGCTTGAACAGTTGGCTGCTGAACTCGGGATCAGCCATAGAGTAGAATTTGTCAATTATACGAATCAAACCATTCAATACTACAAGAAGGCAATCGCAGTTGTCTTGAGTTCTTACTTTGAAGGCTTTCCAAATGTTTTGATAGAATCTTTGTCCTGTGGAACGCCCGTGGTATCGTTTGACTTGCCGAGTGGGCCAAATGAAATTATCGTTCAGGGTGTTAACGGATACTTAGTTGAATATTGCAATGTTCAAAAGCTGGCCGAGAAGATGGAACTGACAATGCACAACAAGTGGGATTATGCAAAAATCAAGGAAAGCGCCAGAAGATATGCAGGGCCGACGATCTTAAAGAAATATGCAGATCTGCTGAAACAGTGTGAAATGGATGCGCGAAGCCAAAACATCTGATATGTCTTTTGCGTTGACAAAGGGCAGCCTTCTGGATATCCAATACATTCTGCCAGATAGACTACCGTGGAACTTCGGGTAGAGCCTGCAAAACAGGCCGGGCAATGAAAAAGCTAAAAGTATTTGAAAATGTATGAAGGGATAGGTATTATGCATAAAATCAAAATAAAAAAGCAGAACATACCAATATTGCTGTGCTGCATTGGCATATTTCTTTTCCCGTCAATATTGCGCGGACAGTTACTTGGTTCAATGGGGCAGGTGAATGTTATAGCCTGTTTTGCGTGGTTTTACGGAGCTGCTCACAAAATCTTAGTTTTGCCGGGACGTTCTAAAAAGTCCTTTGGCAGCCTCGTCTTTGCTGCATGCTATTTGGTGGGCGCATCCTTCCTGCTCTTTTATGTTAAGGGAAACGATTGGAGTGCAATCCGACGAACCCTTCTTCTATTTATGTATGTCTTTCCGGCTTTCTTTATATGTTCAACAATTGACGGAAAACTGGCGGAGACCTACTCCCGGATATGGCTGGACATACTTCGAGTTATATGTATAACGATGTGCATATTTTGGGCGTTTGATAGACTGACAAGTAATTTGGTTCAGAAGTTGTGGGTAAATCTGTACGAAAGTAACACCCTTCTTTTCCTCCTTAAAAGCGGGCGGTTTGTGTCGTATTATGGACATCCCCTGGAGAATTCGTCAGTTTTCTTAATGCTTCTTGTCTGGACAACAATTTCAAAAGATGAACTTACCAGCAAAAAAAGGCTGTATATTTTGGATACGACTATCGCGATGTTCGGACTCGCGATCTGTGGAAGCAAGTCAGGTATCCTATTGGCGATAATGGTTCTTTTGCTGTGCAATGTAGGCCTCAAAAAAATGAAATACATGATCGCAATTCTCATTGCTTCTCTGGCGCTCTATCTCTCCGGCGCATTTGATATGGTAATTTCTCGTATTTTGTCAGGATTGGCCGCAGGAGATTTAAGTACGGGAAGAAATACGGCGCTAAAATACTTGGTGCTGAACGGGACGGTGCGCTTTGATTGGCTGAAGGGCCATGAACTGCAATACGACAACCCGGTGCTCATTGCTGCGCTGGAGTATCCGTTTTTGCTGTGGGCTTTTACGGGCGGAATTGTTTTTACTATCGTTCAATATCTGATGTACTTTGTAAAGCCAGGAATTCAGGTGTTGAAGTCCAAAAGGTGGAGCTGTCTGATCTGTTTATTGGCGCTGATGGCTTTTTATAATAGCAACAATGGCATTGCTTCGTTTAACGATGACCTGCTGATTTACAGTATCAACGCATGGCTGATATGCCAGATTACTGCAAAGAAACGCAGAAAGGAAAGAAAATGAAGAAAAAACTCAGGGTCATGAATTTAATCTGGTCGATGGGCGACGGAGGGGCGCAGCAGGTGGTACTCAATTATCTGCGCGATTTTCGGGACGATCCTGAGATTGATTTTTGGCTGTACGTCTATACCGAGCCAACCCGTTCAAAGTATGACCGCGAGATTGCTGAGCAGGAATATAACGTCGTTTATCTGAACAATCCGCTGACAAAAATTCAGATCCCGTATATCCGGCGTTTTTTTCAGCGACCGGTTTCACGGAAGAATTGGGCAAGGGCAATTCACGACTTTGCACCAGACGTTGTTCATGTGCATATCTCTTCCCTGCTTGCGGCAACAATGCCGGGAATCGAGCGGGAAAGGATTCCCGTGCGATTTGATACGCTGCACAGCAGTCCTTATCGCTACAGAGGAATGGAAAAGCGCGCCATAATTAAGGCGTTTCAGAAGCAAAACGTCATTCCCGTTTGTGTGACGAACGAGCAGGTGCCCCAGGCGCAGGAATGCTACGGGATTACACGCTATGAGGTTGTGCATAATGGTGTAGATGTGGAACGGCTGAAGCTCGGCTGTCTTCTGAAGAGTCAGGCGCGTGCGAGCCTTGGGATAAGCGAGGAGAGTTTTGTAGTGCTTGGCGTGGGGCGGCTGAATCCCATAAAACGCTATGACTTGCTGATTGATGCCTTCGCGGTGCTGCATCGGCGCAGGCCGGATTCGCTGCTGCTCTTTGCCGGAGAGGGTGCGGAGAAAGAAAGACTCAGAAGCAAAGCAGAGCGACTGGGAATCGGCGAATGCGTGCGCTTTCTAGGCAATGTTGCAGAGCTTGCGGGGCTGTATTGTTCTGCCGACGTACTGGCGGTGACCTCCGAGAGCGAATCTTCCTCGCTGGTTGCTATTGAGGCACAGGTTTGCGGGCTTCGCTGCGTACTGTCCGCCGGCGTGCCGATGGAAAGCACGCTTCTGCCACAGACCCATAGGCTTTCCGCAGACGCGACGGCAGAGGAATGGTGCGATGCCCTGCTCGATGAATGCTTTATCGGTACGCCTGTAGCTCGCGAAGAGGACTATGAGGTACATGCCATGAGTCGCCGCATGAAGAAAGTCTATCTGAAATATGCGCTGAATAAGGAGTAGTTATGCCGACTTACCGCCTCAGCGATCTGAAATACTGTAATTGGCGATGTGCAACTGGGAAACGCTATTACCGTCGGTGCAAATGCAGTGATTTCGAAATCCTTTCTTGACAATGGAGTGACGCTGGCAGGAATGCCTGCGCGAAAGATCAGCAACCATACATCGCGCGGCTGCTTGGCAGACGGGCTGTATGACAATGAGAAGAATATAGGAAAATGAAAAAATTCATTATTACGATAGATACCGAGGCCGATGGGCAGTGGAACCCCACGGCCACCTGCTCCACAAAAAACGCACGGTTCCTTCCACGTTTTCAGGAACTTGCCGAGAAATACGGTTTTCAGCCGACATGGTTGACGACCTTCGAAATGGCGGAGGATCCGTTTTATGTCGAGTATATGCGCGCGTGCCTGAAGCAGGATACGTGCGAGATCGGCATGCACCTGCACGCGTGGAATAATCCGCCGGAATATCCGCTGAGGAAGATCAACGACCAGCGAGACTACCTGATCGAGTATCCGGATGAGATCATGGATCAGAAGATCCGCGTGCTGACGGAAAAGCTTGAAGAGACGTTCGAAGTGAAGATGCGCTCTCATCGCAGCGGGCGCTGGGCTACGGACGAGCGATATTTCCGATTGCTGAAGAAGTACGGTTATCGCTATGACTGCTCGGTGACACCCTTTGTAAACTGGGCGAACTGTCCGGGGGCAACGGGAATGCCCGGCTCTGATTACAGCCGTTGTCCAATGCATCCTTATGAGATTTATGACGGAATTCTTGAAATTCCCGTCACCATCCGACCGATGCGATATTTTGCGCCGGAGGCGGCCCGTTCGCTTCGCGGGCTGGCACACGAGCTGAAATGGTGCTTTCGCAGGCGCGGGACATGGCTGCGTCCAGGGCGTAATCCATCGTTGACAACGCTGGAAAAAGTACTGGAGGCTGCAAAGATGGACAGCAACTACGCCATGTTCATGCTGCATTCCTCAGAAATGATGCCCGGCGGAAGTCCATCCTTCCCGGATGAAGCGAGCATCGAAGCGTTATATCGCTGTGTGGAGGCGCTGTTTGCCCATGCACGCGGCTGTGGCTACGTTGGCTGCAAACTTTCAGAATACGATGAACAGGAATAATCGAAATTATGGAAAGTAACAAGCAAAAGGTTGCCGGAGGTCTTTTCTGGTCCTACGGCGAACGAATTCTGGCGCAGTTGGTTTCACTCGTCGTCTCCATTGTGCTGGCACGTCTGCTCACCCCCGAAAACTATGGCGTGATCTCTATTGTGATGATCTTTATCACCTTCTGCGATGCGATTGTCACCGGTGGCTTTGGTAATGCCATTGTTCAGAAAAAGGATGCAGATGAGATGGACGTTAATACGATGCTCTGCTGCAGTATCGCCACGTCTTTTCTGCTCTATGCCGTAGTTTTTCTGGCTGCGCCGGCCATCGCGCGCTTCTATCAAATGGATATTGTTCGGCCCATTCTCCGCGTGCTCGGCCTGCGACTGCTGATATCCGGAGTGAACAGCATTCAGCGTGCGTGGATTCAAAAGCGCATGCTGTTCAAGCGTTTTTTCATCTCTACCTCCTTTGGAACCGTGCTGTCGGCCATCGTAGGTATTGCGATGGCTTATATGGGCATGGGCGCATGGGCGCTGGTGGCGCAGTATCTCACCAACAGCTTTGTCGACACCGTGGTGTTGTTGATTACCAACGACTGGAAGCCGCGACTGCAATTCTCATGGCCGCGCGCCAGAAACATGCTCTCCTATGGCTGGAAGGTATTGGTCACCACCGTAGTTTATACGATCGAAAGCGACCTGCGCAGTCTGATTATCGGCAAAAAATTCGGTTCGGCAGATCTGGCTTATTACGATCAGGGAAAGAAATTTCCGAACTTGCTGGTAACCAATATCAACACCTCCATCAGCAACGTGATGTTTCCGGTGCTGGCGCAGAGCCAGAGCGATTCAGAGCGGCTCAAGCGCCTTTGCCGCCGCGCTGTGCGTATCGGCATTTATCTGCTTTCACCGCTGCTCGTTGGATTGATCGGCGTGGCGGATACCTTCGTGGTAGCGGTGTTGACGGAGAAATGGGCGCCGTGCATCCCATATTTACGTATTCTGGCGCTGGTATTTCTTGTTCGTCCGTTCATGACAACTTGCCAGCAGTCCATCCTGTCCGTAGGCCGCAGCGACGTTACGCTAAAGCTGGAGATCGTCATTAATGTCGTTGCCATCGGAATTCTGTTTTACGCTGTTTTCGTCTTGGAGAGTGTGATCAGCGTCGCGCTGGGCACACTGATCACCGAAATCGTCGGGATGGCAATGACGATGTATTATGAAAACAAGATTATTGGCTATACCTGCCGCGAGCAGCTGGAGGATCTTCTGCCGAGTCTGACACTTTCGATGATCATGGGCGCGCTGGTCTATTTTCTCCATTTTCTGTCTCTGAATCCGCTGCTGACCTTGGGGCTTCAGGTCGCTGTCGGTGCGGCGTTTTATCTTGCAGTCTCGATTGCGATACAGTTCGAGCCGTTCGTATATCTGGTGCAGATGCTTCAGGAGAAATTTCGAAGCGCACGAATGAACCGAATTTTATCAAAGTGCATAAGGAGCAAAAGATGAGCGAATTTTTGACGAGGGGGAGACACTTCTCCACAAAGCATGTTTGGTTTGAGAACAGGGAACCGACAATCGGTGGTTGTGATCGGCTGATTATCCACGGCTTTGGCGAACCCAAAAAACGACTCGGCGGAAGAATTTGCTGCGAATCAGTGCCGCAGGAGAGCTTGATTTCTTACCTGTCCGTTCCTGAGGAGGAGCTCTGGGGCCTTATGACAAAGACGGTGCGCAACGAGGTGAGCCGCAGTGAGCGAGAGGGCGTACGCTTTGTAGTCTATCGGGGAATCGAAATACTCTCAGGAGAGTTGCTGAATGCGTTTGCGCAGATGTATCGGGAAATGTATGAGGAAAAGGGCATGCCCGGGGAAGTGCTGCCCGTGGAGGATTTGAAGGTTTACGCGGCACAGGATGCACTCATTATTACCGTTGCGGAGATCGATGGTCAGCCTGTCGTGTACCATTCATACATCCACGATGCGATGCATTCTCGATTGCTTCATTCCTGCTCGCAGTTTCGGGCAGCGGACAACGCGATGCGCAACGCCATAGGTCGTGCAAACAAATTCCTCCACTGGAACGATTGGCTGCTGTTTAAGAAAATGGGCATTCAAGAATACGACTGGGGCGGAATCGCATCTTATGAAGAACCCAACGGCATCGATCGGTTCAAGATGGCCTTTGGCGGAACATATCGGAAATACTACAATCTGTATTGCGACTGTTCCCTGCGCGCACGGGCGTATGCGGCGCTGCGCAGGATGGCAAACCGCCGATAAGAAAATGGAACTGAGAAAGGAAAAATATGTTCAGAAAATTGATTCGCAAAATTGCTGATCTGTATAAACGCCAGGATCATATCCGATACGCCCGCAGCCGCGGTGTACAGGTAGGCGAAAACTGCCGATTTGTGGACAATCCAGGATGGGGCTCGGAGCCTTGGCTGATTACTATAGGAAACCACGTTTTGATTTCCAGCCAGGTTGTATTTCTCAACCATGACGGAGCAACATGGCTTTTTCGCGAGTCCGGGCCCTACAAAGACACTTATAAGTTTGGCCCGATCACCGTGGGCAATAACTGCTTTATCGGTTATCGGACAATGATTATGCCCAATGTCCATATCGGGAACGATTCGATTATCGCGGCAGGCAGCATTGTAACCAAGGACGTGCCCTGCGGTGAGGTTTGGGGTGGCGTACCCGCGCGCTTTCTCATGAAGACAGAGGATTATGCAAAGAAATGCTTTGCCAATCGTCTGCCGTATGATACGGTGAAAATTCATACAGATGCGAAGAATGAAATATTGCGTGTATTGAATCGTAAATAATGCCTGTGGTCAAGTCCACGCCCGTGGAAATAAAGAAAGAACATCCGAACAATGTCCCGGCACATAAAACAATGCACGAGGGCTCGAAAAGCCCTCGCTCAGAGCATATCTATCAGCGAAAACTATACGGGCTGTTTAAACAAATAGAGCTGCGAATAACGCCATTACCATTAAATGAAGGATTGATCAAGTTGAGCATTGAGACATTCTACGAAGCGCAGTATGGACAGGAGCCCGAAGAAATTTCGTTCTGTCCCTATCGGATCTGTCCCATCGGGGCGCACAGCGACCACAATTTTGGGAAGATCACCGGGCTGGCGATCGATAAGGGGATTCGCATCGCTTATGGGGCGATGGAGAGCGGCGCAGTAGAGCTGGTCTCCATGCAGTTCGAGCAGCGGGCGCGGTGGAATGTCGGACACGTGGCGGACAGGCCTGCGGGCGACTGGGCGGACTATCTGCGCGGGGCGACGTGGGCGCTGGGGCGGCGCTATCCGCTGAGCGTAGGGCTGCGAGGCGTAATCGAGGGCAGTCTGCCCATCGGCGGGCTGTCGTCCTCGGCGGCGGTGATTATTGCGTTTCTGTCGGCGCTGTGCCGCGTGAACGGCGTTTGCCTGACCGCGCAGGAGCTGATCGACGTGGCGCAGGAGGCGGAAAATCAGTATGTGGGCGTGGCCTGCGGCAAGCTGGACCAGAGCTGCGAGGTGCTTTCGAAGAAGAACCATCTGCTCTATCTGGACACGCTGGACGGCTCCTACGAACTGATCCCGCAGCGGATGGACATGAAGCCCTACAAAATCGCCATCTTTTTCTCCGGCGTGGAGCGGACGCTGGCCGGATCGGCGTTCAACATGCGCGTGGACGAGCTGCGGTCCGCCGCCTACGCGCTCATGGCCTATGCTGGGATGGACTATGGCAAGTTCAGTGAGGCCGCGACCCGCTTTGTGCCGGTGGAGATCTACCATCGGTACAAAAGCCGTCTGCCCGAGAGCTGGGCAAGGCGCGCCGAGCACTGGTACACCGAGTTCGACCGGGTGCAGCGCGGCGCGGAGGCGTGGCGCAGGGGCGACCTGGAGGAGTACGGACGTCTGTCCTTCGAGAGCGGAAAATCGTCCATCCAGAACTGGGAGACCGGCTCGCCGGAGCTGAAGAAGCTCTACGAGCTGATGACGCGCACGGACGGAATCTACGGCGGGCGCTTCTCCGGCGCGGGATTCAAGGGCTGCTGCATGGCGCTGATCGACCCGGCCTTCGCCGAATCCATTGAGCGGACGGTGAGCGAAAAGTACCTGGAGGCCTTCCCCGGGCTTCGGGGAAAATACAGCTTCCATCTCTGCGACAGCGCGGACGGCGTGTCGCTCTGAGCGGCGGAACAGGAGCGGATTTCATGAAATGTCTGATTCTTGCGGCGGGCTATGCGACTCGCCTGTATCCCCTGACGGAGAGCTTTCCCAAGCCGCTGCTGGAGGTAGGAGGCAAGGCCATCCTCGACTGGCTGGTGGACGACGTGGACGCGGCCGGTCTGGTGGACGAGTACGTCGTGATCTCCAACCATAAATTCGCGCCGCAATTCGAAGCATGGGCGGCGGGCAGGCCGCAGAGGATCGCCGTGGTGGACGACGGAACCTGCACCAACGAGACCCGGCTCGGCGCGGTGAGGGACATTCAGTTCGCCATCGAGCAGCGCCGTCTGGACGACGATCTGCTGGTGCTCGCGGGGGACAATGTGCTGGACTTCTCGCTGGCGCGCTTTCTGCGCTACGCCATGGAGAAGAAGACCTCCTGCGTCATGCGATATTTCGAACCCAGCGAGGAGAAGCTGCGCAGGTGCGGCGTGGCGCTGGTGGACGAGGATGATCTCGTCCTTTCGCTGGAGGAAAAGCCCGCGCAGCCCAAGTCCCATTGGGCCACGCCGCCCTTCTATTTTTATACAAAGCAGGATGCGCGGCGGGTTCGCGCGGGCATCGAGGCGGGCTGCGGCACGGACGCGCCGGGCAGCTTCATCGCGTGGCTCTGCGCGCAGACGACCGTGCACTCCATGGAGATGCCCGGAAGGCGCTATGACGTCGGCAATCTCGAGAGCTACCGGCAGGTGCAGGCCACCTACAGGGGCGTGGAAAAATAACGGAGGTTCATGGATATGGTGGAACAGAACGTAAATCTGAACGGAAAGACGATCCTTGTCACCGGCGCGGCTGGCTTTATCGGCGCGAATCTGGTGCGCCGGCTGTACGAAACGGCAGAAAATATCACCGTCGTGGGTCTGGACAGCGTAAACGACTACTACGACGTGTCGCTGAAGGAATATCGGCTGGCGGAGCTGAGCCATTTCGCCACCTTCAAATTTATCAGGGGAAATCTGGCGGACAAGGCGCTGATCGACCGCATCTTCGACGAATACCGCCCCTCGGTTGTGGTCAATCTCGCGGCGCAGGCCGGCGTGCGGTACTCCATCACCAATCCCGGCGCGTACATCGAGGCCAATCTGGTGGGCTTTTACAACATCCTCGAGGCCTGCCGGAACCATCCGGTGGAGCATCTGGTGTACGCCAGCTCCTCGTCCGTGTACGGCTCCAACAAGAAAATCCCTTACTCCACCGACGACAAGGTGGACAATCCCGTCTCGCTCTACGCCGCGACGAAGAAGTCCAACGAGCTGATGGCCCACGCCTATTCCAAGCTGTACGACATTCCGTCCACGGGGCTGCGGTTCTTCACGGTGTACGGCCCCGCCGGCCGGCCGGACATGGCCTATTTCGGCTTTACCGACAAGCTGGTTCGCGGCGAGAAGATCAAAATCTTCAACTACGGCAACTGCATGCGGGACTTCACCTATGTGGACGACATCGTCACCGGCGTGGTGAGCGTGATGCAGCACGCGCCGGAGAAGGCCACGGGCGAGGACGGACTGCCGCTGCCGCCCTATCGCATCTACAACATCGGCAACAACCATCCGGAGAACCTGCTGGACTTCGTACAGATTCTCAGCGAGGAACTGGTGCGGGCGGGCGTGCTGCCGGAGGACTTCGACTTCGAGGCCCACAAGGAGCTGGTGCCCATGCAGCCCGGCGACGTGCCCGTGACCTACGCAGACGTGTCCGCGCTGGAGCGCGATCTGGGCTTCAGGCCTGCCACACCGCTGCGAGAGGGCCTGCGAAGATTCGCGCAGTGGTACAAAGAGTTCTACAAAATCTGACGGAAAACGAAGAACCGAGGAGAGCGCGGAACATGAGAATTGCAATCGCCGGAACCGGCTATGTGGGGCTGTCCATCGCGACGCTGCTGGCGCAGCACAACGAGGTGCGCGCCGTGGACGTCGTACCCGAAAAGGTGGAGAAGATCAACCGCCGCCAGTCGCCCATTCAGGACGAGTACATCGAAAAATATCTGACGGAAAAGGCGCTGAACCTGACGGCGACGCTGGACGCGGAGTGGGCGTATCGGGACGCGGAGCTTGTGGTCATCGCCGCGCCCACGAATTACGACAGCAAGAAGAACTACTTCGACACCTCCGCGGTGGAGAGCGTGATTCAGCAGGTCATCGCCTGCAATCCCGACGCGATGATGGTCATCAAGTCCACCATACCCGTGGGCTTCACGGCCCACGTGCGGGAGAAGTACCACTGCGACAACATCCTGTTCAGCCCGGAATTTCTGCGGGAATCCAAGGCGCTGTACGACAATCTGTACCCCTCGCGCATCATCGTGGGCACGGACACGGAGAACGCCCGGCTGGTGAAGGCGGCGAACGCCTTCGCGGAACTGTTGCAGCAGGGCGCGCTGAAGCCGGAGATCGACACGCTGATTATGGGCTTCACCGAGGCCGAGGCCGTGAAGCTGTTCGCCAACACCTACCTCGCGCTGCGGGTGAGCTATTTCAACGAGCTGGACACCTACGCGGAGATGAAGGGACTGGACGCTCGAGCGATCATCAATGGCGTGTGCCTCGACCCGCGCATCGGCAGCCACTACAACAACCCGTCCTTCGGCTACGGCGGCTACTGCCTGCCCAAGGACACCAAGCAGCTGCTGGCGAACTATCAGGACGTGCCGGAGAACCTGATCGAGGCCATTGTGGAGAGCAACCGCACGCGCAAGGACTTCATCGCCGAGCGGGTGCTGGAGCTGGCCGGGGCCTACGAGGCCAACGACAACTGGAGCGCGGAGAAGGAAAAGGAAGTCGTGGTGGGCGTGTATCGCCTGACCATGAAGGCAGGCAGCGACAACTTCCGCCAGAGCAGCATCCAGGGCGTGATGAAGCGCATCAAGGCCAAGGGCGCCACCGTGGTGGTCTACGAGCCCACACTGACCGACGGCGAAACCTTTTTCGGCAGCCGCATCGTCAATGACCTCTCCAAATTCAAATCCATGTGCGCCGCCATCATCGCCAACCGCTACGACCCCGCCCTCGACGACGTCCAGGGCAAGGTCTACACCCGGGATATTTTCCGCAGAGACTAAGCGGAGGAGTGAGAACTGTTATGAATCCAATCC